>Ga0315904_10001346_pt1 | contig 38825 bp, 33 predicted proteins | sample LakEriMetagenome_6_FD_203529 | JGI IMG/M metagenome (GOLD analysis project Ga0315904, IMG submission 203529) | Freshwater fungal communities from buoy surface, Lake Erie, Ohio, United States - Buoy 12 MA120 | ecosystem: Environmental > Aquatic > Freshwater > Lake | place: USA: Lake Erie, Ohio... | reverse complement strand
ATCACGCAAGCTAGCCTCGACCCAAAGTTGAATGATATCAGGCACTTGCGTGCCGAGCAATCAAAGGATTGAGCGGTAGTCACCATCGTTGGGGTTCACGAGATCACACAGATAGTTCGAATCCTACACCTTCCGCCAGCGTGTTTTGTAGCCAAGCTGGCACACGCAAAACTCCCGTGTTTTGGCGACTCGCGCGACTCGAAAAACGACTCGATTTGGGCAGCGCGACGCGAAATGCAACGCCGCAGGCGCCATGCACCGAGTTGCATGGGCGCTACAGACGGCCAAAGGAACTGGCCCAATATGCAAAAAACCCAGGGAAAACCAGGGTTTTTGAGCGGAGAGGACAGGAACCGAACTTTTGAGTGTTTTCCCAGTGTTTTTGAGTAGTTCGAGAGGTACCTTAAACGATCCACTCCGGCCCTTGTTTGTCCGTGATTAAGCTCAAAACGGCGAATGCAACGTGACTCGGCTATGAACCGAAGTAACTAGAGAGTCCGAGGTTCTCTGTGATCCTCCGCGTAATCCGTGGCATTAGGTTTTCTCCGCTTTAGGTCTCTATGGCCGTTTTTCATCCGTAAAAACCCTGTGGAACCGTTTTTTTGGCAGAGCCAAGCCACCCACCGGTAACGAATTTCCAGTAAAAACCAACCCTCTGAGTTCAAAAATTGGCTTGCGACGCTCCGCAGGTAGGGCTTGCCATAAATCCGCCCCTGCTGTACATTTCTTGCCCTGATTTAGAAAAATACAGTTTCAGCACTTTCCATTCCTTTTACCCCCATGGACTCTACCCTGTACCCCTCGAAATTTCAAAAGGACAAGAAGTTTGCACGGAAGCGAACTCGAGTGAAGGTCAAAATCAAGAAGAAAGACCCTTTGCTCGTCGACGGCAAGCGTCCTCGCCCTATGTACGTTGACTACAAAGACATCGAGCTGCTGTCAAAGCTTGTTAATCGTCATGGTCGAATCGTCAGCCGCCGCAAGTCAGGTTGCTCAGCGACCAGCCAGCACGCAGTTGCTGAAGCGATCAAGCGCGCACGGTTCATGGCTCTCATGCCCTATGTCGGCGAGTAGCTCTCCGATTTTTACCTGGGAACGACGCGTCGAGTTCGCTGAAACCGACGCTGCTGGCATCGTTCACTTCTCTTCGTTTTTCGTCTACATGGAACAAGCCGAACACGCCTTGTTCCGCCACTGCGGCTGGACGATCTTTCCACAACAAAGATCCGATCCCAGAGCCTCGCTGTATACTTGGCCCCGTGTTCACTGCTCTTGCGACTACAAAGCTCCAGCGTTCTTCGAGGACATCCTTTCGATCGATGTTTCTATCGAGCGGATGGGCACAAAAAGCATGACCTATCGGCATGTGATTCGACGTGGGCCCCAGATTATCGCTCTCGGACTTGTCACATCCGTTTGCAGCAAGGTCGATCCGGCCAATCACCAAATTTCTAGTTCCGTGATTCCCGAAGAGTATCGAACAAAGTTTCAATCACTCATCGATGCCTCTGGAACTGCTCCCTCAAACATCAGCCATTGATACGGCCTACACAACGCTATGCGTTTTAACTCCGTTTGCCTCGCATCGATCGGTTATCTCATTCCGGAAGTTGAAATCACATCGGATTGGATCGAACAAGAACTGGCCGAGCAATACCTGCGGCTCAAGTTACCCGTCGGGCGACTCGAAGGGATGAGCGGGATCAGCCAGCGACGGATCTGGAGCGATGGCGTTCGGCTGAGCGATTGTAGCGTCGCAAGCTGCAGGCTTGCACTGGAATCCTCTGGCCTTAACCCCAGCGACATCGGTTGCTTGATCCATGCGAGCGTATGTCGCGAGTTTCTCGAACCGGCAACAGCTTGCCGGGTTCACCATTTGCTTGGCATCCCCCCGAAGTCCTGGGTCTATGATGTTAGCAACGCTTGTCTCGGTGTCCTCAATGGTGCGGTGCAGATTGCTCAACTGATCGAATCAGGGAGTATCCAAGCCGGATTGGTTGTAGGGACCGAAGACTCACGAGGACTGCTGAAAGCAACTCTCGATCAACTCAAAAACGATTCGCAGCTCACCCGGCAATCGATCAAACCTGCGTTTGCGTCGCTCACGATTGGCTCCGGTAGCTGCGCTTGGTTGCTGGTAAATTCCAATTGGTATCGAGCGAAATCTTCAGGCCGAGGCGCGGATCTTCAAGCCGCCGTAGCGATTGCTCGAACCGAACATCATGGACTTTGCCAAAGCGATACCGATCAAGCTGGCGCGGCAATGCTTCCGACGATGAACACCGACTCGGAGATGCTGCTTGAAGCGGGATTAAGTACGGGGAAGGAAGCGTTTATCGAATTGCTCTCCGAACTGAATTGGACACGCTCGCAGATCCATAAGAGCGTTTGCCACCAAGTCGGAGCGTCCCATCGCCGAAGGATCCTCGAGACACTCGATTTGTCCGCAGACAACGATTACGCAACCTTTTCACGATGGGGAAACACCGGATCGGTAGCCCTCCCTATCGCACTGGCTCAAGCGATCGAAGCGGGCTTTTGGACTTCAGAAACCCAAGGTGCCCTGTTAGGCATTGGCTCAGGGGTAAACTCTTTGATGATCGGTTTGCAAGGTGGCCCGATAGCTGTCAAGCATCAGGAACAACCCACGAACTTTACGAGGATCCCATGAAAGCAGCGTTTATACGGAAGACCGGAGGCCCTGAGTGCATCGAAGTTGGCGAAATACCTTCGCCGCACTTGAACAACGATTCGGTGCTGGTGCGCATCCATGCCGTATCGGTGAATCCTATCGACACTTACATTCGCAACGGTGCAAACTATTGGCCGCTGCCAGATCCCTACGTGATCGGTTGCGATTTTGCGGGCGAAATCGTTGAAATTGGTAAGCACTGCAAAGAATGGGAAATAGGGCAACGGGTTTGGGGATCGAATCAAGGCCTCATGGGGCGGCAAGGAACTTTCGCTCAACTGGCTGCGATCGATCCACAGTGGTTATATCGCTCGCCCGATTCGGTCAGCGACACCGAACTAGCCGCCGTCGCTTTGGTAGGCATCACCGCTCACCTTGGACTCTTCGACCGCGCTCGATTGCAATCGGGTGAAAAGATCTTTGTCAGAGGCGGAACCGGCGGCGTCGGGGCCATGGTCTTGCAAATGGCAAAAGCCGTCGGTGCCCATGTCATCACCACCGCAGGCAACGCCGATAAGGCACAAAGGTGTCGCGAACTTGGAGCCGATCGAGTCATCCTCTACAACGAAGAGTCCGTTGAAAACGTTTTAGCTTCTGAGTACCCCGAAGGAGTCGATGTTTTTTGGGAGACTCTTCGAGAACCCAATTTCGATTTCGCAGTTCGGGCGATGGCTGCCAATGGTAGGATGGTCGTCATGGCAGGACGGGATGCTCGTCCTGAGTTTCCCGTAGGACCTTTCTACGTAAAAGGCTGTTCTTTATTCGGCTTTGCCATGTTCAAAGCGTCACCCACAATACAACGCCAGGCAGCCGAAGACATCAACCACTGGATGCAAACCGGTCGCTTGCGTGCTCAAATCGACCGAATCATGGATTTAGAGCAAGCTGCACAGGCACATCGACTGCAAGAATCCAATACAATAGGCAAATCGGGGGTCTTGCAAGGAAAGCTTGTTCTGAGAGTGGATCATTGATCAAGACTCGGCAATTGCGACAATTCATGTCGATTGGGACTGAGGCTCAAACAAGCTGATCGAGGGAGCGACCAAGCCATGATCGTCGAAGGACTGCGACAGATACTTGATTTGCTTTTTCCTAGGGTATGCATGCTATGTCGCCGCCCGGTGGTCGAAGAGCAACCCGCGTGGCTATGCAGTAGTTGCCAGGATGACCTATCACCGATTCCCCAAGGATGTACTAAGTGCGGTGCGCCGATACAAACGCGCCCGTCGCCTGTGCTTAATGCCTCCTTGAATCACTCCGCTTCTAGGGGTCCAAAGCGGCCCAAGAAACCTAAACTACCTGAATGTCCTTTTTGCAAAGGGCAACGATGGGAATTCGGTCGTGCATGGTGCTATACAGTTTATCAATCCACGGCCTCTCGCGCCGTGCGAGTGATGAAAGAAGCCCACGGAGAGCCGCTCACCAGGAGCATCGGAGATCTGTTAGCGGTTTGGTTGAAATCACAAGAGGGATTCACGCCTCAAGCCTACGACACGATTGTCCCAATCCCGCAACATTGGTTGAGACGATTGACTCACAGGTACAACCAAGCCAACACACTCGGAGAGCGGATCGGTCAGAGTTTAAGCATGCGTTGTTCGGAATCGGTACTTCGCCGGAGTCGATGGACTCAAAAGCAAGGTATGAAGACCATCAGCGAACGCCGAGAGAATCTGCTCGAAGCCTTCGAGGTTCCCAAACCCGAGACGGTCAGATACCGAAGCTTTCTTTTGATCGACGACGTGATGACTTCCGGTGCGACTTTGCAAGAGGCGGCCAAAGCGCTTCGGGCCGCTGGGGCAAGACGAGTCGATGCAGTTGTCTTTGCCCGCGGGGTCAATGCCCCCAAGCGGTTGGGAAATCCTCAAACTCAATCTAGATCCAAAGAAGACTTGACTTTCGACCAAAATATCCGAGAGATCCAAGAGACGACAACAGAGGACCTAAGACGTAGGATTCACTGATTTTTTACGGGGTTTTCGTTCGTTTTTCATGAACCAACCCGCTGTGTACCCCGTACTGGCGTCTACGGAGATTTCGTTATACTTTCGCCCCTTTGCGGGCACTGCTCCCGGAACTTACCTTTCAACAACTTACCAAGACGAGTAATGGACGATGGGTGACAAAGCTGCGAATACTCAACCGATGATTGAGGCAGATGGGTTATCGAAGTTCTACGGGCCCTTTGCAGCGGCCCGAGAGATCTCTTTCCGTGTGAATCGAGGCGAACTGGTCGCGTTTCTTGGCCCCAACGGAGCGGGCAAGAGCACGACAATGAAGATGCTCACAGGGTATCTTTCACCGAGCGAAGGCTCAGCGAGGATCGCTGGCCATGACATGTTCTCAGATCGAATCGCAGGCTCGAAACATCTGGGGTATTTGCCGGAAAACGGCCCGCTCTACCCGGACATGACCCCTTATGCACTCTTGAACTTTTTCGGAGATGCTCGCGGGATGGAGAAAGGTTACAAATCGTCCAGGATCGAAGCGGTCGTCGAAATGTGTGACCTTAAATCGGTCTTGCACAAAGCGATCAGCAAGCTTTCGAAAGGCTTTCGTCAGCGGGTCGGGATGGCCCAAGCCCTCCTGCATGAGCCCGACGTACTGATTCTCGACGAACCGACTGCAGGTCTGGATCCAAACCAAATCCGCGAAGTTCGAAATACGATGCGTCGGCTAGGCGAAACCAAAACCATCTTGCTCTCGACCCACATTCTTCAGGAGGTCGAGGCGATGGCAAGTCGCGTCATCATGATCAATGAAGGCCGGAAGGTATTCGAAGGCTCGGTTGAAGAGCTCAAGAAAGTGCGAGGGGATCTGACCGAAGCTTTCCACAAGCTCACCGGCAGCGCCGCCTGATCGTTTGCTCAGTAGGTTTTGAAATTTTCAAGGCCACCGCCGGCAAGTGCTGGCAGAATCGGCCAAACGTTAGTTTTGAGAAAAATCGTTCATTCACTGGTTTGTAGAAGGATATTCGAAAGTGATTGCAAGTGCTCTGCTTCGATTACTCTTGCTTGACATCATCTCTTTGGGTGTCGTGCTCGGGATCATCTTGCTGATGGCTCGGCAACGACCGGTCGCTTACGCGGTCCTTAAGCGAAATTTTTATGGGTATTTCGCCAACCCGACCGGATACGTTTTCCTGTGCCTCTTCGTTTTGCTAACGAGCATGGCCGCGTTTTGGCCTTACGAGTTCTTCAACTCGAACCTCGGGACACTTAGCCAGCTCAACAAGTGGTTCACCTACATCATGCTGTTCTTCATCCCAGCCATTACGATGAGCATCTGGGCTGACGAGAGGAGGCAGGGGACCGACGAACTGCTGCTGACATTGCCTGCAACCGATTTTGATATCGTCATCGGCAAGTACACCGCCGCCGCAGCAATCTATACCGTTTCATTGCTGTTTTCCCAGTTATCCACGTTCATCGTGCTAGCCGCTTTGACACTCGGAGAGGTCGACACTGGGCTGTTCTTTTGCAACTACCTTGGATACTGGCTGATCGGTCTTGCGATGATCGCCATCGGGATGGTCGCATCCTTTTTGACCAACAATTTGACAGTCGGCTTTATCCTCGGAGCGCTCTTCAACGCACCCTTGGCGTTTGCAGCAAGTTCGGATGCCGTTTTTGGTAGAAACATTTCCAGAGAGATCAAGTCTTTTAGCCTCTCGGATCGCTTCGATGACTTTGGACGTGGAGTGATCAGCCTCTCAGGAATCGGCTACTTTGTCCTCTTAACGACGCTAGGTCTGTACTTGTGCATGATCTTGATCGGTAAACGGCATTGGAGCAGCGGTAAGAATGGGAACGAGAAACTAGCCCACTACATCCTCAGGGCATTGTGCCTTGTAGGCATCGTCATCTTTGGAAGTGTTTTCTTTAGGAACAAAGACCGACGCTATGACGCGACGGAGCTGAAGGTCAGCTCGCTCTCGGACGTGACTTCTGGAATGATCCGAGGTATGGGAAAAGAGCGTGACGTGATCGTCGATGCTTACATTTCGTCGGATGTTCCTGAGATGTACGCCAAGACGAAGTACGAATTGATTACTCTTTTGAAAGAGTTCGAGTCGACAGCAAAAAGTGCTGGCGTTCCGATGCAAGTTCGGATCTACGATTCGATCTCTCCATCGAGCGAAGAAGAAAAGCAAGCCGAGCAACAGTATGGAATCACGCCACAAATCGTACGCGTTCGAGAACGCGGAGCGATCGCAGATCAACCCATCATGCTAGGTGCCGCCTTCCGAAGCGGACTTCAAAAGGTCGTCATTCCTTTCTTTGAGCCCGGCATTCCCGTCGAATATGAATTGGCTCGGTCGCTAACGACGGTGGCCAAGCCCGCTCGCAAAAAACTTGGGATTCTCAAAACGGAAGCCAAGATGATGGGAGGTGTCGACATGCGATCCTTCCAACAAATGCCCCAAGAGCCGATCGTCGAAGAGCTCGGTAAGGAATTCGAACTCATCGACGTCAACCCAGCTTCGCCAATCGATGTCGACAGACTTGATGCTTTGCTTGCCGTACAACCCTCGTCGCTTGCTCCAGAAGAGCTCAACAACTTCATTTCGGCGGTGAAGGCTGGAGTTCCAACAGCGATTTTCGAAGATCCGCAATCGGCGATCAATCCGACGATCCCAGGAACTGGGGATCCACGACCCCCTATGGGCGGTGGCATGTTCGGAGGGGGCGGCCCACAACCCAAGGGTGCGATTCAACCCCTATGGGATCTGCTTGAAATCGACGTCCCTGGACAACCGAGCCCCATGGGTTTTGTCGCTCCGGATCTGGCTTGGCAACAATACAACCCCTATCCGATCCTCGAGTCGATGCAGCAGTCCAACGACCTATGGATCTTTATCCGAGAGGAGGCTCCAGGTGGCCAGGATGCATTCAATCAAGACAGCGAGATCACCAAAGGCCTCAAGGAATTGATGTTCCTCTTTGCCGGTACTATCAAACCAAAGAACGGTGCCAAGAATCAGTTCACCCCATTGGTCTCCACCGGTGACTTTGCAGGCACGATGCCATTGTCGGAACTCAGAGGGATGCAAAGATCGTCCCTGGACCGAAGTACGGAGATTCGCAATCGCCGAGGTCGAACCGTTGGGCCGCAGACGATCGCAGCATTGATCGAGTCGAACAAACCAGCTGAGCCAGAGGCAGGCGAAAATGCGGCTGCCAGCAAGTCGCTTAAGGTCGTTTATGTTTCGGACTTGGACTGCATGTCCGGCGTTTTCGTCGACATTCGCAAGAATCCATCGCAACTTGAATCGGTGGAATTCCAGTTCCAGAACATCACCTTCGTTCTCAATGTTATCGATGTATTGTGTGGCGAAAATAAGTATCCAGCGATCCGCCGTCACGTGCCGACCTACAGCACTTTGAAGTTGGTCGAGGCACGCGCCGATGAGCAAAAGCGTGACGAGGCGGAACTCCAAAGAGCGGCTAACGAGAACTATAACACCAAGAAGTTAGAGCTTGAGGAAGACAGCAATAAGGCCAAGCGGCAATTCAAGGAAGCCGTCGACAAACTTCAACGTGAGGGTGCGATCGATGCATCGAAGCAACAGGAGCTCATCCAACGGCTAACCGAGTATCAAATGAAGGAAGCTCAGTTGGCTCGCAAACTGGAAGTCGAAGACGAGAAACTCAAGCGAGAGAGAGATCGCAATATTCGCGAGGCTCGCCGCAACACCGATGACGCTATCCGAAAGACCCAAAACTATTACAAAACCTTGGCCGTCTTTATTCCCGCGATACCTCCCCTGATCGTCGGGGTGATCGTTTGGGTTTCACGCCGCTTGCGAGAGCGAGAAGGTATCTCGAAGACCCGCTTGCGTTAATCGAATAAGCAACACCAGCAATTTAAAAATCGAATCCACTTACGGAGAGTTGACACGTGTCTGAATCAGCAAAAACCGGAATTCTTGCGGCCTTAGCCGCAGTGACCGCTCTGGCTGCATGGTCTACTACGACTCGGAACTTCACGACGCTCGAGTCGAACGCCTCAGCAAGGGTCAATCAAGCGTTGTTCGAGAAGTTCACCGATCCGCTCGATGCCGCTTCTCTGAAGATCGTCAAGTACAACAACGATGCCGAGCAGTACGAAGAGTTTGAAGTCGCCAAGGACAGCCGCTCTGGAGTCTGGACTCTCCCTTCGAACGAGAACTATCCGGCCGACGCTAACAAACAAATGAGCGATGCAGCAAACTTGTTTGTCGGCATGAAAGTTCTTAACGTAGCTAGCGAAAAACGCGACGACCACAAACTTTTTGGAGTACTCGAACCGGATAAAAAGAAAGAAGCAGAAGGGGGTGAAGGGGTTGGGATGCTCGTTCAACTGCGAAATGCCAAAGGGGATTCTCTGGTCGATCTGATCGTCGGAAAAGAGGACGCACAGGATAACAAGAAGCGTTTCGTGCGCGTCCCCACAGAGGATGTCACCTATGTTGCTGAAATCAACACAACTCCACTGAGCACCGACTTTAAACAATGGATCGAGTCGGACCTGCTCAAACTCAGTGCCAACGACATCGAGACCTTGGGTATCCGAAATTATTCTCTATTGCCAACCAATCAGAACACCCTTGAGTTGGTTCCCAACTACGATGCCGACATTTCTTACAATGTGCGCGATGCGAAGTGGAATGCCAAATCGATGACAGTCTACACAGATAGACGGCCATCACCTAAGACGCTCGATGAGAGCGAGGAGTTGAACGCCAACAAGCTCAATGAGATGAAGAACGCGTTGGACAATCTTCGCATTGTCAATGTCGCTCGCAAACCTGCCGGTGTGGCCGCTGACCTCAAGGGTGAGCAGCTAGGTGAAGAGACCAAGGGCGCTCTACAACGAAGAGGTTTCTTCGCACAACGCAGCCAAGGCGGGGACGCTTACGAAATTTTCTCCATGAACGGAGATCTGCAAGTTACCCTTAAGGATGGTGTTCAGTACTTGCTCCGATTCGGTAAAGGTGCAGGGGCTAGTTTTGAACCTACCGAGACCGAAGAAGCGGGCGAAGATGGGCAAAAGAAGGTTTCGATCAACCGATTTTTGATGGTCACGGCGCGGGTCGACGATTCGAAGTTCCCAGAGCCCGAACTCGATCGCGTTCCCGAGACCGTCGAGGAGCTCAAAGCTCTCGAAGCGGCCAAGAAAGCCGCATTGGCCCCAAAGCCTGCACCTCAAGAACCAGCACCGCAAGAACCCGCACCGAAGCCTCAGGAGCCTCCTGCGAGTGAGCCGAAGCCTGAGGAGCCCAAGCCTGAAGAGGCAAAGGTCCAAGAGCCTAAAACAGAGGAACCAAAGGCTGAGGAACCGAAAACTGACGAGCCAAAACAGGAACCTCCGCCAAGCAGTGCCGCTCGTCCAAACACATCTGCTGAAGGTAAATTGGTTTCGTTCCAAGACCCAGCCGCACAAGAACCAGCCGCTCAAGCGCCAGCCCCACAAGAGCCTGCACCTCAAGATTCCGCCAAAGAACTGACCGATGAGGAGTGGAAAGAGCGACTGGAAGCTGAGAAGGAGCGGATTAACAAGGAGAATCAGCGCAAGATCGATCTTCGCAAGGATCGCTATGAGGCGGCCAAAAAACGAGTGGCTGAGCTCAACGCGCGGTTCGCTGATTGGTATTACATCGTCAGCGACTCGGAATTCCAACGCTTGAAGATTGAATTAGTTGACCTGATCTCTAAGAAGGGTGTGGGATTGCCAAATGCACCAGGTGCAGGCTTTCCAGGGGGTTTGCCAGGCGGCCTGCCAGGGCTTAACATTCCAGGATTGCCCAGGCAGTAATTAGTCCTCCCCACACCTACGGCCAACCTGATGCTAGAAGCGAAGAATACCCAACGTGCGGTTGTCCGCATTGGGTATGACGGACGAGTCCATAAACAGTTTCTCGGTCCGAATGCACAACAACGTTTCGATAACGAATGCCGCGTGCTCAAGTACCTTGAGGAAAAGGGGTGTTCGTTTGTGCCGCGACTTTTGGAATCTAATCCAAAAACGCTCGAGATGGTTACAAGCAATTGCGGGGCAAGGGTCGAGCATATCAGCGAGGGAAAGATCAAGGAGTTGTTTGCCGAACTTGAGTCCTTTGGCGTTCGGCATGATGATGCTTTCCTAAGGAACATCACCTACCGCTCTTCGGATGGACGTTTCTGCATCATCGACTTTGAATTCTCGACGATACTTGATGAGATATCTGACCAGAAGCCAACCGACTCTAAGGGGAGCGACCAAGAGGCCTGTCGGCAGGCGATGACCGGGGAGCTCAAAGTCACCTGGAGTGCTTACTCTCATCCAGGGAACTTCCGCAACAACAACGAAGATCGATTCTTGGCGGTGATCTCCAACCATCAAGGTGTGAGATACTTGGGCAAGGTCGGTTGTGCGACGAGCGGTGATGGTAACATGATTTTCGCTGTGGCCGATGGGATGGGTGGTGAGCGCTCAGGAGAGCTTGCTGGTAAGATCGCGATCGATGAGTTAACCAGGATGCTGCCCAAAGCCCAATCGCACAACGATCGATTCCTTGCGGAAACCTACCCTCAAATCCTTAAAGAACTCTTCTTATCGATCCACAAGGAATTGAGTCGAATTGGGCTGGATGTCCATTGCCGCAACATGGGCTCCACCTTTACCGTCGTTTGGATACATGGGCGCATGGCGATGTATGCGCACATCGGCGACACGAGGCTCTATCGGTTGGTTCGAGCCGAAGGCGAGAGCACTTATCCGTTAAAACTGGCTCAGGTATCCGAAGACCATACCTTTGTCGGTTGGTTGCGTCGCACTGGTCAAATCAACGAGCGTCAAGCGAGGTTCCATCCGAGAAAGAATGTACTTTCGCGGGCTCTGGGTGCAGGGCACCAAATCATTGAGCCACAGATAGGTTGGTTTGAGCTTATGGCCGGCGAAAAGCTACTTCTTTGTACCGATGGCGTTATCGATGGCTTGTGGGATCATGCGATTCGGGATTTGTTAAATGAATCGCGGGCTCAGGATCACGAAAAGTCAGTCGCAGAGAGGCTGGTCATGGCTGCAGTGAGTGAATCGGGACGGGACAATTCCACGGCGATCATCGTCGAAGCTCTGTAGTGCGTTTTTAACCGCGGATAAACACTGATGAACGCTAACAGTTCTTCAGGTATTTTCGTGGGTAGTAGCTCGGCCATTTCGTACTCAGCTTTGCGGTACTCGTGCTCGAAAACGCTTGGATCGATTCAAGGCGATCACCTTTTCAAGGAAGCTGGATTTAGCATCCTAAGTTTCCGATTAAATACGTTCGAGCAACATCGCTTCTGCGTGAAGACCTGGTCCAAAGCCGAGCACCAACCACCATGGGTCCACATTCGATGAACCTTGGCTTTCTAAGCTTCTTAGGATTTCTTCCATAATAAATACAATGGTCGGTGAGGACATATTGCCATAATTGGCCAACGTATCCCGGCTAGGCTTTAGCCTTTGGGGTTCCAAACCGATCGCTTGTTCGACAGCATCGAGGATTCTTGGACCGCCTGGATGAACCACCCATTGACCGATATCTGCCGAGGAAATGCCGTGAGTCCCGAGCCATCGCTCGATCGGCGAGCGCAGCTCTTCCTCGATTCGTTTAGGAACCTGAGAAGAGAGCGTCATCTCGAAACCATGATCTCCGATCTTCCAAGTCATCAATTCTGCTGAATCAGGTATTTTCAAAGACAAAGAGGACACCATCCGCCATCTTTCGCCTACTCGATTCATCGCATCTGCTTGTCCACTCGGAACGACGATTGCAGCAGCCGATCCATCCGAAAACAAGGAGTTGGCAACGATTTGCTCGGGATCCTCGCTGTACTGCTGATGAATACTGCACAATTCCACCGAACCGACTAGAACAACAGCCTTTGGATCCGATTGACAGATGGCTTGAGCGACCCTCAATCCATTGACCATCGCGTGGCAGCCCATAAATCCAACGTGGATGCGTTGGATGTTGCCATTGAGCCCAAGTGACTGGATCAACGCGTGATCCAATCCAGGTGCTACGAACCCTGTACAAGACACCGTTACTAAATGGGTGATCCTCGAAGGTTCTATACCTGAACGCTCGATTGCCAAACGACTTGTCTTGGTCACCAATGGCCCTGCGTGCTGCGCATAGACATCCATCCTTTGGGCCGTTGTGGGCCCAAAGGGTGCTGACTCGGTTGGGGGCTGGTAGAACGATTGCCGCAGATCTGCTTCGAGATGATCCGGCCCGAGCAAGACACTCGAACGTCTTAGCACACCCGATTTCTGATAGAGCTTCGGCAATACCTTGCTCCATCGCTTGGTGATACCAAGTCGCTGGACAACTCCAGCGGCAACGTCTTGGTCGATCACACCGTCAGGTATCCCTGTGGCAATAGCGATGATCGTCGCTTGTCCTTGTCGGTCATCCATCATTGCACAGCATCTTTCATCCAGCGGTTGCGGAGCGGTGGTATCCAGTCGAACGTTTTTAGCACCCATTTGGCTCGGCTTGGGTTGCGAGCCTGCTTAGCGACCCAACGGCAAACGCGTTGTCGCACTCGACGGTGGCTAGCCACATAACTTTCCCAGTGATTTTGAGCTTCGCTGCGCTGATTCGGTTCCCGAACTGCTTTCGTCAAGAGCGGGGTAAGGATCTCTGCGTTTTCTAAAGCCCATGACATGCCTTCACCTGTAAAGGGTTCGACGTAACCGAGAGAATCGCCTACGACAAATACGCCATCGTTTGCAACACGAGAGGATGTTCGGGTTAATGCGGGCGTAGCCAACCATTCACACCCCATCAAAACCTCGGTAGAGCACAATCCGCAGTCTCTTAAAACCGCCGAAACGGCCTTGGGTATACTCTTGGTACTCGAAACGAGACTCGGATCGATCGCCGCTGCAAGATCCACCTTATCCCCGTCCGTTAAGCAAATGCCAACATACCCTAACTTGGACGCCAGCATATGCAGGCACGCTTGGGACTGATCGAGCAATCTTCGGAAATCCTCGGACTGACCAACGAGGGTGTGATAATCGACGATCGACTGCACACCTATTCTAGATTTCGGATCGACCCACATAGGCCATTGCGAGATCGGTTTAAGAGGGGATCGGGTGAGCCCAGCGGCGACGACAATACTTCGCGCCGATGCCAATTGGCTTTTTTCTTGCGACTCGACTGGAATGTCGGCTTGTTGGTAGGGCTTTAACCGCACCTGTCGATTTAAGCAATTCAACTTTTGTGGGTTAGAATTCTGTGGAGCATCGGCTTCGATCGACGCTTGAGTACCCTCAAGGAATTCGACCCCACATGCGATCGCACGTTGAACCATCAGCGTATCTAGGGTGGAACGGCGTACGCTCAATAGGTTGGGGATCGGCCAACGGTACGAGGCGGTCTCCATCTGCAAATGAATTTCGCTCAACGCAATGCAACCGGCGTTGCGAATATCGTCTAGCAGACCGAGTTTTTGTAAGGAGAGTTGTGCGCGACGGTTCAAACAGCCGCCACATACCTTTTCTCTTGGAAACCGCTTGGCCTCAACGAGCAGCACCTCCAATCCTGCTTTTGCCGCCAAGATAGCTGCTGCTGAGCCTGCAACTCCAGCTCCGATGATGATCGTATCCCAGGTTCGTTCGCAATGCCGTTTGATCTCAGAGAAGCTCATGATAAGGCCGTGGCTTTTTCCCAGATCAATGTGTAGCGTTCTGGCCAGTGCTTCGTTAGTTGAACACCTTCGAGGCCAGCTCGATGCGTCAATGCGAGGATCTCTTGGGTAGTAAATGCGGCGCGAACCGATTGTGGACCATCAAAGTGAACCACTGGTGAACGGGAGAGAATCCAGCAGCCTATTTTCGCGAGGGCCCAGCCTAAGCTTGTTCGATTGAGATCGTCTGCGACGATAGCAATCCTTGCTAGGGATGCACTACGTTTGAGCAACTCGACGACCGCATTTTCATCGAAGTGATGCATGAACAGGGAATTGATCACAATGTCCGCCGACAGTGCATTCCCGTCGCTAGAGGCTTTGGCCAAGGCATCTACTTGTTCAAAGCGAATTTCGTTGCGGTTGAAACCTGACTTTTCTGTAAGGCTTGTTGCCGACTTAATGGCGTAGGGGCTTATGTCCCATCCGATCGACGTTAAGGAAAGATGCTTAGAGAGCCTTCGATGCAACGCGATGAGGTTCTCGCCGTTGGCACAGCCGATGTCTAAAACCGTGATCGAACGTAGCCCACGTCGAGCCGCCAAATCCAAAATGGTGTGGGCAAGGTGCGATATGGTACCCGAAAAACGATTGATTCGACGAAGCCCCCTGAGGGCCAACTCGTGTTCGGCGATCGGCAGTTGAGGATCGTCCATCCTCTCAGGTACCAAGTGCCGACGTTTCAGATCGGGATCAAATAACATATCTCCAGGATAACTTATTCAAGCCGACAGGATAAGCCCAATACCATGAGCCTCGATTGAGTGCTTGCGAATCGTTACTGGATTTAAAACACCTGAGATTGTTTTAACGCTTATTGCATTGCAATCGCTTTATCTGGGGTAGTAATCCAGTCAATCGAGAACTTACACTGTTGTCGTGTTGCCCAAGTTTAGAGTCGCCCAAGACCGTACAATTGAACACTGGAGTCATAAGGATGTGGCAGAACCGTCGGTTAATATCGCTTTTCATTGCAGCGATTTTTTCAATCGCAACGCAGTGGTCGCAGGGCCAGGATACTGGTGCAAAGAAGGTCGATTATCAACCTGGGGATTTGAATCTAGAGGTGAGTCGCGTCTACATTTTTGTCGACAAGACCAACAATCTCGGACACAGTCATGGGGTCGAGGGTAAGCTCAAGGGAGGACAAGTTCTTCTCGAATCTCAGAGTACCTCGAAGCTTGTGTTTGACATGCGTTCTTTTGTTGCTGACACCGAGACGGCTAGGAAAGTTTTTGCCATTGAAGCCTCGATCGATGCTGCCACTGTCAAGAAAGTGAATCAAAACATGCTCGGAAAAGAGATCCTTGATGTTCAAAGATTTCCTGAGGCAAGCCTCGACAAGGCGACATTAAAGAAGACAGGCAAGCAATCGGCGAAGGGCTTGGATGAGTATCAACTCGAAGGGGATTTCACTCTCCATGGTGTGTCTCGTCATGTTGTGATCCCTTGCGAGACTGAGGTCAAGGATGGGTGGCATCACCTCAAGGGACGCTTCTCGATCCGCCAGACCGATTTTGGAATCAAGCCTTATACCAAGGCGTTCGGTGCAGTAGGAATCAAGGATGAATTGGTAATTATGGGTGACTTGTGGGTGGTGCCAAGCAAATGATCGAATTTCCGGATGTCGCCAAGGGCGTGATTAAGAATCATTACGATATCATCACCCCATTTTATAGGCTTTTTTGGGGCCCCCATATTCACCACGGGTACTGGGAGGCCGACGAGAGTTCGCAGCGTGCTCAGATCCAATTGACCGAGAAGCTTGCAAGGGTTGCATCGATCAAGCCTGCCAGCAAAGTCTATGACATCGGCTGTGGGATGGGTGGATCAAGTGTTTGGTTGGCCCGAAATCTCCAATGCGAGGTAACTGGCGTGACGCTCAGTCCCGTGCAGCGGTTCTATGCAAGTTTGGCGGCCAGCATGGGTCGAGTTCGTCCGCGTCCGAGATTTTTGCGGCATGATGCTGAAGTCATCGAATTTCCTGCTGAATCTGCCGATGTGGTTTGGAGTATCGAGTGTACCGAGCACTTCTTCAACAAGCCAATGTTTTTCAAGAAAGCAGGAACTTGGCTCAAGCCCGGTGGGAGATTTGCTCTCTGTGCGTGGCTTGCAGGAAACGCACCATTAACTGAGCAGCAGATCGCTCTGACTCGCAAGGTATGTCACGGAATGTTTTGCCCGTCGCTTGGAACTCAAGAGGACTACTGCCAGTGGTTCGAAGACGCTGGCTTGAAGGTAACCTACCAATCACTATGGACCAAGCAAGTCGAGAAAACTTGGGAGATATGCCTCGATCGAGTCCAACGCACTCGGATACGAGGTCTCGCGAAGCTCGTCGGTGCGAATCACGTTTTGTTTCTTGATCATTTTCAAGCCATCCTCGATGCTTATCGCTCCGGTGCGATGGAGTATGGTTGTTTTATAGCCGAGCGAGGGAACCGGTGAGTCAAGCACACGTCACTTTGGAGTCGTCGACGGAAGCTCCGTTCTATCATCGAATCGGTCGAATCTCCGGGATCGCTTTTGGAGTGGGTACACAAGTTCTCTTTCTTTGGACCGTCATCTACTTGTTTCTCTTTTTGAGGTACGGTGGATGGCATGAGTATTCGACCATGGGTGGCTCGGCGACATGGTGGATCGATGGATTGTTGGCTACGCTTTTTGTCGTTCCTCATAGCATCTTGCTAGCACCCACCACTTCCAAATGGTTAAGGCAATGGATGCCCAGTGGGTTGCTAGGCTGTCTTCACTGCACAACGAGTTGCATAAGCCTCTTGGCATTGTTCCATTACTGGGGGACGAGCAAGTTGGAGATGTGGCATGCAACGGGTTCGTTGGAAATTCTCATGCTTGTTGGATTTTATGGTTCTTGGGTTGCTTTGTTCTACAGTTTGTACTGGACTGGATTCGGCTACCAAACGGGGATAACACAGTGGTGGTATTGGTTCCGGCAAACGCCGCCTCCCAAGCGGGCTTTTGTGACCGAAGGTCCCTTTAGGTACATGAGACATCCTGTGTACATGAGTTTCCTAGGCTTGATTTGGTTTACGCCCGTAATGACTCTAGACCATGCGATCCTCACAACGATTTGGACGGTCTATATCTACATCGGCAGCTACTTCAAAGACCGAAGACTTCTGCGTTTTATCGGTGAGCCATACTACCAGTACGGCAAGAGAATAGCTGGACTTCCGTTTATTGGGTTTGGCTCCCTGAGGTACTTCCGCTGAGGAATCTTTCTTTGAGCGAAAATAAGCATTGATAATCGCTCTTTAGGAACTCCGGTTTTTCAGGTGTTGTTGTGGTTGAAAGCTCGGCTTTTTCGTACTCAGCTTTGCGGTGCTCGTAATCGGATGATGGGAATTGCCCAGCGGAATAAGGTTGACGTTCCTAAGCACTTGAATGATGGTGCCTGCAAAACTCCTTTCGAGCACGAGCACGCAGCAGGCTTGCCCAAAACAAACCGCTGTAGCCACAAAGATACCCGAGGAACCAACAACTGAAGAACCAATAAATCTAAGAAATCTTTTAGATAATATGATTGCATGGGGCTTACGGATTCTCCATAATCCACAGTGACGCCTGAATCTCACATACCGACCCACAAGGGGACTCTGCATATGGACGGATCGTTCCAAGGGATATACGCCGAACTCTTACAATTAGCTCGTGCGGTCATGAGACGAGAGCGGAGAAATCACACTCTTACGCCCACAGATCTTTTTCACGAGGCCTTCTATCGAGTACAGCCGCATCTCGAAAATGGCGGAACACTGCGTCAAGATATCCGAGCGCTGTTTGCGATAACGATGAGGCGAGTACTGATTGACTATGCACGAAAAAGAACTCGGCGACTAAACAAATTGTCGCAAAGTCACTTGCCGGTCGAAAATTGTACCAATCCAATCCTAGACCCCGATCGATACGAGGTCTTGCGGCTTGAGAAACTTGAGGTCGCACTCAAAAAGCTCGATAATGAATCCCCCGTTCACGCAAAGTTGGTGGAACTGCGAGTTTTCGGCGGACACAAAATGGAGGTTTGCGCCGAATTGCTTGGTGTCTCCGATGCGACCGCGCAAAGGCAATGGAATTTTGCAAAAGCTTGGTTGATTCGGGAAATCAAAAAGAACGAGCGGCAGTAGATTTGCCCCAGACTCTCCACTTCTAGTGTTATGGATACTAAAGACAACCTGCTGGAACTGTTGTTAACCCAAGCTCTTGAATATCGAGATAAATCCGAGCGAGAGGAATGGTTGCAGCGTGTTTTAGGCAACGCCCCTGAGAAACTCAAAGAACTCAAAGAGCTGATCGAACATCACGAATCCGGGAAATGGTTGGATGCCCCCCCTAAAGCCGTCGTGGCCAGTCGGAAATTGATCGAAGATCTTACAGGAAAAAAGATCGGCCCGTTCCTCATTGTTCGAAAAATCGGCGAAGGGGGCATGGGAGATGTGTATCTTGCCCAACAGCAAGAACCGGTGCGCCGGCAAGTTGCTTTGAAATTGATTCAGTGGGATGCAGAGCCCCAGCAGGTGGTCGAGCGGTTTCAGCGAGAGAAGCAGATGCTCGCGAGCATGGAGCACCCGAACATAGCGAGGATCATCGATGCGGGTACAACCGACTTGGGTTATTCCTACATTGTTATGGAATTCGTAAATGGCTCGCATCTAATCGATTACTGCTGTCTCAAGAACCCGGACATCCAAAGTCGTGTAAAACTACTTCTCCAGTGCTGTCGAGCCATCCAGCACGCTCACCAAAAGGGCATCATCCATAGGGATATCAAACCAAACAATGTCATGGTGACTGAAGTCGATGGGGAACCAACGATCAAGATCATCGATTTTGGAATTGCCAAGGCTTCGATGAATGACTCGATCAAGAAGAGCAATGAATACACAAGCTCCATAGTGAATTTACTCACAAATTCACTGACGTACCGGGGAAATTCGCCAGGGACCCCTCCTTATATGAGCCCCGAGCAATTCTCAAATCGCTCCAGCGACATCGACACCCGAAGCGATGTCTATTCTCTTGGGGCAGTTCTTTATTACCTGCTTACTCAGCAACACCCCTTCAGTGAAGAACAATTAGCCGTCCGAGATTTCACAGAAATAGGCGAACTTGTTTCCAAAAACGATCCGCCACTTCCGAGTCAACGAAACCCGAAGCTCGCGAAGATTCTTCGTGGTGATTTGGATTCGATAGTGCGCAAAGCGATGTGTCGAGATGTAGAACAACGATACCAATCGGTCGCCCAGTTGGGCGAGGATCTACAACGCTACCTTCGCGGTGATACCGTATCGACCAATCCAGACTCTCCCTGGACACAGTTCCGTAAACTCACCAAGCGTTATCAGTTGCTAGTGGCTACAGCGGCCTTGGCCTTTGCTGCCACATCGATTGCATGGTTTTTTGCTGAGTCCCAAAACAGGAACCTCATTGTCGCAAAGACCAGTGAAATCCAGAATTCCACCGTTGCCAACCTCCTAGCAGCCAGCAGCGCTCTGCAACGTCAAGAGTATGCATTGGCACACCAAACGTTGGAGGCCATACCCGGATCGAGCAGGAGACTTGATGCTCGATTGCTAAGATCACAAATACCCAAAACACCTTCGCAAGTTGCGAAGGTTGAGGGAAAAATTTACTACGGTCTGGCCATCGACTCAATCCTTTCTATCCCAGCGATCGTTTGTGGAACCAATCGATCCAAGTTGCATGCATTCGATCAAACCACAGGTAACTTGCTCTTTGAAATCGACACAAATCAAAAAGAGATAAACGGTCTTGCGCTTCGCCCCGATGGTAAAACGATTGCGACGGCAGGAGATGACGGAACGGTAAAATTCTGGGATCTCGAAACAAAGATGCTGTTGAACCAGTTCGTTGCATCCAAAAAGAGTGTCTATCAAATCGCATGGAGTAAAGATGGGCAATCGATCATCACGGCTGCATCGGAGCCCAACGCAAAGATTTGGTCTTACCCTCAGTTCCAATTGATTCGTGAAATTGGATCACTAGATACTGATTTAGAATGCGTTGCATCGAGTAATACCAACATCTTCGCATTCGGTGACTGTACTGGACGGATTCGACTTGGCGATTTTTCTGTCATAGCAAATAACGAAAACCCATCGGAAGACGAAGAGGTTCGGTCCCAGTTTTATAAATACTCTAATTGTTCTTGTATCAGCTTCTCTCCCTCGGGAAACCTAGCTGCGATTGGTTTAAATAATGGATATCTGCTTCTGGCCCGAATCAAACAAGGTGATTTGCAGGTGCTTGAGCAAATCAGGTTTGCCTCGGATGTAACCGCTGTCGCGTTTTCGAAAAATGAGAAACAACTCGCTATCGGCGAAAAGAAGGGGGCGATCCACGTGCTTGATTTAAAGGAGTCTTGGCCGGAAAACTCCCGAGTCGCATTTACGCCGTTTTTTTTTCAGCAACATCCTGAGTACTTTCAGGGGACAGATGAAACGCAACGAGAGTCAAGGTTGAAAGATTTGATCTCTCATACAGAACCAAACGATGCCCTCGAAGAATTGGAACAGACCTGCGATAGAGTTGTCATCCATTTCAAGAAACCCCTAAAATTTTTCTTGTACCAAAACGAATTTGTGCGTGAGTGGTTCGATTCGGCTGGAGATACGGCTAAAACACATAGCGAATTACCGATCGACGTGATCCCAAAGGACAACTCGGTCGAGCTACGATTCCGGACTCGGGGAAGCATTTGGACCGATCCAAACTCACTTCGCCTCGAAGAACGCCTTGAAACATGGGATGTCCGTTCCAAGAGGATCTCCAGCGTTGCATGGGGTAATGACCAAAGCGAAGTGTTTGGATTCAGTGAGGACAGTACCGTATCGAAACTCTTTACCTCCACCTCCCGAAGCGATGTGCTTATGACGGAGGCCGAAGAGATGCACTCCCTGACGAGTGATCAACTGTATCTTCGCAATTCGTCTGGGAAAAAATTTCGCCTTGTCCAACTGGGTCATTCCGGTTTAAAAGGATCTCAGATCGAGCCTCTTGATATTATCTCTTCGCCGCACATCAACAATTGGAGTGACGGAAGAAGTTTTTTTCTGACGTATTTGGATCATCATGACAATCTTGAACCACATTGGGCGGTGGATCAATGGCGACCTAGAAAAGCCAGGGAGTCCAAGGTCGTGGTTTTTCCGGAAAACTTAAAGCCCGATGTTTTTATTTGCCAAAATAATGAATCGCAATGGATTTGTCGATTTGCCTACTGGAACAAAGACCGTTCCTTTATTCAAGGTGCACCCACATTTCTGGGGTTATGGGACGAAACCATAAACGATTTCGTCTGGAAACACGAACCGAATAAATCCGCCTTTCGTCACTCTCGAATAAGCAACGACAGGACACTCTTAGTTTATGAGAATGACGGCAATGTCTATCGAGTTAACCTAAAGACCGGAATCGAAGACTTGTTTCTCGAAAAACCTGGTGAATCCGTCAGCGGGATGAGGTTCTCACAGGATGGACAAGTTTTGGCGATCGCTCTCAACAACGAACTTGTTATCCGTGGCTACTCTGTAAACGATGCCAAGTTGCTATGGGAAATACCTCTTCACGGTGGGCCGATCATCAAGGATTTTTACTGGTCGAGAGACCAATCCGTCTTAGTTACCCTGAGCATGGATCGATACCTTCGTACCTACGATGTTGCCTTGCGAAGAATAACAACTCAGATACCTTTGTCGATTCAAGAACCAAAAAAGCTTGAAATCCCTCTCGATGAGAAGGCGATCTTCGTACTGGACACAAAAGGAAAGATCGTTCGTTTGCCCTGCTTGCTTGAGTCTGGCAACTGATGCACTTTAAGTTGGGACGAAGTGGCCTGATAGCACCTTGGGATGCTGATCGCAGTCGTTTGCAACGTACCAATTCAGCGAGAGCAATCTTCATGAAGAACGTTGCAAACGCTTGACCGACGCAAATTAGAGCTTTAGGCCAAACAAATCGCCACCGGCTCCAGTACCCGTACCACCTCGAAGAGGCCCCTTGAACTTCTTCACAGCGCTCTCACGCTTGATAATCTCGGGCTCGGCTTCTTGTGCAGGTTCAGAGGTGGTCGCACCAGGTTTGGCCTGAGTTGCTTTGAGCGAAAGTCCTATGCGCTGTGCGTTGCGGTCGACCGAAAGGATCTTGACCTCTACGTCTTGCCCTTCGGCAATCACTTGCGAGACATTGCTAACGCGACGGTAGGCTAACTCCGAGATGTGTATCAAACCTTCGATCCCAGTGGCGAGCTTCACAAATGCGCCGAACTCGGCAAGCCTAGAGACAGTTCCCTTGGCGGTCGATCCAACAGGAAACCGGGCTTCGACATCACTCCACGGGTCGTCTTGAAGCGACCGATACGAAAGAGAAATCTTCCCCGTCTTGGGATCAAACTTCTCAATCCGCACTTGTACTTTATCCCCCTCCTTAACAACCTCCGAGGGGTGCTTGATTTTCTCCCAAGACAGTTGGGTGATATGGATCAGACCATCGAGGCCTCCGATATCGACAAAGGCTCCGAAATCGGTCACCTTACGGACGGTTCCTTCGCAGAGTTCTCCGATCTCCAAATTCGCAAGTCGCTCTTGTTTCTTCTGTTGCTTTTCTCGTTCCAAGACCGATCGGTGGGACAGGACGAGATTTCCACGACGTGGGTTGACTTCAGTCACAACGCAGAGGAGTTTTTGTCCTATGTAGTCTGCAGCCGATTCAATACGGTATTCCGAGAGCTGGCTGATAGGGATGAATCCTCGGATGTTTCCAACCTTGCATTCGACACCACCGGTATTGGCGCTCTCGATCTTTGCCTCAACAATCGCACCTTCTTCGAGATCGGCCCAGTCGTTGGCGCTGATGGCTTCGCCGGGAAGGCCAAGTTCATAGAGCCCTTCTTCGGCGTTGAACGACCGGATGACAACATCGAGCAACAAACCTTCGCTGGGCATATCTAAAAACTGCAGTAGCGGCACGACTCCTTCGTTCGGTCCCCCCAAACTCACGAAGACGTTTGCATGATGGACTTTGATCACACGAGCTTGGTAGCGATTGCCGATTTCTAGGGCAACACCTACCCGACCGACGTTCTTATCCCCAATCATCAGGTTCTCGAGGTCCGCTCCATCCAGGGCGGCTGCTAACTCCGAATCCTCCTGTTGGTCTCGTCTTCTGGAGCTAGGTACAGGTACTTTGGCGGCTAGAGGTGCAGTTGAATCGCTGTTAGAGCGATACCTCTGTGGCATCGCCTCTGCATCGATTTTCTCCGCAGGGGATTCGACTTGTGCACGGATCGCAGTTGGATCGCCGGTGTCACCCTGGGCGTTTGGCTCCTGAGGTTGATCGGTTGGAGTTCTAGGCCCAGGTGGGCCTTTTTTTCGGCGTTGCTCTTTGTTTTTTCCCGAAGATTGCTGATTTACCTGCTCTTGCTGAATCCTTGCGTTTCGGATCGCTTCAAGATTCAGTGGGCCAGCAGCGCCTAGCTTTTGACCGGTTTTTGCCACGGGATTCGTGTCTGGAGAGTTGGATGGTTGATCTTCTTGCTCGGCCATGCCGTCGATCCGTTAGATTCAAGGAAAACTAAGGCGGCGTGTTGCCGCGTGGTAAAGACCTACAGTTTATCAACGAAACGGCAAGTTTCCAGTGATCCCGGCATCTAGACTTGCCCGATCCAATTTCTCAACCCTGGCTTAACCTCAGATCCGAAACCGTTATCTTAAGGTAATACGCACGCCACCCCTGCGATCCTTAGCATTCCAGCAGTCCTCGCCCACAAAACAGAAATATGCACGATTTATTTTCAGCTTTCCCGCTAGCCGTCAACATTCTCGGGCAAAACGTGGAAAGCTCAGATTTGTTGGTGATCGGCCTGTTGATCATTCTCGAGGGACTCCTGTCGATCGACAACGCCCTAGTTCTTGGCATGCTTGTCAAAAGGCTCCCGAAACATCAGCGAGCCAAAGCCCTTTCTTACGGGTTGATCGGCGCTTTCGTCTTTCGTTGCATTGCGATCTGCCTGTCTGCCTACCTCCTCCAATGGACAATCGTCAAATTTATCGGTGGAGCTTATTTGGTCTACATAGCCGTCAAGCACCTGTTCTGGGATGACCAGGAAGAGGAACTTGTTGTCATGGACCAACAGGGGCAACCTGGCTTGGTCGATGCCTATACCGGCCAAGAGCTCACAGGTGAGCGGTTGAAATCCGAAATCGAACAGCGGATTCCAATCCCTGCAAGCTTGGTTACCGACGAAACGGTCGTCAATCCACCCTCGGGAACTCCGGCTGAAGAAGCGGTTTGCGATGTGCCGAGCCACAACAATTGGAAATTCTGGAAGACCGTTGCCGTTATTGAGCTGACCGACATCGCATTTGCAGTCGACTCGATCCTGGCGGCCATGGCTCTTGCTGGATCGCGAACCGATAAACTTTGGGTGGTGGTTGCTGGAGGTATTCTCGGTGTGATCTTGATGCGGTTTGCAGCCTCCGTGTTCGTCAAATTGCTCGAGCGCTATCCAAGATTCGAGGTATCTGCTTACCTACTAGTGATCGTCATCGGACTCAAACTACTCGCAGACTGGGCCCTTAACAGCGATTGGAGTTTTCGTGGATGGAACTTCCTAGGATCCCTGCGAGACTCCTTCGCCGCCTTTGAAACCCAACGTCGCAATTGGACTGAGGGGTATCTGCATTGGCTAGATACTTCATGGTTGCTCGGACGAGCAGCAGAAACACACGTCGATGGCATCGAGCATGTACCGCATCTGTTGGACTTTCATGATCTACGCCGCCCCGAATGCATCGCTTTTTGGCTTACGATGCTCCTGTGCTTCCTCTACGGATTCATGCCCCGAAATGCACAAAGCCAAAAACCGGCTTCGACCAACTAGAGTTCCCCATGAAAGATGTAGCAGTGATCTTGGCCGCCGCAGGACGCAGTTCGCGGTTCAATGACCCTTATCAAAAAAAAGTCTACGCAACGGTCCACGGAAAACCTGTTTGGCAATACAGCGCACAGTTGTTTGCCGACCATCCGCGCATCGCGCAGATCATCATGACCATTGCCCAAGAAGACAAAGCCATGGTTCAGGAAAAATTTTCTGGAAATCTAACTCTTTTCGGCGTCGAAATCGTTCTCGGCGGGCAGGAGCGGTGCGATAGCGTTCGCAATGCGCTCGAAAGAATCAAACCCGGCATTTCTCTCGTAGCCATCCACGATGCGGCTCGCCCATGCTTGTCCCGACAGAGTCTCAATCAAGTCATCGAAGAGGCTAGCAAGCACGGGGCAGCAATTCTGGCTTCTCCCATTCGCGCCACGGTCAAACGGGTCGATCCGAACTCCAACAAAATCACCGAAACGGTATCCCGTGAAGGACTTTGGCAAGCTCAAACACCTCAAGTCTTTCGAACCGAGGACCTCAAGCGGGGATATGCGAACGTTTCAGGAAAACCCACCGATGACGCACAGGTCATCGAGAAGCTTGGCATTGGGATCAAGGTCGTCGAAAGCCCCGAATCGAATTTGAAAATCACCACCAAAGAGGATCTACGAACCGTCGAGGCTTTCCTCAAAACGCCAACGCGAAGCCGCGATAATCCGTTCTTCTAGGCGCTACAGTGTGGATGCCGTCGCGTGCATCAAGCCTCGGATGTAACCGTAGGCGAATAAACGACCGAGCATGGTGTAGCCTGGCTCTCCCTCATCCTCGCCAAACATCTGCGGTACATGGTCCGGACGCATCGGACCTGCGAAATGGATTTCGCGTAAAGCCCTCATCGCTTGGGCCATATCGGTGGGACCATTGTCGTGAAATGTTTCTGCAAAGGCTTCGGGGGTTCCTCGTACATCCCGAAAATGCACGTACTGAATCTTGCTCCCAAAATGTCTAATGGTTTTGGGAATGTCACAGCCCATGGTTGCAAACGTTCCCTGGCAAAAACAGATCGCATTGCTCTTCGAAGAGTACCTCCGCAGCAATTCATCGAAACAATCGATATTATGCATGATCCGAGGCTTACCCAGTAGACTTGCCAAAGGTGGATCGTCAGGATGCATGGCCATCGTGATGCCACATGACTCGGCAACGGGCAATAGTCCTTCGAGCATCCGATCAAGGTTCTCCCAGAGTTGCGAGGGAGTCTGAGATTTGGCGATCCGTTCGTGCTCTGGATCGCTCGGTCGGGCTCCGAGCATCACGGCCTGCTGGACATCTTCCAAATAGAATGCAGTTACTTTCGCGCCACCGCGCTCCGGGGCATCGAGCCTAGTTCGAGCCCAATCGGTTCCGGCCATGAAGTTGTAGCAAAGCAATCGGATATTGTTATCGCTCATGGCTCGCAATAGATCTTGCATCGCCCGAAGCTCACTGCCATTATCGATGCCGAGCTTAAGTCGCTCGATTGGCAAGTAGCCTTCGACGACACTGATATCGAGTCCGTAAGGTTTCACTCTGTCGATCCAGCTTGGAATCGCTTGCAAATCCGGACCCGGGTATCGTAAGACCAAGTCGCTAACGCCACACTGAGCGGCAAGTCGCAGGTTCTCTTCGGAGACAGGGGTTAAAACCGTAGCCAAGCGCATCGAAACCTCGACGATAACAAAAGAGCACTAGGAAACAGGTGAAGCTGGCTGCAAAGGTTTCGTTGCGTCCATGCCCAATGCAGCTAGGCCGGCGACGAAGAACGCACAAGCGCAAGTGATAAAAACCAAGCTTTGTCCTGATCCTGATGTCGCGCCATAGAGAAGCAAGACAGGGACAATTTTCGAGCTGACCGAAGCCCCAAAATTACCCCACATATTCGCCCAACCAAAGATCGCTCCAGTGTTGCGACCTCCAACATCTTGCATAAACGCCCAAATCGATGGATTCGCAAAGTCGGTCATCAAGGAAACAATCGCACAACAAAGGACGACACCCCAAGCCGAATCGATGAACAAACAGCAAACGTAAGCGATCCCAGCGATGCAATTGGCGACGCTAATCGGCAAGACTCGTCCAAGCCGCAGCCCAAACTTTCCAACACTCCAATCGGTTGCCCGGCCACCGAGCAACTGCCCAAGCATCCCTGTAGCCAGTACCAAGGTCACCATCAGCGACCCTTGGCTGTCGGACACCTTGTGCGTCTCCTTGAGATAAGTTGGTAGCCATGTCACCAAAAAAGCCCAGCCGATATTCACACAAAACTGCCCTAGTGAATTAAGCCACAGGCTACGACTGCCGCAATACAGTCCGATCATTTTGGTAATATCCCGCAACTCCGGCTTGCGATCGTCGGCAATCGGACCAATCAATTCCCTTTCAGCAGAATTGCAAGACGGATGCTCAGAGGGCCTATCGCGTACGATCCAGTAATAGGCTACTGCGATCGCGATTCCAAGTAGTCCGTAAATCGAAAGAACTGATCGCCAAGAGCCAAGTTGCAGAATCAATAACGTCGTCAGAAACGGAGCCGTTGCCCCGCCAAACCGGCCACCAAAGGCTATCAAACCACTTGCTCGCCCACGGCTCGATACCGGAAACCAACGCCGCACGATGGCGCTAGATGTTGGATAAGCTCCCGATTGAGCGAATCCGAAAAGAAACCTCGCGACCATCAGACCGTAAAGACTCGCCACCCAACCGGTCATTAACGTAAGAATGGACCAAATGAAAATGTACAGTGTTAGCATTCGGCGAGCACCTAGGCGATCGCTGAACCAACCCGCAGGAACTTGAAAGAGCGCGTAAGAGAAGAAGAAGGCTCCCAAGATATCTCCGATTTGGGATTTGGATATCCTCCGAAAACCGGTTCCTCCGTTGGACTCAAGTTCCCCAAGCAATCGATCCGCTTGCTCGAGGGTCAATCGATCTGCAACCGTGTAGGGGGTCTTAATCTTTGAAAAATCCAAAGCCTTGGCATCGGAGCTCTGCTTACTTGTAAGCCACGATTGCACCTGCGAATTCTCAAGTCCATCTTTCAATTCGACGGAGAATCGTGTCGAATCGGCACCGACAAGCGAGGTGTCCTTCAGAAATGAATCCGATTTGACAATCTCCCCGATGGTGTTTCGGGTCAAGTACAATCCGAAGGCCATCAGGACGCTAATCCAGACGATGCGCAAACGAACATGGGTTGGTGAGGATGCATTCGAAGTCATATCGATTAAGATAGCAGATTCCAAGTCTGGTTGCTTGAGACTACCCAAAAACGACTTCCTGAGACGGATCGCGGAGATATTTTTCACCATGAAAGCTATTCGATTATTAGTATTGACCATCCCCATGCTGTTGACCTCCTCAGCATTTGCCCAAGAAGCAAAGCCTCTTTTTGATGGCAAGACTTTCGAGGGTTGGGAGGGCAACACGAAAACCGTTTGGCGGATCGACCAAGGTGCTTTAACGGCTGGCTCACTCACCGAGCGACAAAAAGACAACGATTTTTTAGCGACGACCACCGAGTACCAAGACTTTGAGCTTGAACTCGAGTGGAAACTCGAAGGTACCGAAGGCTTCATCAATGGCGGTGTCCAATTCCGCACCAAGAGGATTCCCAACCACCATGAAGTTTCCGGATACCAAGCAGACTTAGGTGCGGGCTTTGATGGAGCCCTCTACGATGAGAGTCGCAGGAATAAAATACTCGCTAAACCCGATGCTGAGACGCTCAAAAAGGCGATCAAACCGCTCGGGCAGTGGAACCACTATCGCATTCGAGCCCAAGGCGATCACATCCAGTTGTGGCTCAACGGTATCCAAACAGTCGACTACAAAGAAACCGATCCAGGTATTGAGCCAAAGGGAATCATAGCGGTTCAAATCCACGGCGGTGCAACGGCCATCGCACGTTATCGGAAGCTTACGATCAAAGAGCTCAAATAAAGCGAGTATGGCAGAAGTCTAGAGAAGGAGCGATTCCGGCTTGAACCGCTTATGGCCAATGACCGATCTTTTGGACCGCTGATAAACACGAATGAACGCTGATATTGCAGCATCCATCGTGTAGGGTTGTTTGGTTGTTTCCTGTGAAGCAGAAGCCTGAGTCCTAAAGTTTCGGGCCTGACGCTTGGGTGCTTGGCCACTAAAACATGCCTCCCATACCCCCCATTCCACCGATGCCGCTGCCCGAGCCACCCATCCCGCCGCCGAATCCCTCTGCTCCCCCAAAGGCTATGCAGAGCCGTCATCAAACCTTCCAATATCTGCAAGCCCGCTTGGAAATTGGACTTATGCTTTGGGCTACGCTCCCTTAAACTGACCTTTTGTGGGATTTTCAAGGCTGTACACCCTCTGCGCTGTTGGAGGTTCATCAAGGTATTCGTTTCCATGGTTTTTTCTGACCTTCCGATCATTCCGGAAATCCAGTCCGCCCTAAAATCGCTCGAATACCAAACTCCCACACCGATCCAAGCGGGTGCGATTCCGCCGCTGATCGAGGGAAAGGATCTCCTTGGTTGCGCCCAGACCGGTACCGGCAAAACGGCAGCCTTCGCGATTCCTATCCTGCAAAAAATCCATCAGAGCGGACAATTCGCTCTCAAGTGCCAACCTATCGGATTGATCATCGCTCCAACGCGCGAGTTGGTCGTGCAGATTTCTGAGAATCTACGAGACATCGGGCGGCACACAAAAGTCCGACACACCACTGTCTTTGGGGGTGTAGGACAACGGCCTCAAGTTGCCGCACTGACCAAGGGAGTGCATTTGGTGGTCGCCACCCCAGGTCGATTGCTCGATCTGATCGATCAAGGCTACTGCTCGCTTTCTAAGCTTCAATACTTCGTTCTAGACGAGGCCGATCGCATGCTCGATATGGGGTTCATGCCCGACGTGCAAAAAATCGTTCGGCTACTGCCCAAGCAGCGTCAATCGGTGTTCTTGTCTGCAACGATGCCACCTCTGATTCAAAAGCTTGCGTCGACACTTCTCCATCAGCATGTAACGGTGATGGTAACTCCGCCATCGAGGACTGCCGATCGGGTCAAACAGAGCGTGATGTTTGTCGACCGAGGCAACAAACGCAAATTGCTCGATCGTGTGCTTGCGGATCCCCAGAGAACTCGGGTTTTGGTTTTCGTGAGAACCAAACACGGTGCTGATCGGCTCTACAAATCACTGATCGACGATGGGGTTGCCGCAGAAGGCATCCATGGTGGACGTTCTCAAAACGCTCGACAACGAGTCTTGAACGATTTCAAGTCAGGCAAAATCCGCGTGCTGATCGCAACGGATATCGCCGCCCGAGGGATCGATATCGACGAGATCAGTCATGTGGTTAACTTTGATGTGCCCCTCGAAGCCGAAGCTTATGTACACCGTATCGGAAGGACTGCCAGGGCAGGTGCAAGCGGCGAAAGCATCACGTTTTGCTCCGCAGACGAGTACAAATATCTCAAGCAGATTGAAAAAACGATCGGCATGCGAATACCGATCGATCGCGAGCATCCGTTCCACTCGGTCGATGCTCAAGATGGAGAGATAACCGAGATAGTGGATCATCATCGATCCAAGAAATCGCCCAATGCCAAGAGTGCTTCTGCCGAGCCAACCAAACGCCGCCGATCGATCAGTGGCAAGGTTCGGAAAGTGAAGCCCAAGCCTACTCGGCATTCGACCAAGGCCTATACCAAAAAATCGAGTCCGAAGTCCAAGCGGCGTTAGTTGTGTAACCGCTCAGCCCTTAACGGTCATCAGGGGTACCAATTCCGCGACTGTTTTCGCCATGCCTGCTCCTGAAAGGGTCTCGATGACCGGTCCGATACCTTTGTAGGCATAAGGTGCCTCTTGGCGGATCTCTTCCAACTTCTTTTGAAGAATATCTTTCCGACTCCGTATGTCCACTCGCCGAAAATCGACTGGTGTAACCACACGAAATCGTTTCATGAACTCTTCGAATTCTTGATCGTGACCTCGCATCGCTTCGCCCCTTGGCAGAACCCTTCCGGCCCCATGGCTTGCGCTCATCAAACTGTCTGATAAACCTTTCCCCGCTAGAATAAAGCTGCTCGCTCCCATCGAACCGGGTACCAAGACGGGTTCTCCAGTGTATTTGAAAATCGATTCAGTCATTTGATCATAGCTTCGGGCCGGGCAAGCACCTTTTCGATGTACCGTCACCCGGGCACCTTTAGTCTCGTCTCTCCACCAGTAATTATGGGGTGCATCGTAGAGCAACGGAGCCTGAACCGATCCAAACTCCTTCTCCAGGTTTTGAATTGCCATCGTTGCAAGGAGCAATCGGTTTGCAAAGGCAAAGTTGGCTGCATGCGTTAGCGCATCGTGAACCTTGCTCGCGAGCTTTGCATATCGCGGTCCGTCTGGCAGGACAAAAATACCATTGCTCGGGTGATTCAGCCCGCTTGGATATGCAGCGCGTACCGCATCTCGCCCCAATCCTCCACTGGCATGGCCCAAGGATAAGGATCCAGAATGAACCATCACAACGATTGCGTTAGCCTTTAGCCCCCAAGCATGAGCGATGGAGCCATCGATAATCCGTTCAACTCTTTGGATTTCGACGAAGTGATTCCCCCCGCCGATGCTACCGATTTGGCTATCACGCGAGATACGATCTGATGGACCTAGCCAGTTATCGAGTGCCGTTGGTGTGCCAGCTCGCAGACTTCCACGGCGGTCGACTCGGTCGAGTTGATCCGCGAAATTTTGCTGATGAACCGTGCGCCACAAGCCAAGATCGAACGATCGAGGTACTGCATTGAATAGACCTTCAAGCCCCTGGGTCAGCAACGCTAGTCTCTGAGCTCGATTCATGGGAATATCGCGTCCACCTTCGAAGTAGCTGTGGCGAAAACGCGTTTCGAGCGAATCGATCCTTGGAATTAATTCGTCGGCAGATAGGTTGGTAAGGTGTAACCGCATTCCACAATTGACGTCGTTCCCGATCGCTTGAGGAATACTGAAACCTTTGGTCGCGATAACAGTTCCAACTGGAATTCCACGTGCTTTGTGGAAGTCGGGGGTGATTGCCACCTGGAGAACTTCTGGTGGTGTTTCGAACATATCCGGGTCAGCTTTGGCCATCAGTTCGACGGTCTGCTGGACCTCAAGCATCGTCGAAAGTTCCTCGATCGCCGCTGATTCGATGGGAACCTCAGGGACAGCAAACAATGTGGCATCGATTCCAAAACGATTTACGATGCGCCATCTCTGCTGGTCGATCCGGGTTAGTCGATTATCAGTCATTTGTCATTGGTTTGTCAGGTTCCTTAAAGGTGATAGTTGCTAAAAACTGGGCTACTCGAAGGGGTGTATTGGGATGTAGTCGATATGCTGAGCTAATTAGCCTGGTTCTAGCTTCCTCAAAAAGGCGATCGAATTGGATTGATTCAGGAGTTTCGAGTACGATTACGAGTACCGTGAAGCTGAGTACGTGAAAACAGAGCCTTGACCCACTAAGACTCCTGAATGTCCAAAAACGTTCGCGTCTAAATTGCTAGATTTAGAGGATTTACTGTTTCTTCGGGGCGGGTTCTTTGAGATTGGCCTGGAGTTGTTTGGGTAGCTTGCTCTTTTGGTCCTCGGTTAGCAACTTGCCGATCTCGACTTTGGTTTTCGAGAGCATCTCTTCAGTCTCCAGAAGTATCTTTTTTTGATCTTCCGTTGCATTCATGGCACTAAGGCCAAGTTCGCGTGCTTCTGTGGCCTTCTTCCCCTCGTCGCGGGCTTTCTTGGCAGCATCGGTTCGATCCTTCAGCATCTGGGGAGTTATCTTGGCATCTTTGCGCTTGGCGACGACCTCTTTGGCTGTTTTACCGAAGAGTTCTTTGATCTTGTTGGTTATCTCTGAACTGAGTCCAGCCGGTTCGAGTTGTTTGACAAACTGGTTGACCATCGCGGTTTCCTGATCAACTTTTGCACCCTTCTTTGCGGTATCTTGGGCAAATGAATTAGCACCCAGCAAGCCAATCAATAAACAAGACAGGATCCATTTAACCATGATCAATGTTCTCCAAGGAAAGAGGTACAAAAGAGGTACTTGAGAGGAGGAATGCTCTGAGGCGTTCGTTCCGCCAACGTTATCAGAGTACCACAGGCACCCCATGAGATGTTGGGTTTCCTGCGAAAAATGGTCCTTCTGGGGGTATTGACAGTACCTAATCGTGTCCGAGCGTGGCTGCTGCTTGGTTGGCTAGTGCTCTTGAATGCTCAAGGGGTTTCGAGCAAAGATCCATTCCTCGATAGGCCTTCCAGCCAGGATTTGTTCGTCGATGAATCGGTCGATCCTGTCTTCGGTCATCCCTCCGTACCAATAACCTTCGGGGTAGACCACCAGGATCGGCCCTCCTGAGCAGACCCTCAGGCACTGAACTTTGGTGCGGTAGCATGCGCTGGAACCTTCGGATAACGAAAGATTTCTGGCTTTGAGTTCGTCTTTGAGTTTCTTCCAAGCCGCACCACCGACGTCTTCCGAACAACAGGTTGTTCCTACACACAGGAAAATGTGCCTGTGGTAGTCGCCTATTTTCAAACGGATTGCGATTTCACGCAGTTCTTGGCTCATCACTTTGGAAAATGTTAAGGGAAAAGAATCCAGCAAAACCCAGCGAGAATGCGAGGAATACATCATCCCTGATTGTCGCAAGCTTCCTACCAAGCTACACTGGTTGCGGTTTAGAAACCAGATGAAAGCTATCAGACTTAGGCGAGTCGCTAGCCAGCCTATCCTAATCCCCACCTTACAATAGTGAATCCTCGTGTCCGACGAAGTTGCAACCCTCAAAATCGGCGATAAATCTCTCTCCATGCCCGTGCATGTCGGCACCGAAAACGATCGGGCGATCGACATCTCGAAATTGCTCAAGGAGACCGGCCACATCACGTTGGATGAAGGCTATGCAAATACCGGTGCGACAACCAGTGCGATCACTTATCTCGATGGTGATCGAGGGATTCTCCGATACCGGGGTTACCCGATCGAACAGCTTGCTGAGAAATGCGATTTCCTCGAAACCAGTTACCTTCTGATCTACGGGGAACTACCAACTCCCGAACAATTAGCCTCATTCAAGTCGGCGATCTCCCATCATACGATGCTCCATGAGGACATGCGATCGTTCTACAATGGGTTCCCTCGCGATGCTCACCCCATGGCGATCCTATCGAGCGTCGTTAGTGCACTATCGACGTTTTACCAGGACTCACTCGATCCCCATGATCCTGAGGAAGTTGAAGTTTCAATCCATCGGCTTATAGCCAAATTGCCCACGATCGCAGCTTACAGTTACAAGAAGGCATTCGGTCAGCCATTTATCTACCCGGATAACTCCCTGAATTACTGCGAGAATTTCTTGCACATGATGTTCTCGGTTCCGAGCGAAAAATATGTCGCCGATCCCGATTTCGTCAAAGCCCTGAACTTGCTGCTGATCGTCCACGCAGATCATGAACAAAACTGCAGTACCTCGACGGTACGCATGGTCGGTTCTTCCGACGCGAATCTATTCGCAAGCATCTCTGCGGGTATTTGCGCTCTTTGGGGCCCGCTCCACGGTGGGGCGAACGAAGCTTGCGTGAACATGCTCAAACAGATCGCCGACGATGGTGGAAACGTAAAGAAGTATGTCGATATGGCCAAAGACAAGTCGGGTAATTTCCGACTGATGGGTTTTGGGCACCGCGTCTACAAGAATTATGACCCTCGGGCCAAGATCATCAAAGCGGCTTGCGATGTGCTTTTAAAGAAACTCAACCTGAGCGACCCACTCTTCGAGGTGGCTCAAGAACTCGAATCCGTAGCCCTCAAGGATCCTTATTTCGTCGAACGAAAACTCTATCCCAACGTCGATTTTTACTCGGGTGTGATTTACAGGGCGATGGGGATCCCTGTGCAAATGTTCACGGTCCTATTCGCGATGGGACGCTTGCCCGGTTGGATCGCCCACTGGGTCGAAATGCAACGCTCACCCAACACTCGGATCGGACGACCTCGACAAGTCTACACCGGGCCGCTCAAGCGGGATGTTAACCGCTAAAAGTTTTACGTCTGCTCGAAGCGGTTCTTGAATTGTTCATCGAGAAGCGACAACGCCGTGAGTTCTCGATCGCCTGCGGTCTTCTCGATAATGATCCTATGCCGTTGGAATTCCTCTTTGAGGATCACGGCCTCGAGTAGGTCTCGTCGGCTCCATAGAACCGCCAATTCTAGCAGACTGTGGGCCGCTCGATTCCAACCCCAAAAAGGACGAATCTCTAAGGGCTTGCCCGCCAGGCAGCGTGCTACTGCACGAGGTTGACTAACATCCCACTCGGTCACCTGCAAAGGATACGCCCTACAGGCTCCGCTCAAAATCCATCCGATGCCTTCGTGGTAAATTGCCTGAGGTTCAGCACCGACTTGATTGCTGATTCCAAGTACCGACTGAACTAAAAGAAGAGCATCATCGACGATGTGAAACACACCTCTAGAAGTGCGGTGCAGGTTGGAAAAGGTGGTAGAGGTTTGAAAGGGTTTGAGCGACCATGATTCGAGCGATCGATCGACATGAGGACCAATGGGCGCCACATGCATCCGGTTGGCTGGATCTTCAGTCGTAATTATCCCTTCGAGGATCATTGCGGGGTTCGCAGTTTGGGGAGGGGATCAATTGCCGCGAAAGAGTCTCTCACCCAGGAAGTTATCCAGTTCGGGAATGGCAAAGATCTTGTTGGCGGTCGTGTCGACATCGTACTCGATGCGTCGAAATTCGAGATAGGGCGGCTCAAAGATCACATAGCAACTGCGCCAGTCCTCATCGCGAGGTTGCCCGACACTCCCGACATTGATCATCGCCTTGGGCTCAATCAACTTATACTTGTAACTGAAGGAATCGGGAGTCAGGAAGGTGTAGTCTGGGGTGAAGATGCCGGGTGTGTGCGTATGGCCTTGAAAACAGTACGTTTCGATCATGTTGAATAGCTTTTCCATCTTACGGCGATTGTAGATGTCGTCGGGAAAAACATATTCATTGATCGGTTGGCGAATGGATCCATGAACGTAGAGAACCTCGTTTTCTCTGTGGATGCGAGGGAGTTTCATCAAGTAGAGAATTCTTCGGCGTGCATCCTCGGGATTATCGCTCTTTTCGACTTGCTGTCGGGTCCAGAAGATCGCTCGCTCGGCCGAAGCACTGAATCCCTCGGGGTCATTGACCGCTCCATAATCGTGATTGCCAATCACGCAAACATCCATCTTCATGACAAGGTCCAAGCACTCTCTGGGATTTGGACCATAGCCAATGACGTCACCCAAACAGAAGATTCTTTGAACATTCTGAGCCTCGATGTCCTTGAGCACCGCTTCGAGTGCTTCGAGGTTACCGTGAATGTCGCTAATAATCGCAGTTCGCAAGATACCCTCTTCTGATGATTCAGCCCTGTAGCCCGATCATTTGCCAGAACGCAAACGGTCTCCGAGTTGGTTATCCAATTCCGGAATTTTATAGATTTTAGAGATCGTTGTTTCCAAGTCGTATTCGACGCGTCGAAAGAAGATCTTTTTCGCAGCGTGATCCAGGATCGTATAACAGGCTCTTGGATCTTCGTCACGAGGTTGGCCCACGCTCCCGATGTTGATCATGAGTTTTTCGCGTCCCAAGGTGAACGTATGGTCGCACTTGTGAGCATCGATGAAACTCGGGTCTGGAGTAAAGACGCCCGCGATGTGGGTGTGGCCTTGGAAGCAAAACAGCGGAACCTTAGCAAACAACTTATCCATCTTGTTTTTGTCGTAGGCAGTCTCTGGGAAGACGTATTCGTTGGTGTTATCACAGGGTGATCCATGCACGAATAGCATCTTGTCGACCTGATGCTGCTTGGGCAATTCGTTGATGAAGTCCCAACGCCGATCGACGGCTTTGCGATTGCCTTTTTCCAATTCATTACGGGTCCACAAAATCGCTCGCATCGCGATTGGATTGAATCCTGTAGGATCGAAAACTGTAGCCTGATCGTGATTCCCCAGGATTGTCAATTTGGCCTTCTTCATGATCAGTTCAAGGCACTCGACCGGATTGGGCCCATAACCGACGATGTCCCCCAAGCAAACGATTTCATCGACCGATTCTTTGGCGATATCGGCTAAAACCGCGTTGAGTGCTTCGAGATTCCCGTGGATATCGCTTACAAGTGCCTGTCTCATGCATCCCCCCAGACGCTATCGAACCGATCGGCGATCGGGCAGAAAGGATCCCTTGGCAGAGAACATGGAGCGAAAATGAAATTTAAAACAGGCATCGGTTTATCATGGGCGTTGTTGAAAATGGGCAAAATCCCAAAGAAGTGTATCCGGCAAACCCTGTTTTGGGCAGGGATTTTCTCCCTTAGTCTGCTTTATCGGTCGGGTTTGTCCGGTGCGCGATTCTCTTTTCGATAATCCCAAGGAGCCGTTGGGTTCTCGGACTTCCACAAGCCTCTTTTTTCCTTCTTTGCTTCCAGTTCCAGATCGGCCAAGGCCTGGGATTGGTTGTATCGCTTAAAATGCCAAGCGTTCCCTGAGCCGATCATTTCGGCATTGATGTGCTTATCGCCCCGGTAAACCTGAGCCAAAAGGCGTTCGAAGTTGTCTTTCTTTTTCCAACTAACCCGCACGTCCGAATCGAAAAGCATCTTTTTCAACGCTTCCATGGACTCTTTGCCATACTCTTGCTTGAGCTCCGGAGCGTCCGTACCCTCGATCTGAACCTCGTACTCCTTACCGTCGGCTCCCCGGACCTTGATCGAATCTCCGTCAATGATCTTGGTCACCTTGGCCGTTATCTCTTCCTGAGTCTCTTTTGTTTTTCCATCGTTGCCCTTGTCCGATTGGCTCGACGGACCCTCTTGAGACGCTGGTTTCTCGGAAGCGGATTTGTCGGAGCCTGACGTCTGTCCCCACAAACTATCGGTGGAAATCGATACGACAGACAGCATTAAGCACAGATAAATGGACTTTCGAGTCATAAGGCTACCTTGGAGGCCAGGGGTTAAAAGGTTTTTATCGATCGGATCGCAAGCCTGACGGCCACGTCGTTATAATATATCATCCGCCGGGTATCGGACGGCAGGGACATCCATTTTCCGTTCAAATTACGATCATCTAGTTTATGCAAAACAACCCCTCGATCGAGCCGGATTCGAACAAGCCCGGTCGGGATCACCAAACCGCTACCCCTCCTGCTGGGCACTACATGGTAAGGAGAAACCTTGAAGGTTTCGAATACAAACCAAATCCTTGGCGAGATGCCAGAGCTTGGTTCGTAAGTTCCACCTTGCATACGGCCCTCTTTATAGTCCTTGCCCTGTTCTGGCAACCTGCCCGAAGAGGAACCGGTGATTTGATCGACCGGCCCGTCGGGATCGCGGTCTTCCATGAAACCAAAAACGGGGAACTCTACGAACTGAGCGATGCTGGCGACGCACAAGCAAACGCCTCTAGAAACGC
>Ga0315904_10001341_pt1 | contig 38846 bp, 53 predicted proteins | sample LakEriMetagenome_6_FD_203529 | JGI IMG/M metagenome (GOLD analysis project Ga0315904, IMG submission 203529) | Freshwater fungal communities from buoy surface, Lake Erie, Ohio, United States - Buoy 12 MA120 | ecosystem: Environmental > Aquatic > Freshwater > Lake | place: USA: Lake Erie, Ohio... | reverse complement strand
AATGGTTTATCAGAAGACTGGATAGTGGTAGCAAATGACAGAAGAACCCGACTGGATTAAAAACCTAATCGACCCCCAAGACGTAGCGGAAATACAATCCACCGCAGAACGCATCGTAGAAGCCCACGGAACATTCTACGAGATGACAGTAATGATGTCACAAGAAGACATGATAGAAGCTGTGCGTGCGGGGCATGGGATGCAAATAGCAGACCATGACTCATGGGTTATCGGGGTAGCAATACTAATGGCGTTAATGGACACCATGAAAGAAGCCCTAGAAAAAGATGGGATAAACATTTGGGAAGAATAACAAGAAGGCCACCCTACGGGGTGGCTTTTTTGTTTTTATATATCGGAGTTTTTTTAATCTTCTGAGAAAGCTCCATTCTTTTCAAAGCCCTAAACTCTTCTTTGATTTCATCCGGAAGTTTATCTTTCCATTCTGCATATTCTTTTTCGGCATTCTCAATCCATTTAACATTTTCACGAGACTTCCTAGGTTGCGACTTGTTAATCTTCTTTAACACGTCAGCAAAATCTTCTCTACTCCACATTTCTCTCGCAGGCACAAAGTCGTCATACCCATCAATCTTGGGTGCGTTTCTTCCTATCTTGTATTCACTTAGAACCTCTAATGGATTTTGGGTGTGTCTTGCACGTCTATCAATACGAGCAAAATCAAGAACACTTTTATCGTTTTTGCGATTCCAAACATCAATAGCATCCTCAAACTTTGTAGGAAAAGCAGGTTTATTTGAAAGTTCAAAAGGGTTAATGTTGGTATCAACATGTACGCCACGCAAAGGCGTCCTTACGTTGTATACACTTAAATTATGTGGACCCTTTTTGTTTACATACAGTGCAAGATATTTTTCCATTTCACGAATAGCCTGCGGGTTTAATTCTTTGGTGTCAAAAAAATAATTGTTACCCGGCACGTTATCCATCCACCTGCCCAACTCACCATCAGACTTTAATTGCTTAAGCCCACCAGTGGGGGAAATATGTAAGCCGTAAGCATACTTTGGCTGCATAGCTGTCTTGACCCCCTGGGCGGCTTGCTGACCACCCAGCATTCCGGCCATGGCCAACAATGCAAGCCCCCTATCCATGTTGGAAGCATCAGGTTGAGCACCACGATACGCCTGGTTAACACCCGACAACTCCGCACCCATACGCAACGGATTAACAACACCAGCACGAATATTGCGTTCAACAGAAGTAGGCTCAGAACTTCCCTTAAAAGTTCTGCGCAATCCCGTCACGAACCGCTCAAGGTCATCCAATCCAAAAGCCATATCACTGACCGTAAGCTTCCTCTATTTTCTTGTTCCTGTTAGCCAACTCATTAATCTCCATCAAGCGACCCAACCGGATGCTGTCCTGTGACTGCGAATCAACCTGACGCAAAGGAATACCAAAGTACCTAGCCAAAGCCATACCGTCACCAGCGTCCGTAGAAGGGAACAAACGTTCAGCCTGACCAAGCATCGGTAACGCACTAGTCAAAGCATACTGCGCCTTCTCGGTCATAACAGGCTTACCATCTTGCGTGTACTCAACCTGACCCAATGCTGCAAGCAGAGGCAGGAACGGCATGAACTTAGCATCCACAGGTTTGTACTCACCAGTGAAGGGTGCATCGTTAAACGTCTTGCGGTTACCCATTAACTCAACAGGCAAACGCAAACCAGGGTTAACATAAGACATCATTCTTACGGGGTTGCCAAACTCCTCAACCTGCTGACGAACTTTTGAGTGAGGCAAATCAGGATGCAACCACATTGCACCACCAAGTTTAATAGAGTGACCCGTTTCCTGCATGTAAGAAGGCAGAACATCTTCCTCTCCAGCACCAAAGTTGTTAGCAAACTTTTCGTAAATCAAGTAAGGACGTGGGTTGGCCCACTGGTTGACGAGCTGCAACGGAAGGTTGCGGCTCATCCATGTCCAAAACGGAATGATGTTACGTACGGTCTCGTCAAGAATTGTGGGGTCGTTGTAGTCAAACAAGAACCGCTTGGTGCGGTTAAACGCAGACACATAATCGTCACCTCTAACTGCCGAGTCCCACGCAAGCATGAAACGAGCAGAGCCCTCAACACGACGTCCAAAGTTTCTAGAAGTTCTAGTAGCAACGTTGTCAACCAAACGACCGCTACGCAAATCCACAAACTCCCTAAAGGCGTCATCAACGTTGCCACCACCAAGACCAAGTGTTACGTCACCAGCGATGCGTGCACGAGCACGAACACCCTCAGGTAATGTCATCAACCAGTCCTCGTATGTGCCACCATTCTTGATGAACTCTCCCATGGAACGATACAGCTTTAAACCACGACCCATCTCTACGGGGGATGCGCCAGCAGCAAACAACTGGAAGGTGTTGCTGATGGTGTTACGAACATGGAAACCAGGGCTGAGAGTTGCGTAAGCTTTAAAGAAGCCAGTGTACTGACCCATGAATCTTCCCAACTCACGAGCCATAGCACCCTCACGTGCTCTAGCAAGGTTATTCAAAATTGTCATAGCATCCCTGTTGACGGCAAAACTCGGCATGTTCATGTCGTCAGCCATACGCAAATTGCTTGCGTCAAGCATTTCTTTAGCCACCTTGCGGAACTCTTTCTCAAATGGCTTAACAACTTTTTCAACCATCACACCAGCAGTTGCTGTGTCAAGCGCACTAGAAGCCGCAGACAAAGAAGCCTGCTCACGAATAAACCGAGCCTCAGCTGTTTGTGCCCTCATCCAAGCATCCCAAACCTTTCGGTCGGCAGAGTTCAACAAGTCAGCCTCTGCCAACGCACTTAGTGTTTGGCGGTTTTCGTCAACCCAGTTTTGAAACACGTCACGCCAACGCTCAACGGTTGCAGGTTTTTTAGAAGTAAGCAAAGACTTAGCCGTAGCTGCAGATGGGGCAGACTTTGCCAAGTCACTAAACAAAGCTTCCTGTGAACGAAGAGTAGCTAAACGGTTTTCAACCCTACCAAGAGAATCAGCGGTAATGTCAAAGTCCGCACCATATAGTGCCTTGATTTCTTCACCCAATTCAAACATGTCAAGACGTTCACGAAGCAAATCATCAGAGTAGTTAACAATGTCAGACTCAGCCAAACCACGTTCCCACTTCAACACTTGACGCATATACTCCGTAGACTCACGCAACACACCGATATCTTCGGACCATTTAGCCGCAAGGTTCTCAAGTTCTGCTATGCGTGCAACGGTAGGCTCACGCAAACTAAAGTAAACAAAAGCAGTATCCCCTGCGGTCTCGTCATAAGCCCTCTTTAAAGCCCCTATTGTGTATGCGGAACGAGCCTTTTCATCCATATCTTTCCACATGGCGACATTACCCTTTTGACGCAAATCAAAAAAGAAATTACCTTTTTTGTTTGCCTGCCTAAGATACTTATCCGGATTCTTTAACATCTGAACAACAGAAGGAATCTCATACTGCTTGCCGTTAAGTGTATAACGCATCGGTATTTCAATATCAGCAGCAAAATCCAGCATCTCCTCAGGGAACTCAAACTGTGCCTTAGCAGCACGAGCCGCATCAAACTCCGCCCTGCGAATACCTGTCATCGAATCACGAATCGTACGTTCAACAATGTTAAACTCTCTAGAAGCTCTATCGGCAAGAACACGAGCTTCACGAGCAGCCTTGCTAAGCATGCGTGTCTTCTTGTCTGCATCTGCAAAAGTTTCAGAAGCCGCCAACTTTGCCAACTCCTCATCACGCAACAAAACACGATAAGAAGAGTTCTGAGACCAAGCCTCCTGAAGATTAGCTCTGCGCCCAGTAGCACCACCATTGGTCATGCTATGATATGGTTTAGTCTTGGTAAAAGCCACAGGGTCTTTACTGCGATAGAAACCCAAAGTTTCTATTGCTGAAGCGGCCTTGCCTTCAATCTGTGCAACACGACGCATACTGTATCCATTAGCATCTGACCAATATCTACCACCAGCACTAAGAGGACCTCTAGCACCACTCATTGTCATAGCGTCAATCCAAGAAGAAATAAGTTTACTTCCACCAGGTTGTTGTGTGGTTAAAATTCTAACCTTCTCTAAAGCAGAGTTTCTAAACGCAACGTTTGTGGTGTCCAAAATGCGCTGAATAGAACGCATCTCACCAATTAATGCATCACGAGAATCTATAATCTCCTGAAGTTGCCGCCTACCCCAAAAAGCACGATTACCAATAACCGCACGCTGCTTACCAATTTCACGGTTAAGTACACGAATCTCCCTATCCAAAGACTTCATCTTGGCCCTGTAGTTTTTAGAATCCACCATGCTTAAAGGTTTACTATACAGGGAGTCCCACTCTTCAGGAGTAAACACCAAACGAGAACCATCAGGCATGGTAGCCCACACAGGCTGCTCCTCATAGTCAACAATAATACGACCATCAGGTGCAACCTCACCAGCTTCCGCAGTACGCACCGTAGTGCCACCAGCAGACTGTACCTGCACCTCTTCTATCTGTGACTCTAAAGAAGAAATCCTACGTTCAATCCTACGACCCTGACGTTGATTCCAGCCATCCAACTCAACAGAAGCAAACCCCTCAGACTCTGGCGACTTCCAAGAACCATCAGCCGTCTTGTGTTTGCGAAGAATATCATTACGACCATCCTCTAAACTTTTCTGAAGGTCAGCAATCTCCCGCTGAAAACCAGCAATCTGACCATCATAAGCACGAGTATTAGCCCTCTGAACAGAACCCTCATAAATAGGAATTCTATTTACATCAACAACAATACCATCAGTAAACTTAGAGAAGTCAAGCTCAGCAACAGCATCCAAGAAAGAAATCATCTCCCTATCTTGCGTTGCTTTCGCATACTCAAGAGTAGCTCGATGACCGTTGTGCGCAAGCACAGCGTCACGAGCAGACATCATCGACTTGGTGAAACCAAGTTCTGAAAGTTCCTCAGCGGACAAATCAGGATTACGGAAAGCCTCAAAGACCTGTCGCTGTCTAGCAGCTTTAGACTCAGCCAAGGAAACATCACGAGCCGTTTGGCGAACAGCCTTTTCCGCAGGTCTAACAGCCTCTAAAGCAGTCAACCCACGCAAGCCTGAACCTTCAGTTATACCAGCCTGACCGAAGCCACGGTTCTGTGCCTGCGGTAAACTGCCAAGAGAAGATTCAAGCTGCCTAATGAATCCATCCATGACTGCAGCATAACTGGATGGTGTTCTTTGGAAAGCATCAGGATTTTTAAAGAACGCATCCACATCAAGGAACCCGTCGCTCATGCGGTCAAAGAAACGCATGGCATCAATGTATTGACGTTGTATGCCATCAAGAGAACCACGAGTTTTAATAACACCATCACTGACAACGCTATCTACGTTTCCACCAACAACATCCCACACATCTGAAACTTGTCTTTCGGAACCAAACAAATCAGAGAACCAACGATAAATTTGTCGTTCACTTATTTCACGAGAAAGAGGAGAACCAAGCTTACCTATGTCACCCTTAGGTGCATTGCCGACTTGCCTTCTAAGAATCTCCATAGCAGGACCCGGCTGACTGCGGCGTGTGGGGTCAACCATTTTAGCCCAAGGCATAACAAAGTTCTTAACAAACTGTTCTTTTTGAGATTTGTAAAGAGAATTAGCTGAACGCAAGTCTCCAATTTTTTGTTGAAGAATTTGAGCCTGGGTTGAATTCTTGTTTGTTAAACCAGCAAGTTCCGCCTCAGCCTGCCTAAGTTCATTCCCTGAAGTTCTAATCTGAGAAGTTAAACCCTTAATTCGTCTCTGCATATCAAACGGGTCATAAAAGTTAGACAAACTAGGTCCAAGAATTTCACGAATCATCTCACCATCAGAAGACTCCAAAGCCTGACGCAATGCGTTTTCAAAAACATAACTAGGGCTAGCATATGAATCAGGAATGTTTCTAACTTTTTCCATCTCCAACATAAATGTTTCACGAACGCCCTCAAGAACTTCACGGGCACGAATGGACTCAGTAATCTTAGATTTAAACTGAGGACCATACTGTGAACTTACTGTGCGCAAAATGCCACGCCACATCTCCTCGGTAGGAGCAAGACCATGTGCCGCCATAATGCCAGCAACAGCCTCAAACTTAACAACAGCATTAGAAACAGCCTCATATGTTAAAAGTTTTTCAGCAAGCTCAATCTTGGTCATCTCGGGATTTAATGCTCTATCAAGAACACGAGAACTAACAAAAACATCCTTGCCAAGTTCTTCCTGAACACTCTTGTATCGACGTATAACTTCAGAATAAGAAATTTGTATTTCACCTTCAGTTTTTGATTTACCACGAAGAAGATTAGATTCTTTAGCCGTTGTCTGTATGGTGTCTACACCATCGTCAAACGCCGCCTTGGTCTGCTGCCTCTTAATTCTTACGGCCTGAAGAACCTCGTTTAATGTTGGTTCTTCACCTATGGCCTTGCCTAAAGTTTTAACAGGGTTATCAACATAGTCACGCAACCAAGGCAGACCCTTTGTTCTGCCATCAAAGTAAAGCTCACTAATAGCTTTTTCAAGGTCTTTGGCAACATCTTCCGTTAATGGACCATCTAGAACATCGACCCCCTCATCAGTAAACCTTGCACTAGAAGAAACAAAACTTTCAGTAAGATACTCGGTAAAAGCATCGTACTCTTCCATATCTCTCTGCAGCGAACGTGCCTTGCGATATGTGGGGCCAAATCGTTCTTTAAACGAATCAATCTCACCAAGCTTATTAGCCTTGCCGACAGTCATGCGATAGCGGTCAACCTCAACAGCCTCATCCAAAACACGACGAAGATTCGTATGAAACTCCTGCACAATAGCAGGCAAACCATCAAAAGACGCCGCATTGTGTATGCGGATATCTCGACCAATAGCGTAAAGCGCAGCTTCACGCAACTGCATCAAAGAAACATCATCACTAAGGGCATTGTTAACACGACGCAAAAACTCAGTTTGCGTCATGTTTACCTTGGAACGCTGAATAGAACCAGTGTATGCACCCGACATTTCCGCAAACACAGAGTCGAAATACTTACCAGCATCAGACCTGGAATCTCCGCCCTTAAGGAACTGCGCAAGGCTACCCTTGATACCTAAAGCTTCAGCACGCTTACGTGCCGCACCAGTAGAAGTAACAGAACTTGTCTCAAGAATATCCTTAATAGATTTCAAGATTGCATACGAACCGCCGGAACCACCAAGATTAGTGCCAACAACAATACTATCCCAGTTTGCCTGCAACACGTTAGAGAACTCCATGGCAGACTCAATAGATTCACGAGCTTCCGAATACGCAGCATAAGCACGAGTAGCCGCATCCTCCAACTCCGCCAACCTAGAATCAATACCATTCAAGCCAAGACGACCCAAGCTCATCTCTGTGTATGCGTCATCAATCAATCTTTGGTATCTGTTGATTTCATCCTTAATGGAATCAAACTGGTCAAGGATTGGTTTAGCAACACTTGGGAAGTCATCACTAAGAGAGTACGGCATAATCTCTGTCGGGTCACCCATCATCGCTGTTACACGAGTCTTGGCGTCCTCAATTAGTTTGCCAAGCTCAGCAATGCGCTCCTTAGAGTCGTACAAATATTTAGAAATATTTTGTACGCCCTGCTCCTGTGTAACCATCTCATCAGCCACAGATTTGGCCTGTGCCCTAACGGAAGTAGTAAGGTCAATAAACGACTTACGGAATTCCTCATCGACATTATCCATGCGCTCCTTGGCAGCATCAAGAGTGGCACGTGCAAAAGCGACAGTGTCGTCATCAACTTCCAACTCGGTAACACGCATTTCATCAAGACGCTTAAAGAAACCACTTTCCATCAAAGCCTGGTTTCTAGCAATAATACCCATCTCGTCCGAAGCGTCATAAATATATTTACGAGCCGCATTCACAATGTCAGTCTCAAAGAAGTCACCCTCGAAACCATTACGCTTAGCAATAGCGTTCAAAGAATCAATATTCATATCTGAATCGGTTAAAACCTCGCCAAAAAACTTCTTGCCAGGAATTAAACTTCTAGGTGTAAAAGCACCCGGCTTTGCAAACGGGTCATTCATAAACACTTCACGCAAAGAATCCGAATGGACACCATCGCCACGAGTGTAGCGAATGGCGTCATCAGTCAAAGTTCTTGGGAAATAATTATCACGCATCTTAATATGACCCTCAGGGTCAATAGACTTTACACCATCATTAACACGAGATGCGTGAGTGTCAAACCAGGCTTTCCAAACCTCATAACCACGACGTTGCGCTTCCGTAGCCGTATCAAGAAGTTCAGGTTTTTCTAAAAATCTATACAAATCACCACGATAGTTTTCAAGCCCACCAAACTCTTCACTCTTAATAAGAGCCAAAACTTCCTGCTCAAAAGCCTGCAAAGCAGCAGCACGAGCCGCACGTTCCTTAGGGATAGCATCCAAAAAGCGAACAATGTCAGCACCCTCTGCGGGCCCGGTAGCACCAGCCGCAAGTTTCATACGTGCATTAAGCATGTCCTTAGGCATCGTAACCTTCTGCATGTATTTGCCTACACGAGTGTCAGTAATAGCCAAACGCAACTTAGCCAAAGTTGCTTCACCAATTTCACCAATTTGTCCACTCATCGGGACACGCAGACCACGCCCATCCTTGCCGACCTTGACTCTCTTACCAAAGAAATACACACCAAACTTGTTGGCACCAACACGTTCCAAAACCTCAGGATTGCCACGCAAAGCCGAACGCCCCTGGCGTGCAACCAAAGTAGACAAAGCCTCGTCGCCAGTGTTCTTTAAAACTTCTTTAGCAAGTTTTAATCTACCTGAATATCCAGCAAACTTTCCAACACCAGTTCCAGCACCAAACGTAGCATACGTCAAAGGGTCAAGAGCAACGTCCCCAACAAACCCAATAGCCCTGTCGAGCCATTTACTTCCGGTATCAATCTTAAATGCTTTACCAAAACCAAACTCAACATCTTGAACGTTCTTTTTAAAATCAGAAAAAGAAGCACGTGTATTCGGGTCGCTGTCAAAAATATCAGCACCCTCACGAATAGCAGCAACCGTAGCACGACCGGGAATGGCCAAAGTACCCAAAGCATTCAAACCAACCTTGGCAATAGGGTTACCCAAAACAGTACCCATAATTCCCTGAGGCTTAGCGGTTTCCTTACCGGCATTAATTGCCTCAATCTGCTGACGCAAACTAGGATTATTTAAAGCAGCATTATTAGCCGCCCGCCCCAAACGAATAGCCCCCGGACTAGGAGGAGGTCCCTGAAGTAAAGGATTGCTTGAGACGGGAGCAGCAGGTTTCTGCTGCATAAGCCGAGCCATAGCATATCTAGGGTCTGTATAAGGATTAGCCATACTTAATGCCGGATTCGTTACCTATTTGGATTTAGGTTTAGGCAAAGAAAGGAAACTAGCCATTTGGGTTAATTGGTCATTCAAAGGTGTTCTACCCTGCTTTTGAACCTTTTCCAAATATCCACGAGCAAACTGTTCCTGCTCGTATTTTTGCATCTTTGCCTCATCCTCCAGTTGTTTAGCAGCAAAATCCCGAGCGTAATACTCGTCACGCTGACGAGGCTTACTCTGTGCCCGTGTATCATCGTTAAACAAATCCGAAACATTGGCTTTAGCGTAACGAATGGTTCCATTCTTTGCTATAGCATCAGAACGAATACCTCGCTGCTTAAGAATCTTTTTACCTTCCTCATTGTTCTTCAAAAAGTCAATCATCTGTTTCGTGGACATATTGCCAGCTTTACTACCAACAAGCTCCCTGACAGTTAGCTGCTTGTTTGTTCTACCACTAGGGGTAATGAAACCGGGAGAGACACCAGCCTTCTTAGCCATGGCATAACCCTCAGGGTCGTTCTTAAGGAAATCAATAAGTCCACCAGTTTTAATGTTCTTACCAAAAGTAGGACCAAGAGCTCTTTTGCTTTCATCAGCACGTGCACGAGCCTTGGCAGCTTCAGATTCCACACCCTGCACTCGTTGCTGCATCTCCATTAACTGGCTGTTAAACTGAGGACTGCTAGGCATATTTTCGGAAGAGTAAATATCTTCAGGGCGAGCCAATCCAGCTTTACCCCAAAAATCATTCTCACCGCCAGGCTTGTTTTTGTTGTACTCATCATACAAACTATCAGCAAGGCTTTCAAAAGTAGCCGAATCAAAAATATCAGTATCCATACCGACACCCATTTTGGTAGCTGCCGTCTTTACTTGAAACTTATCGGCATCCTGCTCAATAAGATTAATAATCTTGTTTACCGCAGGATACTCAGGGTTTCCAGCATATTGACTAAATAACTCACCACCACGTGCACCAAGATTTAAAGAAGGGTCATAAGCACCCGCAAGATACATCATCAAAGGGTTCTTGGCTGTATTTGTGACACCCGAAAGGTCACTATCTGATTGCATTAATTGCAAAATTAAAGCAGCTAATCGTGGGTCCATTATAAACGCACCGTCCCTCTAGTTTGACCGCCCTTAGCGATGGCTTGAAGAAGTAATGACATAAGTTCATTACGTTGACCAAGTGCCTGCTGATTAACAGCGGCACCCAAACCGGCCTGGTTTGCAGCCAAACCTGACTGTAGTTGAGCACGATTCAAAGCAACATCACCAAGTCGACCCGCCTGTTGTGCATCGTACAATCCACTTAAACTTCCCATCATGTTTGTAAATGCATCTGCTTGCGCACCCTGTTGCGCATTCACAGCAGTGGCATATTGTTGAAGAGGAGTAGAGTCAACACCCTGAGATTGTAACAATGTATTCAAGTCAGGACTAACCTGTGTTCGTGTGGCTTGAAAGTTGGCAAAAGGGTTAGCTTGACCTTTAAGCATTGTTTCCAGGTTGTCCATTGCTGTGTTAATTTGAGTCTGTGCAGTAGTTCCCATTGTACCCAGCTTGCTAGCTAAATCGTCGTATGGTTGACGATAGCCACCACCCAACAACTTTTGGAGTTGCTGGGTATACAAATCCAAAGGAGATTTTTTACCTTTGCCTTTACCTACAGGTGCAGGATTGTCTTCTATTCCCAATCCTTTACGACGTGCTTGAGCACCCCTGGAATTAAAAACCTGCTTAGCGGCATCTCTCTGTTGCTTTTCATACCCTACAATATCGGGAAAAAATTCTTCACTCATGTTATCCTCCTAAAAATGGTTTAAAAGCGTTCAACGTAGCAGCAGCCTGAGCAATCTGCCCCTGCTTCTGAGCCTCAAGGTCTGCAATAAAAGCATCATAATCAGCCTGGGTTTGAGCCGTATCTAACTTAAATTGATTCTCAGCATCAGCCATACCAAACTTAATATTAGAAACATCATCAAAATTCTTTTTAGCCAAATCAGTCATACCCCGATTAAAAACACCCGAGCGAACACCGGGACCAGCCAAACCACGTCGTGTAAAACGAGACACGGTACGAGGAGCATCCTTCTCGTACTGCTCACCAACCTTAAACAAATCACGAGCACCACGTTGTTGAGCAAGAAAGTTGGCATAGGTAGCAGCAGTCTTCTTCGCACCTGAGGTGCCGAAGTTAGACCATTTACGCTGGCTATAATCCTGGAAGTTAAAATCGCTCATACATTCTCCTATATAAAGATGTTTTCGTTCCGTCTACACATGGCAGAACTGCCAATGCCAAGCCTCAAACTCGGGATTCGGTTTACCATTACGCAACTTAGACGGCCCCTGAAGATAAAAACCATAGCGAGGAGCATTCTCACACATCCACTTGTATGTGCGACCAGGTACCTCAATATCTTGGGCCAGCCCCCAACCATGGGGGGATGTGCCGGGCGTAGCCGACGGCGACTTCCCCTTACGCAGATACCACTTCTTTAGTTTCCAACGGCGTGTCACCTCAGGGGTACGACCCGTGGGTTTGGAGGAGTAACGCAAAAGAAACAAACGTTCCTGCTGTTCATACGACCTGTATCCGTTTGACACGCCTGCGATGACGATGCCTGCTGTGGCGGCTTCGGCAGCCATGTGGTTCCACCAAAATGCTGCAGTACCCCACATTGTGCCACCACCGGTAATCGGATGCAACTCAGAAGTAGGCAACTTACCGTTGCCGTACTTCCTTAGCTCTTTGGGTACTTTTAGTTTCTTGACTGGTTCACTAGTGGACATGGTATTGACCTGACTCATGTAAACGTGCATGTTCTGCTTGTTGTTCTTGATAAAGTATTTGTGCTTCAGTTTCTTTAGACAAATCTTCAAAAATGGAATACAAAACATTGTATTGCTCATACTCCCAACTGTTCCACGCATCAGGACGACCAACAACAGGGGGGTCTGAAACTTCGAACCAATCTTGAACATTGTCAACATTTATTAACTTGGTAATGTCACGCAGTTCTTGACGCCACTCTTGCCAGGCGTGCTTAACCTCGTCAGACAAAGGCGAGTCCACGGTTTGTGTCCAGTCAGATTCGGTAAGCATCCAACCTCTAATAGTTTTTAAAGATTGAATTAATTCCTCCGGGGTTTCAGCAGGACCATTTCCCATAGGAAACTTATGTATAGGAGTATTTTTAAGTGCAAATTTCATTGCTATACCTTTATAATGAAGTTGAGGGATAAGAATGGGTTAACAACGTCAAGCGGTGTGTTTGCAAATCCACCGTTGCCGCTAGAGCCTGTAAAGTTTGCCAAGTCTGTGGAGTGAGTATGCGCAGCACTACGACCACCTGTTCCAAAAGAGTGTCCATGGTCGGCACTTTGAAGTCCTGAGTTCATGCTAAATGTAAAAGTACCATCCGAGCCAGCAAAAGCAGAAGAACCTGCCGCACGTGCAACAAAGTTAAAACCAACAGCGTGTAAGTGGTTTGCACTAACGCCACTTGTGCTACCGCTATGTGTATGGTCGGCAGACTCAGTACCGCTAGTAGCAGCAGGGTGGTCATGGTCAATAGCATGAGTGTGTGTCGGCAAGTTAGCGGAGTTAATCGTCTTAGATTCCCCACCACCAGCAGTACCTAAAGCACGGTTAGTTAAACCAGTACCAGTACCCGCACCAATAGGCATGCGACTACGCATGTCAGGCAAGTTGAACGTTGTTGAACCGTCACCCGCACCGTAGGTTACGCCAATCGCAGCAAACAAGGCTGCGTTGGCCCCAGTTCTAGAAACAGCCGCACCATTACATAGCAACCATCCCGCAGGAACGGTTGAGCCTGCAAACATTTGCACAGAACCAGCAGGAATAACCTGCTGGCTTGTCCACAAAGATTGGCTGGAGTCCCAAGTTAAAGATTGACCATTGGCCGGAGTTGTTGCGCTAACGTTATGCAACTCATCAAGTTCATAACCGTTCTGTGTCGCAACATAAATAATACCATTGTTTGTCGCACGCACAACGACGCCAATAAACACGAGATGTTCGGGGGAATGGGGCTTTACTTTAGTAAACCCTCCATCCTCACCAAGCCAAAGAACATCACCAGCAGTGTATCCAACCGACAGGTCAATACCATCAACATATCCACGGGTAACAACAGGGCCGTTACCGCTGGCAACTATGTTGGCCGCAACAAGACCAACCGTTTTGGAAGACGTAGCATCAGCATCGTTATCCGCACGTTTTACCGTAGCATGGTCGCCCGTAGCACCGAACAGATAAACAACCGTACCAGTCGTCAGGGTTGTTGTTTCAGCGTTACGCACATAAGTAACAACAGAAGCATGCTGGTTAACCCAAGATGTTCCGTTGTAAACCAAAGATTGAAACTCCTCAGGGGAAGTAATTACAACATCTGTCAAATCGTCCAAATCAACTGAACCAACAGAACCAATAAGACTTGTTGGTGGACCCCACACCCCTGCGGTTTTAGGACCATAAATATCCTCTGTGGCTGTGTCAATATAAAAATCCCCATCAACACCAATAGTGGAACCGGGTGCGCCTACCCCGTTGAGAACACTTTTGCCATCCAATCCCGCTGGGCCTTGTGGTCCCGTAGCACCGGTAGCCCCTGTAGCACCAGTGGGTCCAATAGGGCCTGTAGCACCGGTTGGTCCTGTATCTCCCGTGTCTCCCTTAACGCCCTGTGGGCCCTGTGGGCCCGTTAAACCAATAGGACCTTGTGGACCTACCGGACCAGTGTCTCCCGTGTCTCCCTTGACTCCCTGAGGGCCAATGGGGCCAGTTGCGCCAGTAGCACCAGTAGGACCCGTAGGTCCCGTTAAACCAACAGGTCCAGTGTCTCCAGTATCACCCTTCGGGCCAGTCAAACCAGTAGGCCCCTGTGGGCCAACAGGTCCAGTAGCACCCGTTAAACCAATTGGACCCTGAGGGCCGGTGTTTCCGGTGTCACCCTTGTCACCTTTAGGACCAACAGGACCAGTAGGTCCCGTGGCTCCCGTAGCACCAGTAGCACCAGTCAAACCAGTAGGTCCAATAGGACCAACAGGACCTTGAATACCCTGAATACCCTGGGGTCCAGTTAAACCCTGAATACCCTGAATACCGCTAGAATATGGCAACAAGTTCCATGCTTGAACACCGTTACCAACTTTAAACTTACCTGTGTCGTATTCGTAGCCAGGTTCACCCTGAGCCAAAATAGGGTTAACAGAAGTCCACTGTGCTGCTGTTCCACGACGATATTGTATTTGCACTGCCATTAGATGCTCCCCGAATCAATCAAAGGTAGCCCACCATAAACAGAGTCAGGCGCACCACCATCCAAATTTAAAGTAGAAAAACCACCAGGACCTTGCGGACCCGCAGGACCAGCAGGTCCCTGCGGTCCGGTCTGCAAAGTAAGATTCAACAACTGATTAGGAAATGTGCCTGTGATACTGGCTGCTGCTGTTCCCACAGATACAGACCCGATAGCTAGGTTGTAGTAGTTTGATGAAATGGTTTGTTGAATGCCGTTCAGATATTCTTTTAGCGATGTGAATATGTGTTGCAATGTGCGTGCGTCAGATGACCGCAACGTCTCCATGAGGGGTGCGGTCCATATTTGTACGGGTGGGTTATTGCGTGGCGTTTCAACAGACATAATACTAACTTATACTGTAAGCAATAGGACCTTGAGCAATACTTCTTACAGTAAAGCGCAAAGTATATGTTACATAGGGTTCACCAGAGCCAGGCCATCCAGCACCAATAGTTGACAAGCCATAAAAACCAGCAACATAATTAGTAAATGGTCCTTGTTGATAGTTTCCACCGTCGTCACTTGTTCCCGATGTAGGTGATGAACCGTAAGGAATAACAATATCTCCACCAGCTCCCGCAGGTCTGCGGAACGTTACACGACGAGTACTATTGGCCAAAAGACTTGAACCAACAGCATTGACAACACGGAATTGATAAGAGTCAACAACTACGCCAAAGAAACCAAAATCTACTGTTTCACCAACAGTTGTAATGCCTTGAGCAGTTTGATTGTAGTTAACGTTTTCTGCCGCATTGCGAATAAGAGGACGTCCAGCATAAATATTAACAGTATTAGACCAAGCACCAAAATAGTTTACGCCATTGTGATTAATGTAAGCTCGCCAAACAATAGGGTAAGTTAAATCTTGACTTGAAGAAACAGTAATAGCACCTGCACCAGTATGCGCTACGCTTGCTCCGTTATTGTTTGAATACTGATAGCCGGTAGCGTTTGCCGCCACAGTACAGCTAGTGTTGAACAATATAGGTTGATTATCCCACGTGCTGTTGGAATAACCCCAATCTCGACTTATGCTAGCAAAAGCAGTAACGCCTGGAACCTGCGCACTAACAGTGCCGCAAGCAATCTGTGCACTTTCCGTAACACCGGCAAAAGAAGAAACAGTATATGCGTAGTTGGTTTGCATTGCTGGAACAACATCGGTTGTTGTATTTGCGCCAATAACATCTTTAACAAAAACACCATTGCGGTACAATTTAAACCCATCCTGACCTACGCCAGGAGTCCACGAAATAGTAGCAGTCACATGAGAAATACTAGAAGAACCAGCCGTAGGCGCAGTCAAACGAACCCACACCTTTTTCCATTCGTTATTATGGCGCACGAAAACATCAGAAGCAAGACGCCAAGTACCATTCAAGTTACCCTGAACAGCATTCCAATCCTTCCACACCCCGGCGTTATACGCCTTGGGTGTATGGCCATTAGTACCAGGCATGTTAAATAACCTTAACCCAAATATCCCCGTTTTTACCACCAGTAGGGTCAGCAGTAGAAACAGTCGTCTGAGGCACAGTCGTATAATCAACAGACAAGTTAGTAGCCTTAACAGAACCATCTCTTTGGACGGTTTCCGTTTCAACAAACGCCTTGATTTGTGCAAGCACAGCGTTGACCTGGTTAGCATCGGCGGGAGAGCCGTTACTGAAAGATGATGGTGTATAGTTTAAACTAGCCATTATTGTTTAACCCTCCTAGGATTGTATTTAAGTGTATAACTGTTGATACCCCACGGCTGACCAGTGGGACCTGTAAACTCAAGTTGAATACAGTTAGCAAGACCGATACTGCGACCAGTAATAATTTGCGAACCTGTGTTTGCGGCACCCCAATAAGTAGTTCCACCCCACAAAGAAGAACCCCATACCATGCCCGAACCGCTAGCGGGAATAACAATGTCGTAGCTTTTAATACCGCCCGAATCTGCTTCCTCAAAATCAGCGAATGCTCTAACGTTAATAGTCGAATCAGCAATATTTTGCTTTGCAATAATATCAGGACGCCTAAACATTTTCTTCTGACTGTAAGAACCACCATCAACCCAGCGTGTTCTGTAGCGACTGGTGAACTGGTTGTTAACCCCAGTTATATTGTCAAATGGTTGTCCGTACAAATCAACCTGCAACACATACGGTTGCGTGGGGTGAGCAATGACGTGACGTGTGGCACCAGTGCGTTCAACGAATGTGCAACCACCAGCGGCACCACGACCATCAAAAGTAGCAAACTGCAACCAAGCACCACGCTGAGAAACAGTAGGGTCATAAACAAAAGCTGTACTAGGATAAGAAACAACATTATTCTCACCGTACGGCACAGAAACCCACACACGACGATTCACATAGTTAACATGAATCTCGTTAACAGCCAACGGGTTAATATCGCCAGCAACCAAAGCAGGACGAATGGGTTCAAACAAGTCAAGCACACGCTCGCCGTTATAAAGCATCAAACCATCAGGGTATGAAAAGAAATAAATACCACGCTCGGTTGTCGCAACAGCCTGAGGTGTTGGGCAACCAACCGAACGAGAAACTTCAACAACTTGAAAAGTGTCCGAGTCATATCCAAACACCGCATAAACACCATTAGGCTTGAAGACAACAAGGTGACCACTAAAAACAGCCAAAGCACGAATTTCAGAACCACCATCATTAATCTCAATAAAGTCATCAGCATGCCAGTTTGTAGGATTATTCGGATGAGACCAGCGGATAACGTTAGGACGGTTAACACCGTTCTCTCTTGTGTTTGCGACAAAGACTTTGCCAGCATGAGTAACCGAATGCTTGGCACTAGGCATGTGCTTGTTTACAATATCTGGCGTTGTGTAAGAGTTTTGCCATGTAGGACCGTTGGCAGTTAAGGTTGTTTTAGTGGTGCCGTTCCACACAACACTGGGGGTTGTCCAGCCGGTAGAAATATACAAGTCACCACCCCAGGGAGCGAAAGAAGGTCCAACCTCGGAAGAAACAGGAACAGCCAAATCAGAAAAGTTGCTACCTAAAGACCAAAATACACCACCATTGGTAGAGTCACTAAATCCAGTGCCCAACATAATGTAATTATTGTTGGTCCCTGAAAACTGTTCAACAACTTTAGGAACCCAGTTCGCAGACACAGGAGAAGCGTTGATGGAACGCATTGCTCCACGACTAAAGACACCGCCACGAGGGTCAATCTCGACATTCAACATGCGTGGAGACTCATTAGGGGCAAGCTGAAACTGGTCGGCTCGCAAGTTCAGCCCACCAGTAAAATCATCCTGTCTAAAAACACGCATGTTAGACATTATTGCCCCAGGGTTCTCCCCATAGACTCAAGCCAATACTTCTCACTGGGGCGCACACTACCACGAGACATAATCATCGGACGATGAGAAGGGGGACGCATAATTTCGGCACGTGCAAGACCAACAGCCTCATCAAAAGAACGCTGATAAACAGCAGACATTTCGGAGTCTTCCTGACGCTTGTAAGCCTGAGAGATAGCGTAGTATGCAATTGCCTGATGGAAACGATAGTCACAGTCAGGTGGTTGTGTGGTATCCGTAACCCAAGTGTAGCTTGGTTTACGGTAGCCACGAATAGTTAACGGGTAAGCAACATCGGGCTTGGGAAACAACTTGATAGTTTCAGCCCACTCAGCGAAAAACAAAGGGCGAGTAGGGACATCAAAAGAACCATTCCATACGGCTTCGGCTTCATCCAAAGAAATAATTGCCAAACGGTTACCCGAAACACTGTTGTCCATAATGGAAATTACTTCACGCAAATTACCAGTACCAATAGAACTAATAGGATAGTCACGCTGGTTGGCGGTAGTCGACAATGAGTATGTAGTTTCATAAAAAGGCCAGCGACGTTCAAGGTTAATGATGCGGTTAAACGCATCTTGCATGTACAAATGCACTAAAGAACGAGGCAAATCATCCTCGTCCAAATCGGTTACATCATAAACAAAAGCCCGAAGGTCGTTAACTGACGTCATCTTTTACCTCTTCATCCTTCTTAGCCATGGCACGCAAGTGACCAATACAATACTCGGTGTTCTTGGCTTTAGGGCCTTCACAAGTGTCGTTATTGGCGACACAACGATTACGCCCCAAATAGGGGGCGGAACCGGCGGCCAGTCGGGCACCGTCAGCCATAGCAGCCGGACGGATACCCTTAACTGGTTCACCATAAAGGGTGTGGGCAAGTTGTTTACTCATACCCTATGGAAGTTTCGTTACTTCTTTTTTGCTGCAGCCTTTTTAACTGCTGCTTTTTTAACAGCACCCTTTTTAGCACTGCCCATTTTAACTCCGCTTTTCTTAGCTTCAGCTTTAGCCATAGCCATTCCCTTTGCGGTATATGGGAATTCTTTCTTTCCAACTTTAGGCATTATTTCCTCCTAAACGGGTTTAGGGGAGGGGACAAAGCCCCTCCCCCGAACTGTGATTATTACTAAGCTGTCTTTGCAGTCAACTTACCCTGCTTCTTGCGGTTAGAAACAACAAGGTTTCCGTAGCACAAGATAAGGGCGAAACGTGCGTCCTGGTTCTCAGGGCGTTGGAATTCGGTCTGTGCGAACCACTTGTCTTTGTGACCAACAAGCTTGATGTACTTGCTGTTCAAGAAGAACATTGTTCCTACAGGTGCATGCACGTCGTACATGATTGGTGCTGACTTGAACAACAGGTTTTGGAAACCAGCATCTGCTGTCTTTGTGTCAGTGTAGCGCAATTGTGGTTGCAGAAGTGACTCATACTTTTCAAACAATGTTTGAGTTGTAAGAATTACGTCAGGATGGTCGTTACCAACAGAGGTGGTGTTGTAGGCGGTTGCCATTTGGGCAAGCGTCAAAGCACCAGCAGTGTTGTCTTCGTATGAACGCCAGTATTCGTTGCCTGCAGTTGCGGAGTTAATTCCACCAACTGTGTTACCGCTTTCAACCAAGTTTCCAAGACCGTTCCAGTCTTTTCCACCGTTGCCGGTTCCATCAGCAAAGAACATGCGGTTGAAACCTTCACGCAAAGACTCTTCAGCCTGCATAATTTTAGCTTCAAGCAAGTCAATAATTGCATGCTCACCGTTGTTCTTGGCTTCTTCGATACCGCTAATTGCGATGGTAGCAGCATACTGCTTCCAATCGTATTCAGCAGCCGAGATGCCTTCTTGCGGTGTCAAGCTAAGGGTTTCGTAACCCGAGTATGACTTGACGGTGGTGTTCTCACCGTAAATCAACTGCTCAACGAGCTTTGTACCGCCGGACTCGGTGCGAATGCGACCCTTGTCCATAAGCCAGTATGTAAGTGGGCGTGCACTAAATACGTTGTCGGTCAACTTGTCACGGTAGTTAGCAAGTGTCGTTGAAAGCAGTGCATCAAAATTGGGGTTAGCCATTTGAGTTTCCTCCTAAATAAATTATGAAATACCCAACTGTGACTTAGCCACAGAAAAAGCATCTCTCAATGAAGTGATTGGTGCAGTATCAGCGGAAGACGACTGCGAGGAAGAACCACCAGCAACAATACCGCTAGACCGCTTAGCCTGAACAACCTTCTGCTCCTGCTGTGCCTTGCGAGACTGTAACTCTCGTTGCGCCTGCTCTTTGCTATAGAGACGGTCAAAAGCAATTTGCTTATAGACAGATTCAATATCTGAAGTGCCTAAAGCTAAAGCCTGTGCTACCACCTCGTTAGCATCAAAATCTTCGCCATACTTTTGCTGAAGAGAACCAAGCGTACGTTCCAACTCGTTCAACGCCTGCTGTTCCTCAAAGGAACGAAGGCGGCTTTCAAGCTGTCGGTATTGCTTTTCCATCGGGTCCGCAAACAAATCATCATCGTCATACGACTCTGCTTGTTCAAGACCATAATGGCTTTTAAGAAGTTCAATAGTAGCACCAGGGTCATTGTCCAAAGCCTGTTGGATTGCCTGCGCAAATTGAACGTTCCGGCGTTCTTCCGCTAGTTGTTGTGTCTTTCGGGTATAATCCGATTGACGTTGATAACCCGAAACCGCCTCTTTTAGAGGAACTTCCAGCTCTTCTCCATCAACAGTAATTTTGACATACTTGTCAGCAAAACTATCAATATCAATGTAATCCGGTTGTGTCTCTTCAAAGACTGCTTCTTCTGCACTTTCAACTTGTCCATCGTCATAGATGGGGTCTACAGCTTCAGATTCAAAATTTTCGGTTTCCATAATTCTCCAGAGTCCTATAATGGTTGCTCTATAGTAGTAATGATTTCGTTACATTGTATTAGGCAAACCACCAGTTTGATTCTCAATCATAGCGAGAACTTGTGGTGGAATAGAACTTGGCATCGGCATACCACCTGTAGGTGGCATACCCGACATGTCAGGTTCCATAGGCATCTCACCCATTGGTGGTGCACCCATAGGTGGACCCGCAGGTGGCTGTGCACCCTCCATACCCATTTCAGGTGGAGGTGGTGCAGCAAGGAAAGCTTCAGGTGTTTTAACACCAAAACCAAACTGCAATACATGGCGGGCCAAAGCACCCATATCAACAACGCCGGCACTAACAAACGGAGCCATAGCATCAACCATTTGCAAAGCCATTTGACGGCGGAAAGACTCATTCACAGGTTGGGTAGAACCAGCTTCAACCTCAAAGTCAAACTCACCCATAATGTAATCACGGTCAAAGTTAACCCAAATAGGCATAGCCGCAGAACCAACAACACGAGCAACATGCTCACCAGTAAGGTACTGCTGTGCAAGGCCAATAAGACGCTTGGCCGTACGTGCGATGGTGCGTTCAACTTCTGCAAGCTTGTCAGATGTGCGTGCGTTCTGTGCATCTTGCATCATTGCGGCTTCAGTAGCGGTACGGGAGATTTCCGATGCACCGCCACGCATAAACTCTGCAACACCACTGATGCGGTCAATGTCACCCATAATTTGCTGAGTTAAAGTGTACATTTCGGGTGGGTTAACAACCGCAGGCATAGCCTGAACTACAGAAGACAAAGGTTCGTCAGAGATAACGGGCACCATTACGTTGTCTTCATCGGATTCTAGTGCGTCACGACCAGGAGAGTCAAACGCTGATTCCTTGTACAGCCACTTGCGTGAGAACCGCTTGCGGTGGTTCATCATCTGTGTACGTGTAGCGTTTAATTCATATTGAAGCGGTTCAATGGCCTCCAATTCGCCCATAGGGTAAAAATGCTCGGGGATGTCGTAGTTACGCATCATCACAAAGGGGTGGCCGAATGCGTATGGCATCTTTGTTGGAGTAACTAGGAAAGATTCTCCACCGTCGCAAAAGATAGCCATTGTTTGCCGTTTAAGGTCGTAAAACTCCCAAACGTCAACATAGGCATCTCGTTCATCCCGTGACTGACGTGGACGTTCTTCATCTGCGGACCATTTGCTGTAGCGTGAAGCTACTGCATCTGTGCGGGCCTGACGGTTGTATCGTTCATCGTTGCGGACATCCAATAGTGGTCGACGAATGCGTTGGGCAATCCATTTCATGTTGTCAACCGAATCAGCGTCAGGGTCCACAAATACATCAAACGGTGACACACGCTCGACAAATGGGCGGTCTTCAAGGACGACCATTTCTGTTTCTAACGACACTCCTTGTGATGGGTCTGCCACTTCTCCGTGTTCAGAGTTGTGTACTTCTTTAACTTTTTCCTCTTCAACAAAGCGATACCCAACCTTGAGCCATGCATGGCCAATAATCAGATAGTCGTCAACTGCTCGACGTACTTCTTTTTGGCAGTCATAGAAACGCCACCAATAGTTGATAATTGCTTCTGTTACAACGGCTTTGTCGCCGTCTTCCGACTTACGTGCACCCACGGTAATCTTGGGATGGTTAACCGCCACACTGGGAGCAATAACGTTGATGGTCGAAAAAGCAGCGTTGACCAGGATTCTGTCTTCGTCTGTCAGGTCGTCAAAATGCTTGCCTCGGTAGAGGTCAATCATTCTTCGCCACAGTTTGTCGTATTTTTCCTCTTTACGCCATTTACGAGAGTGGTCAATTTTGCGTCGGTAAGACGCAAGGAAACTTTTGTTAGTCGGTCTAGCCATTAGACTTCCTCAGGAAAAGAAGCAAGATATGCTTGTGACCAGCGAACCAGCAGGTTTACTAGTGCTGCCACTCCGGATGCGGCTGCCATTTTCCATGTGGCTGTGTCAAACCAGGCTGCCGTTGCCGGAGCAGATAAAGCCCCAAAAACAAAGGTAGCCAAAGCACGTTTCGCAGCTTCAACATAATTCATGCTACACCCCTTCCGTGGTGGTGACCATCAAGATGGTCATCTAGTCTTTCATCTATTTTGTCAACTTTAACAACTAGATGTTCCAACAAGCTTCTAGATTCAGCATGTTGGCTTGTGTTTTCGTTTCGTAGTTTTTGTAAAACAACTACAATTGGCCCTGTGATTATGGCAACAAAAATTGGTACAATAAGAGCCACGATTTCCATAACGTATTACACCCAACGAGTCCCAACAGGTTCGGCATTAATACCCTTAGCGGCTGCATCCGCAACAATCTGCTGTTGCTTCTGACGAATAGTATCACCATGAAAGTTTTCCTTACCATGGGTAAAACCAATGTTAACCATTTTCAGATGACACTTAAAGCAAATAGAGCCCCGACGAGGGAGCATATCGCCAACAAATCTAGAATCACACTTTTCGCATACAAAAACAGTCATACACTATCTCAAAATCGTTACCTAGCGAGAATTAAACTGCCCAATATGAAACTTTTCTTTCTTTTCGGGCTGTATTTGTGTAGCAAACCACTCAATAGAGAACTTTGGGGGAGACAAGTCAGGCAAATACTCAGGAAGCCAAACATGCTTTAACATCTGATTAGCAATTGCCAAAGCCATAACACGGTCGTCGTGAGGCGAACCGTGCATCTTGCCATTCTCCTCACGAACAAACGTTCGGAGTTCTGCAATGGTTCGTTCATCAAACAACAATAAATCAGAATCACGCAACGCCTTAGAAAGCTCGTCAACAGCCAACGGCTTAGAGGCGGCTGTAGTACGCCACCCAAGCATTTCTGTAGCCTGAGGAGACCGCTGAGCAAGCCTACGCTGCCTGTAAATGTTCTTATACCCCGAGCGTTGCAAAGCCTTGAGGGTTGTTAAACCATGGTTGTTGCTTTCAACACCAATCAAAGCATTGTTATACCAATCACCTAAATCAAACAACACATCGGAACCAAATAGGTCCGGGTCAATATGTCCATGCCACACCGCAACAACCTGTTCGGTTGTGGCATCAATAACCTGGGCAACGCTATAGTCGCCATGCCCCAAGCCTTCAGCAACGTCAGCACCAATGCAGTAGACATGGTCCGGTTCGGGTTCCGCCCACACAGCAAGGGGACCACCATCGGTTCTGTATTCCCCATCGTACAGATGGCCACGCATCGGGTCAACAACCTCAATAGCTCTAAGGACGTCTAAGTCGAATACCGGACGACCTGAACGAATAAACGCCTCATCAGGGTCGCTGGGGTATTCCTGTGCTAACTGCCAATCAGGAAGCTGAGCCTTTTTAACCTCGTACCACGCATCGTCACGGTCGCCAGCAGACCAAGGAAAGAAAATACCCTTGAAGCTGTTAGTGCCGTTCTGTGACCCAACCCACAACCTGTGGAAAATGTTGCCCTCACCCTTGGCGGTACTAAGACAGACAATGCGACCACCAACGTCAGCAATTGGTTCGATAGAAGCCCACGCCTCCTCGCTGTTAGGCAAGAAAGCCATTTCGTCAATAAACACACGATACACCGACTCACCACGGGCAGGGTCATTGCCGCTAGGCAAAGACTCCAAAGCAGACTCGTTAGCAAACACCATTTTCAGCTGGTTGTCAGACACCAACCCAGGTCCACGCTGACGCATCCAATCAGGAAGCATCCTGTATCCGTATTTAGATTTCTGAAGTAACTTAGCCGCCTCACGTTCCGTTCGGCTAAGCATAACCTCAAAACGGTCAGGCCAAAAGAAAACCTCCCAAAAAGCAAACGCCGCAGCCAAAGTAGAAAAACCAATCTGACGTGCCTTGAGAACGATACTGTTACGGTTAGAAATCCACGCATATACAGTCTCGGCTTGGGCTTCACGCATCTCAAACAAGATACGCCCCCGTTCCGGGTGGCGAATAAACCAATAGTTAGAACAAAAATATTCAAACGCATCAGCCAAGTCAGACTCTGATGCATCATCAGGTCCACGACACAAACGCCATTCACGTTCGTGCAAAAGTTCATTTAATTCCAAAAGTCATCCTCATCAAATTTAGAAGAACGTTTAGGTGTCGCATCACAGAAAGGACAATCCTCCCAAGACTCAGGAAACTCTTCCCCGCACACCCGACATTCCTTCAGTTCCATTACACAGCCTTAAGAGACCGAGAATCTTTCTCACGAGCCGCAACAGCCGCAATCAACTCATCCAACTCCTTATCGGACAACTCAGCAGCCTTACGGTCATTCTTAACCTCAATCGTAGGCGGAGCCATACGATTCGTAGCCTGAAGATACAACTGAGCCGCCTTAGTGTCCCCGTCAATAGCCTTAGAGTACAACATGTCAAGAATCCCCTGGGTACGCTCAGGAGAGCCCTGGATGTCATCCACCCGTGACTGCCACTGCTCACGAAACGCAGGCTTCTTCTCCCACCGGCGCAACGTCTTCACGTCCACCTCAAGATGGCGGGCCATTGCCGCCTTAGTAGACGGCTGACGCTCCATAGGAGGCGTACAAAGCCATTCAAGATACTGTTGTTGAGGGGCCGTTAAAACCAATTCTTCTCTCATACTGTATAGGCGACTTTCGTCACCTGGACGCCGTAAACGGCTAGGTAAAGTGGGAATGATTCTCAGGTAACGTTTGGGGGGGACTATAGGGGGGGAAGCAAGAAAACCATCCCTGAACGGGGATGGTTCCCGTTTCACATACACATCGGGGCGAGCCATAAGCGCAGCCCCGTTTATGACAGGAGAACTAGAGCATGTACCCCGGTAAAGAGCAGGTTTCGCAAATACAGCCTTGGAGTGAGATACGGGTCACATGGAGGGATGCTTACGCACCCCACTCAGGCTGGCATGAAGTAGAAGAGTATGAAGCAGAGGATGCTGTGGCAGAGACGGTTGGTAAATACTGGCCGGGCTGTCACGAACATTATTTGACTACTGCCGGCACCGTGTTCCAGTTTGAGGGTGACACCCCGAAAACAGTTGGAGATATAAACCACATCCCATGGGGATGGATACTAAAAATAGAGGTTATCTAATGGCAGTTCAAAAACCAAGCAGAGACCCAAGACTCGCAAGAGCTGGGGTCAGCGGATACAACAAACCAAAGCGCACACCCAACCACCCGAAGAAATCCCACGTCGTAGTAGCCAAGCAAGGCGACCAAGTGAAAACAATTCGCTTCGGACAACAAGGAGTATCAGGCTCACCGAAAAAAGCCGGAGAGTCCGAATCCTATCGTAAACGCAGGGAATCCTTCAAAGCAAGACACGCCGGCAACATCAAAAAAGGCAAAATGTCAGCAGCATACTGGGCCGACAAAGTCAAGTGGTAACACCCCTATAGAAAACCGATAAAACCCTTGTGGTAAAAGAACATGGGACTCCTGCCAAAACAAGCGGCGGGGGTCCCATTCGTTTGTAAACCACCAGTCTAGCCAACCTATAAAACTAATCGCTCCGGCCACGGCTTAATAGAGTCCCTTATGGATGATGCCGGACGGGGGGCTGGTGTCCCCCCTCCACTTGTGTATGCGTGCGCCCACATGAATACACCAATACAGGCAAAGGGCTAATACCACACAACCCCGAACAAGGATATAGTGACAGGGACAGGCGCCCTGCCAGTGGTTCACACAATTCCGTGTGCGCCTCTATCCATTCTCGGAATCGTTTCCGAGTTTCACAGAAAGAAAATACAATGGCAACTATCAAGGCAAGCGGACTACCCGCACGGTCAATCACTCTGCGCAATGCAGACCTACTTGAGAAGAAAGGAGAGCGAAATATTTTTGATGCGTGGATTCTGCGTTATGAAGAAATGATGAAGTTGGGTTTGACGCCTAGCAAGTTACATAAGTTGTACGCAAGTGATGACAAGCGTTTGACGGATTATTCTGTCGGTGCTTTTGAGAAGTATCTCGGTGCTATCAAGCGTGCTGTGAAGAAGTACGGCAGTGCCGATAATGCGGTCAAGGCGTATCTGAAAGATTCTCGGCGTGCATATGTTGAGATTGCGTTCTTCATTCAGTGGGCTCCTGCGGGTCAGCGTGCTAAGGCATCTGCGCCCAAGGCGAAAGTGATTGAGCGTGAGGCGATGAAGTACAGCGTCAAGGAACTTGAGGCTATGCTTGCTTTCCGTAAGTCTGCGATGAAGAAGTAACTCGGAATCGGTTCCGAGTTTGTATCTACCCTATGAAACGCCGTGAGGCGTATCACACCTGTGAGTGTGACTGACGATTAGTTAGATAACAAAAGGAAATAGTCATGGATATTGACATGAAAGCACTGCAAACTATTCTTAGTTGTAGTGACATTTACGAGCACCTCGGTGGTCGTTTGTATCGGTTCTCTTTTGAGGGGCTGATTGATGTTGAGGTTGACGCTCAACAAACCGATAAGGGTTGGCGTGTTATCGCTGTCCGTAAGAATGAGGCAAACTAATGAAATACAAATGCACTTGCCGTGACTTTGATAACGCAAATGATTTTGCGTTGCATATTATTCAGAACGCTGTTTTGGATTTGGAAAACAATGCTCAAGATGAGGCAGTTCTTATGTTGGAACTTGCTATTCGTGAACTAACAAAAGGAAAATAATAATGACAACAGCAGAAATGTTAGAGCAAATCGAGATTGATTTGTTTGGTTGGGCTCGTGCCGATAAGCACGCTGAGTTGTATGCCGATGAGGTGGACACTCTTGTGAATGTGTGTGAGTATGCACAGCATCAACTTTCTAGTCGTACGGGTTTCCGTGGCGACAAGGTTGCATAAACTCGGAATCGGTTCCGAGTTCCTGATTGTTTTAGTCGGGTGCGTGTCCACGGGCTTCGGTTCGTGGGCGCAACACTCAACTAAAAGGGTTGAGTAAAACAGAAAGATAACATAATGGAAAACACACACGACATTCACCTGAGTGTCCATAACGGTCGTCATTACACAGTGACGGATGCCGAAATAGATAGCAACATAGGTGTCTATGCTGAAATAAACGACGATGGCTCTGTTGAGAGTTTTAATGTTGATGTTTATGGAACTGGATTCAGTTTACAACTAAACTCAGATGAGTTTGCGAAGTTTGACCTGATGATGAGAGTTATTAGCGGTGAACGACTGCGTAAAACTGTCAATTATGCGAGAAACATAACGGAGGTAAAATAATGGATAAGCGCACTAAACTTATGTTGGCTCTTGTACCCGTGAAGATGCGTGCTCGCCTTGGGGCGATTCGCATGCTTGATTACATTGGTAACAAGGGTGAGTATTGGATTGTGTCTGCGATTGACAGACTAAACATTGATAAGTGTCACCGTTATGATGATGCTGTGTCGTTTGTGCAGTTCATGCGTGACGATGATTTGTTCATGTTTGATGATGAGGGAGACGATGATGGATTCTGATTACGAAGAATACTGTTTGTCTTGTTGGAACCTTAGTGACTTTGACTCGCTTGATGCTCGTCAGGTGTGTAACAATTGTTATTTTGATGAACAGTCAAGAATTGCTGCACGTTCCGAGTCTGTCCGTCAAGTATCGAAAGGCAGAACCATATACTCATAAACACATACACATAATCAACAACTAATTACTGATAGAAAGAAAAATAAAATGGAAACAAAATTGTTTGTTAGCAAAAACGGTGAGTTCACCGTGTATGCAGAGTTCACACTAGATGAGGAAGGAATGGTGTGGAATGAGAATGTCGTAGAGTTCGGCATTGTTGCTGGCTCTACTACTGTCATACATGTTGAGGGTAAAGATTATCTTGACTTGCTCAACTGTTTATCTACTGTTGCACAACAGAAATTTGTTTATAATCAAAATACCAAAAACAACTCAGGAGAAAACCAATGAGAGCAGATAACAACATCGGTCGTGTAATCGCACGAGCACAAACGAATGACGCTATTTTGTATTGGCAGTGTGTCAATCAACAGGAGAACCGTCTCACATTCGTAGACCATGAGGACATAACCGCTTTTGAGCGTGAGGGCACTTGGCTGATTACGCCTGTGCTTGATTTGTCTAAGGTTGATATCAACGGTGTACTAAGGTAGTAGAACTCGGAATCGGTTCCGAGTTTTGCGAGTAACAAAACAAACAACAACAAATACAGAAAGGTCATCATGACTGACATCAATAACAACAACGAAGTACCTGACGAGCCCGAGGAGGAACTAGCCGAGTGCATGAATTGTCAATGCGAGTATCCGCTTGACGACATGAACGAGATTGAGCCTGCTCGTGACTACGGTCATGGTCGCAGTGCACTTGTGTGTGACGACTGCAATGACGAATCCATGTCGTGCCACTCATGTGGTCGTTGGGTTCACTCTAACCACACAGTGTGGGTTGACCAGCATGAGCACAACTTGTGTGAAACCTGTTCAGACAGGGAGACACACTATTGTGGTGATTGCGATGAGCGTCACTATGATGATGACGGTTGTCCTCGTGAAACACGACATGTCAGGTCGTACAGTTACAAACCCGACCCGATATTCTTTACTGCCAACGCAGATGAGAAACTTCCTAAGCATCTCCAAACCTTTACAGGTTTTGAGTTAGAGATGGAGGCAACGGAATGTGACCGTAGTGACGGTGCAGAACTTGCAAACAGTTTGTTCGGCAAGTGGACATACCTCAAGGAAGATGGCTCTTTGAGTCATGGTTTTGAGATGGTGTCTCACCCGCTTGGCTACAAGTTTGCTCGTGATGAGTTCCCGTGGCAAAACCTGAAAGAGTTGTCAGCTCTCGGTATGCGTTCTGCTAACACTAGAACTTGTGGCTTGCATGTTCACATCAACCGCAACATCTTTGACTCATCACCGTCAACTATGTATCGGTTCATGTCCATGTTCTACCGCAATGCTGAGCAGTGGAAGCGCATCGCTGGTCGTTCCGAGTCCACATACGCCGAGTGGAGTGAGTACGAACTAGAGCAGATGGCTAACTATGCCAAGCACTATCGTGGTCATGAACACAATCAACGCCGTTATGTTGCTATCAACTTACAGAACCGTAACACTTTGGAGTTGCGTTTCTTTAAGGGTACGCTACGACCTGCGACATTCATTGCACGCATTGAGGCTGCTCACGCTGTTGCGCATTACGCTTACGCTACACGCAACAATGTCTCAATCAAGAGTGCACACGACTGGGAACGGTTCCGTGAGTGGACTGTCACCAATAAATATACACACTTCGATACATACGCAACAGAGAAAGGGGTTTGATAGTTATGTGTTTGCTAACTTTCATGTCCGAATACACCACAGCCGACATCACCGACCTGACCACAGGTGCATCATCTAATCCTGATGGTTTCGGTTTCGCTGTCCATGCTGGCAAAAAAATCATTCACAGTTCAGGGCTAAACTTTGACAAAGTTCTTGATGACTTTCTCAAGGTTCGTGCCAAGCACTCGGGGCCGGCGTTGTTCCACTCTCGTATCACAACACATGGTGGTACTAGTTTGGAGAACTGTCACCCGTTCCAAGTTGGGCGTGACGAACTAACTATCGTTGCACACAACGGCATGCTACCCATTGAGGCTAAGAATGGTAAATCCGATACTCGTATCTTTGCTGAGGAGATGCTTCCCCAAATGGGTGGCGCATCTATTCTCAACAGCAAGAAGATGCGTAAGAAACTATCCAAGTTTGCTAAAGGTTCTAAACTTGTGTTTCTGTCGGCTAACCACGCTGTGAATGAGAACCATTACATCATCAACGAGAACGATGGTCACTGGCACAACGGTGTGTGGTGGTCTAACAACTCCTACAAGTACAGTCGCTACACCTATACGCCTAGCGGTAGTTCTCTGTACACGAGTGGTTGGTCTAAGACTCCTGCACCCGAGACTACCTACGGTGAGTCTAAGTATGTCAAGGACATCTCGTGGTTTGACCCTACGACAAGTGAGTACACTTGGGCTGAGTTGTGGACTTGTGCTCAGTGTGGTCATGACGAATACTTTGACGATGACAACATCGACATGGCTGACCTGTGTCCTAAGTGTGATGCTTGTTGGTTCTGTCATAACGACCGCATGTTGTGCGATTGTTATTCATCACAGACCGAGTCACTCTATCAAGGTACACACTCCATAGGTAACTATGACAGCCCGATTGATAACTGGTCATTCTGACCTCAAGATACACAAAACAATACAAGGAGAAAATTATGTCTAAATATGTTTGCGATGACGGCACACACAAGTACGAAGCAGTTCTTACTGTGCGTGTGCGTTACAACCTAAACCCTAATCGTGGTGATAACCCGGGACAAATGGCTGCTGTCATAGGTCATCACATCACTAACTTCCTTAACAGTTCGGAGGAACTGAATACGCCTAACCTAGGTGAGAAGGTTGTTTGGGATGGTCGCCATCTAACCAAGATTACTATGGCTAATACAGAGGTGGAGTGTTGGGATAATGCTTCGCAACGCAGTCAGCGTTCTAACATTCACAAGATTGGCTACTACACCACTAGGGCTGAACTTGTCAATGCGTGGAACCGAGAGTTGCGTGTGTTACCTAAGAAGGATTATCCAAACATGATTTCCTTTGACACTAACGAGAATGCGTACATCACTAACGATAATTTCTATCTTCCAACATTGCCTGCTGGTTTGTTGGGTGATGAACTCTCGCAGAATATTTACGAGGTTACTGACTCAATCACCAAGGAACGTAACAAGTTTATCCGCAAGACTGCAACCAATCTCATTGAAGGGTTGTTTGAAGATGGTGTGCCCATGCCCACCACCGATAACGAGTCACTGCGTGACCCGTTCTGATACTCAAAACACCAATAAAAACCCTGTCAACACCAGTCAACGCATAGTAAGGTAGTAAGAATGTATAACACAAATATCACAGTTGGTCTAGAATACGATGAACTTAGAGCAGTAATTAAGTCTCTTAGTATCGGATGCGACCAGCTATCCAAGAAACTAGATAGACTGTCATCAACCCGATACAGTCAAGAGACGCAGGAAGAACTGTTGCTACTCATGCGTGCAACATCAAAGTTCAATGATGCGCTCTCGGAAACCATTTCGGAGGCAATGTAATTCGTAAAATAATCTTTACCGCTATGCTGGCTGTAGTTGTGGGGGCTGAAGCCTCTGCCGCTACGGCACCTAGCGAGACTATGGAAACAACAACTACCACCACTAGCACTAGTACCACAACTACTACCACAACATTGCCACCCAAGGTCTACACTCCGTTTGACCCTGTGTGGCTCGCAACACTTAAGAAGCCAAAGGATTCTTATTGGGATAAAGTTGCGCAGTGTGAGACTAGGCAGAACTGGCAGAACAAAGGACAATGGGCAGGAGGTCTAGGTATCTATGTACGTACTTGGAAGAACTTCGGTGGGCACGAATTCGCTAACCACCCGAGTAAAGCAACACGAGAAGAACAGATTGTTATCGCTAACAGGATTGCGTTGTACGGTTGGCAAACCAGTTCGTACCTCACATACGAAGACAAGATTAACGACAGGCCGTTCTTCCGCAACCCCGTAGGCTTCTACGGTTGGGGTTGCATCAAGCAGAACCCACACCTCAAACCACCTGTACCATCACCACGACAAGCAAGGAAACAACAATGAAAGTAACATCAACAATCCAAGACGTCAAAGACCACAGATACGAACTCGCATCTATCGCCAAAGCCTTAGCGACCATCAACAGAGTCACTGAGGAAGATTGGTTTCATTCTGTGTCTATCGGCAACATGGAGTTTGACTTAAACATCTTTGACACTGACCACGGCACACGCATTGTGGATGCGTATCCCGTTGTCCAATCCGAAGAAGGTGCATACTCTGACTCCAGTAACTTCATCAATCTAATCACTGTCAGAATAGGAGATTACAATGGCTAAGCACCGATGGTATTGCCCCAAGTGTGGCAATGCGTTCATTACCGAAGTAGAGTTGACAACACCGCCAACCTGCTACGGTCACTCGGGTAAAGTATATCAGATGGTGTTGACAGGAGCCCCCAAGTGAACCTGTTGACAGGCGTTTGTTATGCTCCCGACCACGGGGGAGGGGGACTACAGGGGGTGGGGGCACTAGACCCGAATGCCTCCGCCCATAGGGGCGAGGCATCAAGTACAAGTAACACAGACACAGAACAGGAGACCAATGACCGCTAGCCCCGAAGGCTGTGGCAAGACCACACACCCGCCCGAATGTTTGTGCGATGTGATTGTGAAGAAAGCAACCGAGGTACGAGTGACAATCCCCTACGGAATGACGAACGGCGAAGCAATCGCCCACTTCGGCAAATGGGACGGCTCACTACTGCACTGGTTTGAACTATCCGACATCGCATGGGATGCCATCAAGGCTGTGCGTGCGAGCCGTGTAGACTCATACGAAGAACAACAACAGGACGGCAAGTTCAAACGAAGCCTGCCCCCGGATGTGTATGCGTATCTTGTGCGTGGCATCAAGGACAACAAGCAACCCACACCGCTACGACAGGAAATCATCGACATCTTTGGATACACCATCAACAAATCTTACGTAACAAAACTAAGACAACGCCTACAGGCGAGAGGAGAAATATGAGAATAGCAGAAGACGGAAAAGTATGGGTACGCCAATCATGGCTGAACGATGTCATGATATGCCCCGAGCGTTCACGGCTCGGCGTGGTCATGCCCGAGTGGCGTTCAGGCTCTGACGCCACACACATCGGCACAGCAGTACACAGAGGCATCGAGGAACACCTAGGGGGCGGTAGCAACTGTGGTGCGGTAGCACTGGAAGAACTGGAACGACTGATACAGGAAGAACCGTTCCGCATCAACTCCACCAACGGCGTGGAACACATGCGTGAGTATGTCTCCAGCCTGATGGACACATTCTTTCGTGACATCGCACCCCACGTAGAAATCGGAGGACAAGTTGAACAGAAGTTCGGCGTCAAACTATACGACCTACCCGAAGACAAGTCGCTACCTTTCGACTGTCAGCCAGCAGTATGGCTCGGCGGAACCATCGACTACATCGAACCCAACGGTGTTATTTGGGACTGGAAAACAGCGGCCCGCAAATACTCACAGGGTGAGAAGCAACGCCAATCCATACAAGCATCAGCGTATGTACTGGCATGCGTAGAGAACGGGTGGGTCACCGACTTCCCCGTTCGTTTCAACTATGGTGTGATGACTCGCACCTCAAAATCTGTAGGACAAATTGTTCCTGTGATACGAACACAACAACACGTTGACTGGTTCAAACATCAGGTACAATCTGTAGTGCAGTCATGCATGTCCCTTGGTTTAGATAACCAGTGGATAGCAAACGACCAACACGGACTCTGCTCAGAGAAGTGGTGCCCATACTGGTCAATCTGTAAGGGGTCACGCCTCAGTGACATCGACAACAACCTTTTGGAGGTTAACAATGGATAAGGACCGTTCAATCATCACACAGGTAGCGGCAAAAATTGCTAGCGAACTTACAGTGAACGGTAGTGACATCGCCAAGTTCGCAGACAACTTTGATGCTGTCACAGAACTCTTGATGAACGCAATCTACAAGGGCGCACCTGCACCAACAGACGCACAAGTATTCCAAGCAGCGTTCCCACAAGCAACAGAGCAAGGCTTCTCTGTGAATGTGAAGAACGACCAGCAAGGACCACTGCCAGCATGGTTGATTTCAGCCTGCCAACGTGACGGCATCACCGAGGTGTACGACAATCGTGCAGACCTTGCAGCCAACCCGAAGCGTCCTTGGTTCAAGGCCGTCAACGACAAAGAAAAAGCATACTGGCCACCTAAAGGAGCCTAAATGAAATTAACGCTTGACCAAATTCAAGCGGGATGGAACGAGGTAGAGGTCGGTGCGGAAGCACCGGCCTCATCTCTTTCTCTAGCCCGTGAACGTGAATACAAACATTACGTTCCACTCACAGAAGCCGCACAGTCATTCGTGCGGTGGGCACAATCACCCGAAGACCGTGTATACCTCGGCATAGAACCCATCGACAACGAGATGCGAGGCATAGCCCCCGGCGAACTGTCGATGATGCTTGGATATTCACACGGTGGTAAAACACTAGTGTTGCTACACGCTTTGAGAAACAACCGAGATAAAAAGATTGCGTTGTTCATTCCAGACGAACCCAAAACATTGGTTCTAACTAAACTAACCTGCATGCACCACAACATCGATGCACGCATGTTAGAACAACGAGTAGCACAAGACGACAAAGAAGCCATCGACCTACTTCGACAAACAGCCGAAGAAGACTTCCCCAACCTAGCCGTATTCGACCAGCCCCTTGTGCCTGCGGATATGGAGAAAGCATACAACGAAGTGTGCGACGTGTGGGGAGACAAGCCCGACCTTGTGGTTGTGGACTATTTGGAACTCGTAGAAGCAGGCGAGATGGTTCCCGAAAAAGCAGGCTACCTCAAAGGGTTCGGACGCCGGCACGACATCCCAATGCTCGTGCTACACCAAACGTCACGCTCCAGCGGTGCCGAGGGACGCAAACTCACAATGTCATCAGGTGCCTACGGCGGTGAACAACAAGCAACCAGCATCATCGGTGTACGACGCAAGAAGTACGAAATCGGTGCAGAGATTCAAGACCTCAGAGAGAAGCTTGACCGCAACCACACAGAGAAAGCACAGGAACGCCTAGAGTCCCTCGTGTACGACCAACGAGTACATGAGTACACAGTCACCCTGAGTTTGTTGAAGAACAAACGACCAGCAGGAATGCTGGTAGACGACGTTGACTTTGAGTTAGATGTCAAGACAGGACGACTGTGGGAACTGAAGCATGGTGAACTACCTGACCAGTATCTGAGGAGAGAAGAATGGCTCAAACAGTAGTCCCCATCACAGACGAAATCCTCACAGACTTCATCACCCTATTCAGAGGTCGTGCAGATGTGTACGGTTCATGGACTGGCGGATGTGTACGCAAAGCGTTAACACCCGACACATTCAGAGCACACCTACAGGGCGATGAACTTATCGGCGTCTACACACTACTGCCATACAAATCCAACTGGTACTGCGTATGGGGATGCACCGACATCGACGTTGACGACATCGACTCGGCCCGCAACCTACAACTAGCATTATCCATCAAAGGAATAACCTCATGGGTTGAACGCACACGCAAGGGCTATCATGTGTGGGTGTTCGCTGACGGACTGGTACCGGGAGCCGTAATGCGCAGAGCATTACTCGCTGCACACCAAGCCATCAACTACCCAGCTAAAGAAGTTAACCCTAAACAGGAAAACGCAGGAGCAGGATATGGCAACTACGTCAGACTCCCATACCCGAGAGCCGTCCACGGACTGTTTAACGCAGAGCGAGTCGTCCTAGACGACAACGACCAGCCAATGCCCCTAGAAACCTTCCTAAAAGAAGCAGTAGGGTCTAGAGCCACCAGCGCACAGTTAGAAGCCGTAGCGAGGCTGTGGGTGCCTCCTAGTCGTACACACGTAGCACAGATGGAAACCTCTGTGGATGTGAAACAGGCATTGCACAAAGTCGGAGCCATCCCGTACGTCATATGGCGAGACGGGCCGATGGAAGGAAACGACAGGTCATCCACCCTCTTTAGGTTGGCAATCAAAGTAAAAGAATGCAACGCCACCCCACAGGAGGCGTACGCCATAATTAAATCAGCAGACCAACGATGGGGTAAATTCTATCTGCGACCCGATGGGGAGCAGGAACTTATTAAAATCATCGAACGTTCATACAACATCATATTTGGAGAAAGCAATGAGCAACAAAAGTAAAAACCGACTCGCAGAAGAGTTGGACGCATTCCGTGACGTAGCGTACGCTTTCGCCACAGCCTGCGAAACAGACGGATTCGGCAGTGTCAAATCTGTAGACCTACGATACATATCATCAGCCATGGTGCTGTATAAAAAGACACTAAGAAAGTACGGGGATGAATAGAACATACAAACAAACGTTCAAGTTCAAACCCAAAGTCAAACAGCGACCAAGGCTCGGGCGTAGGGGCAGGGTGTTTACACCCGCCCAAACGTTAGAGTTTGAACGAGCAGTGAAAGAATCCTACGAGGGGTTCTGCGCAGACAAGCCAGTCTCACTAACCATCACCCTGTACAAAGATAAGTTTACGGTGACAGTCACAGAGCATGATACACTTGAGCCAAGCCCTTTGCGTGGAGACATAGATAACTATGCAAAGTCAATACTGGACGGACTGAATGGTGTCGCATACACAGATGACCGTTTGGTTTACAAACTACAGGTAACTAAACGATGACTAAAAATTCAGACTGGGACATCCCCGCATCAAAATTCAACTTTAAAAAGGACCTAGACTATGGACACCAAGGAGAAGGACTTGTCAAATCATTTCTTGATTCACTATCTGACGGAGCGTTTGAAGTTAAAACAGACCGCTACCGCAATGGCCGCATGGCGGTGGAAGTGGAACAGAATGCGTTTCGTAAGACAGACGAAGAAGGTAATCAGATATGGAAACCGTCAGGCATCAACATCACCAAAGCACGCTGGTGGGTTTACGTTTACACGCTGGACGGAGAACACGGGGCATTCATCGTTGTATCGGTTAAGAGACTTAAGAAGTACATCAAGAAAAACAAAAAGAACCTGAAGATGATGGACTTCGCCAAGCGTTCCAACAATCCAGCAAAAGGCTGGATTATAGAACCCGAACAAGTCATGGACATGATGTATAACCAGTTATATGACGAATGAATTTAAACCCATCAGGACAACAGCAGACAGGGCACCTGAAAACGAACTAGAAGCTCTAATGATGAGCAAACCATTTGAAGAACCCGAAGTATCACAGCAAGAACTCATGGTACTAAGAGAAGCAGTGGCAATCATCGTAGACGAACTAGAACCACGAGACCTGTGGATAATCAACGCCTGTATAAGCGAAAGAAAATCCCTGCAAGCAATCGCCAACGAACTTGGCATAACTAAAACACACGTATGGAGACTGCGCAACGCAGCCTTCGAGAAACTAAAGGGCGTAATGGCGACAGACACCACCATCAGAAAAACAATCCGTCTCGCAGACACATGGGACCAATCAGCAATGCAGTGGGTCATGTACCTGGCCGGCATTCAGGATGAACGATGCACAAGCATCGACATCCCCCTCATGCAAGAAACAATAGAAAGCCTAGCGGAAATCTATTGGGAACAAATCGACACCGTACAACGCCCACAGCGAGCATTCGAATCGCTAGCGTTAATGGCGATACACGAAATGCGTCTCAGAGAAACATGGGACACAGGACACATGGTAGCCACACTCTGCAAAAAGCAGCACGACTACGGTCACGGCAACATCATGAAGTTCGGAACATACGGAGTCATCGTCCGGATGAGCGACAAAATAGAACGATACGCAAACCTCACAAAATTAAATCATCAGGCTCAAAACGAGTCAACGAATGATACACTATTAGACATCGTAGGGTACACGGTAATAGCGTTGATGCTCATGGATGACACCTTCAAACTAAACCTAGGAGACGACTATGGATTTAACACCGGACACGAATGAAACAACCGAAGAAGAAAATCATGAGATTGACTTCTTTTGGTTGGTAGCAAACATCTTTGCAATCATCTCACTACTAGAAGAAAAGTTCGGACCAACAGCCGTAGAACAAATCGTCATGGTAGCCACAGCAATGGAAAACTCAATGCGTGCGGAGGCCGAAAAAACTGAATGACCAAAACACAGTTCACGGTAGCGTTCCACAATCCAATAAACGCCCGAGAGCTGTACGAAATACTAGCCAAACACTACGGAACAGACACAGTGGAAAT
>Ga0315904_10001339_pt1 | contig 38850 bp, 39 predicted proteins | sample LakEriMetagenome_6_FD_203529 | JGI IMG/M metagenome (GOLD analysis project Ga0315904, IMG submission 203529) | Freshwater fungal communities from buoy surface, Lake Erie, Ohio, United States - Buoy 12 MA120 | ecosystem: Environmental > Aquatic > Freshwater > Lake | place: USA: Lake Erie, Ohio... | reverse complement strand
CTGCATAGGCCACGAACATGATGAGACGTTTACCCGTGATCCTTTCCTCAGTTGGTCGGAGTTGTCGAGACGTTACGTAGATGAAGAGCCAGAGTTCTACATCCCCGATGAATGGCGCACAGCGCCAAAGCGTCGTAGTCAAGGAAGCGGCCCTTCGTTTGACCGGACTACGAGTGATTTGTGGTCTCATGAACTGGCTGTTCACGCAGAGATGGGCATGCACATGTACAAAGAGGCTCTTAGAAAGGACGTTTGTGCAGAGCAAGCCCGCTTGTTCCTGCCAGCCTACGCCATGTACACGACCTGGCGATGGACAAGTAGCCTACAGGGTGTGTGTCACTTCCTGAAGCAACGCCTGGCACATGATGCTCAGACGGAGATCAGGCAGTACGCAAATGCAGTCAAAGAACTGACAGTACCGATCTTCCCGATCACCATCGAGAGAATGTCGGCAACAAAGGATCAAGCACAATGAATTGGATTGACGCAAAGAGTGACCTAAAGCCTCCCCGTGACATAGTTGTCATCGGGGAGGTAGAGTTGCCGTGCAGTGGCAGCTACAAGAACAAGAAGACAATCTACGCCAGCTTCACATTCTGTCATCACTACAAGAGGTGGAAGCTGTTTGGGATCACGGACTATAACATAGAGGCATTGATGGACAAAAACATTGCAACCGTCATGCGCTGGCTTGACCCCAACGAGACGATGCATTATGTCGTTTCAATGAGTAGTGAAAAAATTAGTACATTTGACGGCAAGGAGTATTTACATTGAGATCATTTTGGGTTGCAGAAATAACCGAAGAAAAAATACCTGTTTACCTTGGCTTCAGGAAGTATGGTTCTGATTACAAGCTGACAACTACAGACAAGACAGAGGATGCATTGCAGTTTGCTAGGAAGCAAGACGCTCTTGCAATAGAGAGCATGTTTCGTCAGCTAGACGGAGTTCTTCCGCAATACGTAACAATTAACATAACAGAACACACGGAAGAGGAATAAATGACAAAAGAAGAAGAGATCGTAATCAACACCAAGATAGCAAAACTATTTGGTCTTCATGATTTTTGGATAGATTCAGTTAGTGAGCACGGAAGACTAAGGCACATGGCCCTTCATGGCATGACGAACTACACAATGGAAGTCAAGGACTACTGTGGTTCAAGCGATGGCTTTAATGAAATTATTGGAAAGCTATATGCCAATGAGGTTTATGTCGAGATGCGCTATGGCTACGATGTCCCGGGCGCTTACTCAAGGATAGTGATCTTGGATTGCACTAAGTCTTACGTCGGCAGGAGTGAATGCTCTTTGCGTGAGTCCCTAGCTATTGCCGTAGTTAAGATGATTGATGACGAATCGAATAAGGAGTACTTAGAATCATGGAAGTAGGAAATAACCCGAACAACCCACCCTCTCCCGGTGAACTGGTAGCCAAGCATGTATCCGATGCCTTCCTGCCACTGACACTCATGGTTCATGATCTTGCATCAAAGATACAGGAAGATGAAGCCAACAAGTACAGGATCAACCATATCGTCAGGATGATGCATGTCTACAATGCCGTGATTTCTATGTCTGAGATAGTGGACAAGAAAAATGAGGGCATGCTTGACCAAAGCGAGTTTGATGAGCTGACTGGTAATGCCTTCCGAAAGATGCTGGACGAAATCGAAGACCCTGAGTGTGACGGGACTGACTTTGCCAGTCCTTCTTGGTGGCGAGGACATGAACAAGCATGTGAGACTTCATGCCGTATTTTCGAGAAGTGGATTGACGAACCGATTCGTGAACCTGCCTATGGTGGTGAATGCTTTAATCGAGCTTACAAAAAGCTTGCTGCCCTAAAAGCCCAGGCTCTAGGGTCTCAGACTGCTGTTTCACCGGGATGTAGTAGTACTGGAGTCCTGGCTCTAGACCTAGATTGACATGCGCTAGTCCTGCATGGTAAGCTGTCTATGACTGCCATGCAGGACGTAGTCTTGGTCTGGAGTGTTTGGCTTCGTAGCTCAGCGGATTAGAGCATCGGTCTGTAACCCCTCAAGATCGGTCATAATATCACAAAATGAGCGCCAGTGAAGGCTTTAGCTCCATAGCATCACAAAGTCCCGTTTATGACAGTCTCTAGTATCTGATACGGAGAACAGCCATGAAAACCCAAGATGCCATCAAAGATTACCTGATACACATAAAAGCCGAACGCGGCTACTCACCTACCACTGTAACCTGCTACCAGTCCTGGCTCAGACACTACGCAAATTGGCTCGACGAGTCACTTAGCAAGGAGTCCTCTTTAAGCGATATAACGACAGAGAGCTTCCGAAAGTACCTCTACTTTCTGGCCAACAAGCCGTACAGACCAAGAACAATCCGGTCTGCATTCCATCCACTCTATGGACTTACCAAGTTCCTTGTTGGAAACGGAGGGCTGGATACTGATCCATTGTCTACCATCAAGATGCCAAAGAAAGATGCAGCGCAGCGTCTTCTCGTCGGGGATGGAGAACTCCTAAAGATGCTAGAGGCATGCGACAGACTTCCAAAGCCAAGAGAAAGAGCATTAGCCAAGGCAACTATCATGGTGGTAGCAAACTGCGGTATCAGGTGCCAGGAGCTAGTTGACCTGCGGGTTGATGATGTGAGGTTTGAGGAAGGAACTGTGCTGATACGGTCTGGCAAGGGAGCTAAGTCACGCCTGGTCTACCCATCCCCGGCGACACTAGAGGCATTAAAGTCATGGATGGATGCCCGGCTGTACACAGACAACCCTTGGTTATGGTGCTTTGATCGCTCAAGACGCTACAAGGACAACGGACTACGGACTTTGCTGGAATCAGTCAAGCAGATAGCAGGGCTAGGCGGCAAAGAGAACATCAAGTTCCACTCAATCAGGCACAGGTTTGGGACTAGGATGATGGAGAAGGGTGCAACCATAAAACAGGTTCAGTCTGCGCTAGGACACAGTGATCCGCAGACAACTTTTGTCTATTTGCACTTACAGGAGAGAGGTGCGTCAGCGATGTCCACGCTGGGCTCGCTAGATGCGAAATCTGGGGCAGTTAGTGGTCGGAATGAAGAATCTATCACCAAAGGCAATTCTGGCCGTAGAATCGCCTCACAGGAGTTTTTGAGGAGAAGAACAAGGAATGGAAGATAAAGAAGATCGTTTTGCATGGACAGCTACCGAGGATGCAGAGCCAGACAACGGCATGCTGGTTCTTGGGTATGACGGGTTTTATGGGGATGTGATGGTCTGCGTCAAGAGACCTGGCAGACGGATATCGCCGCTTGATGATGGGGATGATTTCGACATCATCTTGTGGATGCCATTACCACTCCCGACGAGACTGGATATTAGTTATGCAGCAAGCAAGAGTACTGCGGGAATTGGCTTTGACCAAAGAGCAGCGTAGAAGCTTGGGATACCGCCTGATGTGTCATCTGGTCGAAGGCGATCAGAATGACGCAGGCAAGCGAAGCGACAAGCCGAGTACATTCATGGAGCCTGAGATGATAACAGTAGCAAATAAGAGAACACACAAGCCAACGCCAAGAGATATTTACATAGGAAGACCTTCGGCGATAGGAAATCCTTACACCCACATACCCAAAGGGACAATTGCTGAATATGTAGTGTCTTCGAGAGACGAAGCAATATCCAGGTACAAGGAATGGCTACTTGACAAGATCGCAAAGAACGACAAGCCAGTGATGTCTGCGCTATCAAGCATAAAGCCAGACTCCGTGCTTGTTTGCTGGTGTGATCCGCTGCCATGTCATGGGCATGTGATTGCAGGGCTTTTTAAGGAAGGAGTCCTTTCTTTCAGGAACGGAAAGATTTTGGCTATTTCTGAAGCTGAGAAAGACGACTATGTCCTTTACGTTCCGAGAGACCCATACGATGTAGATTAGAAATAGCCCCCGTCATTGGGGGCTTTCTTTTTCACAGTTGATTTCCAGGTACTCGCCTGCGCTTTTGAGTGTTGCTGGATTCTCGTCAGCATGTCCGATTAGCAGATTGCACTTGACGCACAGCAAGCCACGGACTCGGCCTGTCATGTGGCAGTGGTCAACGCATAGCGCAAAGCCGACTGCATTTCCGTCTCTGTTTCCACAGATGGCGCAAGCAAAGCCCTGCTCTTCCAAGATCGAGTCGTACTCATCGTCGTTGATGAAATATGACTTGACTCTGTTTTTTCCTTTTTTTATTTTGACAAAGTACATGATTATTGGCAGTACGGGAAAGGCAGGCTACTAATGTCTGTTTGACAGGTGTATTTCTTGCTTGGTGATCCATCAGAATTCATTAGCAAGATCGGTAGCTCAGACTTCTTGACAGTAGCACCGCATGAATTGCACCGGGGCAGTGGTGGATTGACGCACCAGGACAGGGATTCAACTTCAACTAAGCCGCCGCAAAGACAACATTTACCAACAACTGCTTTCATTACTTCTTGACCCTTTCGATAAACAGGCACTGCAATGGAGCCCTCAATAAGTCGTCATTGACTTTGAGGGTATTCATCAGTGCGGCAATAGACAGCATTAACAGTACGATTTTCATATTTATCCTTTATGGACGTTGTGGACGATGATCTGTCGAAGACCACGGTGTGCGTCCCACAGATAAGCCTCTGCGCTTTTGATGTTTCCAACGTAGCCCTTGGAGAAGTGCCAGTTGTCGGTTCCTGAGAGTGACGGGAGAATGCGAATACGAAGGCCATTCACTTCATCCCCGGTTGACATCTGCATCTTGGAGGCACTCTTGTGTAGGTGCCCCAGGTGCCACTCTCTAAAGTAAGTCTGGTGCCATGCGTCACGGGCAGACTCTTCAGTTGCCATGATGAATGGCAGTGAAGCCATGTTCTCTTTGTCTCCATGAGTAAACCCAAGTAGCACTTTGCCGTGCTGAACGTACTTGCGAGGCTCAGGAGACGTATTAGACTGGTAGTTCGGGGCTTTGTGGAACCATGCGTCCAGGGCTTGACACAGAGTCCATGCAGTCTGAGAGTCGTGGTTACCAGGAACAGAGACCAAATAGACACTTGCCCTGAGGAGTATTTGCTCAATAGCCCACACCAAGCAATCAAAAGCAGCCCTGTACATCCGGTAAAAACCACCGTCGCTTGACTGAGGTGTTCCGCCAGTCGTGGTCAATGACAGGTTGTCAAAGTTGAGTAGGTCGTTTCCTACCGGCAAAAGCACAGTGCTTACTTTGTTAAAGTCAACCTGGCTGAGAATGTCATTGATTGCAGACTTGAAACGAGCGATAGCAATCACAAGGTTATAAGAGTCTCCAGCTTCTTCACTGAATGAACATTTTCCAAAGTGAATGTCTGGAAGCGAGAGCTCAAGCATCATTCCTTCCGTTACCGGAAGGTCGATGGCAGCTGACCAGTCTGGGCTATGACCCTTGATGTCTTCTAGGATTTTGCTAAGAAACTCTTTGGTTTCAACAGCATGTGCGATTTTCTTTTGCTTGACGGTGACAGAGTACAGGTCAATCTTTTCACCCTGGTTCATAGAGTTCTTGAAACCCATGTTCCAAATCTTGCAGACGAACTCAGTGATCTCCCACTCAGAAGTGTCAACACTGTACTTGGCAATGTACTCATCTGGAGTCATCGGGAATGGTGATTTGAAGCTGACGGTCTTGGTATCACCACGATGAATAACTTCCTCGTCTCTAAGGCCAGTAGGAGACTGTACGGAGTCCTGCTTGTCGTTGCTCCATAGCACGTACTTGTACCGACGCTTGCGGAACCAATCCTTGCCTTGCTGTCGAGTCAAGCCTTGAGGTGCTACACCAGCAGAAGCCATACTTTTGTAACACTCGAAGTCACTCAACCCCGACGAATGGAGTTTGTTTACAATATCGGATAAGTTTTTTTCTTCCATCAATCAAAATCCTTGCGTTTTAGTGGAAGCTGCCGCATAATAAATGCGATAGCTTGGTCGCTGTCAATTGGGACATAAGATTTGCCTCTCATGTCCTAGCCGTAATGCGGCTTGATTCCAGGTCGGGCATAGACTAACTGTCTTGGCGGAGAGTTAGTTTGGTTACTAGATGACTCTATGCCCTATCCCCTACTAGAGCCCTTCGACTTTCCTGATCTTCTCTGCAATCCTTGACACCATTTTGTGGATACTGTGTCTTGACATTCCTAGCTCTACGCCTGTCTGCTCGATGCTAATAAAGTCATCGCTAAAGACACTGTCAAAGACTTCTGTTTCTCTTGGGCTGAACCCATAGATTCCGGACTTGGCTTTGCTTAGGACAATTCTTGCAATAATTCTTTCTTCGATTGGAAAAGAACTATTGCTGTTCATCGTGCTTTGACGATTATTGAAGTCAGATTCATTGATGGAATCCGAATTACTGAACTCTATATAGTTGGTGTTGGGATTGTTTGCGTTTTCAAGTACTCTTCGATAACACATCTTCATTGCTGTGCTTAGTACTTTGGAGAAGGAGTTGATGGCACCGGGGTGAGTGCCTTTTTCTTTTGCTAGCATAGACACAAGTCTGTCTAGCATTATTAGAAAGAAGTCGTCTCGATGCTTGGGAGTTACATACTTATTAGACCACATCGTTATGATCTTGATTGCATTCTCTGAAATCTGATCATTTATTCTACGAATCTTCATCGGGGAGTGAGAGTTTGCTGACTTTTGATCCCACAAAGAATCAATCAAGTGATTGATCTCGTAATATTCTTCCATCTTATTGCTCCAGGCCGGTATTCGCTAGTCATTGAGTGGCGGCTCAATTTGTGTTGACCAACAAGGAATTATACGGTGATACAGAAATCGGAAGCAACCATATGGCGTAAAAATTAGTTAGATTACCAGTGACTATTTCTTAGGCACCCATTTCTTTCTTTCTTTCTCTCGATTGCCTATAGGTAAACAAAAGAAAGAAAGAAAGAAACAGTGAAGACTAGAGTTATTCGTCTCCTGTCGTGCCTGTAACCGTTGACGTGTTGAACTCTATGACGACCAGTCCAAGCGACATCGAGCCTGAGCTTGAAGTGTCCACTCGAATAACGGGGCGAATCATGATGTCATACTTGGCGGCAGGGACGATATTGAACCATCCAGAGCGCTTGAATCCGGTACTGCCGATAGCAATGCTTCCGCCTGAACTGAGAGCTAGCGGATTCCAGCTAGCACCACCATCATTTGAGAACTGGAAGATCAGCTTGCCAGTCACGCCACTTGATGATGCAATGACAGCAGAGACCCTGAATGTATTCATTAAGGTCAAGTCTGCCCAGAATCTGTGGTTAGTGGAGCCGTTAAGCTCCGTCGTTCCTACACTCATCCCGGTGAACGACATAGCGCTTGTCTGCCCTAGAACCGTTACTGCGCTCCAGAAGTTGGCAGGAACAGGCCCAGTCGAGCCATTAGACGCAGACGTGATTCTTCCTTGGGCATCAACCGTAATGTTCGACATCGTATAGCTGCCAGGAGTTACGGATGTGTTGGCAAGTGAGAGAGTCCTGTTGGCAGTGAGGTTTCCCCCTCCTGACAGCCCTGTCCCGGCGCTGATCGTCCTGTTGTACAGGTCAGCAATCCTGGTCAGCATCAGATCGAGCCTTGCTTTGAGGTTAGCAAACGTCTGCCCCGTGAACGGGCTTGTTGTTGGCTCTACTCTGGCGTTCGTGACTTCAGTAGAGGTTCCTGCCCATGCAGTTCTCTCTGCCGCCTGTACGTGTGGCCCATTGGCAGGCAGATAAGCGTCGTGAAGCGTCGTGTCAGCAGAAGTCCTTTCAGAGCTACCCCAATACGCCTTGCCGGGAATGAATGATGCCCCACTGCCTCCAGCAGACGGTGCAGCAGCTCCAGCACTGACAGGAGAGGCTCCATTGAACTGTTGCCGCTTGATTCTGTTGTCAATCAATTCGACCGTCACAGAAGCTTCGTCTCGCCATTCACGGGACATCTCAATGTCTACGTTGAGGTTGCCGCCAGAAGTCCAAGACTCCGAAACCCTTGCAATTGTGTGGTATCTACTAAGCAATTCGGAGCCGAAGTCTCCACCAATGTAGATACATTCGCCGGGACGGAATGTGTTGTCAGGGTTGACAATAGTGATCCTTGGGTTGTCATCAGGAAGTGCGTTCTGGGCAAAGTACCGCTCCAAGTACCTGTAGGCATCATAGTCATTGTTGATTGACGGAACACTAAGGGTCGTCTCACGAACATTGTAGTTCTCCGGGTAAGAAGAAGCAATGATCGCATCTGATCTTTCAGTGCTAATGCCCATTGCAGGGTAGTTGAAGTTCCCGTTATTGCTCTTGGCCTTGATGAAGTAGTCACCATCTGGGCACCAAGTCAGCTCGTCTGCATTTCGGGCACTGAAGCAGTCGAACTGTAGCTGTCCGTTGCCCCTGATCCTGATGACCGCATTGCCTAGGACTGCCGTCTGAGCGATAGACCGAGTGAACTGGAACATATACCAACCATTGCCAGCACCAACGCCTCCAGCCGCAAGAGCTGCTGTTGGATTGTCTAAGGCTCCAGCAGCAATCACAAAGTCCTGAGACCCGCTATTACTCCCATCTGCTTTCCACTCTGAACACTCAAGAATGAACTTGGGTGAGGTACTAGTTACCCAGTCCGGTTTCTTTACGTGAAAGATGTACCGAATGGTTTCTCCACCGCGAGTAGACCAGCGAGAGCCGTTTCTCATGCCCAGGATAACGTCGTTATTGTCATTGTCTGACGAGTTGACGCTCAGAAGCAAACAGTAGCCTGAATCATCAATCGTAGGAGAGTCACGGTAGTCCCAGACTTGAGACTTGATAGTCGAAGTCCCTTGGTTAATAAGTTCCCATCCATCTTGGATATTCTGGCTGGTCGAATGGAACTCGACGGCATCAATCAGTGTGCCTTTGCCCGTGCTTGCCCCAGAGTCACTGTTGATCCTGAAGCGAATTCCTACCGTAGTTCGACCAACAGGAGGAGTCGGAACTTCTACCGGAATCTCAAAAATATTCCAGTACGGGCTACTGTGCGTAAAGGTTCTGCTGAATGCATTGGCAGACTCAGACCCGTCGTCATACCGCCACTTGAGCCAGACGGTAAGCGTGTTAGGGAAAGCCTGCTGTTCGATCTTGTACCTGAACGCAAACCTGTAGCCTGAGCCAGCCGTCAGAGTAAGTCCTGTGACTGTTCTTTCGAGTGCTTCTCCAGTGTTGTCAATCTCCCACATCCCGCTCCCGGAGAAAGGATTGCCCTCTGCGCCTCCTGTGCCCTTGTGTGAGCCGCCTCCACTCCAGCCTGAGCCACCTGACTCAAAGTCTGGATTCGGGATCAGGTTGAGCGCCCCAGAGCCCGCAGGAAGCACTTTTGAAAAGTCGGCATTGTAGAACAGGTTCGGGTTGACTCGCTGACCACCATTGAGGGTGACGGAGTTGATAATCCTTGTCCAGTCCTGCTCCCCTTGCGCTCCACTAATGCCTGTAGAAGGCACAATGAACGAGTAGTCCGGAGACTCCAGCGGAGTGATTGGATTTAGCTCAAGGGTGTTTGGTCTGTAGTACAACGCGTAAGACCGAGGGACTCCGGCTCTGGCAATGATTGTGTTGTCATTTTCAGAGTGGTAAAAGCCCCAGGTTGCAGCATTGCCTGCTTCTTCAGTGATCTTGTCGAGCGACTGCTTGAGGCTCTGGTTGCGGTAGTTGGCAGATGACCTGAACATGCCGACTGATCTACTGGAGACGTAGAGTCCTTCGTAGCGATCCTGGATTGCAGACGAAGCCACGTCAGAGAAGATTTGGGCAATGTCTTGGGTTTGTGGGTACGAGAAGTTTTGCTTGACGACGTACTCGCCAGCAATCACGGACAACCCAAAACCAGAAATCTGGTAGCGGTTAGGATTGCTGAGCATGACCGCAGGACGGGTGACGTAGCCACGATAGCGGCATACACCATCAACCCAGAACTCAACTCTGGCATACGGAGGAATTGCCTTGATGTCAAGAGCGTCTCCAACATAATGCTCGGCAACACTCAGGTTGAATGAACCGTATCCGCCGTATCTCTCAATCTGCCATGATGCTGCGGTTACTGCGTGTGACGGAATGCCGTAAGCATTTTCCCCGGCGAAGTCTGTGATGCGACACTCAAATCGGTTAGGCTGAACCTGCGAGAGCATCGAAGTGTTCCCGATTGGCTCAGAGATTGCCGTGTTGTCCGTGTCGGTAGCAATCGTTACTCCAGGTTCACCGAGGGTGTATGTGATGGTCGGCATTTGTTAGATTCCTATATGTATCTGTTGAACCACTTAATGGCAGTCGTGCCGGTCAGCGTGATCCCACTAAGAGTTGTACTGATACTGTTTGTGTAAGACGGAAGAAGAATAAGCTCCCCTGTGTCTCTACGGTATTTGGAGACGGCTGTTCCTTGCGATGCATGAAAGACACGGTGCCTGCGCTTGACATTGATCGCCTGGTCATCCGTGCAGTTAGGCCCGAAGTAGACGGTGTGGAGGCCTGTGTCTCTGGGGTAAAACCGGAATGACTGCTGTCGGTGCTTGTATCCATCCAGGTATCCAGATATGTTTGCAAACTCAATGAACGAAATGCCTGGAGTCGTTATTGACGCTACGTTGAATTCGATGTATGGCGTTGCAAAAGCATTGCCTCCAATCCCGTCTCCTGAGGCAATAGCTGTAGTTACAGTAGATGACGGAGTTGTAGACAAAGTCTTAGACTTCAGGCCGTGCTCGTAATAGAATGGGTCTCCACAGATGATCTGTGCTTCCCACTTCCAGATGCGTGAGTTGTGAACTGCAAACGGAATTGCCCCATCAATTGCGCCCCAGAGCCAACGGTTTCCACTGATGACGATCTGATCTACTGCTCCGTGCTGGTGGTACATCATGAAGTCGTCTTTGGCTTGCCGAAGCCCTTCCTGAGTAGCACCGACGATGGTTCCGCTCAGCTCAAGCCTGCGCTCACTGACAAGAGTAAGTCCTTGCCCGCTTCCGTTATATCCAGCAGACTCGATCATGCCTGCTTTGAAAATTGGAGAGTCATTGATAACGGCGACTCTGGTGCCGTATTCGTATCCACCCTTAGCAAAGACGAATCCGAATGTTGATGAAAGACTAGGCATTTTTTAACCTCGATTGAACGCATGCTGCCCACGCTACGGCCCTATACCTATCTTGAGCCCAGTGAAGGTCAGGTAAGGAAATGAAGTGATTTGCCGTCGTACTTCCAGAAGGCATAAATTTGCGGGTGTAGACCCTGGTGCCCTTGATGCAATTACCAGAGCAGTAAGAGTCAAGAGGGCTAACAAGCAAATCCCTCATGCATGAGCTGATGAATTGGAATCCGCCCATAGCATCAAGCCATTTGACGGTGCTCTCTGCTTCCCCGATGACACGCGAAGCGACTTCTGACGTAGGGACTTGGTTTGCTTTGCTTAGCAAGTTGCCTTTGTCATTAGACCATCTTATGTTTCCGTTGCTATTGATATAAACACGACTGACTGAAGTGTCAACGTATCCAATTATCCTGCCGTAACTTGACACAACGAAGTTTTTCATCGGGGTGATGTGCAGGATGATTGCATTCGACGGATCGCCATACAAAAAATGTCGCTCTTGTTTGTTGACTCTTAGGTCATTGACAATTCCGGGAAGAGAAACTCTTTCATCAAACATTTCTTTGCCTTTCAGTGTGGCAACAAAAAGAAATACCGGGCAAAGAGAATTAACTCCTTGCCCGGCACAATCCATCAGATAGGTTTACTATCTGCCCATGTGAAGAGCCCTGTAGGTTCGCTCTTGGACTCGCTGCGATGCGTAGTCGGCTGTCTGGTTATCGCCAGCATTGATGGTGATGTTGTTGTTCACAACCGACCTGTTCTTTGCCGCCGTGCCAGACTTTGCGGTTGTCCCAGCTCCAAGCGGAGTGTCATTTGCTGGAGGTGTCCCTGCGTCCTTGCCAGAGCCAGGCATCAGTCCACCGCCGTACTTTTGTGCCCCATAAGACATGAGTCCAGCAGCAAGACCACCACCAATGCCTCCACCTGACGCATACGCGCCTCCTGCGGCAGAACCAACAGTAGCACCCATCATCAGCGCAGAAGCGCCTCCTGTGGCGTAAGCAAGGCCAGCACCGAGCAATCCACCCCAAGTAGCGCCCTTCTTGCCCTTCTTGCCCTGCTGACCACTAAGGTACATGGCACTCATGGACAAGGAGATCATCTGACCCCAGCTAACCTGTCCTGCCTTCCAAATTTCACCCATCTGAGCCTTGAGGACATCAAACATCTTAGTGAACTCTGGCTTGAGGACGTTAGTCCAGGCTACGTGAGCAAGAGAATCTGCGCCTTGACCAAGGATCGTGTCCCAGAACTGCTTCACAGCCGCTTTGGTGGTTGTTCCCCTGATCTTTAGGCCACTAGAAATCAGGTCTGAACCTAATCTCTCGCCTGCGCCACTCACTCCGTTTTCAAGCTGCCGTCTTGCTTCGATTCTGCCACGGTAGGCTGGATCGTACTGCATTCTGGCGTTGTTGAAGCTGTCAGTGAGTGACTTGGTCAAGCCGAGCCTCAGTTCTTCAGGCAGTTTCTGCCACTCAGGGATCGAGTTGATCAAATCATTGATCGCATTCGCCCCGGCGAGCTTAGAGGAGTCACCTCTGAGTCTATCCAAGCTGCCATAGGCAGACTGAGCAAATCCAGAAACCAGTTGAGCTGCTGCCTGAGCAGATGAAGCCCAAGAAGCTCTGTCTCCACGACCTTCAGAATCAGACATGACAACGCCAAGCTTTTGAAGCGATTGCTTTAGCTCTGAAGCCATTGCAGCAGGCGTTGATGAACCCATCATTCCGTACTGGAAGGAAGAGGTGATGCTAGACTGGTAAGCACCAGAGATGTTTGCCTTTTCAGCCATTCCACGCGCATCAAGCATAGCCCTGTAGTAGCCAGAGTCGTCTCCAGGTGAGTACTGCATGCGGTACATTTCTCTTTCGAGACGTGCTTTGCGCTCAGACTCTTTTGCTTGGATGTTGAATGACTGTAAGTCGTCGGGGTTGTACTTCTTGATGAAGCTGCGATGAGTCCGGTTGGATTTCACCAATCTTTCGTAAGCTTCATCTGGATTGTCAGAAAGAGACACGCCCAAATCTGACACGGCCATTCGACGCTCACGACTAGACTTAGATTCCGCAAAGTCAATCCCTCTGGCTTCTTCAAGCAGAGCTGCAACCTGAGACTTGTCAAGAGTAGCCCCTAGGCCAAGCATCTCAGACATCTGGCTCATGTAGATTTGACCGTACAGGCTGTTCTTTTTCCGCATTGCTACGGCAGCCGAAGTTCGGTCTCTCCATGCACCAGCATTAGAAACGCTTTCTGCTTGTTGGTACTTAGCAGACAGAGCAGATCGAGCCATTCCTTGACCGCTGAATCCGATTATGGCTTCGCGAGAATTGTACTCCTCGTCCATTGCAGAGAATGCTTTTTGGCGCTCAGTCTTGTCCTTGATGGTGTCAAGCCGTCGAGCCTCAATCTGGTGCCAGTTTGTCAGCATCTTGCGCTCGATGTCAAGCATTTTTCTCTTGATCTCGAACTGCTCCTCGACACTTACAGACATCCCTAGGCGGGCATCAAGTTCAGACTTGTTGGCATCTAGGCTTCGTTTCTGATACTCAAGACCTTTGATTTCCTCATTAAGCCTCTTAACTCTAGCCTGGTAATAGGCTTCGTCAATCTTGGCAATCATCTGCTCATAAGCAATCTGACGATCACGCTTTTGATTAGCTGGCATTGCCGCAAGCATCTCTGGATTCAGGATTGCCCCCTCATCGTTGGTGCCTAGGATTTTTGCAGCTCTTAACTTGGCTGTGTCCTGCTGTGACTGTGCGCTCAAGGCGTTGTTGGCAAGACTGACAAGTCTCTCCTTGGGGATGCTGGCTCCATTGGAGATACGGCCCAACAGGATGTCTATTTCCTTGTTGAATGCGTTCTCCTTACTTTTGGCAGTTGCAAAATCAGCTAGTGCTGGATCAGCAAGCCTCTTGCGCTTCTCAGCCCCAGAGAGGTTGTTTTCTGGGTCATTCATGTACCGAAGCAAGTCTTCTGCACTTTCAGAAGGGCCACCACCGCTTGCCATTCCTTCAGGAGACATTCTTACTGCCCACATGCCTGTCTGGGACTTCTGCATCAGTGAAGACAGTGGCATGGTCGCAACCTTGCCTCTGGCCGAGCTGTTGTGCCGAACCATCCCTCCGCCCATGTAGATGCCGGTATGGTATCCAACACTTTTCCCCGATGAAAGCTTGGTCTTGATACCGCCAAATCCTGGGCCTTCAAAGAAGATCACGTCTCCAGGCTTTGCCTGGTCTATGTTTTCTCCTTTTGCGCCGAGGTTGATGCGCTGACCACCCTTAGACATCAACTTCTTGTCGAGGTCTTTGGCGACCATGATAGTATCATCGAGCAGGTTAGCTTTCTTGAGGGCAGTAGATACGAACAGCGCACAGCCATTCTTGATGGTCTTTCCACCAAGGTCAACCTGGCTTGCCGCTTCGTACAAGCTCCGAGTAAACTTGTTATCTGCATCACCGGAATTACGAGTCTCGTTCTGACGCTTGAATTGCTTTTCAGCTTGCGCCTTAGTTGCCTGAAGCTTCGTGATGCCAGCCCGAATTTCATCACCAGTTGAAAAGTCATGAAGTCCCGCTAGTTTCAGGGCTTCTGATTCCTGGGCGTTTGGCGGATTAGTAGTTACATCGTAGTTACCCTTGATTGAATCTCGATACCGAGCACGATCCTGTAGGTACGGAATCGCATTCTTAATCTTCATGATCTCAGGCAGTGCCGCGTCTTGCGCTTTAGCTGCATCATTGAGACGGTTAGTCTCAAGCCTGATATTATTCAGGGCATTCAGCTCAAAACCTAATGCCGCGATAGCCGCGATAGCAATAGCGATAGGGCCACCGGCTTTAGCACCATTAGCTAGCATTGCCATGAAGCCGCCCATCTTGCCAGTTGCAGTTCCGGCAGCAGTGGCAACGCCACCTTCTCCAAGGGCACCTGCAAGACGCGTGACAGTCGGTGTAGCCCTTACTGCTTCAGCACTAACACCAGACATCCCAGTCATCATAGGAACCAAGACGGTGTCTACGAACTGCTTTGACTTGATAGCTGTCCAAGCAATATCAAACGCACCTACGGCCCTAACTACTGGCCCAAGGACAGCCGCAAGCATTCGAGCTTGGAACACAAACGCAACAATTCCAATAGCCGCTTCTTTCACCGGGGTAGGAAGCTTCTCGATGAAGTGGATTGTGCTTGCAACGTAGCTCAGAAACTTCTCAAAGTGGCCAAGGACTTTTTCAAGATCACCGCCAAGAGAAGCAATGAACTTCTCTCCAAGTAGCTTGAGCCTGGTCGTAAACCCGTCCATCTTTGACTGTGCACTACCGAACAAGCCTTCAGTTGCTTTCCGGAGCGCATCCATTGAGTTGCCGCTAGTCTTCAGTCCGTCAATAACGTCACTGAACTTTTGGATCGAGTTTCCTGCACGTCCAAGGCTCATCGAAACACGGTCGCCACCTAGGTCGAGCTTCTGGAGAAGCTGGTCAACTGGAGCACCTTGCTTTTCGAGTTCCTGTAGTCTTGCAGTGAATTCAAACACTGCCTTGCCAGGACTTTCAGCAAATGCATCAGCGAATTTCTTTTGTCCTGCGGCTCCAGAGTTTGTGCCATACATGATCTTAGAGATTGTTGACAGGTGCTCGTTGCCGCCGCCCCTCTTGGGGTCATACGAATAAGACGCACCGTGAAGGCGCTGGATGTACTTGTTTAGTGAGCTACCACCAACTTCAGCAGTAACACCTACGCTAGCGAACGAAGCGGCGAGAGCAATGATGTCGTCCATTGACATCCCGGCAGTTCCACCAGCACCAGAAAGACGACCCGACATCTTGAAGACATCGTTTTCGTTTGCCGCAGAGTGAGCCGCAGCATAGTGAACTTTGTTCAGGTAGTCAGGGATTGCTCCGATTCGACTATCAAAGATGTTGTTCACGCCTGCCAAAGACGGGTTTTTACGAACAGCATCTCGCTTGATGACGTTAGCCATTGAGTTGATAGCCTTGGACGTTGTAGTCGCAAGGTTTTCAGGATCAATGTCCTTGTTCATCTTTTGGTATCGAGCCATCGCTTCGATAGCAGGAAGCATGTCTCCCGGCGCAACGTCGTTCTTGTAAAGCTCTTCCTTGTACTTGTTGAGCGAAACAACGCCGTCCTTGAGGGAAAGCTTACCAGATGCCGCAGAGTCAATCCATCGGTTGACTGCCGCCATTTCACGAAGCTTCTTGGCCTGCTCTTGAGGAGTGATCCTGCCTCTGGAGACAGAGTCTTCCAATGCTGCCTTGGAGATTTGGTCTCCACGCATACGTGCTTCTTGATGCTCAGCAAATGACTCGATGCCCTGCTGAACCATCTGGACAGGAGAGAACCCCATGCCCATAGATGCCCAGTTTGCACCGGCTCCAAAGGAAGACAGCGCATTTCCAGAAGCCATGATCGCCTGGTTGCGAGCACGTGGAGACATGAATCTCTCCATCAGGCTCAGCACCGGGGAATGGTTGGGATTCAAAGGAGAGCCATTAGGCATGATGCGATTTGCGACATCATTGAACTTACCGACCGCAATGTGGCGCTCTACCTTGTCGATGTTCTCCCAAACCTTAATGTACTCTTTACTGAACTCTTTTGTTCGGCTCAGCTTGTCAATCAAGAATGCCTTGTACTCAGCATCATTGAGTTCTCCCTTGTTCCACATCCGAGATGCGGCACGGGAAGTCATCTGCTGGCGCTCGTTCTCTAGCTCTCCTGATCGCTTGTTGACATAGACAGTCTCCTGTGCATGCCGCTTCTTTCCTTCTTTTAGGTCGCTTGCAGCAGTGTCCAAGGCTCGCTTCTTGGCCATTTGCTGATTCTGCCACTCGCGGAACCGGATAGCATCGCGATCAGAAGCCTCTTGGTCAATCTGTTTCTGCCTTGCGGCCTTGTCGCGATCAGTCTGAGCCTCGACTCTCGCCAGCTCTTGCATGGCAGAGACTCGTTCTCTAACTGTCGCTGAAGGGTTGTTTGATTGATTCCTGAGCGCAGAGACGAGCGGCCCAGTCTCAGACTTGCCACTCCTGATGTAAGCGGTTCTGGCTTGACCAAGCGTCATCGCAATGGCATCAGAAGCCGCCTTGGTGAGTTCAGCTTCAAACTGCTTGGCGTGATTAGAGATTAGCCGAGCCGCCTCGGACATGATCTTGGTCTTCTCTTTGCTAGTTACGTTCGGAGCGTTGTAGACAGAAGAGAGAGCCTTGAGGAGCTCAGACGGGTCTTCCTTGCCCCCAAGGACGTACTGATTGCGGGTATGGTTGAGAAGACCTTCTTTGATAGCGCTAACGGACTTGTAGGAAGTGTTCTGGTCGCTGAATAATCTCTTAGCTGCTTTTGTGGCGTTGTCAATGGCAGCTTCAAGTTGCTTGACTTCGGCTATTGCATTAGTGAATGCCCGTGTGTCTATCTCTGGCTTTACTTTTGCGCCGAATGTAACTTCTCTTTTATCTGCCATAACGCCCTCCGGTTAAAAAACCTTGCTGATTGTTTTGATTAGTGACGAAAGCGGGTGTGACGACCAAGCATGAGGGATTCTGCGAGCCAGAGACATGTACTGCTCTTCATCCATTTCTCCAATGGTGTCAAGCGTGTATCCTGGATAAGCCATCAAAAAGATAGCCTCTGGCATCGCAAAATCAGTCGTTGTCGGCTTAGCGGTCTGTCTGTCACCCCGCACTACGCTAAAAAACGGTCACGTAATCCTGAGTTGATGTAAAGAATCTTTCCGATGATCCGAATCAGGATGCCTACATCGCAGTTATCCTCAATCCACTCTCTGGTAGCTGTCGGATTGAAACGATTGAGAGCCAGATAGACAGCATCCACCATTGCCTCTATGTTGTCAAAGGAAAGCTCTTTGATGGTCGAGTTCATCATCAGGGTGATGTTCTCTTCCGTGAATGGAGCCCTAGGCATCTCATCCCCGGTGATAGGATTCAAGATCGTCTTGGGGTACGCCTTTTCCAGAAGTTCGACGATCTTTAGGGGCTCTAGGTCGCCTTCGCCCTTTTGGTACGACCACGCAAGGCAAATCTTGAACGTGTCTTCGTGAATGGCTGCGATTGCCTCTGAAGCTTCGACTTGAACGTTCAGTTTGTACGGAGCGATTTTGAACTTGACGACTTTTGTTTTCCATGCTTTGTCAGGGTCTGGTTCGTCGGGGTTGGTATTTACCCAGATTGGGATGTGTACTTTGTGTGGGCCTTCCTCGCCCATGCCTCTCAGTACAGAGAAGCTAGTGGGAAGTACGTTTGGGAGTCCTTCTCCTTGAGTCTCAGTGTCTCCATCCTCGGCGGCGGTTCGTGCCTTAGAGAAACCATCTGCGTCTTTGGTGAAGTCAATCTCGTCTGCTTCGGCCTGTAGACGAGCTAAAATATCTTGCGGTGATTCGGCGGTCATTGTTGTCCTGTGTTTCTTTATTTCTTTCTTTCGCTAGGCTATAGGTAATCGACAGAAAGAAAGAAATAAAAAGCAGGGAGACCGTAGCCTCCCTGCGATTGTGTTATGTGATTGCCACCACACTAGGGTAGCAATTTGTCTTACTGGATTGCGCTAGACGGAATCGAGAGAGCAGAACCAGAAGTGTCAGCGATAGAAGCGGCAGTCTCATTGCTCACGATGTTGATGTAGACATCAGTGCCAGCAGTGCCATCGTAGATAGGCTCTACGCGCACGTTCTGCATCAAAGGCTCGTTGCGTCCACCAACTGGCAGTCCAACAGAGCCGTATGCGGCCCGTGGCACAACCACTTCCAGCTCACTGTCGAACCCAAGACCACTAGGGTAAGGGAACACACAGGAGACAGACACAAGCTTGATCTCGCCTTGGAATCCATACGCACTACCCGACGAAATAGTACTGGCGTTGCCCATGAATCGCTTCAGCTCAGCCTCAGAACCAGAACGGAAGTACGCGTCAAACGAACAGTCCAGTCCGGAGGTTCCGTCAATGAACCCACGCGGCCCAAGCTTACCGTTTAGGCAGTACTCGTCACTGGTGTTACGGTCAAGCTGGAAGCTCCAGCCCTTAATCGCAGCACCGGCCACTAGCGTTCCGCCAGCATCAGCAATCTTGACGATAGCCTTGGCAGGAGAGAACGGAGGAAGCGAGTCGTACAGTGCAGTGGTCAGACCAGTCGTAGTCATGGCAGTTGCGCGAGCGACATCACTGGTTGCAGGGTCAGCAAAGACCACCATGTTGCTTGCATTGGCAGTAAACGAGGAGGTGATAACCTCTCGCTGGCCACGCTCAACACGGAGAGAAAGCTGACGAAGAGCAACAAACGGGAACGCGAAGATCGCATCGCCCTTCTTTTGGATGACGGTCAGCCACTTACGATCCCAAGTGTGCTTCCAAGTCTTGCGGCTCACCGGGGTAGCGGTGTAGCTGTAAGCCTCAGTAAGCACACCAGTGTCAGTAAAGGTTGTCAAACCAGTGACGCTCCCAACACGCACTGCGTCTGCAATGGTCGTGGCAGAACCCTCAGAGCGCAGGATGTCATAACCAGTAGCACCAGAGACCGCCGTCCAGCTAACAGCAATGCTGTTCACGCCAGAGATGGTCGCATTGGTATTCGCTACTGTCAGTGCAGGGCTAGGAATGGACGGGTATCCACCAGTATTACGAGCCACAATGTAATACTTGCGAGTCGTGGAGCCGGTTGCGCCATTCACTACAGCAGTAGGTGCCGCAGGAGTGTTAGGCGACAGGATTGTCTCGCTAGGGGTGCCAAGCAAGGCAGTCAGAAGCATCGGCATTGCACGGCGAGGAGTCACCTCGGCAGTGAAGCTACCAGATGCGGAAAAATCTCCCACAACTGCCTTCAGGCGCGGAGAAGGAGTGTCAATGTTGGCCTCACCATAGAGGACTGTCTGTTCTCCCTCGAAAGTACCAGTGCGGTACTCCACCAGGTGCTTTGCGATAACCGCAGACTCTGCATCAGGCTGGAGTCCGATCCCCAGCATTGTACGTGCCCCAGTAGGGGAAACTTTACGTTCAGGCATTTGTGATTCCTTAGTAGATTAAATAACTGGGTTTCCGTTAGCATCACATAAGATGCAGACCCCATAAGAAACGAGATATGCCGCCTGGGTTGCATTAAACCTAGACAGACTGATTGGTTTTTGCTGGCTCATTTCAATGCCACCAACAACAAGTATTCCTCCAGGGTATCCAGGTGAAATAACCAGGTGAGTTGCCTGCGGCTTTGCAAGCAAGACTCCTACAGGAACACCGTAGGTCGGCAGTGACGCATTCCCCGGTGCATATCCGACAAGGACATCTATGGCCGTTGTTACTGCGCCAGATGTTAGCGTAATAACAGCAGAGCCAGCCCTGATGCAGTTGATGTAAAACCGACAAGAGCCGTCGAGTTTTGTGCAAGAACTTACAGCAGATGCCAGTGCAACGTGCGGATCAGAAGAGGAAATATTTACCTGCACTCCGTTAAGCGGATTTCCTGCCCCATCTTTTGCATACACTGTCACGACTCGCCCATAACCTATATATCCAGTGACAAGCATTGGCCTGGAAATCATTGTTCCGCCACCAGGGAGTGCATCTCCGACTTCTGGCGCAAGGCAACAGAATACTTCAGCGGGGGTAGTGATTGTGATTGTGTCGGTCAGTTGTCCTTCAGCAGCAGAAGCCTGGACTACCGTAATCCGGTCAGAGCTTGACGGCTCAGGAGAAGTGAACTTTCCGGTAGATGGATTAACAGTTCCGCTTCCAGATAGAATCGACCATGCGACATCGGTTGGTGTGTATTCAGTGACTGTCGCCTGCAACTGCAACGATGCAAGGGCAACGACTACCGCAGTGGCACCGTTTTGAATCACCACAGATGAATCAGGAGTTACTGGCACTGGCATTTAACACCTCCATTGCTTTCATTAAGAAGCAAGTATTAGTCCACTAGGACGACGATTTTATGAGCAATCAGCGCAGCGACAAAGTCATCATCAAGCCCATCAATGTCATACTTAGCGCCTTCTTTGAAGGAAATAAGGCTACCGGCAAACATTCCGCCAGGGACACCTGGAGCAAGCATTACAAACTTCTTGCTAGACACGTCTTCGGCGAATACTTCCTCAACCAACTCTTTGTCAGCGACCTCAACAGATGCGCTAGAACTATTTTTTCCTGCCATTTTGTGTAAACTCCTTTTTGCTAATCCACGTAATACGTGTTTGCCCACTTCTCGATGTGGACGATAACTCCAGCGCGTCTCAGTCGTTCTGTAGAACTCCAGACAACGTCAGAAACGATGTATAAGGCATCCCAAACTGGCAGGTTGTCATTACCTACCGGGCCAACAGGCCACCTCATAAAACTCTGAACGACAGCAGATATTAGGTTGGAGCACTGCTCTTTTTCTGCCTCGCCACTGCTATCTCTTGGGATGTGAACCAAAACCTCCACGGCTAACTGCAAAATGAGAGCACTGTCAACGTCTCCCCCGTCACCAAGCGTCATTAGCTCTTGTGTTGCTAAGAACTCTGTGACAACTAGCGCAGGGCTTTGCTCTTCTGGGCAAGTGCCTGAGTCGTCATGCAGAATCTTTCTGCGCTCCAGCCAGTCGTCATCGGGGTTGAGTGGAGGATCATCCCATCCGAAATAAGAAGAGAGACGGGTGTCTCTCTGGATAGCAGCACAAAAATCTGCCATGAATTGCCGGTAAATGCCGGTAGGTGCCGGTACAATGGCTGGCATAGCTACTCCTGTCTTGTTATTGCAAGTCCCTGAAGTCTCTCATAGACATAAGTCTTGCGTAAATTCCGTCAGAGATCACTTTCTCAGCCCAGTTTAGGGTTGCGTCAGAAATCTTCATGTAGTCACGACCAGGAACGCGAACCTTCCTGGTTCGCCCTCTTAGCTTGCCGTTTCCGGCTTTTCTCACGCGAACCCTTCCAGAAACAGAGGCGACTACACCTCCTACTTGTTGGAACCGAGCGTATTCGATCCCCCCTGGGCCATAAACAACACCGATTTTCCCGCTTGCACGACCCATTGAGTAGGCAGACTGGCCACGGTATTTTCCCTCGACAGTATTTGATGCGGCATCTCGAAGTCCACGCATTTGGACTTGACTTCCGTTTTTCCACTTCTTGCCGTTGAACATTGAGTTGCGTTTTCCAAACCCGACACTTCCTTGGTCATTGAGTGGGTTGGTCGTTGCCGACTGGTTCGTCCTGTGCTTTAGGGTGACGGCTTTTAGTAACTGCCATCTTTGCCCACCACTAGAGCCGTACTCAAAGTTCTCGTAGATTTCACGCCCAATTCGCCTGAAGATGGTTCGGAGTTCTTGTCGCCAAGTACCGAGTCCACCTCTCTTACCGATGATCTCGGCTGTAGCAGGCGTGTTGGCCTCTTCCATCTCGTCTTTGATTCTCTGGATGAGGCTGGCATACTCTTTGATGCCCATACCAAACATTGCGTTTCCTGCCATGATTCCTCCTGGCTTAAGAGTGGTCGCACATCATAATCAGATAGAGCGGGATGCCCGTAATTGGTAAAGGGATTTCTCTAAGCACGGTGTACTTCACCCCGACGCAATCGAATGTCTTGCCTGCATTGCAAAGCCAGCGAACGTACTCAAGTCGTGTCATGTCTGGCTCTGGGATTGTGATCAGGTTGCCTTGTGAGTCAACAGGATCGCCGTCAACATTTCTGCGAGGCTCTGGAGGGACTCCAACAAGGAACTGAATCTTGGATCGGAACGGGATGTCTTTTACATCGTCATGCCAGCGGCTGTCAGGGTTTGTGGCATTCTCGATCAAAAGACCCTTGATGCTCTGTCTTGTCTCGCCCTGTCGTTGCCTGGCAAAAAGCATTTCAGAGCCGTATGTCTGGATTTTCTTATAAACCCTTGCCTGAGTTCTTCCTGCCTTCATGATTATTAGATTCCTCTAAATACGATTGTCTGGTCTGAATATTCAGAAGGAGTCGATACAAACAATCCGAACAGTGACCCTACTGACTTCGGATCGAGAGCACCAGCTTCCCTAACAGGGTTGGCACGGAACAGCTTGATCTTGTCTGCTCCGGTATTGTGAGACTCAATGCTTCCTTCGCCAATAAAGGAAATCGTATCGAAGCAGTTCTCTGCCATTTCAATAAAGAAGGCAGCAAGAGCGTCTACAGAGCGAACCTCGTAGGACTCTTGAATCTGACCGATTTTGAGGCTTTTGACGATCTCTTCGCCGTCTGGACGAGGCATCCTGACCCAGTTTGCGGCAGTGAGCCAACCAATGCTTTCGTACAGTCCCTCTTGGTCATCGGGGTCGAGTGTCAGGAAATCTGCACCACCCTCGGTGACTAGGATCGGATAGTTGGCTTTGAGAATGCGAACAACCGACTTGATCGGCTTTGTTAGTTCGTCGTCTGTAATGTCGTCAATAGTAAGTCGGAGGGAATACCTAGCCCATTCCGCCATAGTCGTAATATCAAGAGCCATCGTTACCCCTCCGTAATACTATTTAGTGATGCGTGTTAAACTGCTGCCGAATTGTCTGGGTCTAGCACTTCATCCGGGCTACCCTCGACAACTTCGAGTGCTTCCGGTTCTGCGCTTGGCTCTTCCATGAATCCAATCTGCTCTCCGGTTACAGCATTGTAAATAATGTTGCCCCAGCAAATTTTCTCAATAACTTCAGCTACCTCAACAACTTCATCTTCAGCAACTTCTTTTCGCGGTCTTCCTGCCATTTTGTTTTCTTTCAAAATAATGATTTAACTATTGGCCCGTCAAAACAGACGGGCCATATAGCCTATATGCTATTAAGCATAGATGGACGGAATCGCGTACGAACCACCAGTTTTCTGGAGGATCGCAGCGCTAGTGCGTCCGGTGACACCAAAGCCAGTAACGCGAGAAATCTCACGGGCCTGGAGGGACGGGTGAAGCGTCATGCTCTCCTTAACCTCAAGGTCGCTGGAGTGGAGCATGTGCCGACGCTGGGTCAGCGGCTTCTCAAGCTCACCACCACGGACGTAACATAGCAAGTAGTTCGCCGGGATGTAAGGACGTACCCAAACCTCGGCACCACTGTCGATGATTCCGATAAATCGGTCATTCGGGTTCCAAAGGTCTAGCTTGTCCTGGATGTGAGTGATGTTCACGCCAAGCATAAGGCGCGGGTCTTGAGCGGCAGTAAAGCCAGTCAGCGCTCGCATCTCAGCTTCCTGAGCGATGTTCACCTCGATGACAGGAACGCCAGTCGTGGTGTGCTCCATGACGTTGTTCACAAGAGCCTTGACACTTGCGTCATTGACAGCAGCGGCAGTACCGTAGTGGCTGTGCGTCGATCCGTCAAAGGTAGTAGCCATCGGGCCGACAGGGATCGGCAGGGTGTCAGCATTGACAAGCGCACGGACAGGAAGGATACGACCATCGCTGCTATAGCGATCACGGAACTCGTAGTTGGTGTTGCGGAACAACGCCTTGCCAAGCTCGGTACGCATCGCACGGATGTCGGCGGTAAGCACAGCAACCAACTGCTTGTTGAACTGACCAACGCTCATCAAGGAGATAGCGTCCTTAGTCCACTGTTGATTCACGCCAAGCTTGAAGATCGGAAGACCAACCTCGTAGGGCTGCATCGAAGCCGTCTTGACGGAAGGAGCGCCGTACTCCATCTCAACACGCTCCATAGTGAGAGTATCAACGTCACCGAAGCGACGGAGACGATCCTCGGTCACACCTTGCAGAAGGTGATCAAACATCGAGGCAGTGATCTTGTTGTGCTCGGCACGGAAGACATCAAACTGCTCCCAAGCACGATCAACGCCGTAATCCTTGACGCGAATATCGCCATAGCCATCAACATCAAGAATAGAAAGTGTCGCTTTACCGCCACGGTTGTAAGGCGTATTAAAAGCGCTCTGGGAAGGCATTTCTCCAGCCATGTATAGTTCTCCTTAGTAAAACAAGAGCCACCCTGCAATCTTTGCAGAGTGGCCGAAACAGGACTAATCTAAGTGGTAGATTAGAGGTTTGTGGTGCGAATGTATGCCCCGCCCTTTAAGACGAACGCAATGGGCAGCGGTGCCCCAGCAGTAACGTTATCAGCAAGCTTGCCTTCGTTGTTTGCGCCAGTAGCCAGGAACAGGTTGATCCCGTTCGTTGCGCCAGAGCAGTACAAAGCCTCAAAAGAACCAAGGAAGCCAGAGAAGTCCTCGCCAGCGGCAAAGTCATCAGCAGCAAGGAAGCGAACCTTGTTGGTCTCGTCGGAAGCGGTTGCAGTCGCAATAGAGCGATACACCTTGCCGTCAGACTGCTTGACGTAGCAAGCATCAAGGCGTTTTACTGCTTCTCCGCAAACAAGTCCCGCACCACACACCTGGTTAGGAGTAATAACACCTGAAAGCCCCGCACCAGCGATTTTAGCAACAATAGCCATTTATTTGATCTCCTTTTATAGAGCCGCTGTGTGCAGCGAACTCAGTTGCCTGCGAACACGCATTCGCTCAGCATCTACATCGTCTTCCTGATTACCCTCGTTAATGGTCTGCCGATTGTCGGCTGCTTCAGGAGTAGCATCATCCACAAGCGTGGAGAATCGTTTCTCAGCAATGGCCCGTAGCGGCTCTGTTGCCTTGTAAATATCCGAAATGCGCTTTGAAGCCAGTGTCTCTGCCAGCACCTCTGCTGTAGCAGTTCCTGCTCCGTAGGCACGATTGGTCTCAGCGGCAAGCTCACTGAAAGCCTGGTCTCGCGCAGCCTTCAGGTCTTCCCGCATCTCTTTGACAGAGCTCAGGGCGGCATTAATGGCCTCAAAACCACTGTTCGGGTCAAGACCAAGCGCCTCACACGTGTTCCCGACGACAGCCTCATGCAGTGCAAGGTTCTCGTCAGTAGCCACAGCGTCTGCCTTAAGCTTATTCACTAGCTCGACAATCTCGTTGTCTTCAGCACTAGCATCAAGGCCAAGCGTCTCAGCAAGGCTGACAGTCAATACCTGCTCACCTTTGGCGGCATCGACATCAATGCCTTTGCTCTTGTCTTCAATGTTGATTCCTAGGCTTGCCAGCACGTTTTTGACTGCGTCCTTCAGGCCACCTTCGGTTTTGCTATCACTCATGTAAAAGTCATTCCTTTCAGCGCCAAAACCTGACGCATAAAAACCACTTGTTTTTCGCATTCCAGAACTGGCCTGCATGCGCTCTAATGTGTCTGCCTTGTTGGAGACCATGTCTGCGAGCTTGTTAGAAACTGCGTCTTTGCCGATCCATTCTCGACCATCAGCAAGCCCCTCGCCTAGGGTGATGTTCAGGTTGCGACCAGCATTGATCCCCTCTACAAAAAGCTTACCTATCGACTGCACTGACTCTAGGATGTGTGCTTCTTGCTCCTTTGTCACCGGGGAGAAGTAGGAACCAATGCCCTTGTATGGGCCTGTGGACACCTTTTTGATCTTGATGGGCGAATCCTTGAGTACTCCGGATTGGTCTACGATAGAAGTCAGGACTCCAATCGAGCCAACCATCGTTGTCTTGCCGATGATCAGTCGCTCACACTGTGATGCAACCCAATATGCGGCAGAACAGACCTGCGACTCACCAAAAGCCCAGACCGGCTTTGTCTTGTTGACCCTGGAAACAGTGTCTGCAAGTTCAGAGACTCCGCTAACATTCCCACCCGGCGAATCAACCACCAAAAGAATGGACGAAACGTCTTTGTCATCTCCTGCGTAAGAAACTAGCTTTTCAACGTAGTTAGTCGGCGTTCCGCCATACATGTACATCCAGTAGTCAGCAGACTTGTTCATGATGCCAGAAATATTGATAACGGCTACATTGCCGTTCATCTCATAAGGTTTTGATGGCTTTGAGTCATCACTGCTAGCGATTGCAGAGTACCTTTTTGCAAGCTCTGCTTCTGCTGTGGCAATTCCTAAAGGAGTCACGTCCTTTATATGCCCAGCAGCCATCTGTAACCAGGTTGAAACATGAAAATCATCCATGAGCCAAACTGGAGATCGTGCTTGAATCATACTTTCTCCTTATTAGTGTCTGGCCATTAGGACAGTTGCAAGCCAAACGACAAGCCCACCACCAAAGAAGCCGACCAGTGTCTGTATCCAGAACTGCGCTCCGTTTCGTGACTCTGACTTTTGTTTTTCGATGTTCTCAATTCTTTTCTCAATTAAGTCCATCCGTGAAAATGCGCTGTTGACCTGCATTTTAAGGTCTGTAAAATCTCTCAATCTAAAGTCCAGGAAGGCGTTTTCTAGGCGTGAGACGGACGAGAGTACTTCATGCATTGATGAACTGCTTGAGCTAAGGATATTCGGCTCTGTTGGCATTTCTTTCTTTCTGTCGATTCACTATAGGCTAGCGACAGAAAGAAAGAAATCAATCTGTCACTGAGCCTTGCGACTCAGTGTTTTGTTATTGACGAGGCTATTAACTTGTCAACCAAGACAGGTCGTTGATGTCTTTAAGGGCCACGACAGGTCGTAAGTCACCTTCTGCCATCTTCTTGTCTTTTTGTTGATTAGGGGCTGTGTCACGGCCCTTTTGCTTCCCGCCAAAGCTTGGGCCACTTGCATGCCCAGGAGTATCGCCTGAGCTAGCGGCCTTGCGTTGTGCCATAACCTCAACCGAAGGCGCAGAAGGCCCACTGGGATCAGCACCACCCGAAAGTGGAGCTGGGCCAATGGCCGGTCTGCCCATGAATTTCCGACTTAGTTCATCTTGTGAGATGATGTTGTCGTCACGCATGGCTTTTTCGATCAACCATCTAAGCTGATCTGCCTGTGCGTGAGTCAGGTCTTCCTCAAGCGGAGGAGGATCAAAGCTACAGTCAGCACTAACCTTGGCTCCATAACCAATCACGTCAAAACCAATGACGAAAAACCGATTCATCATCGAACTAAGCCGTTTCTGGATCGTAATGAGCTGAGCCTTGTAAGCCAAGACTCGGACAGTAGAAAACATGTCTCCTGCCTTGGAAGGACGACCAAGCATCTCTCCAGGAGTCCCTGTAGCCAGGTGAAGCTGAGCAAGCAGTGCCTCTGCTGTATCCGTAATCGGAAACGATGCCTTGCCAGTGGCTTCTGCCTTCACTTCAAACAAGTCCAGGTGCAAGAGCATGCCGTCAGGGTCTGACTCACCTTGCTCTTTGTAGCAAGCCGCAAGGTACTCGACCATTGCGTTTGCCCACTCAATGAAGTTGTTGTCATACAGCGACTTGACGTTTGGACGAACCGTCTTCCACATCTCCTGCAAGACTTCCATCTTGACAACGCCGTCTAAGAAGCCAAAAGCAGCTCGGTGCAAGAAAATTTGGAGCTTACCGAAGAATCCAAGCCACATCGGTAGCATCTGGAGTCCAGAGATTGCGTGAGACTGTCCGTAGATCGAATCTCCACCAGAGGGAATCCATGTCACCAGGTTGGGATTCAGGGCTCTCCATCCGTCACGAACGTCGGCTCTGCGTTGTCCAATCTTCTTGTATCCAGGATTCTTCTCATCCCGGCGAAACTCGATGGTCTGAGGAGGGATTGGAACAAACGTCTGCACGTCTTTGCGAGACGGTGTCAGCACCATTTCTGCCGACATCGCACCCCAAGTCCAGTCATTGTCAATGATCTTGTCAAAGAAGTACCACGGCCCACCGTTGAATCCAGGGTAGTCGCTTACGACTTCCTCGCCAGCTCGCTCAAGCCACTTCTTTGCGATTGCAGTAGCCTTCTGATCTTCGTCAACTGCTTCACCATCGCTATTGTAAGATTTGATGGAGATATTGAAGCGAGTGTTGACCAGATTCTGCACCAGGCGCTTAGCCTGCATCATGTCTGGACTGATCTCGCACATGACCCCCTGCATCGGGAGTAGGTCTTGGTCGCCCCATTGCAGGTTCTGGAAGGAGTACCGGAACGGTGGTCGCCGGGGAATGAAGCTGTTAGGCTCTTCCTTGGTAGGCCACTGCTGAACCGACACATTGCCATGCGTTGATGGACGGGCCTGCTTTGGGTCGTCTACCGGCAGTGTCTGCCTCTGCTGGTCGTTAGGTGGTCGTCCTGGGCCGATTGGAACTGTCTGTCCACCCCAAGAGCCTAGTTTTGAGCGCGAACCGGACGTTGGATTGGCAGCGACTGCGTCCATGTTGTTCTGGTCGAGCTTCCAGCGGTATGCTTTAGTGGATAGGTCGCTAGTGTAAGAGGCATCGTAAGGATTGGTAGGCCCATTGGCCTTGTTGCGATTCCGGTTCCTCCGGTTGCGGCTTCGATTCCCAGGAGGGGTATTATGACCCATATGACTGTTAGTATTGTTGTCCACACTGCCTCCTGAGAATTACATAAGCTGACGAGCAGCTCTCCTAGCGACTAGGAGTTTTTTATTAGGTATGATGAGTCCCGAAGCGTAGTGGTCGGTGCCACCAGTAGGGTTCATGATTTCATTTGCGATCACTACAGGCTCTGTCTGCCGTGTTCCGCCGCTGTAGACAAAGTCTCGGCTACTAGATGTCTTGATGACTCCGCTACTGCCTCTGATAAGCTCAGGAGCAGACATCGGAATCGAGCTAGGAGTACAGAAAGCCAAATTAAAGGCATCCATGTCGTCAGGGCTTCTCCCGGTGCGCTTACGCATCTTTGGTTTTGGCTCGACTTCACGTTGGCCTGCGGCATTGACCGTCCATGTAGGAGCAAGGGCTTGAGATCGCAGCTTCTGGAGTGCTTCTTGCGTCAAAGCAGAGGCATCAATCAGTCCTTCACGGGCCATTTCCATGACGGAGAACCAGACTTCAGATCGCCTGTTAGGATACAGGTCGGGCTCAAGTGCTTTGGAAGCTCCAGAGCAACCAACGATGTTCCATCCAGCCATGTGCTCTATCACTGCGTTGCCAGTAGCGTCATGGTCAATCTTGACAAGCACGTTTTCCGGGTCTTCGCCAACGTAGTTAGCAACGAGCTTTGACTTGACAGCAAAGTCTTGCCTGACTAGCCTGGTGATCGTTTCTTTCAGTCCATGAGCAATGTTTGCTGGAGACCAGGAGTTGTGAGACTCCCACGAAAGAGCTTTCACCCCTCGGCGAGCTACAATTGATGTCCAGTCTGTGCTTGACCAGGCGCAGTCGCATCCGATCTCAAGAGGCCGGTCTGCCCAGAGGCTTGCGCTTGCAGGTACATAGCCGTCATTTTCTCTACGCTCGACTTCTTCCCAGATAGCGTCTGTCCAAACACCTGCTCCAGAATTCGTTGGCCACCGTCCAATGACACGGCTTTCGAAGATACCGTCTGGTCGATATATTCTTGGATTATCAAGGTCTCTCTTCCCTTCGACTAACGGAAACCACTCAACGTCTCCGACACGCTTGTCTCCAGCACCCACTTCGTAAGTGTGCTTTTTGATCATGCGGTCGATGTAGCCAACCTGGACTGCACCGGGGAAAGGTATTGGGTCTCCCTTGAGGCCAGCCATGATGTTTGGGTGATCCAGGGCACTGATACGCATGACGTACCAGTCTCCTGATCGCGACTGTTGATAAGCGGCAGAAGAGGTGTCTGTAGGGTTGCAAATGGCAAGCCAATAGTTTGACTCGCCTGCATCCATGATCATTCCTTCAGCAGAAGTCCAGAAAGGAAGCTGAATCCCAACGCACTCGTCAAAGACGATAGCAAGGTGCTCATGGTGGTAGCCTTGGAAAGCTTCGCCCTTGGTTGCGGTCATACCGAGGGCGAAATGCTCTTCATGCTCTCTGAGTTCCGGTGCAGCAGGCTTCATGTGCGCCCGAAGCCCAGCGGCATTCCTTTGCGCCCTGATTTGACCCCATAAGACCTGTTCGACGTGCCTTTGTGACGGCGCAGTCGTTAGTGTGATCCCTCTTGGGTGTACATCGTAGTGCCAAGAAGTAAATGTAGATGCACAAAAAGTTTTTCCGACACCATGCGAGGCTTGAGCAAAAACTCTGCCAAATTTCAGAAGGGCAGAAAGCATCTCGATCTGTTTCTTCCAGAGAGTAATGCCTAGCCGCTGTTTTGCGTATGCGGCAGGACTCTTTTGCCATGCTGAAATTAAAATTTGTTGTGCGATTTCGTCTTCGGTCATTGTGATTCCTATTGGATTAAATAAGTTTCGGGGTTGGCGACCGCAACCAACCCCGAACAAGGCCACCCATGCTAGTGGGCGACCATACCGCTCAACCGCAACGCGTCAGCGCAGTCGCAGGAGCAGCACCCTAGTGACTGCTACGGATTTGTATTTGCAGTCTGAGACTCAGTAGCTTCTGCTGACTCCTTGGTAAGAGCAAGCATTCCGCCAACACGCTCAAGGTCGTTTCTGATTTCAGCCAGTGTCTGGCTGGATCGAGTGGCGACCTTGCTGTCAAGCCGAAACGAGACAACTTCCTGTGGAGCAAGGACAATCCCTGCCACAGTAGCAGCTGCTCTCACGCTAACGACATCTCCAAGAGCATAGCCGCCTGGGATGACGAACGTGAACGAGTATTCACCCGTCGCAGGGTTTGCCACCGTCACGCTAACAGCGCCGTCAAGAACACCATTTCGGTAGACTGCCAGTGTCGGAGTTGCGTCTGCGTTTGTTGCAGCTCCCGTCGCTCCGCTTATACCAAAACGAGCTGGCGGAAATGTCTCCCCCGGTGAAAATAATCTCATAGCTATGCCGCCTTTCCGATTCTTGATCCAATCATTGGCATGCCACTCGCCCCAGGTGTTGCAGGAACAGCCCCAATAGTGCGTGGGAATGTCGAATTTGTCAACCCTGGCACGTTGGTCGTTGCCGCCAATGTTGCATACAACGCACTGGTCAACCTAAAGTCGCCACCAGCACGGTTGATGAAAGGGTCACCTGAATATAGAGTTCCTTCAATATTAGCAACATTTGTCGGCGCGACATTGTATGCACATTGATGCATATACGCTTTTACTGGATTTAAGCTGTAGCCAGCCACAGTTCCTATGGCATTAGTTGAGTAAAATAAACATCTCGAAAATGACACAGATTTGTTGTTAGTGATTGCGTATACTGTATTAGGCGCAATAAAAACACAGTTTGTAGCAAACATATTTTCTGAAAGATTCGAGCCGTTACCAAATGCATTAGAAGTAATACATATAGAGTTGTTATAATGCCCAAAAACCTCAAAGTTGTAACCACTGGACAAGTAACAATTATCGAATAAAGAGTTCCCAGAAGTATATATAAGAAAACCAGCTACCAGGACGCACTGACGAAACCTAGTATCGCTTACTGAAATCTGATTAGTTCCAGTAAGCCAACAACCGATGCACTGGCCTACCACAGCATTCCCAAATGCCTCACCTGAGGTTCCGTCTAATCTAACTCCGATTAGCATAGTATTGCTATTATTGGCAAAAGAAAGAACTGCAGGACTGTCGTTGTATGTACGTTGTATCAGGGGTAACATAGTAGCTGATAGTACATTATCTCCCCGTGTTGCATGGTATCCACGCACTGTAAATCCCGTGGGAAACAATGCTCTACCATTTGCGACATTCAGCGTTACAACTGTAACAGTGTGTGTTCCGGTAATCCACACAAATCCATTTTGTGCCGAAATAGCTGTTATTGCCGCCGCGCAAAGACCAGGAGTACGCATTGGCCCACCGAGACGGGAAGTTCCTCCAGTAGACGAGGCAGTCCCAGCAGATGAAGAAAGAGTTGCCACTCCAGCCGTTACAGAAACTATACGTCTGCGACCTGTCGTGAAACCGGCTCCACCTGTAATATTGATTAGGTTGTTTACATCTGACGCATCAAATGGCGTACCTGCTGACGTTACCTGTGTCGTGGTGGCTCCGATCACAAGGTCGTTCCGCACAATAGCCGCACCTTGACTTTTGTCTACCGCACCAGCAGTACCATCATTGTAGTAAGCACCACCGTTTGTATCGTTGGCATTTGCGCTGTCATTGATCTCCCAGACTAAAAGACCATCTGTTGGATATGCCACTACATCACCTCGCGTACATCATCCAGGCTCAGGACGACCCCCGGCCCTAGAAGCTGCTCAATGCGTGGTCGTGCCATCTCTACCCTCGCCGGAATCAGCGTGTGTGTTAGTGATAGAATGACCTCAGGTGTGATGACTCGCTGGCCTGACGCATCAAGCAGCCCTGCCGACTGAGCGACAAGCTGTTGCCAGGTCGTTGAGGTAGCGGGGTCAAATGTGTAAGTGGAGTCCACTCCCTGCCAGTCCCCCATAATGCCTAGCCATGTTGATTTGGCTGGCTCCGACACTGTCGAGAGTCGTAGTATCAGGCGCAGAGGAGCGATCCAGTTTTTAATCTCAGCTCCAGTGACAGTTGACTTTATTTGGTAATGCTCAGGTACAGGCTTGCTGTACTCGCCGTGGAGAAGCAGGTGAACGATCTCGGCAGGCTGGCCAGCATAGCCGCGCCCTTCCGGGTCTTCTGTAAGCTCCTCGCGCAGCTTGGAGGATTGTTCGGCATTTGGCTTAAGCTGATCCTGTGACATTGCAGCAACGAAAAAAGAGAAAAAAGCAGGTTGTACGTTCGCGATCATAATCTTAGACTCCTTAAAAGGTCATTAGGCGAAGATGGCATCCCGTCTTCTCTACCGTCAAGCACTTTGCCCCCAGCACGAACCGCTAAAAAGGCAAGCATAGAGCAATGCAATGGGCATGTCTTAGGGTCTTGCCCGTTCATTAAATGTCTCCAAATAGCAGACAGTATCAGGTCTATCCAGAATGGAGAAATCGCAGCAATCCCATTTATGGCAACAGCCTCAAACCCATACCTATCGTTTAACTGACTGTCAAGATAGGCAATAGATGATTTCACGTCAGGTACGTAAACGTCAATTTTTGCCATCAGGCTTTTATCAGACAATTGGTCATTGTAATCAATAATATTTGATTCAATGCCAGACACGATGGCCTCGTACTTGACGAATACGCCATCGCGAACCTCGATCATGACTGCTACATGTGCAGGAACATCTTTCCATTTTTGGCCATAAAACCACTTCCATGTAAAAAGACGAACCAAAACTGGGATTACTCCGTGGCCACGGAAAAACAAAAGACTGATCATGTCCATACACCTGCTTTAAGGTTATTTTGTTCTTTTTGCGGTCACTGTAATAATGTTTTTGTTTATTGAGATCGTTGCACCAACTGCATCGGTTATTTCTCTGAGTGGAGCCCAACTATCGCCGTTGCTGTCAAGAGTAACTTCTTCGAGCCGATTTCCGCAAAGCATCAAGTCGTCTTCAATCCACTCCAGCGATTTCTCTATGTCTTGAGGATCAAAGGCATCAATCCATCTTGATGCAAGTCGTGTCCTGACAATTGGCCTGCCAGCAATGATTTTGATCTCGCCGGGGTACGGTTGTATCGATGCTGACTGAATCTTCCACCTGGTCTTTGGCGCAACTACGACAACAGGAGGCTGGCTCTCTACGCCTTTTTCCGCCAGCCACAACGTCCTGTCACTGCGGAGCTTAGGGACGTAGTCGCCAGAAAGAATCTTGGAGGCTTGCGATGCATTGATCAGCAAGTACATTTTTGTGGTGTTGCTGCCAAGAGCGTCATATGCCCAGGGCAGGTAGTCTGACCAGACAGAAGGGCTGTTGGTTTGGCAACCAAGAGAAGACGTGCCACTCACGCCACCCCGGTGATGGTTGATTGCAAAGGAGCCTCTGTCGGTTCCGACACCGTCTCGATTGACCACAAAGTCAATGCTGTCTGGTTGCCTGAATGCTTTGTGCCGTCTCGATGGTCGGGTTATGTTGTGGTCGCCCTTGACGTAAATCCAGAGGCCAGGCACAAGCTCGGCAACTCCACGCTTATAACGAGCAGAAGGGTTCGTGTTGTGTCTCCAGACACGAAACTCCGTAGAGGTAAGGGAGTGGAGGTAGTCGTCGTAGACACCACGGTCATCGTCTCCATCGACACCTCCACGAACCGCAATCTCCGTCAAGGTGTCAACTTTGATGTCGAGTAATTTTAGTATCTCAAGAGATTCTGATTTTGACAACTTCATCTTGATGACTCCTTTGTTATCGTTGTGTTGCCTAGAGCTTTATTCCCCGGCGAAACACCCGCTCAGCTTCCTTGGCAATGTTCTTAACAAGCTCAGGTGCCATTTGCTGAACACCTGCTGGAACTACAGTTGATGCCGCAACAGAAACAATCGAGACAAGGTCTGTCTCTTGGCTTACTTCTTTCTTCTGGCCCTTGGAGGAGTTATAAACACCTGCGATTCCAGTAGAAATTGCGGTCATGACTGATGCGATCAATGCCGCGTTGTGGTTTGCATCCACCTGCGTCATTGCGATGTATTGGGTTTGCCCAGCAGTAAAAGCCGCCATAAGAACAGACCCCCATTTTGTCTGAGAAATAAGAGACTCAATTCCGCTTTTATTCATGATGCTTTTGCCTTAATTAGTCGTAGATAAGTGATGCCCGAGCAGCCCTAAGTGACTCCTGGCTGGTAAAAGTGTAAAGAGGATTGTTTGACGGCCTAGCGCTAGTGACGACGCTTGTGGATCGGTCACGACGGTTTACCTGCCATTCACCATTGCTTCTCATGCCTGTGATGTATCTGTAGCTTGCGTCTACATCTAGGATTCCACCGACAAGCCAGCCAGAACCAGGCTTACCTAGGCAGTCAATCGCTGATACAGAGATGCGTCGAGGGTTCGTGCCAGAAACTATTCCAGGAAGGCCATTGCTTGAAACTATTGTTATTATGATGTCTTCAGTCATTGTGACCAACCTTTATGGATTCTAGGAGAACGTGTGCTCGCCACGAATGAGAGTGCGCTTTGATCCTGTTGGGAATGAGGCTGCAAGCCACCATTCGTATGTTCCAGAGGCGATTGCGTTTGTCTGTACTCCGGTCAGCGAAACAGTAATGATTCCAGGCTCGACAATAGAAACCGTGTAAGCAATGTCAGATGCACCTACCAAAAGCTTGGCATCAAAAGACCACCCGTCAAACATGACAAGGTCTTGGGTGTTTTCCCACTGCATTGTTATGGTGATCGAAAAAGCATTCCCGCGAACCGATGTGAGATCAGCGGCCACCGGCAATACTGCTAAGCGACTGCTCATGTATCACTCCTGTAAAATATAAAACCCGCACTTTCATCTTGGGCATATAGCCGAAGCGAAGAGGTGCGGGTCGGGCCAGCGATTCTATCCACTGGCGGTGTATTGCGGAGACGCAATCAAGCTGCGTCTCACATCCGTTACTTTAGCAACGGAGGGTTTAAGCGCAGAGGGAGGACTCGAACCTCCGACCTATTACTTATGAGGCAACCGAGCTAGCCGCTGCTCTACTCCGCGTGGAACCCCGTCTTTCCGGGATGTCACGCTTTTAATCTCTGCGTTTGAGGAATACAGGCAAGTGTTGAATCACGGTGATATTGTTCGCGATAACCATGAATCTTCGGCCCATAAGAAGTGACAGCCAGGTTTGAGCATGCAAGCAGAGGCTTAGGCTGTACTATTTTCCAAAATACATCATTATTGCTATTCGGAAGAGGAATCCTGATACTGCAATTGCACACCAGGTCATGATGACTTTAGACCAATCAATTGTAATGGAGTATTTATTCATCACTGGATTCCTCGTCTTTGGATACGATGTTCCCGTCCATTGTCGGCTCGTCAATTATCTCACCCTCGATGAACTCGGTGGCTTCCTTGAGGTACTCAAGGAGTTTGTCCTTGCCAATTGAGTCAAGGCCAAGCGAAGCCGAGTGAGCGTTGACTTGCGTCACGTTCATGTCGCCACCGACGCTAATTCCGAATCTCTTCGGGTCGAGCATCTCGGCGATAACTTTTGTGTTCTCGCGAACCTGCTGGACTCCAAGCATTGTAGGCTGCGATCTGTCAACAAGTCGCCTATGAGTGTTGCCGTCTGGGTCTGATTCGACCACAGTGATCGCCTCGATCACCATGTCATTCAGCTCTCCAAGGCGCTTGACTCGCAGTCCAAGAGATGCCCATCCCGCCTGGAGTGTCTCCGTGTGCCTCTTGTTGAGCGCAGCTTCGACTTCGGGCTTCTTTCGCCACTCGCTGATCCCTCGGTCAGAGATCGGAGATGTGATGTGCCCTGCGTCAATGAGCCTGGTGTTGATTTCGTTGTTTCTAGCACCAGAGACGATCAGCATTACCATCATCTCTCTGGCTTCTTGAGTCTTAAGTTTTGATCCAGGAGGAAGGCTTAGGTCAAAATCGCCTTTCCCACGGATTTCAGAAAGGGCAAGAGCCTTTTCGATTGGTTTTCTAGGCATATTGCTCCTTACTGGTCTTGTATCTATTTTGGAGTGGAATCCGGGTTTGCGGCACCTCAGATTCTATGTCCGACATTCTTTCAAGGTCTCGTTGCATAGACCTTACTATTGAGCCTACGATCATGTCCTGGTCGTACTTTGTGCGTGTCCAAGCATCTCCTCGCTCAATGTACTCGCCACTTGCGGTTTGTGCTTCTCCAACCATGTACGCCAAGGACTGTAGTGCTTCCGGGTACTTCGGGCTAAGCCCTTTTCCTCCAGCTACTTTGTAGGCATATTCATACACCATGTCCTTCGGAGCTTCCGGAACGTCTTCAAATTGAGACTCTAGGAAGTGCTTGGCCTGAATCTCTGCTAGCTTCTTGGTAGCGGTCTTACGTCGTGCTGGCATTTTGTTTTTCCTTTTGGAGACTGAAGCGTAATTCTTTACGCAGGCAACGAAGTGCCCGCCGAGTAAAAGAATGAAGCTGAAGGACAACAACTCATCGTAGTTCGTCGGGGGTAGTGAAGCGGAGCGGCATGGAGTGCGAAGCACGGAATGACGCGGAGCAACGTTTACCTATAACTATTGTTATGATTGTTGTTATTGTTATGTATGATGTATTGTTCTAGTCGGAACTGGATGTCAGTAAGGTCAATGACAGTATTACTATTATAATACTTGTCACCTAACTACTGTATGATCTAATTATGTATATAATTAGATATACCCTCCCCTTACTCCCCCTCTCCCCCCTACCCCCCATCGGGGTTGGTTGAAGTCTCGATCAGGGAATATCTGAAGGAGAGCCAGTCACTAGCTAATATTTAGCTTGTCCCACAGCCTGGCTAGACTGTGATCAGCCGCATAGTTACAGCACACTTACAATCCGTAGACAAATTGAACCAAATTTTTATACCCTGGGCACAATATCTACGCATTCCCGGTGAGACACACACTACCCATTGTGTCTAGGGACAGATTTTCACCTACACAAAGTCAGACCAAATTTCTCAATCACTACTCATACTCTGGCGTTTCTGTTCTGCTTGAACTCCAGCTATCGCTGTTTTTGCTCTGCTTGCGCTCCAGCTATCGCTGTTTCTTTCTTTCTTTCGCTCGCTCCAGTATATGTTTCCGACAGAAAGAAAGAAATGCCATAGTCGTCGGGGTGACTGGCAGAGATCAACATTGTGATTATGAGGAAGCCTCATTGCAAAAATATGCACTAAATTTTAGAAAGCCTCACGTAAGAACATGCAGAATTTTTTAAGGCATGGTGGGATTGGAATGACTTGCTGTAATTAGTATGACGCTCAAATTGGAAGTACCCCTACCGCTCTGCGATCCTTAAAAAACTCTAACCCTAGGGGGCTTATAGGACGAACGCTATACATGGAGTGTTGCGCGCAGCATGGTCTGGAATGGAGGAGGAGAGCATCCCCAACAAGGGAACCAACAAGAGAACCC
>Ga0315904_10001335_pt1 | contig 38893 bp, 25 predicted proteins | sample LakEriMetagenome_6_FD_203529 | JGI IMG/M metagenome (GOLD analysis project Ga0315904, IMG submission 203529) | Freshwater fungal communities from buoy surface, Lake Erie, Ohio, United States - Buoy 12 MA120 | ecosystem: Environmental > Aquatic > Freshwater > Lake | place: USA: Lake Erie, Ohio... | reverse complement strand
GGTATAAAATATGTCTTTGTTTTATTTTCCTAGAATTTATTTATGTAGCTGCAAGGGAAACTGATTTTTCTGGTCTCTCTGTTATTCCACTTCTATTGTATTACTTGTATTTTTTTACTTTAGGCAGAAATAAATATTTGACAGTGACTGTTGTGAACTGAAATAAGTTTTTGTTATAGATCACAGAAATGACTTCTGTTTCTCCAAAAAACCATTCGCTTGTAATTCTAATAGTTCCGTTGCTTTTCGACGTTGCAAATCATAGAGTTTTTTATCCTGAGCAATATCTTCATAGACCTTATCATACATAGACGCACTTGTTTTGATTAACAATTCTCTTTGGTACTTATCTTGCGATAAAGTGGCTTGAAGTGCAGTTTCTATATCTTCCAGTTTGAAGTCGTATTCGCCTTTAGGTGACAATAATTTGGCAATAATAGGAGAGGTTTCAATGGCTAAAAACAAGAGCATAATAAACAAAGACGGCAATAAGGGTAACTTATTTAAGGCATTGATTCGAGCCATTAAGCCATCAAATGCATCAATGAAGGGTTGAGTTTCGGTTACTTTCTTATCTAAATCAGCCTGTAAGGTTTTGACTTTCTTTTCTTTTTCTTTAATTATAGCTAAATTGCTTTTACGTAGGCTATCTAACTCTTTTTTGGCCAAATCATGTTTGGCAATTTTTTCTTTGAAAACAGGACCTTTGCCTAATTTCATGGTGCCTTTGGTACCTTCTGCTTCTGTAATATAGGTTTCATACAACGAATTGACCTCTTTCTCTTTTTTGACAATTTCCGATTTTAAACTGTCAATGTCTGATTTGTTTTTATCCAAATCCGATTGGAAATAGTTGGCGACTTCTTTCTTGTTATTCAGCGACAATGCATTTTTTTCTTTCAATAAAACAGTATTAATTTCTTTCTCAAAGATTTTAATTTCCAATGGTTTAGAAATTACAATTGCAATGATGATAGCTAAAATGATCCGAGGACTTGCCTGTAAAAATTCGCTGCTGAATCGGTCTCTTTTTCTAATTGTGGAAACAATGAAACGATCCAAATTAAAAATTAATAACCCCCATACGATACCAAATCCCATGGCGATAAACGGATTGTCAAAAACAGTATATAGAGCATAGCTACTAGCAATAAACGCCATAATTGCTGTAAAGAAAACTGTCGCTCCGATACCAACATATTTGGTTTTTTCGCCTTCAGAACAACCTGAGAGTAGGTTTTTGTCCGCTCCAGAGCAGAGAATAAAAAAGGATTGTAACATGATGATTGATTTTGATTGTTCCTAATTAGTCCAATTTTAACGCCAAAAGTTACCAAATGGTATAAAATGTTCATCGGTTTTGACTTGACCCAATTTAATTTGTACTACTGTCTCTAACTTTAATAGAAAAATAGCCTTATTTTGCATTACTTTTCAGAATAAGTATTCATGAAACAAGAAGTTTTAATTATAGGATTTGTATGGCCTGAGCCTAATTCTTCTGGCGCAGGAACCCGAATGATGCAACTTATTGAGCTGTTTCAAGAACAAAATTGGAACATTACTTTTGCATCTGCTGCTGCCGATAGCGAATATATGTTTGATGTAACTTCTATTGGAATACAAAAGAAAGCGATTTCTATAAATGATTCTGGTTTTGATACTTTTTTGCAAGAATTAAATCCTACTATCGTGGTATTTGATCGATTTGTTGTCGAAGAACAATTTGGGTGGAGAGTCGCCGAACATTGTCCAAACGCGCTCCGAATTTTAGATACTATCGACTTACATACCTTGCGATTGGCGCGTCAAAAAGCCCATAAAGAAAAATCATTATTTAACGTAAAAGACTTGTATTCAGACACTGCAAAAAGAGAAATCGCAAGTATTTTACGCTGTGATATTTCTTTATTGATATCTGAAGTTGAAATCGATTTGATTCAGAATTATTTTAAAATTGACAAGAGTATTTTGTATTATCTGCCTTTTTTGGTTGATACGATTGATGCAACTACGGTTCAAAATTGGCTCCCATTTGAAGAGCGAAAGGACTTTATTTTCATTGGTAATTTTCTTCATGAACCTAATTGGAATGCAGTTCAGTTTCTAAAAGAATCCATTTGGCCACTAATTCAAAACGAACTTCCACAAGCTTCTATGCAAGTTTATGGTGCTTATCCTTCGCAAAAAGTCTTGCAATTGCATAGTGTAAAAGATCGATTTTTGGTTTTAGGAAGGGCTGAAAACGCTGCAGCAGTTGTAAGTAGAGCAAGAGTGGTTTTAGCCCCAATCCGTTTTGGAGCAGGAGCAAAGGGCAAATTAATAGAAGCCATGCAGTGCGGAACCCCTAGTGTTACGACAACCGTTGGAGCAGAATCTATGAATGGTCATTTACCATGGAACGGAATTATTGTTGATGACGCTAAAGATATTGCGGATGCTGCTATACAGTTGTATACAGATGAGACTCTATGGGAAAGTGCACAACAAAATGGCATTGATATAGTCAATCAACGTTATGTCAAACCTCTTTTTGCTTTTGATTTTATCAATCGCATTTTAGATACTCAGAAGAATTTGGAAGCGCATCGTTCAGCTAATTTTATAGGAGCTATTTTAATGCATCATACCTTGGCAAGTACAAAATATATGTCCCGTTGGATTGAAGCTAAAAACCAAAATTAATTATTTACTCATCTCCACAAAATACTTATAAAACAACGGAATGGTTTCAATGCCTTTTAAGTAATTAAAAATTCCAAAATGTTCATTAGGTGAATGAATGGCATCACTATCGAGGCCAAATCCCATTAAAATGGTTTTACTTTTTAATTCTCTTTCAAACAAAGCTACAATAGGTATACTTCCACCAGAACGAACAGGAATAGCTGGAACGCCAAAGGTTTCTGTGTAGGCTTTGTTGGCAGCTTTGTAACCAATACTGTTGGTAGGAGTAACATAGCCTTGACCTCCATGATGCGGTTTTACTTTCACAGTTACACCAGCTGGAGCAATGCTAATAAAATGTTGCGTAAATAATTCGGTAATTTCTTCCCAATCTTGATGCGGTACTAAACGCATGGAGATTTTGGCAAATGCTTTACTGGCAATTACAGTTTTAGCACCTTCACCTGTATAACCGCCCCAAATTCCATTGACGTCAAGTGTTGGTCGTATAGAATTTCTTTCGTTAGTAACATAGCCTTTCTCACCATAAACTGCGTTGAGGTCTAATGCTTTTTTATAGTCTTCTAAATCAAATGGTGCTTTGGCCATTTCCGCACGTTCTTCTAGCGAAAGTTCTTCTACTTTGTCATAAAAACCAGGAATGGTGATGTGATTGTTTTCATCATGAAGCGAAGCAATCATTTTGGCTAAAATATTGATGGGATTGGCTACCGCACCGCCGTACAAACCAGAATGCAAATCGCGGTTGGGTCCAGTAACTTCAACTTCTACATAGCTCAAACCTCTTAAACCTGTGGTTATAGACGGCTGCTGATTGGAAATCATACCAGTATCGGAAATCAAAATAACATCACATTTGAGTTTTTCTTGATGGTGTTCTACAAACCAACTTAAACTTTTGGAACCTACTTCTTCTTCACCTTCAATCATGAATTTTACATTACAAGGTAAAGTATTGGATTGCACCATGTATTCTAGCGCTTTGACATGCATGTACATTTGACCTTTATCGTCGCAAGAGCCACGGGCAAAAATAGCCCCATCAGGATGAATTTCAGTAGTTTTGATTACGGGTTCAAATGGAGGAGAGGTCCACAGTTCCATGGGGTCAGGAGGTTGCACGTCGTAATGCCCATATACCAATACGGTTGGCAAGCTTGCATCGATGATTTTTTCCCCATACACAATGGGATAGCCAGGCGTATCACAAATTTCCACCACATCACAACCCGCTTTTTCCAAGCTGGTTTTTACAGCCTCCGACATATCCATAACATCCTGAGAATAGGCGGGGTCGGCACTGACGGATGGGATTTTTAATAATTCAATTAATTCATTAATGAATCGGTCTTTGTGTTCTTGAATATACGATTTGATGGTATCCATTGTTGTAAAGTGTTATAGCAATTCAAAAGTACAAAAAAGACTAGTATTAAATTTTGTGTTTTTTACTTTGAAAGTAAGAAGTTATGTTTATATTTGCACTCACATTTTTGCGGATATGGTGAAATTGGTAGACATGCCAGACTTAGGATCTGGTGCCGCAAGGCGTGTAGGTTCGAGTCCTATTATCCGCACAAAAAAAGCTTCTCATTTTTGAGAAGCTTTTTTTATATAGAATAGGATTTGTTATACATTCTTTAAATTGATAATTTCCTGTTCTGTTAGATAACGCCAGTTTCCTCTTGGCAAATTTTTCTTAGTTAAACCCGCAAAGGCGACACGGTCTATTCTTAAAACATCATAACTAAATTGTTCAAAAATTGCACGAACTACTTTTACATTTGAAGTTCTTAGCTTGAGGCCAATTTCGGTTTTAGGCTCATTTTCGATATAACTAATTTCTTCTACATAAAGGCGATGACCGTCTAAGGTCACACCACCTGAGATTTTTTCCAAATCTTCGTATTTTAAATTTTTATCTAAAGAAACTTGATAGATTTTAGACGATTTTTGGTTCGGTAAGGTAAATTTCCGAATCATGTCGGTGTCATTAGTAAATAACAAAAGACCTGTTGTGTTTTTATCCATTCGTCCTACTGCAGCAATTTTTGCATTGGTAGAACCCTTCACCAATTCCAATACGTTGCGGAATTCTTGACCTTCATCAAGAGCAGTAGTAAAGTTTTTGGGCTTGTTTAGTAAAATATATTCTTTCTTTTCTGGAGTTAATGTTGCTCCGTCAAAGTTCACCACATCTCCGGGTTTTACCATGTATCCCATTTCGGTAACAGGAATGCCATTTACTTTTACATTCCCCGATTGAATATAAATATCCGCATCACGACGCGAACAAATTCCAGAATTGGCAATATATTTATTCAAACGAATTTCATCCGCTACTTTTGGTCGTTTTGGGGCTTGATTCGGTTTTTTTTCCACCTTATCCGTGGCTAAGGGAGCTGATTTGGTGGTGGTTTTTACTTTTTTTGGACCTAGAGCACGCTTTGGCATGGCAGGTTTAGCTCCGCTCCGTTCGGCTCCGCCTCGGGTTGGCTTACTAGAATTAGGCCTTGACGAATTGGGTCTAGCGCCGCCTCTTTTATTACCTTCCTTATTGTTCATCTGTAGAAGTATTTATTTTTTTAGTAACAGGATATTTGCTATTGCTAATTTCCTATTATTCTTAATTGATTGCAAAGATAGGTATTTAGAATAGAAAAGAGGGGATGTGTTGCATAGGAATCGCAATCAATCCATTGGATTTGTTAGGATTGAAACTTTAGCAGTAATTTCTCACCATGCCATAACACCGCAGGATTAATGAGAACAATACAAAAAACGCCAGCAACAATAAGAAATTTTAAGGTGTTATGAAGCTTTAAAAATTGCTCTTTTGTGTTTGATTTCCATAAACGTATTCCAAAAAAAATCAGAATAATAAAGCAGACATAGAAATAAATATCCATATAACCTACATCAAAAATATTGACAAGATAATATACAGGTACCACTGTGAGCACTAATAAAAGGGTAATAATTCTTTTTGAAATAACTTCTCCACGAACAATTGGAATGGTTTGGTAATCATTAGCCAAATCGCCTCTGATGTTTTCTAAATCTTTGACCATCTCTCGAATCAAAAGCAATAAAAAAAGAAAAACAGCATGAAAAAAGATGACTTCATAAAAGTTTTTGTAATACAAAAGAATACCAAAAAAAGGGAGTACGGCGAGAAAGGCGGCCATTAGGTTTCCTACTAAGGGATACTTTTTAATTTTATGAGAATAGAACCAAATAAGGAAGATATAAACGGAATAGAATATAAAAGCACGTCCCGATACAAAAAAAGCAATTAGAGTCACAAAAAAATTAAGCGAAAAATAAACATAAAGTTTTGTTTTTTGACTCACTAATCGATCCAAATGAGTTTTGTTAGGGCGATTAATTAAATCTTTTTTGCTGTCGTAAAAGCTATTGATGATGTATCCAGAGGCAATAGTTAGACTGGAGGCCAAAACCAGAATAAACAGGTTGAAATCAAATATAATGGATAGTGCTCTTTTTTCTGGGGCTAGAATAAAGATGGAAGCAAGATACTGAGCTAGAACAATGATGGGTATGTTATAGCCTCGCACTACAGAGAACAAACTGATAATTTTTAATAGTAAAAGCTTGTTCTTTCTACTTAACATCTATGAAGTTTAGTGCGTATTTCTAAAATTGATAAACGACTTCCAGTCTGTAATCCTTTAGTGAGGCTTTTGCTTTTTCTAAATCTTGTGTAAAACCTAGAATGTATCCACCGCCTCCAGAACCGCATAATTTTAGGTAATAATCGTTGGTTTCAATTCCTTTTTGCCAAACCTCGTGAAACTGCTCAGGAATCATAGGCTTAAAGTTATTCAGAACCACTTTTGATAACTTTTTGGTGTTGGAAAACAGTGATTTCATGTCGCCACCAAGAAAATTTTCTACACAGGCATCTGTGTATTTTACAAATTGATTTTTTAACATAGTTCGGAAACCTTTGTCTTTAAGGTTTTCCATAAAGATATTTACCATAGGAGCCGTTTCGCCTACAATACCAGAATCCAACAAAAAGACGGCGCCTTTTCCGTCTAAACTTTGCGTTGGAATACCAGTTGCTTCAATATTATCTTTAGAATTAATTAGGATTGGAATGCTTAAATAGCTGTTTAAAGGATCTAAACCCGAACTCTTCCCATGGAAAAAACTTTCCATTTGAGAAAAAATAGTTTTTAATTCGAGTAATTTCTCGCGCGTGAGATTTTCTAAAACGGTAATTTTATGTTGCGCATATTTATCATAAATTGCTGCTACAAGGGCACCACTGCTTCCTACACCGTATCCTTGAGGAATACTAGAATCGAAGTACATTCCGTTTTCAACATCCTTTTTAAGCGTTTCGATATCGAAAGTAACCAATTGAGGCTGTTCGGTTTGTAGTGTGTCTAAATAGGCAACAAATCTTTTCAGGCTGGCATTGGATGCGATTGCTTCAGCAGATGTGTTTTTATCTCTCTTTAGCGCACCGTTATAAAAGTTATAAGGAATTGACAAACCCTTTGAGTCACGGATAATCCCGTATTCTCCAAAGAGTAATATTTTAGAATAAAATAAAGGTCCTTTCATAAATTAATGATTCATTATCAATTGACTTCCTATTCCAATTTCATCACAAATGTACTGACCATTTTGACAATAGCCAACTAATTCGTCCTGAATAAATTGCAAAACTTTTTCACAATCACTTTTTGGATACAAAACATGTACGTTGGCACCCGCATCCAAGGTAAAACAAACCGGTATTTTGGTTGTGTTTCTGAATTTCCAAATCGCATTAATAATTTCCAATGTATTGGGCTTCATCAAAATGAAATAGGGCATGGATGTCATCATCATGGCATGTAAAGTCAAGGCTTCGCTTTCAACAATTTTGATAAACTCGTCAAGATTTCCGTTTAGAAGAATAGCAGAAAGTTGGTCTAAATTGTCATGTGCCTGACTAAATCGCCTTTCGGCAAAGGGATGGTTGTGCATCAAATCGTGACCAACAGTACTCGAAACTTGCTTTTCGCCTTTATCCACAAGTAAAATAGTATCTTGATAGTTTTTGAAATGCTCATGAATAGCATGAGGGAATTCGACTCCAAACAAATCAGAACTTCTTTTTGTATTCTTGTGATTTCCCCAAACTACAACACTTCCTTTTACGCTTCTGCAAGCACTTCCAGAACCTAAGCGCGCTAAGAAAGACGCTTTTTGATAGAAATAATCGTCCGTCATTTCAGGTTGCAAGGCTTTTTCTAAACTCATCAAGTTCATTGCTAAGGCAGCCATTCCTGAGGCAGACGAAGCAATCCCTGAACTGTGCGGGAAGGTATTTTGGGTATCAATCGTAAAATGATAGTCTTTTAAGAAAGGCATATAGCGTTCAATTCGCTCCAGAAATTTCTGAATTTTTGGTTTAAAATCTTCTTTTGGTTTTCCTTCAAAAAGTAAATCAAAAGAAAAACTAGACTGTACAGAGCTTGCCGAAGTATTGTTTTCTTTTTTAGTAAAGTCCAATTGGGTAATCGTTTTACAATGTTTCAAAGTAAAACTGATCGACGGATTCGCTGGAATTTGGTTCTCTTTTTTTCCCCAATACTTTACTAAAGCAATATTACTGGGCGCACTCCAGGTAAAACTTCCTTGTTCTTGAGTATGTGAATAGCTTTTCGGAATAAAATCGTTTGCTGAAAACATGAATGCTAAAATTTTTGCAAAGATACTTTTTTTGATTTTACCTTTATTTCTTTATTTGTAGAATCAAGATATAAATGAGTAAATTTGATGAAAAATAGAGTAAATGGAGTTTGATTATAACTCAATTTTTTGGAAACACATAGAAACATAGATTTTTTTGTGTGAAAGAAGAAGCTTCGCTTTGCTTTGAGATTTCATAGCTATGTTTAAAAAATGCCATTTTCTAAAAAGCTCTATTTTTCTATGAATCTATGTGTTTTAAAAAGGAATAATTATAAATACATCAATCGTAAATAAGCTTATGAATAAGTATATAAAAATTCTAATTTTTGTTTTGACCTGTGTTGGGGTGGGTTATATCTCAGGAATGGTAACGCGTTCTAGTGTGTTGACTTGGTTTCCTACTTTAGTAAAGCCTAGTTTTAATCCACCAAGTTGGGTGTTTGCGCCCGTTTGGAGTACCTTATATATCATGATGGGAATTGCAGCAGGTTTGGTATGGAGTCGAATGGATTTTGAAAAAGAAGCCGTTAGAAAAGCCTTACTCTTTTTTGCGATTCAATTGGGCTTAAATGCCTTGTGGTCGCTCTTGTTTTTTGGATTGCGAAACCCCATGTTGGCGGGAATCGAAATTATTCTGCTTTGGTTGATGATTTATGAAACCTACATTAAATTTGGGAAAATTGATAAAATTGCGGGCTATTTATTTATTCCGTATTTGCTTTGGGTAAGTTTTGCGAGTGTTTTGAATATTAGTATTTGGTGGTTGAATAGATAGTTAGCCAACAATAGCTTCCGCCACAATAAACCCACTGGTCCAAGCATTCTGAAAATTAAATCCGCCAGTAATGGCATCAATATTTACTATTTCTCCTGCGAAATACAAATTTTGATGTAGTTTGCTTTCCATAGTTTTGAAGTTTATTTCTTTTAAATCAATGCCGCCAGCAGTAACAAATTCTTCTTTAAAAGTGCTTTTTCCGTTGACTTGAAAACTAGCATTAGTCAATTGATGGGCAAGGTTTTGCAATTGTAATTTCGAAACATCTGCCCATTTGGTTTCAGCTTCTATTCCAGCAGCAAGTACCAAACTTTCCCACAAACGATTTGGAAACTCAAAAGGCGATTTTTTAGAAACCGCTTTCTTCGCCTGTTCTTGTTTTAATTCTTTCAAGATTATCTCAGCGTCGTCGGTATCTACATCATTCAGCCAATTGACGTAAATGGTAAATTGATAATTCTTGTCGTGTAAAATTCGCGCGCCCCAAGCAGAGAGTTTCAAAATCGCCGGACCGCTCATGCCCCAATGTGTAATTAACAAAGGCCCAGTAGAATTGAGTTTGGTGTCTTTTACTTTTACGGAAACATTTGCAGCAACTCCCGGTAATTCCTTGATTCGGGAATCTTTGATGTTAAAAGTAAATAGGGAGGGAACTGGTGAAACAATGGCGTGACCGAAATTTTGTAGCATTTCCCATATTTTTGGGTTGCTTCCTGTGGCGAGAATTAATTTTTCTGCTAGATAGTTTTCAGATTGGGTTTCTACTTTCCAAAAGCCATCTTTTTTAAAAATCGATTGTACACTTTGTCCTGTAAGGATTTTAATTCCTAATTTTTGTGTCGCTTGAAGGAAACAGTCAATAATGGTTTGCGATGAATTTGTAACAGGAAATAGGCGACCGTCATCTTCAATTTTGAGTTCCACTCCATGTCTTTCGAACCATTCTATGGTATCTCCAGAACAAAACTGATGAAATGGCCCTCGCAATTCTTTTTCGCCACGAGGATAAAATTTCACCAATTCATTAGGTTCAAAACAGGCATGTGTTACGTTGCATCTTCCACCTCCAGAAACTCGAACTTTCTGTAACACTTCGGAACCACGTTCTAAAATAGCGACTTTTAGTTTCGGGTTTTTCTCAACAATATTGATTGCTGTAAAAAAACCCGCTGCACCGCCTCCAACAATGATGATGTCGAAATTTTGATTCATTTTTTACCATTAAGGGAATTAAGATTCATTAAGTTTAATTGTCTGCAAGTGTAGAAAAGCACTCATTTTTTAAACCATTAAGGGAATTAAGATTTATTAAGTTTAGTTATCTGAAAGTCATGAAAAATAATTATTTATTAATTTAATTTTATAAAGTTGAAATTTGTCATAAAACGGGCTATTTAGACCTTTGCTTAATTAACTTAACTTTCTTAATGGTTTTAATTTATTTTTTAAACCATTAAGGGAATTAAGATTCATTAAGTTTAGTCATCTGCAAGTCTTGAAAAATATTCATTTACTAATGGTTTTGTTGATTTTGTTATGTTGGTGGTATTAAAATTAATAAGCAAACCCTGAGGAATGCTCAATAGTTTCATATAGGTTAATAGTTTGGCTTCATCAATTGGATGAAATTTATCAACTGTTTTTAACTCGACAATGATACAATCATTTACTAATAAATCCAATCGCAATGGATTAGAAAGCTCTAAATCATAGTAATCGATTTCCACATTAATTTGCTGTTTTACAGTATAGCCATTCTTTTCTAGCTCGTATTTTAAGCATTCTTCATATATCTTTTCTAATAATCCTGGCCCCAGTTTCTTATGAACTTTTATGGCATATCCAATAATTTCATAAGATAATTGTGTTATTTCTTTTTTGGTCATAGCTTTTTTTGCTTCATTAACTTCACTCTCTTAATGGTTTAAAATAAAACCCTATCTGGAAAATCGGAAATGATTCCGTTTACATTAAATAATTTCATTTTTTGAATATCTTCTATTTCATTTACGGTCCACGGAAAAACCAATTGTCCGTTTTCTTGTATTTGTTTCGTGTTTTCTTTTGTCAACAAATGAAAATGAGTATGAATTGCCTCAGCTTTGATAAATTTAGCGAAAGCTATTGCCAAATCTAAATCTGTATACGTAAGGATTCCTATTGGAATTTTTGAATTTAATGAACGCACTTCTTTCAGGGCATTCCAATCAAAACTGGAGATTATAAAATGACTGTATTCCCAGTTTTTTTCTAAAACATATTCTTCTATTAATGCTACAACAGGTTTTGCAGTACCATTTCCCTTAAGTTCCACATTGACAAAACACTTTTGCTTGACTAAATCCAAAACTTCCTTCAAAGTTGGAATGGTATGTTTCTCATTTATTCGGAATGATTTTAATTCAGTCAATGAAAAATCAGTTACAAATCCTTCGCCGTTAGTTGTTCTGTTAATTTTTTCATCATGAATAACTATAATTTCACCATCACTGCTGATATGCACATCGAGTTCAATACCATCAACTCCTAAATCTATTGACTTTTGAAAAGAAAGCAAGGTGTTTTCCGGTTCATACCCTTTGGCTCCACGATGTCCTATTTTCAGTATTGGGGTCATAGAATTTCTAAAGTGTAAACATAAAAAAACGCCTTCATTTCTAAAGGCGTTTAAGTGAATATTATTTTATTTAGTTTTTTAACTCTAACAAGACAAAGCCAAATTCAGAGTTGATAGTTACTTTGCCATTTGTTACAACGGCCTCTTTTCCTGAATAAGCATCTCTTACTACCGTTCCATCAGTGAAAATAGAACCTGTAGAAAGTTCTTTAGCACCTGAAGGCAAATCCAATCCAATAACTACTTTGTCTATAAAGCTGTCTTTAGCAAAAGTTCTGCTAAACACATAGGGTTGTGCAGTTATTTGTTGGTGTATTCCTGCGCCTATAGCAGGATGATTTTTTCTAAATTGTCCTAATTTTTGCCAATGCAAAAGAATTTTTTGAGTTTCAGGATTGGATTGCACATCATTCCAATTCATAAAGGAACGTAAAGTAGCATCGCCTTGTGTCCCCTCAATGGCTAAGGAGCGCCCTGTTTCGTCTCCATAATATACTTGTGAAATTCCTGGAGAAAGCAATAATTTTGTTCCGCTTTCAATACTTTTTGTGCGCTTAGCATCAAATGGAGAACCATCATCATGCGAAGACAAATAGTTCAAAACACTATAGCCTTTTAATTCATTATTTAATTTGCCTGAATATTTTGAGAAAATGAATTCATAATCTTTTTGTGCATCCCATTTGAATTCGAAATTGATCATGTTGTTAAATCCATTTTGGTAATAGTTGACTTTTTTATCTCCAAAATCAAAAATCTGACCTCCACTTATTCCATAGTTATAGACTTCAGCAATCGTATAAAATGGATTATTGTCTAAAACTTTATCAGGATTGTTTTTTTTCCATTCAGCAAAAGCAAACTCACATTGTGTTTTGAAATCGGCCCAAACATCTTCTTCGGTATGTTTTACGGTGTCTGCACGGTAACCATCAATCCCTAATTCTGAAATATAGTCTGTCAACCATTTAATAATATAATTTTTTGGTGTTCTTGGGTACCCAGTTCTCTTAAAAAACGCATCCAATGAAGCCACTTCTTTTTCATAACGACCTTCTTTTTTCCATTTTTCAATTAAGAAGGGTGGAAGTGCAACTTCTTCTGTACTTTCGGTTTTTACGTCGGGTAAATTAGCTACCAAAGTACAAGCCGTAGTGTTTTTGAAAGTTTTATAGTCACATTGCGGACCTGTACGCACCCAGTCAATTGGCCAAACGCTATCAATGGTTGTAACGGGTCCTGTATGATTGATAACTCCATCCAATACAATGCGTATGCCTTTTGCATGTGCTTTTTGAACCAATAGCGTTAAATCTTCTTTTGTTCCAAAGTTGGGGTCTAAAGCTGTCCAATCACGTGCCCAATACCCATGAAACCCATAGGAAAGACCAGTGCCTTCATCCACTCCATCATGAATTTGCTCCACCATTGGGGTGAGCCAAATAGCATTTATCCCTAGCTTTTCAAAATAACCGTCATCTATTTTTTGGATAACACCTTTGATATTACCACCTTCAAAACCACGTAATTTTCCTGCGGTTTTTGTTCGGTCAAAATAGATTTCTTTTGTATCATTTCCGTTTTTAAAACGATCGGTTAACAAAAAATATAAATTGGCACCTTCCCAAATAAAAGGAGTTTTACTTGATGTATTCATTGATGTCTTTTTGGATGACGAACAGCTAGCTAACACTAGTGTCATTGAAAAAAAAGTATAAAATAGGATTTTTTTCATTTTTAGGTTCTTTATAATTGAATTTCGATTATTGCGTTCGTATTCGCTTTAGAGACAACTGTAATTGCTATTGTAGTCCCTTTAGTTGTGAATGGGGTATCTTGTCCGTTAACACTAACTTTCTTCACTTTATTTGTCAGATTATGAAGCAATAAATTAATATTTTTATTAGATTGTTTAAAGGCCTTTCCGGTCTCGGTTTTAATTGAAAGTGTCACTGTTTTGTCTTTTGACTCATTGGTAAAATTCAAAATTTCATATTCACCTTTTACAAAAGCATTAGGAGTTTGTCCGTTATCATTATATAATTTTCCTTGACTTGATGGCGTTTTTTCATCGTAGTAAAAATGCAAATCAAAATTAGTCAAGGAGTAACTAGTCGTATTTTGGATTGTTTTTATTAACGGAATAAAGGCGCCACCACGAACAAAGACGGGAATGTGATTTTCTTCAACTGCAATATTTTTTGTTGTTCCTCCAACTTGTTTTTCATCAGTATAGAAGTCAAACCAATTGTTGTTTTTTGGGAAGTATACCGAAGTTGAAGTTAAGCCTGCTTTTGTAATAGGAGTTACTAAAAAATCATTACCCCAAAGATAGGTTTCACTAACATTTAAAAGCGCTTTATTATCAGGCTCTTCAAATAATAAGGCACGCATTAAAGGAAGTCCTTTTTGATTGTTTTCGAAAGCTAGTGTATAGTTGTAAGGTAACATTTGGTAACGTAATTCAATTTGTTTTTTTGCTTTTGATTTAGTCACAATATCTTTATATACGGGTTCTGAAGCAACATCTTCCTGAGCATGGGGTCTATAAATAGGCTGAAAAACGCCATATTGTAACCATCGAATGTATAGTTCATTATCAAAATAATCTCCTGCAAAACCTCCTAAATCTGAGTGCATATAGGCCATGCCTTGCATTCCCATTTGTAAAGCAATCTCTGGTTGCGACTGTAATCCTCCCCATGAACGACTCACATCTCCAGACCAAGGAATCATTCCATAAGTCTGTGACCCTGAATAACCCGCTCGCATTAGAATAAAAGGGCGTTGGTTAGAAAAATCAGTTTCATACCCATCTCGAATCATTTTCGCCCATGTATGTCCATAAATATTATGTACTTCATCAGCGGTTCCTTGAGTAGTTAATGCAGCTGAAGGAAATACTTCGGGTTCCCCTAGATCTCCCCACCAACCTCCAACACCTTGGGTGATTAAATTTTTGTATATATTCCAAAACCAAGTTTTTCCTTCGGGTTTGAAAATATCGACAATGCCAGTATTTCCAAAATAAAAATCATATTTAAAAGGATTACCATCTTTGTCGGTAGCTAATATTTTTTTATCAACTGCTTCTTGCCATTTGTTAGAAGTGGTAAGAATAAAAGGTTCAGTTATTAGAACTGTTTTAATTCCTTTTGTATTCAAATCGGAAATCATTTTCTTTGGATCAGAAAAATTGTCTTTATCCCAATCTAAATTTCCCATAGTTCCTTGAACGGTTTTTCCAAACCAGTATAAATCCAGAATTATAGCATCGACCGGAATTTCATCTTTAATAAATTTATCAATAGTTTTTGTTACTTCCTCTTGAGAATGGTATCCAAAACGGCTAGAGAAATTCCCTAAAGCCCATCGAGGTACTAGAGGCTGTCTCCCTGTTAATGAAGTATAATTTGAAATTAAATCAGTCCAAGAATCACCAGCAATTACTTGGTAGGTTTTTCTTCCAGAAATGGTTTCATAAACTAACGTATTGTCTTTTTTACTATCTAAATCTAAATATCCAATGGCGCCATTATCAAAATGAATTGCATAGATTTTTGATGATAGTACTAAAGGAATAGAAAAATTCATTTTCATAGAATATGACTCATAGCCATAATCGGCTTGGTTGTACAATTGTAAGCGATTGCCACGACGATTCATGCCTAAAGCTCGCGCTCCTGCACCATAAAGCGCTTCAGTGGCATCTAAATTAAATTCCAAAGCTTGTGACTGTCCTTTATCTTTTGTGTCATCACTTTTTTTCATCATATAGCCATTTTTCTCTGAAACTAAAAGGGTGTTATTATAGAAATAAGTGATTTGAAAAGGGCTTTTTTGAATCGATACGGTTATTCCTTTTGTTGAGCAAACAAGAGCATTTTGAGTTTTTTTTATTTTGAATGCAACTTTTTCTGGTGCTAAAACAACTGCGTGAGAATTTGGATTAAATGTTTCACTAGAGGGAATAAAACTAGTTTCAATTATTTTATTTGAATAAGGTTTAATGATATATTTCCCATCAGAAGTATTAATCTCAAGGATGTTTTTACTTAATTTATAATTTTCAAATTTTCGGTTTGCATTCTGTGCAAATGCAATAGAACTGATAAGTAAAAAGAATATTATTTTTTTCATGTTGTTATTTTAATTCTAAAATTAAAACTGATTTTCCTTCTATAGCAATATCAGTTTTTAAATCAATTGTTTTTCCAGAAAGAACTTCTTTTCCAGAGGAGTAATTTTTGATGCTTTCTTGAAAACGATTGGTTTTTATAGTTTGATTTTCGATATTGTTGTTTATTACAACCATAACTGATTTATTATTGGTATATCTGAAATACACATAAACGTTATTTTCAGGAATATAATGCTTCATTTTTCCAAAGTGAACTGCCTCATTGGTTTTTCTCCATTGAAATAATTTAGAAGTGAAATCAAAGTATTTCTGTTGTTCTGCTGTTCTTCCTGATTGTGAGAAAGCATTATTGGTATCGCCTTCCCATCCGCCGGGAAAATCTTTGCGAATATCGGCATCCCCTTTTTTATCTTTGTCCCCATCCATGCCAATTTCTGAACCGTAGTACAACTGAGGGATTCCTCTAACAGTTGCAATCATGGCCATGGCAATTTGGTACTTTTTAAAATCGTTTTTATAAACCGTATTAAAACGATTGGTATCATGATTTTCTACAAAAGTCATGATGTTATTTACATTTGGATATAGAAAATCATTGGTAAAATTCTCATAAACATTAATCATGCCTTTGTTCCAAGCCGCTTTATCTTCATTTAGAACAGTTGTTAGTGCATTTAATAATGTAAAGTCCATTACGCTTGGTAAATTGGAATTAAAATTTTCAATAGCCCCAATTTTACTGTCTTTTTGCCAATAGGCCATATGTGCCTGATTTTGCATCCAAACTTCGCCCACTATATTAAAATAAGGGTATTCATTGGTAATTGATTTCGTCCATTTAGCAATTCCAGCCTTGTCATTATAGGAAAATGTATCCACTCTGAAACCGTCTAAATCGGCGTATTCTATCCACCATATTGCATTTTGAATGAGATAAGTTAGCATCAACGGATTGGATTGATTTAAATCAGGCATGGATTTTACAAACCAGCCATCCATACACATTTTCGAATCAATATCAGATGCATTGGTGTCAAACTGAGTGGTCATTCTATAGTTTGTTTGAGCATAACCAGGAAATTGATGGAGCCAATCATAAGTGGGTAAATCTTTTACCATCCAGTGTTCGGCGCCCCAATGGTTGGTTACGTAGTCCATGATGAGTTTCATATCTCTTTTGTGTAATTCAGAAGACAAACGAAGATAATCATCGTTGGTGCCAAATCGCGGGTCAATTTTGTAAACATCCGACTGACCGTAAGTGTGATAGGAATACGTTTTGTCATTGTCTTCACAAAGTGGAGTTGGCCAGACTGCTGTTGCGCCTAATTCCTTGATATAATCAAGATTTTTAATAATCCCTTCGATGTCACCTCCATGTCTTCCTCCAGGATTGTTTCTATCTCCTTTTTCGGTTACAGATTGATGACTGTCATTGTTAGGATTTCCATTGGCAAAACGGTCTGACATGATTAAATAAAGCATATCTGAAGCATCATAGCTTTTGCGCAAGGCAGAATTGGGCCTTCTTTGTTGTAAGGAATAATTTTTTGTAAATGAGACTTTTTTGTTTTTAGTAAACGAAAAAACTACATTTTGCGCTGGACTATTTTTGGTGTCGATGGTTACAAAAATGTAGTTCGGATTCTCCGTTTTTTGGATGTTTTTGATAATAATATTGTTAGATACTGAAACAGTATTTTCAGCAATATTTTTACCGTAAAACATAATTTGTAGTTCTGGATTATGCATACCGGCATACCAAAAAGGAGGTTCTACTTTGTCGATTTGAGAAAAAAGTTGCGAATATGTAAAAAATAAAAGTAGAAATATTTTTTTCATTTTTTTGGATGTAAAAAGCCCTTTCAGTACTTAAATAATACCGAAAGGGCTATGTTAATTATACGGTTACCAAACTATTTGGTTCTACTAAAACTGATGTTCCATTAACAAAAACGTTAAGTTCTTTAGAACCCTCAAGCGAAAACTGTGTGCCATTATGATTGATAGAAACTTTCAAAATTTGATTTCTAAAATTGATTTTGAAGGAATAGCCGTTCCATTCTTTTGGAATTTTTGGAGAGAAATGCAAGGTGTCATTTTTAACACGCAAACCTCCAAAACCTTCAACGATGCTCATCCATGTACCCGCCATTGAAGTGATATGACATCCTTCTTCAACTTCTTTGTTATAATCATCAAGATCTAAACGCGAAGTTCTTAAATAGAAGGTATAGGCCATTTCCATTTTATCTAAAACCGCTGCTTGAATGGAGTGTACACAAGGCGAAAGTGAACTTTCATGAACAGTAAAGGATTCATAGAATTCGAAATTACGATTCAATTCTTCTTTGGTGAAATGATCTTCAAAGAAATAGAAGCATTGTAAAACGTCTGCTTGTTTGATATAAGGCGAACGTAAAATTCTATCCCACGACCATTTTTGGTTAATTGGTCTTTGACTTCTGTCTAAATCTGCAACTCTAACTAGATGCTTGTCTAAGAAACCATCTTGTTGTAAGTAAACGTTCAACTCTTCTGAAAATGGGAAGTACATGTTGTCTGCTACTTTTTTCCAAGATTGTAATTCTGCATCATTAAGATTCACTTTTTCAATGATTCTTTTGTGGTCTGTTGGATACTCTAGTGAAACTTTTTGAATTTGTTCATAGGCATAATCAATACACCATTTTGCAATATAATTGGTGTAGAAATTATTATTTACGTTGTTTTCATATTCGTTTGGACCGGTAACTCCCAGAATAACATATTTGTTTTTATCCGTTGAGAAATTGACTCTTTGATGCCAAAAACGTGCGATTCCAATTAAAACTTCCAATCCTTTTTCAGGAATATAGGAGTAATCTCCTGTAAATCTATGGTAATTGAAAATAGCAAATGCGATAGCACCGTTTCTATGAATTTCTTCGAAAGTGATTTCCCATTCGTTATGACATTCTTCACCATTCATAGTTACCATCGGATAGAGAGCCGCGCCATTAGTAAATCCTAATTTCGTAGCATTTTCAATGGCTTTATCTAATTGATTGTATCGATACGTCAATAAATTTCTTGCTACTTGTTGGTCTTTCGTCGCCATGTAGAAGGGAATACAATAGGCTTCGGTATCCCAATAGGTTGATCCTCCGTATTTTTCACCTGTAAAGCCTTTTGGACCAATATTTAGTCGGCTGTCTTTACCTAAATAAGTTTGATTCAATTGGAAAATATTGAAACGAATACCTTGTTGCGCTTTAACATCTCCTTCTATAGTGATGTCACTCATTTCCCAGATTTTTGCCCAAGCATCGATTTGGTCTTGCAATAATTGATTGTAACCTTTAGCTAAAGCAGATTTTATGGCGTTTTCAGCACCTATTTGTGTGTTCTCATGATTTAAAGAAACGGTATAACCACCAATTTTCTCAATCGCTGATTGCTCTCCTTTTGCAACAGAAACCGCATAAATAAACTGTATTTTTTCTTTACTAGATTCAATATTTTCAGTGGTGATATTTAAATTTTTACCATTAGATAAAATATTGTTTTGCATAAAAGTCGTAGCTATGAAATGCGTTTTAAACGTTCTAGCAGTGACGAATGCTTTGTTTTCAGAGTGTTTAACATCTAAAGGTTCCCAGAATTTTTCTTCCCAATTGGCATCTTCATTAGTAACTCCAGCATCAATGTAGGGTTTGTATATTATTTTAGCATCTTTATTTAGTGGAGTTATTTCATATTTGATTACACCTACTTCATCTAAATCTAAAGAAAGGAATCGGCGAACATTTACTGTGATTTCAGTCCCATTTTGTAAAGTGGCTTCAAATGAACGATTGTACCAACCTTCTTTCATATTTAATTCGCGACGGAAGTTTTTTACGGAAGTACATTTGTTCAAATCAAAATTTTCACCGTTGATTTCAATATCAATTCCAATCCAATTTGGAGCATTCAATACTTTAGCAAAATATTCTGGATAGCCATTTTTCCACCAACCCACTTTTGTTTTATCAGGATAATAGATTCCTGCAATATAGCTTCCTTGAAATGTATGGCCTGAATAATTTTCTTCAAAATTAGCTCTTTGCCCCATAGCACCATTACCAATGCTAAAAAGACTTTCAGACGATTTTACTCTCTCTACATCAAATCCTTCTTCAATGATGGACCAATTGTCTGGTTTAATATAATCTTGGTTCATTTTTATTTGTTTATGCGTTATTAAGTTATGTATTTTAATTGTTTATTAATGCTTCAATGAAGCTTGTATCTATTTGTGTAAAATCTGAAAAAATATATTGAGCTTCAGATAAAACTTCTTTGTCGCCAATACCTACACTAGTCATGTTTGCAATATTGGCAGCTTGAATGCCTGCTACGGAATCTTCAAATACTATAGAATTTTCATTGGAAGCATTTAATAATTTGGCTGCTTGTAGAAAAACTTCAGGATCAGGCTTGGCATTTGAAACGTCATTTCCGTCAACAATCACATCAAAATAGTCCATGATGCCTGTTTTTTCTAAAATTGGTTTGGCATTTTTACTTGCAGAACCTAAAGCGATTCCTTGTTTGTTTTCTTTTAAAAATTTCAAGACAGGCAGTACTCCAGGAAGAATTTCACTTTCATCCATATTGACTAAATAGGACAAGTAATCCTCGTTTTTTTGAACAAGCCATTTGTCTTTATTTTCTTGAGTTGCTTCGATATTTCCTAATTCAAGGATAATATCCAATGAGCGAACTCTACTAACTCCTTTCAATAATTCATTATGTTCGTGGGTAAAATCGATACCTAATTCGTTTGCAATTTTTTTCCATGCTAAATAGTGGTATTTAGCGGTGTCTACAATTACTCCGTCTAGGTCGAATATAAAAGCTTTAACGTTTTTCATTTGGGAAATTAAATTTTATTATTCTGTATCCGAATTTTGATTGACCAAAAATACGGCTAATCCTGCAATCAGCATGGAAACTCCTGCAATTACAATTATTGTCATTGGATTACCTCCAAAAAAGGCTATCAAGGTGCTTCCAAGTATTCCTGCAGTAATTTGAGGTAGTGTGATTGTTGCATTAAACAATCCCATGTAAACCCCCATTTTATCAGCAGGCAAGGAGCCAGATAGCATAGCATAAGGCATTGCTAAAATAGCGGCCCAAGCTAAACCTACTCCTGATATAGACAATAATAATACATTTTTATCTTCAACTAACATCATCGAAATCAGACCAATTCCACCAAGTAGAAGAGAAAAGCTGTACACTTTTTTTCTGCCAATCGCCTTAGCTATTTTGGGTATAAGTAACGAGTAAAGAGCGGCGACTGCGCTGTAAAAAGCAAACATTACTCCAGTCCAATCTCCAGCTTCATTAAAGCCTACTGATTTTGCATCAATGGCATCTGGTCCCCATACTTGATTTGCAATAGCTCTAGTGGTATATACCCACATTAGAAATAATGCAAACCAAGAAAAGAACTGAACAAATCCTAATTGCCAAAAAATCTTTGGGGCATTTCCAATCAAGCTAACGATGCTTGTTTTTTCTTTTTTCTCAGTTGCCTCTAAATCAATTTTATTATAAAGAGCGTGTTCTTTTGGAGCGTATTCTTTTGTTCTAAAAACAGTCCAAAGTACACTTACTAATAGAATTGCTCCACCAATATAAAAAGACCATATTACAGAAGAAGCTACTTTTTCACCTTCAGCAGGAACATTTGCAATTCCTGATTTTGCCAGAATCCAAGGTAAAAGTGAGCCAAAGACAGCGCCAAAATTAATTAAGGCACTTTGTAAGGAGTATCCTAGATTGCGTTGTTCGTCATTTACCATATCGCCAACGAGCGCTCTAAAGGGTTGCATGGTTACATTAAATGAAGTATCCATCAATAAAAGCATGGTGGCTCCAAATACTAATGGCGGTAAAAGATAGGTGAAGTATTCCGCATTTGGCATAAAAAACATAGCTAAGGCAGAAACTATTGCGCCTCCAAAAATGAATGGTATTCGGCGACCAAGTCTCGTCCAAGTTTTGTCACTTGAAAGGCCAATGATTGGTTGTACAATTAATCCTGCTAAAGGAGCAGCGAGCCAAAAATATCCAATGCTGTGTACATCGGCACCTAATGCTTCTAATATTCTACTTGTATTACCGTTTTGTAGAGAATATCCTATTTGAACTCCAAGAAATCCAAAACTCAGATTCCAAATTTGCCAAAAACTTAACTTTGGTTTTTCCATTTATCGTATTTTTATTGATTGATACGATAAGCGCTATGCTTATCAAAACTTAATTCCTATTTCGAAGTAAAAATATAAGTTTTGAATGGGGGTAAAAGTAATAATTTATTTTAATTGTAGAATTTTATTTTGATTTTTTTTATAACAAATTAAACTACTAAATAATCTTACAAAATGAATAACTATAAATGCTGTTCATGCAGTAATAGCTTTTAATTTAAGTAGTTGACTCTCTTTCTACAAGATTAGTTTCGATAACTTCTGTTTTGTAATGTTCTTCTTCTTCATCTTCATTTTCTAATCTGTCGATAAGCATTTTTGCTGCTTTTTCGCCCATTTTAAATTCATTTTGACTAACAGTTGTAATGCTAGGAGAGGAATATTTTGAAATCATTCCGTCAGTAAATCCTATGATTGATAGGTCTTCAGGTACTTTTAGATTTAACTTAGTGGCTAATTTGATTGATGTTACAGCAAACAATTCATTAACGGCAAATATGGCATCAAAAGTATTGTTTTTCATAAGCTCTTCAATTTTATCCGCACAATTATCCATATCTTCAACCTTGAGTATGAGGTTTTCATCAATTGGGATATTATTATTTCGCAATGCTTTCAGGTAACCTTCAGTTCTAAGTTTGCCCACACTGATGTAATCGATGGTTGATATTAGCGCAATTTTTTTAAATCCTTTATTAATTAAATATTGAACAGCTTCAAATGCAGCTAGATTATCGTCGATGATTACTTTGTCACATAGAATATCGTTTGCAACTCTGTCAAACATAACAACAGGCATTCCTTGATTTATAGCCTCAGTAATATGGTGGAAGTCTTTTTTTTGTTGTGTTTCTTTAGATAATGACATTATAAATCCATCAATACTTCCATTGGCCAACATTTCCATGTTAATTACTTCTTTGTCAAACGATTCATCAGAAAGACATACAATAACATTGTAACCCTTTAGATTCGCTACATGCTCAACTCCACTAATCACGGTAGCAAAAAAGTGATGAATTATTTCAGGAATAATAACGCCAATAGTTTTAGTTTTTCTATTCTTGAGACTCAATGCAATTAGGTTGGGTTTGTAGTTGTATAATTTGGCAAATGCCCTCACTTTTTGCCTTGTATCTTCGCTGATTTCTGGACTGTCTTTCAGGGATTTAGATACAGTAGAAATGGAAACGTCCAATTCTTTAGCAATTTGTTTTAAAGTAACTTTTCTTTTCATGTTGTATTTGGGTAAAATAGTGTTTTGAGAATAAAGATAATTTTAATTTTAATTAAATATAATTTTATAGTGAAAATTATGAAAAATCGGGAAAGTTTTCAACACTATTACGTTTTCGTATTTAATTTAACGTCTGTTTTTTTTTGAGGAAGATAAATTTAACTAAATTTAACGTTCGAAGTAAAAATATAAGCACAAAACTAATTTCTAACTTAAACAAAATGTATGAAAACAATTTACAAAAAGTTGTTATTTTTATTGCTATTTCTGCCGTTTAGTGTTTTTGCGCAAACCACTTTAGAGGGTGTTGTTATTGATTCAAAATCGAATCAGCCAATACCAGGTGTGAATGTAATTGTTAAAGGTACTCCAAATGGTACTTCAACAGATTTCGATGGAAAATTTAAATTACCCAAAGTAAAAAAAGGCGATCAAATCGTTTTTTCTTACATAGGATACAAGAATTCTTCTATTACTTACAGTTCTCAAAATAATATAAAAATTAGTCTTGAGGAAGAATCCAATCAATTAAATGAGGTAGTGATTCAAGTTGGATATGGTTCTGCTAAAAAGAAAGACGCTACAGGTTCTGTTGAGCTTATAAGCTCCAAAGAGTTTAACAAAGGAGCAATTGTTTCCACTGACCAATTATTAGCAGGTAAAGCCGCGGGTGTTAGGATAACTAACGAAGGCGGTCAGCCAGATTCTGCTCCAAATATTAGAATTAGGGGAGGTGCTTCATTAAGTGCTTCCAATAATCCTCTTATTGTTATTGATGGGGTGCCTATAAGTGATGCGAATCCTGCTGGGGTTTCGAATCCTTTTTCTCTTATTAATCCAAATGATGTAGAAAGTTTTTCTATTTTGAAGGATGCTTCTGCTACAGCAATCTATGGGGTTAGAGCTTCCAACGGGGTTATTTTAATTACTACTAAAAAAGGAACCGCTGGTGCGCCTCAATTCAATTACTCTGCAAATGTTTCAGTTGGAACAATAGGAAAAACTTTAGATGTTATGAATGGTGAAGAGTTTACAAGATTTATTAAAGAGCAGTCGGTTAATCCTAATAATTTGCAAAGATTTGTTTTTGATACTAATAATTTAGGGATTGATGATCCTACTACAACTGCTAAAGACGATCCTTCGACTCCTCAAATAGAAGGTAGAATTTTAAGTAATACCAATTGGCTGGATGAAATAATACGTACATCGTTATCAACTGATCATAATTTTAGTGCTAGAGCTAATTTGTATAAAAAAATTCCATTTAGAGCTTCTATTGGCTACAGCAATATTCAAGGACTTGTAAAGACGAGTGACTATGAAAGATTAACGTATTCTTTCAAAATGACTCCAAAATTGTTAAATGACGATTTAAAAATTGATGTTAATGCAAAAGGAACCTATTCTGATAAAAACAGTATCGATGAGGGTGGTGCGCTTGGAGGAGCTTTAAGTATGGATCCTACAAAACCAGTTTTTGGAGAATCTTTTCAAAATAAATTTGGAGGTTATTATCAGGCTACAACATCATTAGGTAATGGAAGAGAAGGTATTGTAGGAGCTACTAATCCTGTTGCTTTGTTAAATCAACGAACAAGGCCTGAAACGTCCTTACGATTTTTAGGAAATATAGAGTTCGATTATAAGCTCCCTTTTTTGAGAGATTTAAGAGCAGTATTGAATTTAGGTTTAGACGCTTCTCAGTCTAGAATACGTGAAAGATTTTCAAATAATGCTCTTGCGACATATAGATTTAATGCTGAAACCGATCCGTCAACTAATTATGTGTTCAATCCTGGTAGTAATTATGAAGAAAACCAATCAAACACCAATAAGACAATGGATGCTTATTTAGCATATTCAAAACCGCTTTCTGGTTTTGTAACTAAGTTTGATGTTCAAGCGGGCTATTCCTATCAAAATTTTGTAATTGATGGAAATAAAAAGATATATCAATACAATTTAGTGACAGGATTAAGAGAACGTTTTCTTAACTTTCCTACGCAAAATCCGAACGATAGATATTACTCACCGCTTAATTTACAGGCTTACTTTGCCAGAACAAATTTTGATCTGTTAGGGAAGTATTTATTTACAGCCACTTTTAGAGCAGATGCTTCATCAATATTTAACCCTGAAAACCGTTGGGGTTATTTCCCAGCAGCAGGTGCGGCTTGGAAAGTGAAGCAAGAGTCTTTCTTAAAAAATTCTAAATTGATTCAAGATTTAAAATTGAGAGCAGGATGGGGGAAAACAGGACAATCAAACATTGGTGATAATAGATTTCCTGCTGTTCTATTGTTTCAACCAGGAAACTCCAATAGTCAATACTTAGTTGGCAGTACTACATACACGCCTGTAAGTTATAACCCTGATTTGACTTGGGAAAAAACGACTACACTTAATTTTGGGTTAGATTTTGAATTATTCGAAAATAGTGTTTTATCAGGAAGTATTGATACATACCAACGTAAAACAAATGATTTATTATCGTCAGTACCTTTTGAATCAGGAAGTACAGCTTCTGGAGATTTTATTAAAAACATAGGTACATTAGAAAGTAACGGATTTGAATTAGCTTTGAATGTCAAAGCAATTTCGACAGATGATTTTTCGCTTGGATTTAGTGGAAATATTGCCTACAACTATGCTACAGTTACAGAATTAAAAGGAATTTCAGTCGTTGGAGATTCTGGTAGTGGTGGCATTGGAGGAACTGGAGTTTTCTTAGCAGAAAATATTGTAGGTTCACAGCCTTATTCAGCATTTGTGTATGAACAAGTTTATGATGCTAATGGTCAGCCAATAGTAGGATCTTATGTAGATCGAAATGGTGATGGAGCAATTACCCCATCAGGAGATAGGTATCATGTAGCATTACGTCCTAATTGGACTTACGGTTTTAGTACAACCGTAAATTATAAAAATTGGGATTTAGCGGCTAACTTTAGAGGACAACTCGGAGGACAGGTTTATAATCTTCAAAAGAAAGATAGAGGAACTGTTCAAGCAGGAGCTAATCAGGATGGTACCGCTCTAAACAATGTTTTAGATTTTTATAATGGATCAGGTAATTCTCTTTTTACTAATAATCTTACAGATTTAGAAAATTTTTCAGACTATTGGTTAGAAGATGCCACCTTTTTAAGATGTGATAATATTTCTTTAGCATATAAATTTTCTAAATTTGTAGGGAAGTCATCTTTAAGAATTAGTGGGGCTGTTAACAATGCATTTATATTAACAAAGTATTCAGGTCAAGACCCTGAAAACTTTAATGCAATTGATCGAAATTTATATCCAAGACCTAGAACATACACCTTAGGTTTGAGTCTTGATTTTTAATTTAATAAAATTAATATTATGAAAATGTTTAAAATTAGTATCATAGCATTATGTATCGTTCAATTATTATTAATCAGTTGTACAGATGATTTGAATACGGAACCAAAAGATGAGAAAAGAAATATCGATCAGTTAATCGATTTAGATCCAAACCTTTCTGGGTTGGTTTCTAAGGTTTATGGCACATTAGCCTTATCAGGAGCATCAGGACCAGGTAGTACTGACACACCGGGTGATGATGCTGGAGAATCTCCTTTTTTGAGAGGGATTATTAACATGCAGGATTTTACAGCTGATGATATGAAAAATCGTTGGGGAGATAATGGTTTAGATCCATTAACCATAACTTCTGGTTGGGATGAGAATAATAAGTTCATGCGATATATGTATAATCGAATTTATTACACTGTTCCACAGGCAAATATTGTGATTGATCAGATGAGTACTTTTAATGTGTCAAACAGTAAACAAATTGTTGCTGAAATGAAATTTTTACGTGCATTATCCTATTTTTATTTGATAGACTGTTTCGGAAAAGGGCCTATACTAACTGAGGCGGATTTAGGCTTAAAAGAAGGAAAAGCAGAATCAACTAGAAAAGAAATTTTTGATTTTGTAGAGAAAGATTTACTTGAGATTGAAGAGATTATTCCTCAATTTATCGGTTATGGTCGAACCAACAAAGCAGCAGTACGAATGTTGTTGGCAAAATTATATTTGAATGCAGAAGTATATATTGGTACAAATGTATTGCCTGCTCCAAGCCCTAATGCAGGTAAGAATACTTATGAACTTGCCGGGAAATATTCTAAGTTAGTTATAGATGAGGGAGGGTTCAAATTAGCCGATAATTTTCAGAGTTTATTTTCTGGGGATAACGATGTAACTGATGCTAAAAATGAAATCATTTACGCTTTGATTGCTGATCCTTTAACCAGCCAAAGTTATGGAAATACTACGTATTTAGTAAATGGTAGCATAAATAATGCAACGATGACATTATCTGATTATGGAGCAACTGAAGGTTGGGGAGGACATCGTGCTACAAAGGCATGGTATGGTTTGTTTGGAAGTTCTGCTCAAGAACTAGCTCAATCAAATGATGATCGAGCGAAACTTTTTTGGACAAACGATTCAAGTCCAGATCCTGCTAAGAGACACAGTTATGAAATGAATGATTTCAAAAAATGGACAGATGGGTATCCATCAATCAAATTTAGAAATACTAATTTTATAAATCCTACCGCAACTATATTAACAGCATTTTCAGGAACAGATTTTCCGTTGTATCGATTAGCTGATGCCTATTTGATGTATGCTGAAAGCATTTTAAGAGGCGGAGGTGGATCTACCAGTGCGGCACTGGAGTATGTTAATGCGGTTAGAACTCGTTCTAACGCAGCGCCAATAAGCTTGGGAGAACTAACCCTTGATTTTATTTTGGATGAGAGGGGAAGAGAATTGAATTTTGAGGGTCATAGACGAACAGATTTAATTCGTTTTGGTAAATTTACTGGTGGTAGTTATTTATGGCCTTGGAAAGGTGGAGTAAAAGACGGCACATCAATACCTGACCATTACAAACTATTTCCTATTCCATTAAAAGCCATACAAGCTAATCCGAAATTAACTCAAAATCCAGGATATAATTAATATAAAATCTATATAAATGAAAAATATAATAAAAATAACATTTTTTGCGTTTTTACTTGTCTCATTTGAGTCTTGTACTAACGATAAAGATCCAGTTACCTCATTGAACGGTTTTGATTTTAGAGATGTTACAGAAACTCCATCACCAGCCGTTTTATTAGATGAGAATGCTTCTCAAGTATATAAAAAATTAGAATGGGATAAAGCGGATTATGGAGTTCCAGTTTCGGCAAAATATAAAATAGTAGTTACTGATCATGACAATGACCCCACTTTTTTAAATGAAGTCGAGTTAATTGGACTTTACGGTGATAATGAGTCCGATATTAACCAGCTTAGAAAAGCAACTTTATTAGTTAAAGAATTTAATACGGCAATTAATGAACTACCTACTTTTAATTGTGGTGTAATGAATATTGATATTAGAATAAAATCTATTGTAGGAACATCAAGTAACAAACAAATACAGTATACAGCTCCAAAAACAGTCGCTGTTACAGGTTATACAACTACCCCAAAAGTATTGGCTTTTGCTAAGGAGGGAGAGACTCCTCAAAGTTCACCTAAAATTTTATCTTCTAGTAATAATAAAGTTAATGACTATCAAGGCTATATTTACCTTGAAGCTGGAAATTATAAATTTTATGAACCTGATGGTTGTGGGAGCTATGAAGGCGCAAAAGTGTATGGAACAAGTTCAGGTGATGCAATTGTGGAAGGAAGTGAGTCTAATAGTATAAATGTGGCAACTAGTGGACATTACTTTGTAACAGTAAATTTGAATACCGAAGGAACTGGTGCAAGAACATTCAAACTTAGCTACTACAAAGCTTTTGGGATTTTTGGAACAGCAATACGAACATTAGGTTCTATTAATATGGTTCCAATGACTGATGACAACAATTCCAATGTTTGGAAAATAACTATTGAATTGTTCAAAGGAAGAATATTTAAATTTAAGTCTAGCGATTGGACTGCTGCTTTAACAGGTACTCCTCCTTCTGTGCCATCAGCAAGTTCAACAATTATATCAACCTTGGGAGGTGCAGGATTTCCGATTTTTTCAGGTGTAGAGTCTAGTTTATTTGATTTTGGAACCGATTTACCTGGAAAAGATATTAAAGTACCAGGGGACAATGATGGGACGAAACAAAAATATGATGTCATCATTGATGTGAGCAAACCAAGAAATTATACTTGTAAGCTTACAATTGCAAACTAAGATTTATTTAACCTATAGTAAAAGGGCTGTCTTAAAACAGCCCTTTTTAACTTAATAGCTTTCAGGCTCAATGGCAAATATGTAGTCCTGTTTTTCAAATTTAATTTCATCAAATGAAAAAAATAATATCGTTTTTATGTGTTTTTGCAATTAGTACAACAACTTTTGCGCAAGTTACTTCAGCAGTTGCTACAGTTTCTCCAACTTTATTTGAAGAAAATCAAAATATAACAATTACCTTTACATTAACTACACCTATTACAGGAGATTTGTACCTTTGGGCATGGGCTCAAGATGCCAATGGGGCCAATATTGGAACTCCTAATAATGGTTCTTGGACAGCATCTTCAGCAGCAAGTAAGTTGTCACAGAATGGGAGTAAGACCTATGTCTATACTTTAAAACCTTCTGTTTATTATAATACTACTGGTATATCTAAGATTGGTTTTTTAGCTAAGACCTTAAACGGTTCTGCTAAATCATTAGATTTTTTATTTAATGTAGGTCTTTTCCAAGTCACATTAGCGTCCCCAACTTCAGCGAATACCAATAGTATTGTGGATAGCGGTAGTAGTTTTTCGGTGGAAGCTTCCAATACAGGAGGGAATGCCAATTATGTATTGACAGCCAATGGAATTGAAATTGATTCAGATAATGATGTTTCATCCTATTCATTTCAAGTCACTAACGTTACAGAGAATACATTTTACAAATTAACAATCACGCAGGGGACTAAAGTTATTGAGAAAAAGTTCAGTATAATTGTTAATGCTATACCCATAATTGAAAATCAACCAAACGGAACTGAGGACGGAGTAAATTATTATGAAGATGATACCAAGGTAACGTTGGTGCTCAATGCACCCTTGAAAGATTATGTTTATGTAGCAGGGAGTTTCAATAATTATAATCCAACTGCCAACTATTTAATGAAAAAAGATCCAACCACTGGTAAGTTTTGGATTGATATCACAGGCTTAACCCCCGAGCAAGTAAATACGTTTCAATATTGGATCGTTGACAATACTGATCGCCCCACAAATTCTCCAGTGTTAGTAAAAACAGCCGATCCGTTTTCTACTTTAACCTTAAATAATTATGATGATCCAGAGATAAAAAGGTTAGGAGTGTATCCAAACTTACCTGAATATCCTGCAGGTCAAGATAGAGATGTTACTGTTGTTCAAACTGGTGAAAACACCTTTAGAAGTTACAAATGGAGTGAAGCAACAACCAATTTTGTAAAACCACCAAAAGAAAAATTAATTGTTTATGAGCTTTTGGTTAGAGATTTTGATGTCAATAAAACGTATCAAGATTTAATCGATAGAATGGATTATTTCAAAGGCTTACACATAAATGCAATTCAGTTAATGCCTGTAATGGAATTTGAAGGCAATGAAAGTTGGGGTTATAATACTTCCTATCATTTAGCTTTGGATAAACGATACGGGCCTCCGGTAAAGTTAAAAGAGTTCGTAGATTTGTGTCATCAAAATGGAATAGCCGTAATCTTGGATGTTGTTCCAAACCATGTGTTTGGGAGGTCACCAATAGAACGCATTTGGATGTTAGATACTGATAATGATGGCTGGTCTAACGGTGTAACGAGTGAAAATCCTTATACTAATCAAACAGCAAAACATTCCTACAGCGTAGGAACCGATTTGAATCATCAAAGTCCATTAACTCAATATTATATGGATAGGATTCAAAAACAATGGATAACCGAGTTTAAGATTGATGGATTTCGATGGGATTTAACCAAAGGAGTTACACAAAATTGTACTCCCACCGATCAAAATTGTACAAATAGGTATCAACAAGATAGGGTCGATTTATTGAAAAAATATGTAGATTATTCATGGGAGTTAGACCCTAACCATTATGCAATATTTGAACATTTAGGTGCTTCAAACGAAGAACAACAGTGGGCAAATTATAGAATTGCTGAAGGGAAAGGAGTTATGATGTGGAGTGAACAGTTTGCTCCTTATACACAATTAATTGAAGGTAATGGTGGAAACAAGAATCTTAACGGAATGCTTAATAATTCAAAAGGATTTACAGGTAGAAGAGTTATGGGCTATCCTGAAAGTCATGATAAAGACAGATTAATGTATCAAGCCCGAACTTTTGGAGCCTCAGCAGAAATAAAAACCCTATCAGGAGCTTTAAAAAGAAAGGCTTCTATTGCGGCAATTTCTACGACTATTCCTGGTCCTAAAATGATATGGCAATTTGCTGAATTAGGCTGGGATTCATCCATATACACCTGTTCTGACGGAACAGTCAATGATGAATCGAATACTAAAACAGGTGATTGCAAACTAGTTACAAAACACGTCAATCAGTGGACTCAAAACTGGATGGGAGTTCCAGAACGAAAAGCTTTGTATGATACTCATGCAAGAATCAATGAATTGAAAATCAAAGAGCCTGTTTTTAATGGTACTGTGACTTTAAACTCAGGCACTTTTACACCGTCTATTTATATTTCTGACAATACAATTACCGACCCTAATACCATTAAAAATGTGGTGATTCTGTCTAATTTCAGCACTACATCACAGAATATTACTGGAAATTTCCCTTACGCAGGAACATGGTATAATTTGATGGACGATAGTCCCTTAGAAGTTGTTACTACAACAGATAAAATTACTATTGAATCAGGAGGCTTTAGGATGTATGGGAACAAACCCTCTTCTTTATCGACCACAAAATATGATGATCTAAAGAAGGTAGCCTTGTATCCAAATCCATCTAAAAATTATTTTAAAATAAATTCAAATACCAATACCGTTCAAGTTTTTTCAATTACAGGGCAGTTAGTAAAAAGCTTTGAAAAAAAATCAAATGATTATGAATTTAACATCGGTGATTTAAGGAATGGAGTCTACATGGTAAAAGTTACAGATGAAAATAATCGTGAAATGACGATGAAGTTAATCAAACAATAAAAAAGAAAGTTAGTTAGTTTAAATTTGAAAGAGTCTTCCCTTTTAGGGAGGGCTTTTTCTGCTTAATACAAATGATTACAGTGAATAGTTGCCCATAAAGTTTAAGAACTTTAAATTTGCTCCATGAAACAATCAGTTAAAACAATCGGTCTAAAAATAGCTAAGATTTCAGGAATTTCATTTGCAATACTTCTTTTTGCTATGATTTTGTTTCCAATACTTTTCCCTAATACCATTGCTGACGAAGTAAAGAAATTTGCCAATGAGAAATTAAATGGAGAATTAAATTTTAAAGAAGCCAATCTGTCTTTTTTCAATCATTTTCCTTCTCTCACACTTACCTTAACGCAATTTTCTCTGAAAGGTTCACAACCCTACAAGGATGAAACCTTGCTCAAGGCAGAAGAAGTCGCTTTTGGTATTAATGTCAAAAGCCTAATTTTTGATAAAAAAGTAAACATTGACAAAATATTCATATCAGACGCGTTGGTGAATGTAAAAGTCAATGAAAAGGGTGAAGCCAATTATAATGTATATGTTTCAGACAAAAAAGAAAAAAGTAATGAACCATCAACCGCATCCATTCGATTAGATAAAATAGATATTGAGAATTGCCATTTGGTATATGACGATAAATCAGCAAAAATTCAAATCGATGCCAAAGGGTTTAATTATATCGGCAAGGGAGATTTAGACCAATCCATATTTGATTTGTATACTGAAGCCGAAATAGATTCGTTGGATTTTACTTTTGATAACGAAACCTATCTCAAAAATAAAAGAGTAAAAGCCGATTTGATTACCAAAATCAACACCAATTCCTTGTCGTTTATCTTCGAGCAAAATGACTTAAAGATTAATAAACTACCCGTTGAATTTATAGGCAAGTTCGATTTTCTAAAAAACGGTTACAATCTCGATTTTACCATCGATTCGAAAGACAGTAAACTCAACGATTTTTTCACGGCACTTCCACCACAGTATGTCACTTGGCTAGACAAAACCAAAGTAAAAGGTCGAACCGATATTTCGCTTACCTTAAAAGGGAAATACCTTGCCTCGACCAATTCAAAACCCGATTTGGCTTTTAATATGAAAATCAGAGAGGGCAAAATCGATTACAAAGAAGCTCCATTTCCGGTAACTAATTTGTTTTTAAATTTCGATACCAAACTCCCTTCATTAGATACCGAACAATTAAAGGTCAATCTCGATTCTATCTTTTTCAATGTTGGAACCGATTATTTCAAAGCGATTGTAAAAACCACGGGATTAAAAAAACCAGTAGTTGATGCAACTATAAAGGCATCTTTAGATTTACAAAAAATGGATCGTGCTTTTGGATTTGAAAACATGGATTTGAAAGGAAGCTTAAAAATGGATGTCACTTCCAAAGGGAAATACGACAAAACCAACAAAACATTTCCTGTAACCAAAGGCGATATCGCACTCAAAAACACCACAATCAAAACCGAATATTATCCCCGTCCTATTGAGAATATCAATTTAATTGCTAAAATTTCTAATGCTAATGGAGCCTTAAAAGATTTGAAAGTAGCCATATATCCTGCTTCTTTTGTTTTTGAGGGGAAACCATTTTATATGAATGCTAGTTTTCAAAATTTTGAAGATGTTGCCTATAACATCAAGGCTAAAGGCGAAATAGATGTAGCTAAAATCTATAAAGTCTTCTCTCGAAAAGGATTAGACCTGAAAGGCTATCTCAAAGCAGATGTCGCTTTTCAAGGAAAACAAAGTGACGCTACAAATGGCGATTATAATAAGTTGAACAATAGCGGAACCTTATTTCTAAGCAATATCAAAACCACCACCGAATATTTACCAAAACCCTTTGTTATCAAAGAAGGATTGTTTACGTTCCATCAGGACAAAATGAGTTTTAGTAATTTTAATGCTACCTACGGTGCCTCCGATTTTAAGATGGACGGTTATATGCAGAACGTTATCAATTTTGCACTATCAGATAAAGCAGTTTTAAAAGGTGATTTCTCTTTTTACTCTAATTATATTAATGTAGATGAGTTCCTGTCTGGCGCTACAACCACCACAACTACTACTGAGAAAACGGCAGGCAATACCACACAACCAGTCACTGAAAGCGGAGTTATCGTTATTCCTTCAAATCTGAATTTGAATCTAACAGCTGCGGCTAAAAAGGTAACCTTTGGCGAACTCAATATTGCCGATTCTAAAGGGGATTTGGTCATCAATCAAGGGAAATTAATGCTCAACAATACGAGTTTAAATATCATTGATTGCAACGTAAACATGAATGCTATTTACGGAAGTGAAGCCACCAACAGAGCATTTTTCGATTTCAAAATTTTAGCCAAAGACTTTGATATCAAGCGTGCCTACAATGAGATAAAAATGTTCCGTGAAATGGCTTCCGCTGCCGAAAAAGCAGAAGGAATCGTTTCTCTGGATTATAAAGTTGCAGGAAAATTAGACGGGAATATGCAGCCCATTTACCCATCGCTAGTAGGTGGCGGAAAACTCTCCGTGAAAAAAGTAAAAATGATGGGTTTTAAAATGTTTGGAGCGGTAAGCAAAAAAACAGCTGCCGAAGCCATCAAAAACCCTGATGTTACAGAGGTGGTTGTAAAAACAGCCATTAAAAACAACATCATAACTATTGAACGTTTCAAGTTTAAAGTCGCAGGATTCCGACCACGAATAGAAGGAACCACCAGCTTCGATGGTAAATTGAATATTAAAATGCGATTGGGCTTACCGCCATTAGGAATTATAGGAATCCCTATGACCATCACCGGTACCCAAGATAATCCTAAAGTAAAACTAGGCAAACAGACCGAAGATTTACAAGAAACCGAATATGTAGAGCCTCAAAAAAATCCAGTTATTCAGCCGCAAGCTCCTGTGCTGGAAGGAGCGAAATAAGTTTGGTGCTTTTGGGTTATATCTGGCTATGGGGGAGTAAAAATTATTGAGTAGTAAATAATTAAATTTTATTGTATTTCACAATGAAGCATTGGTATAAGTTCTGACTCTATGACAAGTGGGCAAACAACTATTTCATACAATAACCAAATATACACAACTAACTTTTCATTTTCAAATACGCAAATGATAGTACAGGAATTCTAAAGAAACAATGTCAAAACCAAAATGATGATAGTAATGAAAAGAATTTTAACTTTTATAATTTTTTTAATCACAACCATATCTTCTTCACAAAGTAAGTTTGGAATTTTTACGGGAATAAATTATTCATATTTAACAGATGGATTTGCCGGACAAATTGGTGGAGAAGATTCAATTGGACTTCAAATAGGAGCACTTTATGAAATTAGTCTAAATGAGAAAATTTCATTTAGGCCAAAAATTATTTTCTCACAACAAGGTGATAGAACAAAAACAGAATATAAAAATTATGGTAGTCTTGATCTAACACAGATTGATTACAAACTAAATTATTTTAATGTTCCATTAGATTTTAAATTTTGGAATAAAATTTATGTAATTGCAGGTCCACAAATAGGATTTTTACTTAGCGAAAGATATCAAGAGGTATATATTGGGAAAGTTAAATCCAATGTCGAATTAGGGTTGAATTTAGGAACCGGATTCAAAATAAATAAGGTGTTTATAGAATTTGGGATATATCAAGGTTTAGGAACTATACTGAATTATCAATATGAGTCAACCAGAAAAACAGTTGATGTAAGAAATGGATTGGCTAAATTTACATTAGGATATAATTTAAAATAGGATGATCTCACCCAGCTCATAACCTCTGTAAGTGAAGTAAAATACTCTCCGTTTTGTCATTCCGACGAAGGAGGAATCTCATATAATATATCCAGCTATTATATCTAAACTCGAAGCAAGTACAAAAAGCATGGTTCAAACCATTCAAAACTCGGCGCAAACTCAAAAAGTACGGCGCATTTCGTTTTGAACCCTGTGCAAAACAAAAAAAATGCGGTGCATGCCATTATGAACTCGGCGCAAACCTCAAAATCCATAATTTTTTTGCAAATAGCCGTTACAAGAATCAATGTATGGTAATCATTTGGTTTCCTTTATTGTTATTTTTTACCAAAATAGTATTCACTATCTGCAAAACTGTGCAAAACTATCTCTCTAAAAATTTCCTTTTTACACTGAGACTTTTACCTTTGTAGGTCGAAACATAATTATACCATCATGGATAAGAACACTAAAAGAAGTGAAGCTTTATTATACCACGCCAAACCAACTCCCGGAAAAATTAAAGTGGTACCCACTAAAAAATATGCTACACAAAGAGATTTATCCTTAGCCTATTCTCCCGGAGTTGCTGAGCCTTGTCTAGAAATAGCTAAAGACGTTAATGATGTTTACAAATATACCGCCAAAGGAAATCTAGTTGCCGTAATATCTAATGGTACAGCTGTTTTAGGACTAGGTGATATAGGTCCAGAAGCGTCCAAGCCTGTGATGGAAGGTAAAGGATTATTGTTCAAGATTTTTTCTGATATTGATGTTTTTGATATAGAAATTGGAACCAAAGATGTAGAAGAATTCATTCAAACGGTTAAAAATATAGCACCAACTTTTGGAGGAATCAACCTCGAAGATATCAAAGCACCTGAGTCATTTGAAATAGAAAAACGTTTGGTGGAAGAATTAGACATTCCTGTCATGCATGACGACCAACACGGTACCGCGATTATTTCTTCGGCTGCATTAATCAATGCTTTAGAGCTTGCCAACAAAAAAGCCGAAGACGTAAAAATGGTAGTTTCAGGAGCAGGTTCAGCAGCAATAGCATGTGCCGATTTATACGTTCTATTGGGAGTGAAAGTAGAAAATATTCTCATGTTCAATAGCAAAGGACTATTAACAAAAAACAATCCAGCACTTTCAGAATTACAGCAAAAATATGCTCAAGACATTGCTCCAATAAGTCTAGAAGAAGCCTTGAAAGGAGCTGATATTTTCTTGGGATTGTCATCAGGCGATTTAATGACTCCAGAAATGTTATTGGGAATGGCAGATAATCCTATTGTTTTTGCCATGGCAAATCCAGATCCAGAAATCAACTATAATCTTGCGATTGCCACTAGAAAAGATATTATTATGGCAACAGGTCGTTCAGATCATCCTAATCAGGTGAATAATGTTCTTGGATTTCCTTATATTTTTAGGGGAGCATTAGATGTTCGCGCTACAAAAATTAACGAAGCTATGAAAATGGCTGCGGTTCGAGCCTTGGCAGCCTTAGCAAAACAACCCGTTCCAGAACAAGTCAATATTGCTTATGGGGAAACTAAACTTGTTTTTGGACGCGACTATATAATTCCAAAACCATTCGACCCAAGATTAATTACTACTGTAGCACCTGCTGTAGCTAGAGCTGCAATGGAATCAGGGGTAGCGTTACACCCTATTGAGGATTGGGAACGTTATGAAGATGAATTAGCGGAGCGAATGGGTTCAGATAATAAAATGGTTCGTCTCTTGACTAACAGAGCCAAGAATGATCCTAAGCGAATTATTTTCACCGAAGCCGATCATTTGGATGTGCTTAAGGCAGCTCAAATTGTTTTAGAAGAAAAAATTGGTTTTCCTGTTTTGTTAGGAAACAAAGAAGTGATATTGGAGCTCAAAAAAGAAATAGGATTTGATGCCGAAGTACCGATTTTTGATCCAAAAACAAAAGAAGAAGATTCCCGCCGTTTGAGATATGCCGACTTGTTTTGGAAATCTAGACAAAGAAGAGGAATTTCTCTGTTAGACGCTCAAAAATGGATGCGAGAGCGCAATTATTTTGGTGCCATGATGGTGAATGAGGGCGAAGCAGATGCTCTTGTTACAGGGTATTCCAGAAGTTATCCATCAGTGGTAAAACCTATGATGCAATTGATTAGCAAAGCACCGGGAATTTCTATTTTTGCAACAGCAAATATGATGTTAACTAATCGTGGTCCCATGTTTTTGTCAGATACCGCTATAAATCCGAATCCCTCTGCAGATGATTTGGCAAAAATCGCTCTGATGACTGCAAATACGGTAAGAATGTTTGGAATGGAGCCTGTAATTGGGATGGTATCGTATTCAAATTTTGGCTCATCAAATAACGAGAGTACATCTAAAGTTAGAGAAGCAGTGGCTTATTTGCACAAATATTTCCCAGACTTAGTTGTCGATGGAGAAATTCAAGCCGACTTTGCATTAAATTCAGATATGTTAAAGGCAAAGTTTCCATTCTCAAAATTAGCAGATAAAAAGGTAAATACCTTAATATTTCCAAATCTAG
>Ga0315904_10001334_pt1 | contig 38919 bp, 35 predicted proteins | sample LakEriMetagenome_6_FD_203529 | JGI IMG/M metagenome (GOLD analysis project Ga0315904, IMG submission 203529) | Freshwater fungal communities from buoy surface, Lake Erie, Ohio, United States - Buoy 12 MA120 | ecosystem: Environmental > Aquatic > Freshwater > Lake | place: USA: Lake Erie, Ohio... | reverse complement strand
GGCAGTGGGCGCTCGGTGCCCGCGGTGCGGCGCTGCTCGGCAATCCCGGCGTGCTTGCGATGATCGAGCACCACGCGGTGCTCTACGCCGACCTGGTCGACCCGCTTGCGATGCTGGCCGCACCGCGCGGCGCGACCGGTCTCGCGCGCTACTGGCCGTATGCCGCGGCCGGTGAACCGGGCGCCGTCGACGAGCCGTCGACCCGCGCCTATACGCAGTTGATGTCCGCCTCGCAGGGCCTCGTCGCCGAAGAGATCCTCGATGCCTACGACATCGGGCGCCACCGCCGCGTGCTGGACGTCGGCGGCGGTGACGGCACTTTCCTGCGGGCGGTCGCGCGCCGTGCGCCCGGGGTCGCGCTGGCGCTGTTCGACCTGCCGGGCGTCGCCGCCCAGGCCGAGCGGCGTTTCGCCGAGGCGGGTCTCGCCGGTCGGGCGGCGGTCACCGGCGGCGACTTCAGCCGCGACCCGTTGCCGACCGGGGCGGACCTCGTGACCTTCGTGAGGGTGCTGCACGACCACGACGACGAGCGGGTCGACGTCCTGCTCGCCGCGGCCTTCAAGGCGTTGCCATCCGGCGGAACATTGCTGATCGCCGAACCTTTGGCCGGTACCCGGGGTGCGGAACGCATGGGCGATGCCTACTTCGGCATCTATCTCTGGGCGATGGGCAGCGGGCGCCCGCGCACCGCGGAGGAGCTGGCCGAGCGTCTGCAGCGGGCCGGGTTCCGGCGGCCGGTCGAGCGCCGTACCCGGGTGCCGCTGCAGACCCGGGTGCTGGTCGCGCGGCGACCCTAGAGGCGGGGCCGTGGCCTTGGGGTGGCGGTCAAAGCCGAGTTGTCATTTAAAGTTGACACTAGAGAGCGTAAGCGTACACTGACAAGTGGGGGAGCAGGTCGGGGAGGCCTGATGGGTCAGGGAATGAACACTCTGGCAGTGGTTTTGGAGGCGCCTGAGCGCCTGGCGCTCACGCGCCTGCCGCTGTGCGAGCCGGCTTCCGAGGATGTCGTCGTCGACATCGAGTGGAGCGGCATCAGCACGGGTACCGAACGCCTGCTGTGGTCGGGCCGGATGCCGCCGTTCCCCGGCATGGGCTATCCGCTCGTACCCGGCTACGAATCCGTCGGCCGGATCAGCGCGATCGGCGCGGCCGTCGGCGGCACGCATCGCGTCGGCGATCGCGTGTTCGTCCCCGGCGCACGCTGCTACGGCGAGGTGCGCGGGCTCTTCGGCGGCGCCGCATCGCGCGTCGTCGTCCCGGCCGCACGGGTCACCGCGGTCGATGAATCTTTGGGTGTGTCCGCGGTGCTGCTCGCCCTGGCCGCGACGGCGCGGCACGCGTTGGCGGCGCCCGGCGCGCGTGCGCCGGACCTCATCGTCGGTCACGGCGTGCTGGGACGGCTGCTGGCGCGCGTCGCACTCGCCGAGGGCGCGATGGCGCCGACCGTCTGGGAGCGCGATGCCGCCCGGGCGGACAGCGATGGCCTGTATCCGGTCTGCACGCCGGACGACGATCCGCGGCGCGACTATCGTGCGATCTACGACGTCAGCGGCGACGCCGGCATCCTCGATGCGCTGATCGGTCGCCTCGCCCCCGGCGGCGAGATCACGCTGGCGGGCTTCTATGCGGGCGCGCTCAGCTTCGATTTCCCTGCCGCCTTCATGCGCGAGGCGCGGCTGCGCATCGCCGCCGAATGGAAAGACGCCGACCTGCAGGCCGTGCTCGCGCATCTCGCCGCGGGTCGCCTGTCGCTCGACGGCCTCGTGACGCACCGTCTGGACGCGGCGGACGCCGCGCAGGCGTATCGCCAAGCGTTCGAGGACACCCACTGTCTCAAGATGGTCCTGGATTGGAGGCACGCTGCATGACGCCCCCCGCTGATACGGTCTCGATCCCTGTGGAGCGGCTCAAGCGCAGTACCCGCGCGGAAGCCGCCATCGAGCCGCCGCCGGTCGCACCGACCGCGGTCACCAAGGAGACGCAGATCATCGCGATCTACGGCAAGGGCGGCATCGGCAAGAGCTTCACGCTCGCCAACCTCAGCTACATGATGGCGCAGCAGGGCAAGAAGGTCCTGCTGATCGGCTGCGACCCCAAGAGCGACACCACCTCGTTGCTGTTCGGTGGCCGGGCCTGTCCGACCATCATCGAGACCTCGTCCCGCAAGAAGCTCGCGGGCGAGCAGGTCGAGATCGGCGATGTCTGCTTCAAGCGTGACGGCGTGTTCGCGATGGAGCTCGGCGGCCCCGAGGTCGGCCGCGGTTGCGGCGGTCGCGGCATCATCCACGGCTTCGAGACCCTCGAGAAGCTCGGCTTCCACGACTGGGGCTTCGACTACGTGCTGCTCGATTTCCTGGGCGACGTGGTCTGTGGCGGCTTCGGCCTGCCGATCGCGCGCGACATGTGCCAGAAGGTGATCGTCGTCGGCAGCAACGACCTGCAGTCGCTGTATGTCGCGAACAACGTCTGCTCGGCGGTGGAGTACTTCCGCAAGCTCGGCGGCAACGTCGGCGTCGCCGGCCTCGTCATCAACAAGGACGACGGCACGGGCGAGGCGCAGGCTTTTGCGGACGCCGCCGGCATCCCGGTGCTCGCCGCGATCCCGGCGCACGAGGACATCCGTCGCAAGAGCGCCAACTACGAGATCATCGGCCGGCCCGAGAGCGAGTGGGGCGGCCTGTTCGCCGCGCTGGCCTCGAACGTCGCCGAGGCGCCGCCCGTGCGTCCGAAGCCCTTGTCGCAGGACGGGCTGCTCGGCCTCTTCAAGGGCGAGGCGGTCGGCCGCGACTACGTGCTGCAGCCCGCCAGCTTCGAGGACATGTGCGGTGCCTCGCAGGTCCACAAGCCGTCCCTCGAGGTCGTGTACGACACGGTATGACATGAGCGCGCTCGATACCGACAGCACCGCCGTGAACGAGGTCGTCTATGACGGCCCAGGCGCCGCCTTGGCGGCGCCGGTCGCGGGCGCTGCCGCGGCGTCGGGCTGCCACGGCGGACGGGAGACGATGCGCGCGGCCGCGGCGGCGGCCGGCAAGAGCGACACGCTCGCGCAGTACGCCAAGGACTACCCGGCGGGTCCGCACGACCAGCCGCAGAGCATGTGCCCGGCGTTCGGTTCGCTGCGCGTCGGCCTGCGCATGCGCCGTACCGCGACGATCCTCTCCGGATCGGCCTGCTGCGTGTACGGCCTGACCTTCACCTCGCACTTCTACGGCGCGCGCCGCACCGTCGGCTATGTCCCGTTCAATTCCGAGTCGCTGGTGACCGGCAAGCTGTTCGAGGACATCCGCGACGCCGTCCACGCGACCGCCGATCCGGCGCAGTACGACGCCATCGTGATCACCAACCTCTGCGTACCGACGGCGTCGGGCGTGCCGCTGCAGTTGCTGCCCAAGGAGATCAACGGGGTGCGCATCATCGGCATCGACGTGCCGGGTTTCGGCATCCCGACGCACGCCGAGGCGAAGGACGTGCTGGCGGGCGCGATGCTCAAGTACGCGCGCACCGAGGTCGAGGCGGGCCCGGTGCAGGCGCCGCGCAACGCGCGTGCCGGTCTGCCGACGGTGACGCTGCTCGGCGAGATGTTCCCGGCGGACCCGGTCGGTATCGGCATGCTGCTCGAGCCGATGGGCCTCGCGGCCGGCCAGGTCGTGCCGACCCGCGAGTGGCGCGAGCTCTACGCCGCGCTCGACTGCGAAGCCGTCGCCGCCATCCATCCTTTCTACACCGCCGTATGCCGCGAGTTCGATGCCGCGGGCCGGCGCATCGTCGGGTCGGCGCCGGTGGGCCACGACGGCACCGCCGCCTGGCTCGAGGCGATCGGCAACGCCTGCAACGTGCCGCGCGCGAAGATCGAGGCCGCCAAGGACCGCGCGCTGCCGGCGATCCGCGCCGCGCTCGCCGCAGCACCGGTCAAGGGGCGCATCACGCTGTCGGGCTACGAGGGTTCGGAGCTGCTGGTGGCGCGCCTGCTCATCGAGAGCGGCGCCGACGTGCGCTATGTCGGTACCGCCTGTCCGCGCACGCGCTGGTCGGATCCGGACCGCGAGTGGCTCGAGGCGCGCGGCGTGCACGTGCAGTTCCGCGCCTCGCTCGAACAGGACCTCGCGGCGTTCGCCGAATTCAAGCCGGACCTCGCCATCGGCACGACGCCCGTCGTGCAAAAAGCCAAGGAAGCCGCGACGCCCGCGCTCTATTTCACCAACCTGATCTCGTCGCGTCCGTTGATGGGCCCGGCCGGCGCGGGTTCGCTCGCGCAACTGGTCAACACGGCGCTCGCCGGCAAGGCGCGCTTCGACGAGATGAAGGCGTTCTTCGGCGAGACCGGGCAGGGCGACGCCGCCGGCATCTGGGAGGACCGCCCGCAGCCGCGGCCCGAGTTCCGCGACGCCTACCGTCGCAAGCTCGACAAGCAGGCCAAGGCGCGCAAGGCGGAGGAGATGATCTGATGCTCGTGCTCGACCACGATCGTGCCGGCGGCTACTGGGGGGCGGTGTACGTGTTCGCCGCCATCAAGGGCCTGCAGGTGATCGTCGACGGGCCGGTCGGTTGCGAGAACCTGCCCGTGACTTCGGTGCTGCACTACACCGATGCGTTGCCGCCGCACGAACTTCCGGTGGTGGTCACCGGGCTCGCCGAGGAAGAGCTCGGTCAGCACGGCACCGAAGGGGCGATGAAGCGCGCGCACAAGGTGCTCGATCCCGACCTGCCCGCGGTGGTGGTCACGGGCTCCATCGCCGAGATGATCGGCGGCGGCGTCACGCCCGAGGGCACGGCCATCAAGCGCTTCCTGCCGCGGACCATCGACGAGGACCAGTGGCAGTGCGCCAACCGCGCGATGTGGTGGCTCTGGACGGAGTTCGGCCCGAAGAAAGTGCCGGCGCCGAAGCCGCGCGCCGAGGGCGCCAAGCCGCGCGTCAACATCATCGGTCCCGCCTACGGCATGTTCAACATGCCGAGCGACCTCGCCGAGATCCGGCGCCTCATCGAGGGCATCGGCGCCGAGGTCAACATGGCGTTCCCGATGGGCGCGCACCTCGCCGACATCGCCAAGCTGGCCGATGCCGAGGTCAACGTGTGCATGTACCGCGAGTTCGGCAAGCTGCTCTGCGAGGGCATGGAGCGGCCCTGGCTGCAGGCGCCGATCGGCCTGCACAGCACCACCAAGTTCCTGCGCACGCTCGGCGAGCTCCTGGGGCTCGATCCCGAGCCGTTCATCGAGCGCGAGAAACACACCACCATCAAGCCGTTGTGGGACCTGTGGCGATCCGTCACGCAGGACTTCTTCGGCACCGCGAGTTTCGCCGTCGTGGCCGGCGAGACCTACGCGCGTGGCATCCGCCACTTCCTCGAATCCGAGCTCGGTCTGCCGTGCACGTTCTCGTTTGCGCGACGGCCCGGTGTCAAGCCCGACAACGCGGCCGTTCGTCAAGCGGTACGCGAGAAAACCCCCCTCGTGCTATTCGGCAGCTATAACGAGCGCATGTACCTGGCCGAGCTCGGACCTCGCGCGATGTACATCCCGGCCTCCTTTCCGGGAGCGATCATACGACGCCACACCGGCACGCCCTTCATGGGCTATGCGGGGGCGACCTACCTCGTGCAGGAGGTCTGCAACGCGCTGTTCGATGCGCTGTTCCACATCCTGCCGCTCGCCACCGACATGGACCGCGTGGAAGCCACGCCGGCGCGCGCCGAGCGCGAAGCCAGCGCCTGGGACGACGACGCCCGGCGCCTGCTCGATGAATACGTCGAGAGCGAACCTTATCTGGTGCGCATCTCCGCCGCCAAACGCCTGCGTGACCGCGCCGAGCGCGACGCGAGGCTGGCGGGGGAGGAGCGCGTCACGGCGGCCCGCGTGTCACGCGCGCGGGCGGAGCTCGCCGGAGGGCGTGCGGCATGAAGGGAAAGATCATGCCGGCGGCGTGGAGCCGCATCAGAGGGGGAGAGCATTGTCGGGCGACGGCCGCCGAGAGGCGACCGGCGCAGGTTGCGACCCGGGTCGCAGCCGACAATCCCTGCCGCGCGGGAGTGCGTGGAAAAGCAACGTTGTTTAGTAGGAGGTAATCCGTAATGGCTGAAGGAAAGAGCATATCCGGCGCGACGCCTGACGAGGCACGCGCCATCAACCGGTTCTTCTGGCTCGCGACCTGGGCGTGGTTCGCCACCTCGGTGCTCGCGCACTTCTTGATCTGGAACTGGGTCCCCTGGTTCTGATCGCCTGAAAGCTAAGGAGAATTCTTATGTGGCGTATATGGATGCTCATGGATCCCCGCAAGGTGATCATCATCGGTGGTGCCCTCGTGGCGACGATCGTCGCGACCAACCACTTCGTCCAGCTGAGCACGAAGTACTCGTGCTGGCTCGACGGTACGGGTAGCGGAACCTGCCTCGCGCCGGCGCCGGCTGCTGCACGCAACGTGCAGCACAACGCGCCGCTGCCGGGCGGCTGACCCGGATCGCTACGGGTGGCGGGCCGGCTCCTCCTGGACCGTCCCGTCGCCCGCGGCGGTTTGACCGCGAACGGAAACACCTGGCAGCTGTTGACGGGGAAATGTCATGGCAATGCTGAACTTTGAAAGGAAATACCGCGTCCGTGGCGGCACGTTGGTCGGCGGGGACCTGTTCGACTTCTGGGTCGGACCGTTCTACGTCGGCTTCTTCGGCGTCACCGCGGCGCTGTCGGCCGTGCTCGGCACCTTGTTGCTGGTCTACGGCGCGGCCATCGGGCCGACCTGGAACCTCTGGCAGATAAGCATCGCGCCGCCCGACCTCAAATACGGGCTCGGCCTTGCGCCGATCGCCGAGGGCGGGCTCTGGCAGCTGGTGACGATCTGCGCCATCGTCGCGTTCACCTCATGGGCGCTGCGGGAGGTCGAGATCTGCCGCAAGCTCGGCATGGGATTCCATGTCCCGATCGCCTTCGGCAGCGCGATCCTCGCCTACGTCACGCTGCAGGTGGTGCGGCCGGTGCTGCTCGGCGCCTGGGGGCATGCGTTCCCTTACGGCATCTACAGCCACCTCGACTGGGTGTCGAACGTCGCCTACCAGTACCTGCACTTCCACTACAACCCGGCGCACATGATCGCGGTGACGTTCTTCTTCACCACCGTGCTCGCGCTGGCGTTGCACGGATCCCTGGTGCTGTCCGCGCTCAACCCGCCGGACGGCGAGGTCGTCAAGGGTGCGGAGCACGAGAACACCTTCTTCCGCGACAACATCGGCTACTCCATCGGCACCTTGGGCATCCACCGCTTCGGCTTGCTGCTGGCGGTGAACGCGGGTGTCTGGAGCGCCATCTGCATCGTGGTGAGCGGACCGTTCTGGACGCGCAGCTGGACGGACTGGTGGGCCTGGTGGCTCAACCTTCCGGTCTGGAACTGAGGAGAAGACCATGGCTGAATACCAAAACATCTTCACCCGCGTCCAGGTCGACGCGCCGCATTACCCCGGCGTGCCGCACGAGCCGCGCGGCATCTGGCAGCGCGGCATCAAGGCGCGCACCAACTACTGGCTGGGCAAGATCGGTGACGCGCAGATCGGGCCGTTCTATCTCGGCACCTCGGGCGTGCTGTCGATCCTGTTCTTCATCATCGCCTTCGAGATCGTCGGGCTGAACATGCTCGCCTCGGTCAACTGGAACCCGCTCGAGTTCGTGCGGCAGCTGTTCTGGCTCGCCCTCGAGCCGCCGGCGCCGGAGTACGGGCTGCGCCTGCCGCCGCTCGCGCACGGGGGTTGGTGGCTGATGGCCGGCTTCTTCCTGACGCTCTCGGTCATCTTCTGGTGGATCCGCACCTACTCGCTGGCCCGCAAGCTGAAGATGGGGACCCACACCGCTTGGGCGTTCGCCTCGGCGATCTGGCTGTTCCTCGTGCTCGGCTTCATCCGCCCGGTGATGATGGGCAGCTGGTCGGAGGCCGTGCCTTTCGGCATCTTCGCGCACCTCGATTGGACGGCGGCGTTCTCGCTGCGCTACGGAAACCTGCTCTACAACCCGTTCCACGCGTTGTCGATCGTGTTCCTGTACGGCTCGGTGCTGCTGTTCGCGATGCACGCCGGCACCATCATGGCGGTCAGCCGCTTCGGCGGCGAGCGCGAGGTCGAGCAATCGCTGGACCGTGGTACCGCCTCGGAGCGCGCGGCACTGTTCTGGCGCTGGACCATGGGGTTCAACGCCACCATGGAGTCGGTCCATCGTTGGGCCTGGTGGTTCGCGGTGCTGTGCACGCTCACGGGCGGCATCGGCATCCTGCTCACCGGCACGGCCGTGGACAACTGGTACCTGTGGGCGGTGAAGCACGGCGTCGCGCCGTCCTATCCGACCACCTTCGAGGCGTTGCCCGACCCGGCGACGCTGCAGGGAGGCCCGTGATGAAGAACCTGATCAGGAATGGCGTCGCGACGCTGGTCGCGCTCGGCCTGCTGTCCGCCTGCGGCGAGCGGCCGCCGATCGACACGCAGCAACTCGGATACCGCGGCACGGGGATGGAGCAGAACATCAACCCGCGCATCATGAAGACGGTGATGGCCGCCAACCAGCCCGGGCCGATCCAGCCCGCGGCGGACGGCAGCGGGCCGCTCGCCTCCGAGGTGTACCAGAACGTGCAGGTGCTCAAGGACCTCTCGGTCGGCGAGTTCACGCGCGTGATGCTGTCGATGGTCGACTGGGTCGCCCCCGCCGACCAGAAGGACTGCACCTACTGCCACAACGCCGAGAACTACGCCGACGAGAGCAAGTACCAGTACCAGGTCGCGCGGCGCATGCTGACGATGACCCGCGACATCAACAGCAACTGGCAGGCGCACGTGGGCGAGACCGGCGTCACCTGCCACACCTGCCATCGCGGGCAGCCGGTGCCGCCGTACGTCTGGTTCGTCGATCCGGGCAAGAGCCGCGAGAACGCCTTCGTCGGAACCCGCGCGGAGCAGAACTCGGCGGTCACCGGCCTCGGCATCACGACCATCGGCCACTCGAGCTTGCCGTACGACCCGTACAGCCCGTTCCTGCTCGGCAACCTGCCGATCCGGGTCAACGGACCGACGGCGCTGCCGACCGGCAACCGCAACTCCATCAAGCAGGCCGAGTGGACCTACGCGCTGATGGTGCACATGTCCGATTCGCTCGGGGTCAACTGCACCTATTGCCACAACTCGCGGGCGTTCGCGGAGTGGGACGGTGAGAGCCGTCCGCAACGCACGACGGCGTGGCATGGCATACGCATGGCGCGCGGTCTCAACAACGAGTACATGGTCCCGCTCACCGGCGTGTTCCCGCAGCATCGGCTCGGGCCGACCGGCGATGTGGCCAAGGTCAACTGCCAGACCTGCCATCAGGGCGTGAACAAGCCTTACGGCGGCGCCAGCATGGCGAAGGACTACCCGGAGCTTCAGCGCGCCAAGCCGTTGCCGGCCGCCGCTGACGCGGCTGCCGAAGGCGCCGCCGCAACGGCGACCGAGGCCACCACGACCGCGGGCGATGCGGGGACGGTCGTCCCGGCGCAGGCTGCGCCGGTCGCTGCCGCGACCGCGTCGCGCGACGCCGGTCAGGGCTGACGGCGGGTCTGCGCGGATGGAGGCACTGCTCGCCCAGCCGCGCGGCTTCTGCGCCGGGGTGGCGCGCGCGATCGAGATCGCCGATCGTGCGCTCGCCACCTACGGCGCGCCGGTCTACGTGTTCCACGAGATCGTCCACAACAAGCATGTGGTGGACGACCTCGCGGCACGCGGCGCCGTGTTCGTCGATGACATCGACGCCATCCCGCGCGGTGCGCTGACCATCTTCAGCGCGCACGGCGTGGCCACCGCGGTGGTCGACCGCGCCCGTGAGCGCGGCTTGCGGGTGATCGACGCCACCTGTCCGCTCGTCACCAAGGTGCATGTCCAGGCGCAGCGCTACTCGCAGCGCGGCCACGTGATCGTCGTGATCGGCCATGCCGGGCACGAGGAGGTCGAGGGCACCCGCGGGTCGGTGGAGGGCGAGGTCCACGTCGTCGGCACGCTTGAGGAGATCGCGGCGCTGCCCATGCTGCCCGGCACGCCGGTCGCCTACGTCACCCAGACCACGCTCTCGCTCGACGACACGCGTGTGCTGATCGAGGCGCTCGAAGACCGCTACCCCGACATCGTCGGACCGGGGCTGGACGATATCTGTTACGCCACCCTCAACCGCCAGCGCGCGGTGCGCAGCTTGGTGAAGCACGTCGACCTCGTGCTGGTGGTCGGGTCGCACAACAGCTCGAACGCCAACCGTCTGCAGGAGGTCGCGGCGGACCACGGGGTGCCGGCGCGGCTCCTCGAGACCGCCGCCGAACTCGACGCGGCATGGTTGGCGGGCGTGCGGCGCATCGGCGTGACCGCCGGCGCGTCGACCCCGGAACACCTGGTGCAGGGTGTCCTCCTGCGTCTTCGGGAGCTCGGGGTCGGTCAGGTGCGTGAACTGCCGGGTCTCGCCGAGACGACCCGCTTCCGCCTGCCCGAGATGCTGCGCGCCTCGGCCTGACGCCCCCTCGGGCCGCATCGGCCCTTCGTGCGCGGATCAGCGCAGCTGGCTGCGCGTCAGCATGCGCATCACGCCGCTGAACATCGGGTTGTTGCGGAACTTGAGCGGGCGTCGCGGCGTGGCGCGCGATTCGGTGAGCTGCGCCGTGTGGCGCGCGATCGCATCGAAGATGCCCGGGACATCGAGACCGGCATCCTGCAGGCACTGCTCGCGCGTGCCATGTTCCAACGGACGGTCGGGCAAGCCGAGGTGCAGCACGGGCACGTCGTTGCCGTGCCGGGCGAGCAGCTCGCTGACCGCGGCGCCGGCGCCGCCCGCCACCACGTTCTCTTCGAGCGTCACCAGCAGGTCGTGGCTGGCGGCCAGTTCGAGCACCAGCGCCTCGTCCAGCGGCTTCACGAAACGCATGTCGGCGACGCTGGCATCGACGATCTCGGCGAACTCGTGGGCGGTGTGCACGAGCGTGCCGAAGGCGAGCAGGGCGATGCCCGATCCGCGCCGCTGCAGTTCGCCCCGGCCGATCGGCAAGGCGCGCGGCAGCAGCGCTCGGGCGCCGTCTCCGGCCGCCTCGCCGTCTTCGGTGAGCGCCGCGACGGGTCGGCGGGTGGTCTCGCCCGCAGCCGCGGTGCGTGGATAGCGGATCGCGCAGGGGCCGTCCGACTCGATGCCCGTGCGCAGCGCGGCGCGCAGACTGTCCGCATCGCCCGGGGTCATCACGGTGATGCCGGGCACGCAGCGCAGGAAGGACAGGTCGAGGCTGCCGTTGTGGGTCGCACCGTCCGGACCGACGAGTCCCGCGCGATCGATCGCAAAAGTGACCGGCAAGCCTTGCAGGCAGACATCGTGCACCAACTGGTCGAAGGCGCGTTGCAGGAAGGTGGAATAGATGGCGACCACCGGTCGCAGCCCGCGTGTAGCGAGGCCGGCGGCGAAGGTCACGGCGTGCTGCTCGGCGATGCCGACGTCGTGGTAGCGGTCGGGGAAACGCTTGGCGAAGGCGACGAGGCCCGATCCCTCGCGCATCGCCGGCGTGATCACCACGATGCGCGGGTCTTGCTCGGCGAGCTCGCAGAGCCAATCCCCGAACACCTGGGTGTAGGTCGGTGCCGAGGGTTTGCCGGCGACGATGCCGACCTCCGGGTCGAACGGGGTCACGCCGTGGTACTTGATCGGTTCCGCCTCGGCGCGCGCATAGCCCTTGCCCTTGCGCGTGAGCACGTGCAGCAACTGCGGCCCGCGCCGGCCTTGCAGGCTGCGGATCTCGCCGAGCAGCGCCGGCAGGTCGTGTCCGTCGACCGGGCCGCGGTACGCGAACCCGAGCGCGCCGAAGAAACCGTCGACGTCGGCGACGGGGCCCCGACCGCGGCCGGCGAGGTACTGCGAGAGTGCGCCGACGTTCTCCGAGATCGACATGCCGTTGTCGTTCAGCACCACCAACAGGTCCGCACCGAGTTCGCCGGCGTGATCGAGCGCCTCGAAGGCGAGGCCCGCGGTGAGCGCGCCATCGCCGATGACCGCGACCGCGCGCGCCGCATCCCCTTGAAGCCGCGCCCCGGCGGCCATGCCGAGCGCGGCGCTGATGGAGGTGCTGGAGTGCCCGGCGCCGAAGGGGTCGTACGGGCTTTCGTCGCGCTTGAGGAAGCCTGAGAGACCGTCGCGGCGGCGGATGCTGCCCATCTGGTCACGGCGACCGGTGAGCACCTTGTGGGGATAGGCCTGGTGACCGACGTCCCACACCAGGGCATCGCGCGGCGTGTCGTAGAGATAGTGCAGCGCGATCGCGAGCTCCACCGTGCCCAAGCCGGCGGCGAGATGTCCGCCGCTGCGCGAGACCGAGCGCAACAGGCAGTCGCGCAGTTCGTCGGCCACCTGCGGCAGCTGCGACGCCGCGAGGGTACGCAGGTCGCTGGGCGAATCGATGCGCGACAGCAGGGTGCTGCTCCCGCCTGCGGCAGAGTCTGTCGGGTGCTTCGGTGTCGTCGTCATGGCGGAGGCTCTCCGGCGGGCGAACGGGGCGGGACGGGGCGCTCGCCCCACAGCATCTCTGGGGGCAGCGGTGCGACCATCAGCAGGTGTTCGAGGACGCCGAGCGCGGCGAGGGTCGCGACCATCGTGTAGCCGATCGCGTCGACCGGCGAGCCCGCCGCCGCGGCTTGCGTCGCGAGCCAGACCGCGAGCAGGCCGCCCCCGAGCAGCGAGAACGGCAGCAGCGCGTTCATGCGCCGGTGATGCAGGTAGTCGAGGAGGTGGGCGAGGTGTGCGGGCAGGAAGCTCTCGCCCAAGTTGCGCACGCCAAGGAACAGGTTGAGCTTGGCGCTGCTGCGCAGCACCCACAACACGAGCAGCGTCGCGAGCCCGATCGCGTTCGGATGCCCGGCGGTGAGCAGCGCCACGGCGGCGGCGAGCGCCACGATGGCGAGTTCGTGCCAGAGGATCGCGCGCAGCGCCGCGAGCGCGTGGCGCCACCCGCGGCGTCGTACGCCGGCCGGCAGGGCGCGCACCGGACCGGTGATGGCACCGGTCAGGAAAGTGACCTCGATCCATGACCACAGCGCGAGCGCGGCACAGAAGCCCGCCACGGCCGCCGCCGCGCGCGTGTCATCGCGGACCTGCACCAGGGCCGCAAGGCCGAGCACCGCGATGACCGAGCTGGCGGCGAGCAGCGTGGGGTAGCTGCGGGGGTCGCGGCGCACGAGCCGGGTGATGAGGCCGGTCGCGCCCCACCACAGCAGCACCGTGAGCGCGACCGCACCGGCGAGCGTCGCGGCGGTCACGCGCTCAGCCGTCCGTGGGCGGGGCGGCGGGGGCGTCCTTGCCGTTGAGGGTCTCGCCCGCCCGGAACAGGCGCGCGAGCGTGGCGGCGTTCGCCGAGCCGAAGACATCGAGCTCGATGCGCATCGGCGTGCCGGGATCTTCCATGATGAACCGGCCGTCGGCGAGCCGGCTGAGCCGGTAAGGGGCGTCGATGTCTTTGCCGGCCTGCTGACGGCTGCGGGCGAAGCCGCGCATCACGCCGCGCGTGAAACCGGCCTCCTGCACCGACAGGGTACCGAGCGGCCGGCCGTCGGCCAGCGTCGCCGTGATGGTGCCGTCCGGTCGATCGGCGAACCGTACATCGTGGTACGAGACGACCGGCGTGACGGGCGCCGTGCCCGGCTCGGTAGCGGCCATCCGGCCGAGCGCTGCGACGATCAGGGAGCCTGCGACCAGCAGCGCAGCACCGACCAAGGCATGCCGTGGCATCCCGCCCGACGTCGCGGCGCTCATCGTGCAGCCCTCATCGTGCGGCGCCCGCCATCGGGCCGTGGGCCGCCATCGGGCCGTGGGAGAGATCGGGCGTGAGGCCCGCGCCCGCCCGGCCGTCGGCCGAGGTCAGGGGCGGGTCGATGTCAGGATGGTGTGCGGCTGCGGCCCGGCCCCCGGCCGACGCCTGCGCGAAGGCACGACCGAGCAGGTCGCCGACCTCGGCCGCATCGCCGAGGCTGCGCAGCATCGGCTGCGGCTGGTTGATGCGCCACGGCCGTACGTGCGGCCACAGCCAAAGATAGGACACGCGGCTCCCCGGGAGCAGCGACAACGCGATGTCGCCGGTCCCGTCGCCGCGGGCCCGCAGGTCGGCGGAACGCAACGTCGTGAACGGCAGGTTGAGGGCGCTCGACAGCGCGATGCCCTGGCGGATGACGATGCGGCGCGTGGTGATCGTGTACACCGTGCTGCGTGCCGCGAGCGCGGCGATGCCGGTGAGCATCGCGAGGCAGGCGAGCGAGAACGCCAGCGGTCCGATGCAGCCCGCGAGGGCTTCACCGGGCGTGGCGCCGCCCGCGTAGAGGTAGACCCCGCGCGCCGCGACGATGACCGCGAAATACACGGCGAGCGCCCGCACCCGATAGGCACCCGCGGCGAGGGAGCGCCACTCGGGCGCTCCCTGCCACAGCACCTGTTCGCCGGCCGGCAACATCGCGGGCAGGCCGCGTACCGGTTCGGAGTCGTGCTCGCTGAACACGGCGGGCGTCGCCATGGTTCAGACCACCGGGCCGAGGCGGCTCGGCACCGCGTAGAGGTGGCCGCTCGCGAAGTAGGCCATGATCCGGTCCTCTTCCAGCTTGGTCACCTGGCCACCGCCGACGATCGCCGGCACGCCCTCGAACTGCGCTGCGGTGATGGACGCGACCTTCACCTTGCGGCCCTTGGCGTCGTAGCGCACGAAACCGGACGGCAGCAGCACCGCGCGACCGCCGGGGCTCAGTTCGACCTCGAGGTAGCGGATCTGCGGCTCGGACTTGTCGACCCAGAGATCGCGGACAGTGCCTGCGGTGGCGCCGTCGAGGCCGACGACCGCCATGCCGCGCGGATCCGGATCGCGCGACGCGATCGACCATCCCGTGACCGAACTCATCGGCACGATCATCGGCGAACCGTCGACCATGCGCTCGGGCTGATCGGCACGCTGCGCGTAGGCCGCCGGGCCGACCCCATCACGCATCGGATCACCGGTGGGATCGAGCGGCGCACCCACATCGGGGCCGAAACGGTCGTCCCAGCCGACTTGGCGGGCGGCGATGGGGCGACGGTCGGCGCCGGAGGCGCGCGGTGCCTCGATGGTGCTGCCGTCGGCGAGACGGAACGTCTTCGGGCAGGGGACCGGCGGCAGCCCCTCCACCGTGATCGCGTTGCCGTGGCTGTCCACGCGGTTCGTGTCGAGCGGGTAGCCCTCGCGCTTGTCCTCGCGGTGCAGGTACCAGATGAGGCCGGCGAAGAAGACCCAGAAGCCGTACAGCGCGACCTGCGCGGCGTCGACGTATTCGAGGAAGCTGTTCGATTCCATGTTCAGTGCTCTCCCTGTTGCTCCAGTCCGGCCGCTCCGGCGGCCTGTCAAAAAATAGGTGGATCAGCCCGGCATCTCGGCGAGGCCGAGACCGTCGCCGCGCCCCGCAGGCCTGCCGGCCGCGCCCACGGCCGTGATCGTCATCGCGCCGGGCGCCGTGCGGCGCACGCGCACCAACGGTCCGATCGCCACCAGCGCCGCGAACAAGAGCGCGATCTCGAGGTGGTAGACGAACATGTAGCCGGTGGCGGGCGAGGCGAGCGCGGGGCCGAGCGCGCCCGAGGTCGCGAGCGCCCCGAGCGCGTTGCAGGCTGCGCCGCCGCCCGCGATGGCGAGGCCGCCGGCGGTCGCCTGCACCGCGCCCCATGCGCCGAGGGCGAGGCCGTTGTCACGATCGCGCAGCGACATCGCCGCGAGCAGCGTGCCCACCGAGAAGAGTCCGCCGCCGAAACCGATCAGCACGGCGCCGAGGCGGAACAGCATCGGGGACTGCAGCGGGTCCGCGAACACCACCGCGGCGAAGCCGAGCACGCCGACCAGTGCGCCGTGGGCCGCGACCCGCAGCGGATCTCCGCCGCGGCGCAGCGTGCGCGAGGCGAGGCCGAAGGCGACCAGGGCGCCGCCTGCGTAGAGCGCGGTGAGCAGGCTCGTGGCGCCGACCGGCATGCCGAGGATCTGGCCGCCGTACGGCTCGAGCAGGACGTCCTGCATGCTGAACGCGGCGGTCCCGAAGCCGAGCGCGGCCAGCAGCCGACGCGTGCTGGGCGGCGCGGTGAACTCGCGCCATGCCGCACCGAAGCGGGGCGGCTGCGCAGCGGTGGCGGCCGGCGCCGCGCGCGAGGGATCGCGCGGCTCCTGCTGCCACATCGCGATGACGTTCAGCACCAGGGTGACGACCGCAGCGCCCTGGATCACCTGGATGAGCCGCAGGTGCGTGTAGGTGCCGCTCAGCAGCACGCCGAAGATGACCGAGCCGCCCACCATGCCGATGAGCAGCATCACGTAGAGCAGCGCCACGACGCGCGGACGCGTCTCTGCCGGGGCGAGGTCGGTCGCGAGCGCAAGCCCTGCCGTCTGCGTCGTGTGCAGGCCCGCACCCACCAGCAGGAAGGCGAGCGCCGCAGCGCCCGGGCCCAGCCAGGGCGGCGGTTCCACCTGGCCGGTGCCGCTCAGCACCATCAGCGCGAACGGCATCACGGCGAGGCCGCAGTACTGCAGCAAGGTGCCCATCCAGATGTACGGCACGCGCCGCCAGCCGAGCACCGAGCGGTGGTGGTCGGAGCGGAAGCCGAGGAAGGCGCGGAACGGCGCGAACAGCAAGGGCAGCGCGACCATGGTCGCGACCAGCCACGCCGGCACCTTGAGCTCGACGATCATCACCCGGTTCAGGGTGCCATTGAGCAAGGCGAGCGCCATGCCCACCGACACCTGGAACAGCGCGAGGCGCAGCAGGCGCGGCATCGGCAGAGCGCCGCTCGCCGCATCCGCGAAGGGCAGCAGCCGTGAATCCTGCAGCAGGCGGACCAGTCGGCTCATGGTTGCGAGGCCAGATCGTGGGCGGCGATCCTGCGGCTCGAGACATCGCGCCGTGCTTCACGGAGTTTCAGGAAGAACTGCAGCGCGTTGATGGCGTAGGCCGCGTAAGCCACCAACGCGAGCGTCATCTGGCCCTCCAGCCCGAGGCTGCCGGTCAGCCAGGCCCACAGGTACGCGGTATGCAGGGCGATCACCGCCATGCTGACGACGTCTTCCCAGAAGAAACTGCGGGCGAACAGCCAGACCCCGAAGACCTCGCGTTCCCAGATCGCGCCGGTGACCATGATGACGTAGAGGAATGCGGTCTTGACGAGCACGGAAGCGGTGGCCGCCGCCGCGCCCTCGCCGCTGCGCAAGAAGTGCAGCACCAGCCACAGGCTGACGAGGAAGGCGATGAACTGCAGCGGCGCGAGGACCGCCTGCACGACCGTCCACGGGGAACGGTCCCGGCGGACCCGCTCCTCGGGGGTGTAAAGGGGGCGGCCGACGGCCACCGGCTTGACATGGGACATGGGCTGCTCGCGCCATTGGAACCCGAGCTGAAATCTAGAACGGCACCTTAGATGTGTCAATTCTTATTTACATCAAGCCAGATTGACATTTGACACCCCCCCGCCTATATGTGCGAAGGTGCTGGCCACGGGGTGTTCCACCCGCAAGGCCTCGATACAGGGCGCCAGCGGGGGAACGAGGTTCGACTATGGCGGAGAAGCCCATCGAGGCGATCTCGTCTGGCAACGGCCAGTCGGCGTTGCTGCGCGCGATAGAGTCGCAGATCATCCCGCGCCTCGTGCTGGCACATCCCACCGTGCCCGCGCCCGCGGCCACGCCCGCAGCCTGCCAGGCCGAGACCGAGTCCGTCCGCCCCTCGCACGCCGAGATCACCGAATTCACCGGCATCGTGCTCCGCGGCCGCACCGACGAGGCGGCGGCGTTCATGCGCGCGCTGCAACAGCGCGGCCTGACCACCGAGTCGCTCTACCTCGAGCTGCTGGCGCCGGCCGCGCGGCATTTCGGCCTGTTGTGGGAGACCGAGCGCAGCGATTTTGTGGAGGTCACGCTGGCCTTGCAGCACCTGCAGGGGCTCGCGCACGAGTTCAGCGCGGAGTTCAACGGCGACGACGTGTCGTCGATGCCCGCCGGTCCCCGGGCGCTCTGCGTCGCGCTGCCGGGTGAACAGCACGTGTTCGGCGCCCAATTGGTAGGTGAGTTCCTGCGCCGCGCCAGATGGGACGTCTGGGATGCGCCGGGCGCCACCGAGCAGGATATAATTGCGATGGCTGAGCGGGAGTGGTTCACCGTGGTCGGTGTCTCGATCAGCACGACCGATCAGTTGGACGCGCTCGCCGGCTTGGTGCGGCGGCTGCGGCGGGTGTCCCTCAACCCCGACCTGCGGGTGATGGTGGGCGGGCTGCCGTTCGAGGACCACCCCGAAAGGGCGGCCTTGGTGGGCGCCGACGCCACCGCGCGCGACGGGCGTGACGCGGTCGCCAAGGCCAACAAATTGCTGGAACTGACCCGACAACGGAACTGACACGCGAATCCAGACCTGATGAACTTCAAGGCGCCAAGGAAGGCCCTCGACGGACTCGCTGCCGACACGGTCGCAGGGCTCGTCACCGCAGCGGCCGACATCGTCCTGGTACTGGACCGTCGCGGCATCATCCGCGACATGGCGTTCGGCAGCGAGGAACTCGCTGCCGACCTCGCGGGCGACTGGATCGGCCAGCCCATGGCCGGCGTCGTCACCGTCGACAGCCAGCCCAAGGTCGAACTGCTGCTCGGCGAGCTCGACTCGCCCGTTCCCCGGCCGCGCCAGACCAACCACCCTTTGCCGGGAGGCGGCACGGTCGCGATCTCCTGGTCCTTGCGCCGTCTCGACGATGGCGGCCGGGTGCTGGCCCTCGGCCGCGACCTGCGCGCGCTCGCCGCGATGCAGCAACGCCTGATCGAAGCCGAGCAGGCGATGGAGCGCGATTACTCGCGCTTGCGGCTCGCCGAGGCGCGTTACCGCTTGTTGCTGCAGTCGAGCGCGGAGCCGATCGTGGTGGTCGATCTCGGCACGCAGCGCGTGGTCGAGTCGAACGCCGTCGCGGCGCGGCTGCTCGGCGAGGACGTGCGACGCATCGTCGGCAAGCCGTTCGCCGAGCAGCTCGACACCTCCGGCGGCCGTGCCCTGTCGGAGTGGTTCGCGGCCTTGCGCGCCGCCGGGCGCGCCGAGCCCTTGCGGGTACGCCTCGCCCACGAACGGCGCGAGTGCCGGTTGGGCGCGGTCATCTTCCGCCAGGACAACAGTTCGCACGCGCTGCTGCGCCTCGAAGCGCTCGGCCTCGCCGGGACGTCGAACGGATCGGCGGCCGCCGGCTCGATGGGCGGCGAGGGCAGGGGGCGCATCCCCGAGGTCTTCGACCGTTTGCCGGACGCGCTGGTGGTCACCAGCGACGAGGGCCGGATCCTCGCGGCCAACCGCGCATTCCTCGACCTCGCCCAACTGGCCTCCGAGGAGCAGGTCCGCAACGAATCGATCGAACGCTGGCTCGGGCGTCCGGGCGTCGACCTCGGCGTGCTGCTCGCCAACCTCCGCCAGAGCGGCGAGGTGAGGCTGTTCGCGACCCAGGTGCGGGGCGAACTCGGCGGCAGCGCCGAGGTCGAGATCTCCGCGACGCGGCTCGGCAGCGCCGAAGAGCCCGCGTTCGGGTTCGCCATCCGCAATGTCGACCGGCGGCGTGCCGTAGAGGGCCGCAGCGCCCGCGCCCTGCCGCGATCCGTGGAGCAGCTCACCGAACTCGTCGGGCGGGTCTCGCTCAAGGACCTGGTGCGCGAGACCACCGACGTCATCGAACGGCTCTGCATCGAAGCGGCGCTCGAGCTGACCCGGGACAACCGCGCCTCGGCGGCCGAGATGCTGGGCCTGTCCCGACAGAGTCTTTACGTGAAGTTGCGGCGCTATGGCCTCGGTGACCTGGACGGCGGCGAGGGTCCCGCGCCGTAGGGCCGAGAGGACCCGACCAAGCCGGACCGGGGCCCGAATGTAAATCAATGTTGACAGTCTAGGGTGTCATGGCTATTTTCCGGTCATGGCACGCACGGCGAGTACCCTGTTCCCACAGCGTCGACCCGGCTTCGCTGCCACGCTCGAGCTGCTCAAGCCCGTCACCTGGTTCCCGCCCATGTGGGCCTTCGGCTGCGGCATCATCGCGAGCGGCGTCTCCCCGACCGGGAACTGGGCGCTGATCGGCCTCGGCATCCTGCTCGCGGGTCCGCTGGTCTGCGGCACCAGCCAGGCGGTCAATGATTGGTTCGACCGCCACGTCGATGCCATCAACGAACCGCGTCGTCCCATCCCCTCCGGTCGCATGCCGGGTCGCTGGGGGCTCTACATCGCCGTCTTCTGGACGTTCGTCTCGCTCGCGGTCGCCGCGCTGCTCGGGCCATGGGTGCTGGGCGCAGCGGCCGTCGGTCTCGCGCTCGCGTGGGCGTACAGCGCGCCGCCCCTGCGGCTGAAGCGCAACGGCTGGTGGGGCAACGCCGCGGTCGCCGCCTGCTACGAGGGCGTGCCCTGGCTCACCGCGCTCGCGGTCATGACGGCCACGATGCCCGATGCGCGCAACCTCGCGCTCGCCTGGGCCTGGAGCGTCGGCGCGCACGGCATCATGACGCTCAATGATTTCAAGTCCGTGCAGGGCGACCGGCGCATGGGCGTCGGCTCGTTGCCCGTGCGTCTCGGCACCGCGCGCGCCGCGCAGGTCGCCTGCCTGATCATGACCGCGGCGCAGGTCGTCGTGATCGCGTTGCTGCTGGTATGGGGCCGTCCGCTGCATGCCGGACTCGTCGCGGCGCTGCTCGTCGGCCAAGTGCTGATGATGCGGCGGCTGCTGCAGCGGCCTGCCGAACTCGATGTCTGGTACAACGCCGCCGGCGTGCCGCTCTATGTGCTCGGCATGCTGGTCAGCGCGTTCGCGATCCGCCCGCCCGCCTGACCGCCTGCTCAACCGAGGTGCCGTCGAATGACCCCTGATCGTCGCTCCACCGGTCCCGGCGCGTTCCTCGGTTGGTTCGGCATCGTCCGCTTGGGCCTCGTGCAGGCGGCGATCGGTGCACTCGTGGTGATCACCACCTCCACCTTGAACCGCGTGCAGGTCGTCGAGCTCGCCTTGCCGGCGCTGCTGCCCGGCGTGCTGGTCGCCATCCATTACTTCGTGCAGGTGCTGCGCCCGAGGCTCGGTTACGGCTCGGACATCGGTGGTCGGCGCACGCCGTGGATCGTCGGCGGCATCGCAGTCCTCGGCCTCGGCGCCGTGGGTGCGACGCTCGCCACGGCCCTGATGCCCTCGGACCTCGCGCTCGGTATCGCGCTCTCCGTGCTGGCGTTCATCGCGGTCGGTCTCGGCGTGGGTGCCTGCGGTACGGCGCTGCTGGTGCTGATCTCGACCAGCGTCGCGCCGACCCGCCTCGCGGCGGCGGCGACCGTCACCTGGGTGATGATGATCGCCGGCTTCATCGTCACCACGGTCATCGTGGGCCAGATGCTCGAGCCGTTCTCGCTCGGGCGGCTCGTCGAGGTCACCGCGGCGGTCGCCGCAGGCGCGTTCCTGCTGACCTGTCTGGCCGTCTGGGGCGTCGAGCGTCCGCGGGGCGCGCCCGGCGCGGCGCAGGCGGCCGCAGCGCGCGCCGCACCGCCACCCGATTTCCGCACGGCGCTGCGCGAAGTGTGGCAGGAGCCGCATTCGCGCCGCCTCGCGAGCTTCGTGTTCATGTCGATGCTCGCGTACAGCGCACAGGACCTCGTCCTCGAACCCTTCGCCGGCAGCGTGTTCGGCTTGAGCCCCGCGGACTCGACGCGCCTCTCCGGCGTGCAGAGCGGTGGCGTGCTGATCGGCATGATCGTGGTGGCGGTGATCTGCACGGCAGGCGCGGGCACGCGATTCGGGTCCTTGCGCGGCTGGACCATCGGCGGCTGTGTCGGCTCGGCGGCGATGTTGGTGTTGCTCGCCGTGGGCGGTCTCGTGGGCGCAGGTTGGCCGTTGCGCACGACGGTGTTCCTGCTCGGCCTCGCCAACGGCGCGTTCGCGGTGGCGGCGATCGGCTCCATGATGGGTCTCGTCGGGCGCGGTCGCGAGTCGCGCGAAGGGACCCGGATGGGCCTGTGGGGCGCTGCGCAAGCCGTCGCCTTCGGATTGGGCGGCATCCTCGCGACCGGCGCCGTGGACCTCGCCAAGGCCGCGAGCGGCTCGGCGCCGCTCGCCTATGGCGTGGTCTTCGTCACCGAAGCGGTGCTGTTCGTCTTGGCGACGCTCTATGCGGTGCGGCTGAGCCGCGAGGACACCGAGTCGGTCGCCGGGTCGGTTGCAACAGAGGCGGGCGGGCGTTGGGCGCCGGCCGGGAGGAACTGACATGAGCGCGCAGATGCCCGAATACGATGTGGTCGTGGTCGGCGGCGGTCCCTGTGGCGCGACCGCCGCCGATGATCTCGCCCGCGGCGGCTGGAAAGTGCTCTTGCTCGATCGCGCGGGGCGCATCAAGCCCTGCGGCGGCGCGATCCCGCCGAAGGCCGTCGACGAGTTCGAGATCCCGCAGGACCTGCTGGTGGCGCGCATCACCTCGGCGCGGATGGTCGCGCCGAGCGCGAAGGCCGTGGACATGCCGATCGACGGCGGCTACGTCGGCATGGTCGACCGTGAGGTCTTCGACGAGTGGTTGCGCGATCGTGCGCGACGGAACGGGGCGTCGCGCGAGGCGGGGACCTTCACCGCCTTGACGCGTGATGTCGACGGTCGCGCCATCCTGCACTTCACCCCGAAAGCGGGCGGTAACGATGGCGCCGACGACCGGCGCGACGCCGGGGCTACGCGCCAGGTGCGGACGCGGCTCGTGCTCGGCGCGGACGGCGCCCGCTCCGAGGTCGCGCGGCAATGCATCGCCGGCGGCCGTGAGGTGCCGTTCGTCTACGCGTACCATGAGATCCTGCGCACGCCGCCGTCGCAGCCGACCGGCTACGACGGCAGCCGTTGCGATGTCTATTACCAGGGCGGCCTGTCGCCCGATTTCTACGCTTGGGTGTTCCCGCACGGCGACACCATCAGCGCGGGTGCCGGCACGGCGCACAAGGGGTTCTCGATCCGCCATGCCGTCGGCGACCTGCGGCGCATCGCCGGCCTCGAACGGGCCGAGGTGGTGCGGCGCGAGGGCGCGCCGATCCCGCTCAAGCCGCTGCGGCGCTGGGACAACGGCAGCGACGTGCTGGTGGCGGGCGATGCGGCCGGCGTGGTCGCACCGGCCTCTGGCGAGGGCATCTACTACGCGATGGCCTGCGGCCGCATGGCCGCGCAGTCCTTGGCGCGCTGCCTCGAGAGCGGCGATCCGCGCGCGCTGCGTGCGGCGCGCCGCGACTTCATGGCGCAGCACGGCCGTGTCTTCTGGGTGCTCGGCCTGCTGCAGCGCTTCTGGTATTCGAGCGATGCCCGCCGCGAGCGCTTCGTGAAGATGTGCCAGGATCCCGACGTGCAGCGCCTCACCTGGGAGTCGTACATGCACAAACGCCTGGTGCGGCGCGATCCGATGGCGCACATCCGCGTGTTCTTCAAGGACGTCGCGCACCTGCTCGGCCTCGCGCCGACCTGACCCCGCGGCTGCGACCGCATGCTCGCCGCGCGCCTCGCCGATGGCAGCCTGCTGCTCGCGATCGTCGCGCTGATCGCGCTGGAGGCCTCGGCGCTGCTGTGGCTCTGGTACCGGCGAGGTACGGGCCTCGCGCCGCGCGAATACCTCGGCAACCTCGTCTCGGGCGGCCTGCTGATGATGGCCGTAAGGGCCGCGCTGCTCGATCAGCCCTGGGTGCTCGTCGCCATGTGGCTGCTCGGCGCCTTGTTCGCGCACGTGATCGACGTGCTGCTGCGCTGGCGGCGGCCCGCGGGCCGGCTGCGCTTCAAAGACTGATCGACGTCTCGAACACCATCGTGGCGCTGCCGATGATCCAGACGCCGACGAGCGCGCCGTCGGCGAACTCGAGCTCCACATCGACGCGCCCGGGGCGCTGCATCGACTGGCCCTGCGCGCCCGAGAACGCGGCGCGGTCCCCGTCACGGGGCAGCAAGCCGTGGTGCAGGAGGTAGGCGCCGAGCAGTCCGTGCGCGTTGCCACTCACCGGGTCCTCGGGGATGCCCATCGCGGGACAGAACATCCGCGAGAGCGTGAGACAGCCCTCGATCTGCGGATCGAGCGTGAAGACGAAATGCCCGGCGGCGCCGAGCTGCGCCGACAGGGTGTTCAGGCGGTTGAAGTCGGGCTTCATCGCTTTGAGTTGCTGCGGGCCGCGCACGCCGATGAGCAGCCGGTTGCCGGCACCGCCCACGATGCGCATCTCGCAGCGCGGGTCGAGGTCGTTGCTCGAGAGCGCGAGGGCGTCGAGCACCGCGAGGCGCTCGCGCTCGTTGAGTTCGCGTCCGAGCGGCGGGGCGCTCTGGCGCACGGCGATTCGTCGCTCCGGACCCTCGCCGCGGACCTCCACATCGACAATGCCGGCTTTTTGGCGCTGGCGCAGGCGCTTCGGCGCCCCTGGCGCGCGGGACAGCACGAAGTGCGTGGCCACCGTGGCATGGCCGACGAATCCCGACTCGGTGCGGGGGGTGAAGAAGCGCACGCGCAGGTCGTGGTCGTCACCGTCAGGGGGCAGCACGAACGCGGTGTCGCCGTTGTTGAGTTCGCGCGCGATCGCCAGCATCTCCTCTTCGGAGAGCACCTCGGCGCCGAGCACCACACTGGCCGGATTGCCGGTGAACAGCTCGCGCGTGAAGGCATCGACGCGGCATATCTGCACAGTCTTGGTCATCGCTCGAACCCCCTCTGCACGCCAGCCCCGGAGCCGCGCGCGGCGCGATTGTAGGCGAGCGGACGCACGCTGCACAGGCAGACCGGCCGGGAGGGGCGGCGGATGTTGCAACACGATGATTATGATGGAAAAATATCCATACCCCAGGGGTGGCCTATCGGCCTGAGACGGTGCGCGGTGCACCGAACCCTCGAACCTGATCCGGTTAGTACCGGCGGAGGAAGGAAGGTGTCCATGCGTACCCTGTCTCGTCCCGTCCATCGCGGGCTCGTCGTCTTTGGCGTCGTGTCTGCGAGCCTCGCGGCCAGCATCGCCGTCGCCGCCGAGCCGCTCGAAGAGGTCATCGTCACCGCTCGCCTGCGCCCGACTGCACTCGTCGAGACGCCTGTCAGCGCCACCGTGCTCGATGGCGACACCTTGCGGGCCGCCGGGGTGCAGCACCTGCAGGATGTCCTCGGTCTCGTCCCCAACCTCAACTGGGCTTCCGGCACCTCGCGCCCGCGCTATTTCCAGTTGCGCGGCATCGGCGAGACCGACCAATGGCAGGGCGCGCCCAACCCTTCGGTGGGCTTCCTGGTCGACGGCATGGATTTCTCCGGTGTGGGCATGCCGGCGACGCTGTTCGACCTCGGACAGGTCGAGGTGTTGCGCGGTCCGCAGGGCACGACGCTGGGCGCGAACGCGCTTGCGGGGCTCATCAACGTCTCGACCGCTGCGCCGCGGCCGGAGCCGCTGCTGCGGCTCGAATCGACCGCCGGGGGATCCGGGACCTTCGCCCTCGGCGCCGTCGCCGGCGGCGCGATCGGCGCGACGGACGGCGATGCGGGTGGCGCGTGGCGTGCGGTGCTGCAGCGGCATCGCAGCGACGGCTCGCGCCGCAACGTCACCTTGGGCCGTGACGACACCAACGGCTACGACGAACGCACGCTGCGCCTGCGCGCCGCCTTCGCGCCCGCCGACGGTTGGCAGGCGGATCTCTCGACGCTGTGGGTCGAGCAGGACAACGGCTTCGACGCCTTTGCGATCGACAACTCCAGGGTCACGCGCTCCGACGATCCCGGGCGCGACCGGCAGCGCTCCCGCGGGCTCTCGCTCACCCTCGAGCGCGGCGGCGAGAGCACCTGGCGCAGCGTCACGGCGGTCGCCGACGCGGACATCCTCTACTCGTTCGACGGCGACTGGGGCGCGGATCCCGACTACGACTTCACCTCGCGCTTCCTGCGTGGCCATCGCACCATCACGCAGGATCTGCGCTGGTCGTCGGGATCGTCAGATCGCGCGTCCGGCTTCGACCTCACGGCAGGGCTCTACGCGTCGCAGGTCGACGAGCGCAACGACCAGTTGGACCTCTACGGTGGAGAGGTCTACCGCGCGCTGGTCTCCGACTATCGCGCACGCAGCCTCGCGGCCTACGGCAGCCTGCAGCGCGCCATCGCCCCGAAGTGGCGGGCGAGCCTCGGCCTGCGTGTCGAGCGGCGGTCGGTCGACTATGCGGACACCGACGGCAGCGCGCTCTCACCGGCGGAGACCATGTGGGGCGGCGATGCCACGATCGAGTACCGCCCCGCGGAGTCGTCGTTCGGCTATTTGTCCTTCGCGCGCGGCTACAAGGGTGGCGGCTTCAATCTCGGCGCCGCCATCCCCGCCGAACGCCGGTTGTACGATGCCGAGGGTCTCTACAGCCTGGAAGCCGGCTGGAAGCACGCCGACCGCGCGCGTGGCCTGACCGCGGAGATCGCCGTGTTCCACATGTGGCGTCGCCAGCAGCAGGTCAGCACGTCGGCGCAGCTCGATCCCGGCGATCCGCTGTCGTTCATCTATCTCACCGACAACGCGGCGCGCGGGGCCAACTACGGGGTGGAGGCGGCGCTTGCCTGGCGCCCCGTGGCCTCGGTGACCGTGCAGGCCACGGCCGCGCTCTTGCGTTCGCCCTTCACCGACTACCGGGTCGGGTCGCGCGACCTCTCCGGTCGCGACCAAGCGCATGCGCCGCGCGGGCAGTATTCACTGGGGCTCGATTGGCGCGATCCGCGGGGGGCGTTCCTGCGTCTCGACCTGCAGCATGCCGACGCGTTCTTCTTCTCCGACAGCCACGACCAGCGGGCGAGCGCCTGCACGCAGGCGGCCCTGCGCGCCGGTCACGAGACCCGGCGCTGGAGCGCCAGCGTGTGGCTGCGCAACGCCTTCGACGACGATTGCGCGCAACGCGGGTTCTTCTTCGGCAACGAGCCGCCTGCTTTCCCGGACAAGCTGTACGTGCAGAAGATCGACCCGCGCCAAGCCGGTCTCACCGTCTCCTGGACGATCCGCTGACCGTGGAATTCCTGCAGCAGGCCGTCTCGCAACTGCGTGCGAGTTCGCCGCTGGAACTCGCGGCGCTTGTGACCGGTCTCGGCTATGCGCTGCTCGCGGTGCGCCGTGACCGCCGCGCCTGGGTGTTCGGCGCGGTCTCCTCGGGGCTGCTCGCGTGGCTCGCGGCGGGCGCGCGTCTGCCGCTGCAGGCGGCCCTCCAGTCGGTCTACGTGCTGTTGGCGGTCTATGGTTTCCGTCAATGGTCGCGCGCCGCCGGTCCGCAAGACACGCGGGTGCGCATCGGGCGCTGGCCGCTGCGGCGCCATCTGCTCGCGTTGCTCGCGATCGCGCTCGGCACTGTGCTGCTCGCGCCCGCCTTGGCACAGTGGACGGATGCCGCCGCGCCGCACCTCGATGCCGCCGTGATGCTGGGCAGCCTGTTCGCCACCTGGCTCACCACCCGCGCGATCTTCGAGAACTGGTACTGGTGGCTCGGGGTCAACGTCGCCTCGTTCGCGTTGTACTTCGCCCAAGGCCTCGCGTTGGTGTCGGTGTTGTACATCGTCTATCTCGTGATCGCCGTGCGGGGTCTGCGCGAGTGGTCCCGGTGACGGCTGCGCGCGGCAGCGGACTCCATCGTCTGCGGCGCATCGAGGGGCCTGATGGGCCTGTGCTGAGACGGGAGTGGCATCCGGCGGCGGCGGGGCTCTTGGGCGCGGATTTCCGGACTGAGGTCGCCGCGCAGCGCTTGGCCGCCGCGCAGGGGCTGGCACCGCCGGTGATCGACCACGACCCCGACGCCGGTTGGGTGTCGATGCCCTGGATGGAGGGGCAGCCGCTCGAGCCGGACTGGCCGCAGCGGCCGGCGCGCTGTGCGGCGGTGTCGGGCGTGTTGGCGCGGCTGCGGTCGGTGTCCGCGCCCGGCTTGCCGCCGCTCGATCTCGCGGCGCGCGTGTCGCTGCTGCATCGACGTCTCGCGCAGCGCGACGCCGTGGCCGCGGCGGGCTTCGATGCCGAACTCGCGACGGTGCTGCCGCAGTGGCGGCGGACGAAGACGGGCTCGTCCACGGAAGCGGCCTGTGCGCCGTGTCTCGTCCACGGTGACCTGACGCCCGGCAACGTGCTCGTCCGGCCCGACGGGTCGTTGCTGCTGCTCGACTGGGAGTACGCCCACGCGGGCGGCGCCTGGGATGATCTGGCGGCGATGATGGCGGGCGAGCCGCGCGTCCCGGCCGCGTGGGCCTCGGCCGTCCCGCTCGCCGAGCGCGGTCGGTTCGACGCGATGCTGCGGCTGCGGCGTCTCCTCGATGCGCTTTGGCACGCGCTGCGGGCTGGCATCCCGCGCGGCGCTTAGGCACACTAGCGGGCGAATTTTCCGCAGGATTTCCGCCATGCCCAAGTTGATCGTCATCGACCGCGACGGACAGCCGCACGACGTCGAGGCCCGCGCCGGCCTGAAGCTCATGGAGACGTTGCGCGAGCTCGATTACGGCATCGCCGCGATCTGCGGCGGCATGTGTTCCTGCGCCACCTGTCACGTCTACATCGACCCGGCCTGGGTCGCCAAGATCCCCGCGGCGATGTCGGACGAGCGCGAACTGCTGCAGGAACTTGCGCACCACAAGGACGGCTCGCGCCTGTCCTGCCAGGTCGACATGACCGACGCGCTGGACGGCCTGCGCGTCACCATCGCACCGGACGAGTGATCGGAGCGCTGCGCCTAGCGCGGGAGGACGCCCATGGATTACATGCTGCTGTTGTTGGTGGTGGGCGGCGTCCTGGTGTTGTGGCGCATCGTGCACAAGTTCCGGGCGCTGCGCACCGTCCGCGAGGACGATTGGGACACCAAGTTCATCGCGCGGCTGCGGCGCAGCGGCGTGGACCCGTTCAAGCCGGCCGAGGTGGATTTCTTCCTCGCCTTGCCGTCCATCGAGGCGGCACAGCGCATCTCCGCACAGCTCACCGAAGACCTCTTCACCCCGGACATCCGCGCTACCGACGGGCCGGCAGACCTGCCCATCAGCGTGCATGCCCGCAAGGTGATGCAGGTCAACGAATCCGGCATCCGCACCGCTGCGACGCGGCTGCGTGAGCTCGCGGCCGCGGAGGGCGGGCGCTATGACGGTTGGGCGCCGGGGCCCGAAGCGATGGGTGCGCTGCGCACGGCCTCCGTGAAGGCGCGTTCCACGCCGCGCCGCGATCTACGCTGAGCCAGCGCGGCTGTCAGCGCCGCTCGGTCTGCTTGCGGACCGCTTCGGCTGCGGCGCGGATCGCTTCGGGGTCGCCGAGGTAGCGACGGCCCGTGGGGCGCAGCCTCGCGCCCTCCAGCGTGAAATCGTAGACGAGCGGCACGCCGGTCGGGACGTTCAGTTCCACGATCTCGGCCTCTGATACCCCGTCCAGCATCTTGATGAGCGCGCGAAGGCTGTTGCCATGCGCCGTCACCAGCACGTTGCGCCCGGCCAGCAGCTGCGGTGCGATCCGCTCATCGAAGCAGGGCTTCACGCGCACGAGGGTGTCCGCCAAAGATTCAGTGGCCGGGAGCCGTGCCGGGTCGATGTCCGCATAGCGCGGGTCGAAGCGCGGGTGGCGCGGATCGTCCGCCTCGAGCGGCGGGGGCGGGATGTCGTAGCTGCGCCGCCAGACCTTCACCTGCGCCTCGCCGTGGCGCGCCACGGTCTCGGCCTTGTTGAGCCCCTGCAGCGCGCCGTAATGCCGCTCGTTCAGGCGCCAGTCGCGCTCCACCGGGACCCACATGCGGTCCATCGCGTCGAGCATGATCCACAGCGTGCGGATCGCGCGTTTCAGCACCGAAGTGCAGGCGACGTCGATCGTGATGCCGGCGCGCAGCAGTTCCGCACCCGCGCGTGCGGCCTCCTCGCGGCCGAGCGGCGAGAGGTCCACGTCGGTCCAGCCGGTGAAGAGGTTGTCCACGTTCCAGGTGCTCTGGCCGTGACGGGCGAGGACGAGGGTGCCGGGCGACGTGTGGCCGGCGTGGGGCTGTCCGGAGGGCATCGGAAGTCTCGCGGGGCGTGGAAACAGGCCGCAAATGCTAGCACGCGGCCCGGTCACCGGACGGCGCGCGGATGTCCGGCCCGACCAGGTGACGGTCCACACCGAGAGCGCACCGGGTGGCGCGCGACGCCACGGTCGTCTCGAACATCGATTCGTTGATCGCCCGACGGTCCCGCGCGGCGGGCGCGTGGTGCAGGTGACAGGCGATGCCGCCCGCGGCCAGCGTCTGACGCTGCAGACCGGCGTGCTCGAGCCGGGCGCAGAGTTCCTTGTCCTCGGGGCCCCAGCCCTCGAAGCGCTCGTCCCAGCCGTTGGCCGCGAGCAGGTCCGATCGCCAGAATCCCTGGTTGCAGGATTTGATGGCCGTCCAGGCGGTCGCGACCCGCCGCAGCAAGGGCTGCAGCGTGGTCGAGCGCAGCAGGGCCGCGCGCCGCAGGCCGAGCCTGCCGGGTGATGCGGCATGGGGCAGGCGCCGCGGAGCCGTCGCCGGGTCGGCAAGCAGGTCCGCCGTCAGCCGCGCATCGAGGTTCACGCGTACCCCCTGCGTGTAGGCGCCCGGCCGCGCGAGGCGCCGATGGTCGGCGATGAACGCCGGATGCAGCAGCATGTCGCCGTCGATGAACACGAGGTAATCGCTGCGCGCCGCGGCGAGCGCGAGGTTGCGCAGGCGCGCGACGCGGAACCCCGCATGCGGTTGGCGCAGGTGACTGAGCGGCGTGGCGAGCCGCGCCGCGGCGGCATCGGACACCGCAGCGGTCGCCGGATCCTCGCCGTCCTCCGCGATGAGCACCTCGTCCGGCGGACAGGTCTGCGCGGCGACGCAGGCCAGCACTGCGGCCAAGGCGTCGGCGCGGGCGTGCGTGGTGATGCAGAGCGAGAGGCGCACGCCGATCCGCGTGGGGCAGGGTCGGGCGGCGCCCGACCTCAATCCGCCAAGGCCCGCAAGGCGTCGACGCAGACCGACAGCGAGGCGAAGTCCGCGCCGCCCGACGCCTCGACTTCGCGCAGCGTGCGTCGCCAGGCTTCGAGACGGCTCGAGCGTCCGGCAGACCAGGCCTGCCAACGCGCGGCCCACGCGTCGGCGCGTCCGCCCGCCGAGACCGGGGTGCCGATCAATTGCCCGAGGATCCGCACTTGCGAGGCACGCAGCCCGTCGCGAAGGCCGGCGCGCGCTTGGGCCTGCAGCGCGCCATCGACGGTGAGCGAGTCGATGCGCGCCTCCAGCAGATCGATGCTCAATGCCGCCGAGGCGCCGAACCAGGTCCGCGCCGTCGCCTCGATGGCCGCGGCACCCTGACCGGCGCCGTGGGTCCGTGCGAGTTCGCAGATGTCGAGCGCGGCGTCGAGCGCGGCGAGGCTCGCCGCCTCGGCGGCGATCGCCGCGGGGGCGCCCCCCGCGGCATGGCGCGCCCGCGCGGTCTGCCAGGCCTCGAGGACCCGCCCTTCGAGGATGCGCGGCAGCGCGCGCCGCAGGTGGGCGATCGGTCCGTGGTACTCCGCGACCGCCTCGGCCACCGACAGGCGGCCCGGCCTGCGCCGCAACAACCAGACGGTGGCGTGCCGCAGCAGCCGCGCCGATTCGCCGTGGATGGCGTACTGCGCCGCAGCGGGGATCTTGGTGTCGAGCGCCTCGACCGACTGCCACAGCGCGCGTGCCTCGAACGAATCCCGCGCGATGCCCCAGGCACGCGCCACATCGGCGGCCGAGGCGCCCGTGTCGGCGCAGGCGCGTCCGACGAAGGTCGGGCCCATGCGGTTCACGAGGCTGTTGGTGACCGCCGTGGCGACGATCTCCCGGCGCAGGCGATGGCGGCGGATGTCCGCGGTGAAGCGCTCGCGGACGGCCGATGGGAAGTAGCGCATGAGCTCCTGCGCGAAGCCCCGGTCTTCCGGCAGGTCGGAGCCCAACAATTGGCGGGTCAGCCAGATCTTGGAGTACGACAGCAGCACCGCGAGCTCGGGCCGTGTGAGCGTCTGTCCCTGCTTGCGACGCTGGGCGATCGCTTCGTCGTCCGGCAGGTGCTCGACCGCGCGGTTGAGTTCGCCGCTGCGTTCGAGGCTGCCGATCAGGCCCTGGAACTCGGGCAGCCGGGCGTGACCCTGCAGCTCGAGCGTGGACAAGGCCTGGCTCTGCAGGTAGTTGTTGCGCAGCACCAGCCCCGCGACCTCGTCGGTGAGCCTGGCGAAGAGCTTGTCACGCTCGGCGCGGCGCAGTCGGCCGCGGGATTCGATGGCGTTGGTCAATATCTTGAGGTTGACCTCGACGTCGGAGGTGTTGACGCCCGCGGAGTTGTCGATGAAGTCGGTGTTGATCCGGCCTCCCGCGAGCGCATATTCCACACGGCCGCGTTGGGTGAGGCCGAGGTTGCCCCCTTCGCCCACCACGCGCGCGCGCAGTTCGCGCCCGTCGACGCGCAGGCTGTCGTTGGTGCGGTCTCCCGCGGCGGACTGGGGCTCCGTCGACGCCTTGACGTAGGTGCCGATGCCGCCGTTCCAGAGCAGGTCGACGGACAGTCTGAGGATCGCGCGGATCACCTCCTGCGGCGGCGCGGAAGAAGCCTCGATGCCGAGCAGCGCGCGCGCCTCCGCAGAGAGGGGGATCGCCTTGGCGCTGCGCTCGAAGACGCCGCCGCCCCGCGAGATCGCGCGCTTGTCGTAGTCGTTCCAGCCCGAACGCGGCAGCGCGAAGAGCCGCGCGCGCTCGGCGAAGGACCGCGCCGGGTCCGGCTCGGGATCGAGGAACACATGTTGGTGGTTGAACGCCGCCACCAAGCGGATCTGCCGCGACAACAGCATGGCGTTGCCGAAGACGTCGCCCGACATGTCGCCGATGCCGGCGACCGTGAACGGTTGCGACTGGGTGTCGATGCCGAGCTCGCGGAAGTGCCGCTTGACGCATTCCCAGCCGCCGCGGGCCGTGATGCCCATCTTCTTGTGGTCGTAGCCGGCCGAGCCGCCGGACGCGAAGGCGTCGCCGAGCCAGAAGCCGCGCGCCACCGAGATGCCGTTGGCGATGTCGGAGAACGTCGCGGTGCCCTTGTCGGCGGCCACCACGAGGTACGGGTCGTCGCCGTCGAGGCGGCGCACGCCGGCGGGCGGCACGATCCGCTTGCCCCGGATGTCGTCGGTGACGTCGAGCAGCGCGCCGATGTAGGTCTTGTAGGCGGACACGCCTTCGGCCTGCACCGCTTCGCGCGGGCCACCCGCCGGCAGCCGACGGGGCACGAAGCCGCCCTTGGCGCCGACCGGGACGATCAGCGTGTTCTTCACGTTCTGCGCCTTCATCAGGCCGAGCACTTCGGTGCGGAAATCCTCGCGCCGGTCCGACCAGCGCAAACCGCCGCGCGCGACCTCGCCCATGCGCAGGTGCACGCCCTCGACGCGCGGACCGAGCACGTAGATCTCGCGGTGTGGTCGGGGCAGCGGCAGGTCCGCCACAGCATGCGGATCGAGCTTCAGGGCGAGCGCGGGGCGGCGTGACCCGTCGGGGTCGCGCTGGAAGAAGTTGGTGCGCAGCGTCGCGAGGATGACGCCCATGAAGGCGCGCAGGATGCGGTCCTCGTCGGCATGGGACACCGCTTCGAGCCGCGTGTGCAGCCGCTCGATGAGGCGTGACGCCGGTTTGGCCTGCGCGCGTCCCGCGCGCGGGCCTGCCGTCGGTGCGAGGCGCAGCGCGAACAACCGCCAAAGATCCGCCGCGATGCCCGGATGCGCCGCCAGCGTGCGCGCCATGTAGGCCAGGCTGAACGGGATGCCGGTCTGCAGCAGCCAACGGCAGCACGCGCGCAGCACGCCGGTCTCGTGGCCGTCGAGTGCGGTGAGCAGCACGAGCCGGTTGAAGGCATCATCGTCGAGCGTGCCGGCGCGGACCGCGCGCAAGGCGGTGAGGAAGCGTTCGCCGGCGCGCAGCGGGTCGGTGCCGGCGGGCGCGTCACGCAGCTCGAGCTCGAAATCCTGCAGCGCGACGTCGTCCATGCCGGCTGCGACGGGTGCGGGGTCGCCGAGCGGCGCGATGCGCCAGGGGCGCTCGGCCAGCATCCGCAGGCCGAAATTCTCGAGCACCGGCAACAGCTCCGCGATCGGCGCCGGGCCGCCGGAGCGGGCGACGCGCAGGTGCACGCGGGCGCGTGGCGCGCCGGCGGGGCGCCAGAGGCGCAGTTGCGGCTGCGCCGGATCGGCGGCGAGCGCCTCGAGCGCGGCGATGTCCGACAGTGCGTCCGCCGGTCCGACTTCGCTCTGGTACGCGGCCGGGAAGCGCGCGCCATGGCGATACATCAAGCGTGCGGCCTCCTCGGGCGGCCACGCGGCGTAGAGCGCTGCCTGGAGACCGTCTTGCCAAGTGGCGGCGGCCTCGGCGACCTCGCGCCCGAGCGCGGCTTCATCGACGGGGGTCCCGAGCGCGGCGCGTCCGCCACGCAGGGTCACGTGCAGGCGTGCGTGGTTGGAGAGCGCGATCTGCACCTGGGACTCGAGGTCCTCGGCGCCGCAGTGGTCGAGCAGCAGGCGCTCGATGCGTAGCCGCACTTCGGTGGTGTAGCGGTCGCGCGGCACGAACACCATGCAGGACCAGAAACCGCCGGCCGTGTCGTGCCGCATGATCACGCGCGTGGTGCGCCGCTCGTAGAGGTTGACCGCGCCCCGAACGAAACCGACCAGCTCCTGAACGCTTGCCTGGAACAACTCGTCGCGGGGCCAGGTCTCGAGCACCGCCAGCACCGCCTTGCCGTCATGGCTCGTCGGGTCGAGCCCGAAGGCGGCCACGACCTCGTCGACCTTGTGACGGACGACCGGGATCTCCGCGGGGGCGGCGAAGTACGCGGTGGCCGTCCAAAGACCCAGGAACCGGTGCTCGCCCACCACGCGGCCTCGGGGATCGCGCTCGAGCACCGAGATCTGGTCGAGATGCCCGGGGCGATGCACGGTCGAGCGTCGGCGGGATTTGGTGATGTGCAGTCCGTCGCGGGCCCGCGCCGAGGCCGGCGCGTCCACGCCGGCGTCCGTGCCGTACGTCATGCCACGCAGGATGCCGAGCCCGCTGCGTGGCACGCGGCGCAGACGGCCTCGCTGCAGCCGCAAGCGCTCGTAGCCCTGGAAGACGAAATGCGCGCCGTACATCCAGTCCAGCAAGGCGATGTCCTCGGCACGGCGTGCGCCGCCCCTCCGCGTCGATGGGGCGCCTTGCGCGCCGAGCGCGAGCGCCGCGGCGCGCATGCGTTCGCGCATCGGCCGCCAATCATCGACCGCGGCCGCCACATCGGCGAGGCCTGCGCGCAGCAGGTCGAGCAGACCCGTGCGGACGTCCGCGTCGAAGAGCGGGTCGATCTCGTGCAACTGCCAGGATTCCTTGCCGGCGCCCGGCGCCGCGCCGGCGCCGACCGCGCTCTTGAGCCGGCCGTTGCGGTCGCGCTCGACCTGCATCACCGGGTGGATGAGGGTGTGCACGCCGATGCCGGCGCGGGCGAACGCGAGGCCGACCGAATCGACGAGGAACGGCCGGTCGTCGGTGACGATCAGCACACGGCTGACGGGGCGGACGCCGGGAGGCACCGCCTCCGGCGGCAGGACCTCGATCAGGGTCTCGCCCGGGCTGCGCCGCGCGGCGAGCGCGGCGTGGCGGGCCGCGAGCGCCGCAGATTCGCCCGGCGTGCGCGCGGCGAGGTCCTCTTCTCCGACGCCGATGAAGTAGCCGCGCAGCAGGCCGGGGGCAGGCGAGCCGCGCCGTCCACGTGCCGCCGCGACGATGCGGTCGATCAGGGTGAGGCGTCGACGGGGGATCGACTTGCGCATTCGGACATCCTCAAGGAAAACTGGGTGCGATGATACGCTACGGTGGCGTGTCGTTCCCGTGACGGAGTTCCTCGACGAGGCGGCCGAGGATGCGGTCGAGCGCATCGCGGTCGGCGGGCGACAGCGCCGCCAGCAGGCGCCGTTCGAAGCGGCGCGCGAACGGCACGACGTCGGCGTATACCGACCGGCCTGTGGCCGACAGCCGGAGGCGGGAGCGCCGCCGGTCCTGCGCATCGACGGCGCGTTCGATGCGCCCGGCGCGGCCGAGCGCCGCGACCGCGCGGCTGACGGCGACCTTGTCCATCGCGGTGCGCTCCACGACCTCGGCGGCCGACAAGCCCGGCTCGTTGGCGAGCACGGCGATCACGCGCCATTCCGGGATGCTGAGGCCGAAGCGCAGGGAGTAATGTCCGGCGAGCGTCGTGCTCGCGAGGTTCGCGAGCACCGATAGCCGGTAGGGCAGGAAGCGCGCGAGCAGCAAGGGGCCGCGGTCGGCCTCAGCCATGCGGCACGACCCGCTGGTCGATGTCGCCGAAGATGGAACGTCCCGCTGCGTCGTGCATCGCGATCCGCACGCGGTCGCCGGCCTGCAGGAACGGCGTGCGCGGCGCGCCGTCACGCAGCGTCTCGACGGTGCGCTGCTCGGCGATGCAGGAGTAGCCGCGTCCGCCCTCGCTGATCGGTCGGCCCGGGCCGCCATCGGCATCGCGGTTCGAGACCGTGCCCGAGCCGATGATGCTGCCTGCGCCGAGCGCCCGACTGCGCGAGGCGTGGGCGATGAGCTGCGGGAAGCCGAAGGTCATGTCCACACCGGCATCGGCCCGGCCGAACGGCTTTTCATTGAGCCAGACCTCGAGCGACCCGTGCAGACGGGCGCCATCCCAGGCCTCGCCGAGCTCATCCGGCGTCACGGCGACCGGCGAGAAAGCCGAGGAGGGCTTCGACTGGAAGAAGCCGAAGCCCTTGGCGAGTTCCGCAGGGATCAGGTTGCGCAGCGAGACGTCGTTGACCAGCAGCAGCAGCCGGATCGCGCGCGCCGCGACCGCCGTATCGGCACCGAGCGGGACATCGCCGGTCACGACCGCGACCTCGGCTTCGAGGTCGAGGCCCCAGGCCGGGTCGCGCAGCGGGATGTCCCCTTGCGGCGCGAGGAAGGTGTCCGAGCCGCCTTGGTACATCAGCGGATCGGTCCAGAACGAGGGCGGCAGTTCGGCGCCGCGGGCGCGGCGCACGAGCTCGACATGGTTGACGTAGGCAGAACCGTCCGCCCATTGGAAGGCGCGGGGCAGGGGCGACGCGCAGGCGGCCGGGTCGAAGCGGTCGCCTTCGCCGCGATCCAGCCGGGCCGCGAGTCCCGCGAGGCCCGGGGAAGAGACCTCCCAGTCATCGAGCGCAGCCTGCAGGGTGGGTGCGATGCCGTCGGCGGGCAGCATGCGTGCGAGATCGCGCGAGACGACGACCAGGCGTCCATCGCGACCGCCGGCGAGGCTCGCGAGCTTCATCGCCCGAACTCCGCTTCGTGCAAGAACGCGGCGTGGCGCGGCGCGCGCTTGGTGCGGCTCCATTCCTCCAGCATCGCCGGGGCGACCTCACGGGCGCGGCGGGTCATCTCGGGCGTCGCGGTGTCGACGGTCAGCTCCAGGCGGTGGCCGTTGGGGTCGAAGAAATAGATCGACCTGAAGAGGCCATGGTCGGTGGGGCCGACCACCTCGATCCCGCGTGCGACCAACCTTCGGCGCGTCGCTTCCAGCGCCTCCAGGCTCTCGACCTCGAAGGCGATATGCTGCACCCAGGCGGGCGTGTGCGGGTCGCGCCCCATCGGTTCGCGCGTCGGCAGCTCGAAGAACGCGAGCACGTTGCCGCGACCTGCGTCGAGGAAGACGTGCATGTAGGGGTCCGGTTCCTGCGTCGAGGGGACGCGGTCCTCGGCGAACGCGGTGGTGAAGGCCATGCCGAGCATGTCCTGGTAGAAGCGCACCGTCTCCGCGGCGTCGCGGCAGCGGTAGGCGACGTGGTGGATGCCGCGCAGGGCGCTCATGCCTTGAGCGCTCCGCGCCGCAACTGGTCGCGCTCCATGGATTCGAAGAGCGCCTTGAAGTTGCCCTCGCCGAAGCCGGGGTCGCCGGCCCTCTGGATGAACTCGAAGAACACCGGGCCGAACAGGCACTCCGAGAAGATCTGCAGCAGCAGGCGCCGCTCGCCCTGCGTGCTGCCATCGAGCAGGATGCCGCGCGCGCGCAGTTCGCCCACGGGTTGGCCGTGTCCGGGCAGGCGCTCCTCGAGCATCTCGTAATAGGTGTCGGGCGGCGCGGTCATCAGCGGCACGCCGCGCGCGCGCAACGCGTCCACGGTCGAGTGGAGGTCGGCGGCGGCGAGCGCGATGTGCTGGATGCCCTCGCCGTTGAAGCGCATCAGGTATTCCTCGATCTGGCCGCCGCCCTTGTCGCCTTCCTCGTTGAGCGGGATGCGGATCTTGTCGTCGGGCGCCGTCATCGCGCGCGACTGCAGGCCGGTGTGCGCGCCGTGGATGTCGAAGTGGCGGATCTCGCGGAAATTGAACAGGCGTTCGTAGAACGACGCCCAGTGCGCCATGCGGCCGCGATAGACGTTGTGCGTGAGGTGATCGATGTGGGTGAGTCCCACGCCGCGCGGCGCCCGCGGCACGCCCGGCAGCCAGTCGAAGTCGATGTCGTAGATGCTGACGCCGTCGCCGTAGCGGTCGATGAGGTAGATCGCCGCGCCGCCGATCCCGCGGATGGCGGGGAGGCGCAGCTCCATCGGGCCGGTCGGCATGTCGATGGGCTGCGCGCCGAGCTGCAAGGCGCGCGCGTAGGCCCGTTGGGCGTTCTTCACGCGGAAGGCCATGCCGCAGGCGCCGGCGCCGTGCTCCTCGGCGAAGTAGCCCGGTTGGCTGTGCGGCTCGCGGTTGAGGATGAAGTTGATCCCGCCCTGGCGGTAGAGCGTGACGTCCTTCGAGCGGTGTTTGGCGACCGGCTCGAAACCGAGCAGCGAGAACGCCCGCTCGAGCACCGACGGGTCCGGTGCGGCGAATTCGACGAACTCGAAACCATCGAGCCCCATGGGGTTGTCGGCTGCGTTGACGGCCGCGCCGGCGCCGGACCCCGTGGCGGGGTGAAG
>Ga0315904_10001330_pt1 | contig 38941 bp, 25 predicted proteins | sample LakEriMetagenome_6_FD_203529 | JGI IMG/M metagenome (GOLD analysis project Ga0315904, IMG submission 203529) | Freshwater fungal communities from buoy surface, Lake Erie, Ohio, United States - Buoy 12 MA120 | ecosystem: Environmental > Aquatic > Freshwater > Lake | place: USA: Lake Erie, Ohio... | reverse complement strand
ATTTTGGTATGACGCTGAATCCTTATGCGTTAAATAATGCAGGAAAAGTTATCAATACATTTAATATTGATAATGGGGGAAGCCTTTTTAGAATGACAAGTGCCAACATGACTTTAAACTATTCCCTGTCTAGTACCGATGGAGCCGATAAGAAAAAAGTAAATAAACAAGGACAGCGAAATGGTGGTCGTGACGATGATTTGTTTGGATCAAATACAGATTTTAGTGACAGAAGAGAAAGTCAATTTGGAACCGATGACGAGGAAGAAGACAGCTTTAAAGGATTTTACAACGCTGAAATACCTTGGGATTTTACTTTTGGTTATCAATTGACCTATACCAATGCTAGCAGAGAAAATAAAATTACAGGCAATTCCTTAATGGTTTCTATGAATACTGATTTGACACCTAAATGGAAAGTGGGTGTATCTACAGGATACGATTTTGTTCAAAAAGGAGTTACTTTTACACAATTTCGGTTTGAAAGGGATTTGTTAAGTTGGAGAATGGATTTTAACTGGACACCATTTGGAACAAATGCTTATTGGAGTTTCTTTATTGGAATAAAATCAGGAGTACTGAGTGATATAAAATGGGAAAAACGCAACAATAGATTTTAAAAAAATAGTTATGACAAAAAAAATTATCTATACCGATAATGCACCTGCACCTATTGGTCCCTATAATCAAGCTATACTTATAGGAAACACTTTATATACTTCTGGTCAAATTGCGTTGAATCCAAATACTATGGAATTAGTATTAGATTCCATCGAAATAGAAACCAAACAAGTAATGGAAAACTTGAAAGCTATTTTAGAAGCCGCTACTATGAATTTTGAGAATGTCGTTAAAACTACTATTTTCATTGCAGACATGAATGATTTCGCTAAAATTAATTCGGTATATGGAACCTATTTTAACGAAGAAACCGCTCCAGCTCGTGAAACGGTTCAAGTGGCATGTTTGCCAAAAAATGTAAATATTGAAATTTCAATGATAGCGATTCAGTAGTTAACGTAAACTGAGCTATCTTTATTTATTTAAAATATGGTATTGAATTAATCCATCAATTGGTCTACGTAAAACGTTTCCTAATTTCAAACCATGCTTTGTCAAAACTATCTGTAATTCATCTTTAAGATAGAAAGCTATTGAGCCTATGAAATGGATTGGAACTTGTTTGCAATTTTCGTACTGTTTGATATAGTTTTCAACAAAATCTTCCATTGCTGCAAAAATTATCTTCTTGCAAAACTCAGTTTCTTTATTTTCTATTAAAAACTTAGCAAAGGTGGCTAAATAAGCATTAGGATTTGGTTCTTTGTACAAATTGTTTTTAATAAAATCAGCATCCAGGTTATAGGTGCTTTCAAATTTTAACGCCAAGTCTTTGGGCATTTTATTAAAATAATATCCTCTAATCAATTGACGTCCAAATTGGTTACCACTACAATCATCCATTGCTATATAGCCTAATGATTGTACTTTTTGATGCAACATAGAACCATCAAAATAACTACAGTTTGAACCAGTTCCTAAAATACATACTATCGCTTTCTCATCTTTAGGGGTTGTTGCATATACCGCTGCATAGGTATCCTCGTGAACAGAAATAAGTGCTTTAGGGAAATATTCTTTAAAAACTTCAGACAAAAAAGTTCTCATCCTGTCAGTTCCACAACCTGCACCGTAGAAAAATAAATGCGACACTTTATTTTTATTGTGGGAAATATCAAACTTATCATTAAGACGATTAATAATTTCTTCTTTATCTAAAACTTCTGGATTTAAACCTAAAGTTTGAGCTGTAAATAAGACTTTTCCATCTTTATCAATTGAAATCCAATCTGCCTTTGTGGAACCACTATCTACTAATAATTTCATTTTATGTTAAGATTATTATGTTTGGGATTAAGAGGAACTTTCTTAAACCGAATATTTTTGTTGTCAATTGTTTTAAATTAATCTTTTAGCACTTTGTTTTAGAAAAAATATGGACTAAAACTCAACTAAGAGACACTAAAAATCCCGTATTTTCTACGGGATTTTTATAGTACTTTAAATTATTTTAAACCTGCAATATGCACAGATAAATCAATCAATTTACTAGAATATCCGTACTCATTATCGTACCAAGATACCAATTTGAAGAAAGTTGAATTCAAACCAATTCCTGCAGTAGCATCAATGATTGAAGTTCTTTTATCAGAAATAAAATCTTGAGAAACCACAGCATCTTCTGTGAATCCTAAGATTCCTTTCAATGAAGTTTCAGAAGCATTTTTCAATACAGCCATAATTTCTTCGTATGAAGTTTCTTTGGCAACTTTTACAGTCAAATCTACTACAGAAACGTCAGCAGTAGGAACACGGAAAGACATTCCTGTCAATTTTCCATTCAAAGAAGGAATTACTTTTCCAACCGCTTTTGCAGCTCCAGTCGAAGAAGGAATAATATTAATTGCAGCTGCACGTCCACCTCTCCAGTCTTTTCTGGAAGGTCCGTCAGCAGTCATTTGAGTTGAAGTTGTTGCGTGAACTGTTGTCATTAAACCTTCAACAATTCCAAAATTATCGTGAATTACTTTAGCTAAAGGAGCCAAACAGTTTGTAGTACAAGAAGCATTAGAAACTACTAAATCAGAAGCTTTTGCAGTTTCGTGGTTTACTCCCATTACAAACATTGGAGCGTCAGCAGATGGGGCAGAAATAATTACTTTTTTGGCACCACCTTTAATGTGTTCATTAGCTGTTTCAATAGTTGTGAAAATACCAGTACATTCTGCTACAACATCTACATCAACTTCGTTCCATTTTAAGTCAGCTGGGTTTCTTTCTGCAGTAATACGGATGTTTCTTCCATTTACATACAATTTCCCTTCTTTAACCTCAACAGTTCCATTAAAACGACCGTGAACTGAATCATATTTTAACAAGTAAGCTAGGTGATCTACGTCTAATAAATCATTGATAGCTACTACTTCTACGTTATCTCTATTGAAAGATTCTCTGAAAACGATTCTTCCTATACGCCCAAATCCGTTAATTCCTAATTTTACTTTTGACATTTCTTTTAAATTTAATTTTGTTTATGGTTGTTTTCTTTTTTTTGAATAAATACTAAATTAATGTTTACGAGATTATATTGACATGATGTCAGATACACGAAGTAACTCGCGATCTATTTCATAATGACCTTTTATTGCTTGCTCCAATGGAGTTAATGTAACTTTATCATTCAATAAACCTACCATAAAATTTGATTTGCCTTCTAGTAGCGATTCCACAGCTTTAACTCCTAAACGACTCGCTAAAACTCTGTCAAAACACGATGGAGCACCACCACGTTGCATGTGACCTAGTACAGAAACTCTAACTTCATATTCTGGCAAATTGGCTTCAACATAATCTTTTAATTCAAATACGCTTTTTCCAATTTTATCCCCTTCAGCGATAACTACAATACTTGAGGATTTTCCAGCAGCCTTACTTTTTTTCAGCGATTCCAAAAGTCTTTCTAAACCTAAATCTTCCTCTGGTATTAGAATTTCCTCAGCACCAGCTCCAATTCCAGCGTTTAGTGCAATATGACCCGCATCACGCCCCATAACTTCAACAAGAAAAAGTCGGTTATGAGAACTTGCGGTATCTCTAATTTTATCAATTACATCCACAACTGTATTCAAAGCGGTATCGTATCCTAGAGTATGACTTGTTCCAAAAATATCATTATCTATAGTTCCTGGTATTCCCATTACTGGAAAATTGTATTCTTTATTGAAAACCTCTGCACCTGTAAAACTTCCGTCACCACCTATTACTACTAATGCATCTACTCCTACTTGAGTTAAATTATCGTATGCTTTTTTACGACCTTCTACAGTCATAAACTCTTTTGACCGAGCTGATTTTAGGATTGTACCACCTTTATTAACAATATTGTGAACACTACGTGGTCCCATTTCCTTGAAATCTCCTTCAATCATTCCTTGATATCCTCTGTATATTCCTATGCACTCGATTTTATGATAAGCACAGGTTCTGACAACTGAACGAATAGCGGCATTCATTCCAGGAGAATCTCCTCCTGAAGTAAGTACTCCTACTTTATTTATAATTTTTGACATTTTTTTTAAATTAAAATGTAAATTTAACAAACATCTCCAACTTTTGAGATAGTGTTTTTGATATTTTGCTCGTAATTAATAATTTCAAACGTTTTTGTTAATAAGTTTTTATTATGTTGATTTATTTTGGTTGCATATTTTATCTATACTAAAATTTAAATACCCAATAAATAACAAATATGTAAATTTATACTCTTAAAGTTTTAGTTTTCATCAACAGGAATAGCTTCTTGATTGACCTTAGGAGAATCGGTTTTTTTCTTCTCTTTTTCTTTGATATTGATATAATCTGGTAGCATATTGGAATCCTCAATATCGCTATTAGATTTTTGTTCTTTTTCTATCTTTTGATTTTTAAAAATTTTCTCTACTAATTGTTTGAAGGTGTCAAAATCTACTTCATAGGTGACTCCTAACCCTTGGGTATATCCAATTCCTTGGCCTATATAACTTATATCATTTTCTCTGTTAAACCCTCTCAGATACAAACTCCCATCCTCATTAACTCTGTATTGAATTTCGACATCACCGACAATTGCTGATTCATTAATTCCTCCAACTGGCACACCTACTTTTCCATTTATTGAAATTCTTTCGTTAATCTTAGTTGAAACTGTAACCCCTACTCTTCCTTCGGTTTCCATTCCAGGTCTTTTGTCTGCAGAAACAATGTTTACTCCAACAGAAATTTTAGCTTCATCATCATTAAATATATTTCCAAATACATCCCCAAATTTTTCATACAAATTATTGGTTACACTAGACTGACTCAATCCATCTACACTAAGAAAACTTCCAGTAGCAAGAAGAATTAGAGCTTGCTTTTGTCTTACATCTTTATCGTCCAATTTGGTTTGAATTTCCGATTTTAAAACCGAATTCACCGTGGGAAAATCAATGTTAAAATCTGGTTCAGGATTACTTAAATTTCCTTTCAAACCAATCACTACCTCTATGGGTACTTTTTTATTTAGTGAAGAAGAAGCATTATCCAATAAAACTGCTGGATTAGCACTTGTTTTATATATAGCATCTATGTTTAATATAGCTCTCATTGGGTCTCCTTCCCAAACTACGGTTCCTCCTTTTTTGATATCAAACTTTTTGTTGATTAGACCACCATATTTAAAGTTATAAGTTCCTTCATATGCTTGAAAATCTCCCCACATGTTAAATTTCCCTAAGGTATTAATTTTAAACAGTAAAGAACCAAAGCCTTTTCCTTTCATACCGTGGCCTGAGTTTCTATCAAGAATAACCTCTACTTCTGCATTGGGGTTGATATCAAAATCAAATTCTAATTCTAATCCGTTATAGTTCCTAGCTTGCCCTTTAATACCATTTTTTAAATTGTATTTCTCTGACGAAGTAACAAAATGAATAGCACCATTTGAACCAGTAGATTCGGAATCATTTATAGGAATTTTCATAAAAGTTCCTTTTTCTGATTTTGCCACAACCTTAATAAACAATCCATTTGTAGGTCCCTTAACTTTTGCATATCCATCAATAAACGCAGTACCAAAATATGCGGCATCTTCACTATCTTTTGTATCAAGAGCCAATAATCTATTAGAATTAATGTTTAAATCCAGCCTCCAGTCAGAAAAATTTTTATGTTCAATACTACCATTTAATCTTCCTTCAGTTTCGTATTTTATATCTTTCAACAAAGCGTTTCGTATTAAGAACTTTTTTTCGGTAACGTCTACTACTGTGCTATTAGCAATATTATAGTCTGTATTTAAATACGGAATTCCTAATCCTGCTTCGCTCACAAATAATCGTCCATTAATATCTAATTCATTGACACTACCACCTATACTAGTCCTTCCTGATGCAAAACCTCGAATATTTGATATGACCTCACCTCCTAATGGACTAAGAATACCTAAATTAAATTTTTCAAGAGTAACATCTAAGTCTAAATTTGTTTTTTCATCAGCAATTTCAATAGTACCTTTTGTTGAAAAAGATTCAACATTTTCATTTTCTAAAACACAATTTAAATTAAATTTTTTGAAGCTATTATCTCCATCAATATCAAGATTTAACTGCCCTAAATTTATAGCATTAATATTCAAACTATCAATACTTACTGAGGCTACTGGTTGATAGATTGCATTTGTTTGTTTTAAATTTACACCTCCATTCAATCTTCCATTAATCTGGAAATCATCTGTTGTAGGTAAGATTTTCCCTAACTCAACATTTTGAAAATCTAATTTAATATCCTTATTCTTTATGTCCTTTAGTTGCCCTATTAATTCTATTTTTTGCTTTTCATGCGACATCACGATACTCTCAATAGAAAAGTTTTTGAGCGATTTATCAAAGACAATTTTATTGTTGGCATTTTCAGCTTCATTTAAAAACCACAAATAGTCCTTAAATTTCAATTCTGACTTTTTAATTCCTATAACATTCTTGCCTTCTTTGTTTATGGTATGGTATAAATTAAGATTGTAATAATCTTGTTTTTGGTTACCTCCTTTAAACTCAGAACGCAAAAACAAGGTATCCTTGGTAGTGATATTGATTAAACTAAAGTCTTTCATTTTATAATGACTAGTATTGATACTATCCATCTGAATATACGTATTGTAAAGAGGATTTTTATTATCAATGTTCAAATCAATGTTATGAAAGGAATTACTGTAAGCATCAATTTCAGGAGAATTAAAATTAAATTTAAACTCGTCATTATCAGAATTAATTGTTCCTTTAAATGCCGTATTTTTACCTATGGCTATACCAGGAAAAAAAACTTCTATGATTTTATTGTAAATTTTAAAATCAAATTTCAAAAATTGACCTTTGCTAATTATGTTCGGCCTGTAATTAGCATAAAGACTACCTAACGAATTCTCAACTATTTTACGCAACTGATTAACCCTATATTTTCCGATAATTTTCCCTTCTATGATATCAGGCGAATTGATTGTGATTGTTCGTAACTTACTATCATCAAAGCTGGAATTTATAGTAAAATCGTCAAAATAGTAGGTGTCTTTATTATTTTGATAGGACGTTTGATTGATATATACATTGCCTTTCAAATTATCTAAATTATTTCCAGAAACGTTCATTTTTATGTCTCCTTTAAAAACGGCAATGGAATCATTTTTAACAAGATTTAGTTTCTTCAAATTGGCATAATCTATTTCTGTATGAAAATCATAAGCAATATCTTTTTTACCCAAATTGACCAAACCATCAAAGTCCATAAATAAATTGGGGTCATTGACAAAAAATTTCCCTTTGAAAATAGGATTTTTAAAGCTACCGTCTACAATAATCTTTGTATAGTTATACCCTTTGTAAGAAAGTTTATAAATATCGCCCGAAAATGCGGTATTCAAATTTTTCTGTTTAAATCCTTTTCCTTCAACATCAATATTCAGAGATACTTTACCTAAATCTTTTTGGTTAAGAAATGAGCCTAAATTAAATTGCTCTAAAATTACATTTCCTTTATAGGATGCATTATCAATATTGTCAATATTAGTCATTGTCAAATCAGACTGAATATTCCCTAATGCTGTACTCATGTAGAAATCAGCAATAATATAGGTAGTTGTTATTTCTGATTTTCCTCTTAAATCAAATTGTCCTATTTTTTTGAGCGAGGTTGGAAGTTTTTTTCCAAGAATATTGGGAAGTAACTCAACAAGATTGGTATAATTTGATTTGACTTTACTGAAATCCCCTTTCATGTAAAAATGCTGATTTTCCTTTCCAAAAAGATTTCTAAAATTTACATTTCCTATAATCTGTGAGTTTTTTCCATCAGTCAAATTCATTCTTTTTACAACAAGATTATTTAAAGTTCCTGAAATATAACCTTTGAGATCAAAAACTTGATTTTTTCCTAATTCTTTATAAAAAAACCAAATGTCATTGGTAGCGAGTTTTGCGTTATCAAGCTGAATATCAAAATGTACTTTGTTATTAAAATCTACAAAATCTTCCCTTTTGTAATAAAGCCCTACATTTCCCTTCAAAACGGAATGATTGGTTTCCAAATCTAGTTTGTTCAACAATATATTCTTTTTAGTATAAGTAAATTGAGAAGATAAGTTTTTAACATCCAATCCTCGATGATCATGAAAAGCCATTCTTTCAATTTTGGTGGTAACATCAGGTCCATAAATTTGAAAATCACTAACCATAGCATTAAGTTGTGTAAAATCAACATCTTTTGGAACTTCGCGATTTTCATCGGTTAAAATAAAGTGACTATTGGTTAAATAAATTTTATTAGCTTTTAATAAAAACTTTTTTGTAGATGGTTTTCCAGAATCAAAAGAGGCAATGAATTTATCTAGATTGGTGTCTTTTTCTCCTTTATACGTTTTCATGTTCAGTAGCAACTGATCCAATCGTACATCACCAAAGATTAAATCACCCGAAGTTAATTTCTTAAAATCTAAGATATTGGTATTTATTCTATTGGCATAAATTAGTGTATCTTTTTTAAAATCTTTAATAAGTACTTTCTTTAGTTTGACTCCACCAAAAACAGTAATACTAACTTGATCAATGGTAATGTCAGTGCCATAACTTTTATTAATTTCAGTGGTAATATACTGAGCAATCTTTGTTTGAACGAAGGGTAATGTAAGCGCAATAGCAAGTACTAAAAGGAGAAGGATTAGCCCAAGAATAGATCGAACTGCTATTTTTTTTATTTTTTTGATACGTTTACTATTTTAATTTTAATTGAAATTATATTTAACATCAGGAAAGGTCGGCACTTTAAATAAAATTTCTTTAATTTTGGCATCGCCGTAAAAATAAAATTTTTAAATCGGTTTATCAAATATAAATCAAAAATCGTGCTCATTTATGCAACAACAAGCAGTTTTTATACTTGCTATCGAAAGTTCATGTGATGATACTGCTGCGGCGGTATTACAAAACGATAAAGTTTTATCAAATGTTGTTGCTAATCAACTCATTCACAATGAATATGGCGGTGTTGTCCCTGAACTTGCTTCGCGAGCACATCAACAGAATATTGTACCCGTAATTGATGCAGCTCTCCGAAAAGCCAATGTAAAAAAAGAACAACTTTCAGCCATTGCATTCACACAAGGTCCAGGTTTAATGGGGTCGCTACTTGTTGGAAGTTCGTTTGCTAAATCATTAGCACTAGCTTTAAATATTCCATTGATTGCTGTAAACCATATGCAAGCTCATATTTTGGCTCATTTTATTGATGAAGAAGGATTTGATAAACCTACTTTTCCATTTCTAGCCTTAACGATTTCAGGTGGACATACACAAATTGTCAAAGTGAATGATTTTTTTGATATGGAAATCATTGGAGAAACAACCGATGATGCAGTTGGAGAAGCTTTTGATAAAAGTGCCAAAATACTAGGTTTACCATATCCTGGAGGTCCATTAATCGACAAGCATGCGCAACTTGGAAATCCAAAAGCATATGTATTTACAAAACCTAAAGTTCCTGGATTGGATTTTAGTTTTTCCGGATTGAAAACAGCCATTCTGTATTTTCTTCAAAAAGAAACCCAAAAGAATCCTGATTTTATTCAAGACAATATAAACGATATTTGCTCTTCTATTCAACATACCATAATTGAAATTTTGATGGATAAATTAAAATTAGCAGTATCTCAATCGGGAATAAATCAAATAGCAATTGGCGGAGGAGTTTCGGCCAATTCTGGTATTAGAAGCACCTTAAAAGAAGGTGAGCAAAAATACGGATGGAAAACCTACATCCCAAAATTTGAATATACAACCGATAATGCCGCGATGATTGGAATTGTTGGCTATCAAAAATTTTTAACTCAAAATTTTGAAAATTCAGATGTGGTTTCAAAAGCTAGAATACAATTTTAAATAATGCAATTATTTTTTAATCCAACCATAAACGAAAATTCTGATTTCTTTTCTTTCGACAAAGAAGAGAGTAAACATATTATTAAAGTTTTACGTAAAAAAGATTCGGATATATTATTTGTAACGAATGGTTTAGGGATTCTATTTAAAACACAAATCACACTTGCTTCAGATTCTAAATGTACCGTAAAAATTGTTTCTGTTGAAAAAACTGAACCTTCAAAATACTCTTTACATTTGGCTGTTGCACCTACAAAAATGAACGAACGCTACGAATGGTTTTTAGAAAAAGCAACCGAAATTGGAGTTTCGGAAATTACTCCTCTTATTTGCGAACATTCTGAGAGAAAAATAATTAAAACAGAAAGATTCGATAAAATTATTCAATCGGCTATGAAGCAGTCTAATCAAATGTATCTGCCAAAATTGAATACCCCAATTTTGTTTAAAGATTTTATTAAAATTAAAAATAATGATGCAAAATTTATAGCTCATTGTGAGGAAAACGACAAGAAATCATTAAAAGAAAGTCTAAAACCCAATACAAATACAACCATTCTTATAGGTCCTGAAGGTGATTTTTCAAAAAAAGAAATACAAATGGCTTTAGATAATGAATACCTTCCAATTTCTTTGGGGAACTCAAGATTGCGAACAGAAACTGCAGCTATCATTGCTTGTAGTCAAGTTGCTTTTGTAAATGAATCCTAATTTTATGAAAAAAATCTTTTACCTATTTTTTTTGATTTCGGCGCTAGTACATGGGCAACAAATCGCTTTATTGAAATACAATGGTGGTGGTGATTGGTATGCAAACCCTACTTCTCTACCCAATTTAATTAAATATAGTAATCAAAACAACAAAACCAGAATACAATCCAAACCTGGTGTGGTAGAACCCAGTAGCCCTGACTTATTTTCCTACCCATTTATCCACATGACTGGTCATGGAAATGTAGTTTTTAGCGATTCAGATATTATTAACCTGAGAAATTATCTCAACTCAGGAGGTTTTCTCCACATAGATGACAACTACGGTATGGATGGATATATAAGAAGAGAAATAAAAAAAATAGTTCCAACTTTTGATTTGGTTGAACTTCCTGCCAATCACATCATTTTTCAAAAACCTTTTCTATTTTCCTCTGGCATACCTAAAATTCATGAGCACGATGGAAAACAACCCCAAGCTTTTGGAATAATCATCAATGGAAGACTTGCACTGTTATACACCTTTGAAACCGATTTGGGAGACGGTTGGGAAGATTCTGAAGTTCATAACGATCCTATCGAAATTAGAACTAAAGCACTAAAAATGGGCACCAACATCTTACACTACGCTTTTAATAATTAGCCTTAAACAATCCTTTTCAATTAGAAACAATCTTCTCTGTGAGTTTTAATTATTATATATTTAAATATTTTATGCTTTTTTTAAACTTTTTTTATAAAAAATAGTGTTTTAGCTTTATTATGTTTATTTTTTTTTTATAAAATTGCATCATTAATCTAACTAAAAAATAAAATGAAAAAATTAGTATTATCAGCTATTGGATTGTTGTTTGTTTTTTCATGCCAAAAAGAAGAAACAGAGGTGACAAGTACTTCCTCAACACCATTGGCAAGAAGAAGCTGTGCTTCGCAAGATGTTTTGGATAGACAACTAAGAGAAGATCCTAGCCTTGCTATTCGTATGAATAAAATTGAGGCATTTACAGAAACTGCCATTAGACAAAAAAGATTAGTCAACGGAAAAATCGTAATTCCTGTAGTTGTAAATGTACTTCAGCGAACTTCAGAAACGAAACTTTCAGATGCGCAAATTCAGTCACAAATAGACGTACTAAATAAAGATTTTAATGGTGCAAACTCGGAGTATGCATCAGGAATACCAGCTGAATTTGATGGTTTGAAAGCTAATGTTGGAATTTCATTTGAATTAGTCAACATTATTAGAAAATCAACAACAAAAACGTCATGGGGTACCAGAGACGCTATGAAAAAATCAAAACAAGGAGGAATAAATCCTACGTCTCCTAGTACTACACTGAATCTTTGGGCTTGTACTATTGGTGGTGGAATATTAGGATATGCTCAATTCCCAGGAGGCTCATCAGCTACAGACGGTGTTGTTATTGATACAAACTATTTTGGTTTATCTAGTGCTGCCAGTTATCCATATAATTTAGGTAGAACGGCTACACATGAGGTAGGTCATTGGATGAATTTACGACATATTTGGGGAGATGCTTCATGCGGAAATGACCTAGTAGCAGACACGCCTGTTCACAAAACTGCAAACTATGGTGTGCCATCATATCCTTATCCTAGTACTTGCTTACCTGCACACAATGAAATGACTATGAATTATATGGACTATACCGATGATAGGGGTATGTTTATGTTTACATTAGGTCAAAAAAATAGAATGGCTGCCATTTTTGTTTCAGGAGGTTCAAGATCAGGTTTTGGATTGTAAAGCTTTAGAAATTAAATTTATAGTAACGACTCGCTAAGTGTAGCGAGTCTTTTTTTTATATTTTTGTAAAAAAAACAATGATTACATCAAAAGTTATAGCGGCGGGTATCTTAAAAGCAATAGGTTTATTGTCAGTTATTGTATTATTGGTTTATATTGTATATCAAATTAGCACTGTCTTGATTTACTTGCTAACAGCATTTATACTTACACTAATTGGGAATCCTATTTTGTCCTTTTTCAAAAAACGCTTAAAACTAAATAATACACTAGCCTCTATTTTAACTTTATTACTTTTTGTTTTGGTTATTACTGGCTTTATAATGATGTTTATACCATTAATATCTTCACAAAGTCAAAGTTTATCGTTACTCAATACTCATGAAATTGAAAAAAATAGTATCGAACTCATCAACCAAATTGCTCTCTTTCTTGAAAATCACAACATAAATTCTACTAATTTATTAAAAGAAATTAATCTTTCATCAAAGATTGATTTTGGATTTATCCCAAATTTTTTAAACATTCTTTTAGAGACTCTAAGTAGTTTTGGAATTGGATTAGCTTCTGTTTTGTTTATTACCTTCTTTTTCTTGAAAGACCAAAATATTTTTTTAGAAAATGCTAAAAAACTTATAGCTAACAGTCAAAAAGATAAAATTTTGAATTCTATTCAAAAAATAAATTATTTCCTATCTCGGTATTTTATAGGACTACTTATACAGTTGTTTATTGTCTTTATTTTGTATTTTATAGTTTTACTTATTTTTGGGATTCATTATGCTTTTATTATAGCATTTATTTGTGCTATTTTAAATATAATACCTTATATTGGACCTATAATTGGAACATTTTTAGCTACTGTATTAACGATGATTGACTCAATAGGAAATGATTTTCAAACTGAAATTTTACCAACAACAATCTATGTTCTGATAGGATTTTGCATAGTCCAATTTATTGATAACAATATCAGTCAACCATTAATTTTTTCTAAAAGTGTTAGTTCGCATCCGTTAGAAATATTTCTGGTTGTTATACTAAGTGGTTTTCTTTTTGGTATACTTGGAATGATTGTGGCTATACCGCTATTGACAGTATTAAAAGTAATTGGAAAAGAGTTTTTCCCAGAAAATAAAATCATTCAATTATTTACAAGAAACATCTAATTTCTACCATTTTTTTTGGATTCTAACCAAATTTAGGAATTTATTTTCATTTAAACGTTAAAATATAGATTTTAATCGCTTTTATCAAATTTTTTACAATTTGAGTTAAAATTTTTACCTAATTTTGTACCCAAAATATGACATATTTGCATGTCGTTGGTATGAGTAAATTAATATTAAAACTATTTTAAAATATTTATAGTACATTCAACTGTTAATTGGCATAATCTAAGAAAATCACTATAATTAGTGATTGCAGTTATGGTTAATTAGCTGTATTTTTGTTGTTGTTATTTTAGGTTAGAATTTCTAAATTAATAACAAGATTTAATTTTCCATTTAATACTATACTATTTGGAAAATAACCCATATAAAATGATAAAGAGAATATTTCATATATTAGTGTTATTTTGTGCTACGGCTGGTTTTTCACAAGCTATAACTGTAGATACAAATACCTATACTGTTCCACAGCTTGTTTCAGAAATATTGATAAACTCACCTTGCCTCCAAACAACAAACATAAGTTGGAGTACTGGATCTAATTTTGGTTCTAGTAATGGTATAGGTTATTTTGAATCTACAAACCCTAATTTTCCAATTCAAAAAGGCGTCATTTTAAGTACCGGAAATGTTAGTGATGCAGCAGGGCCAAATACAACAATTCAAAATGGAGGAAATGCGAGTTGGCCAGGAGATACTGATTTGGAGAATACAATGGCTGCAGCAGGGAATCCATTTAGCTCTATTAATGCAACTGTATTGGAATTTGATTTTGTACCGATTTCAACCAATTTTAGTTTTGATTTTTTATTTGCTTCAGAAGAATATGCTAATTTTCAATGTTTATTCTCTGATGCATTTGCATATTTACTTACCAATACAGTTACTGGCATTACAACCAATCTAGCAGTTGTACCTAATACCAACACCCCTATTTCGGTGGTTACGGTTAGAGACCGAGCTTATAATTCGGGATGTGCATCGAGTAATAATTTATATTTTGACAACTATTATGGTGGTGCTTTAGCTCCCTCGGCAGCAACTAATTTTAACGGGAATACTGTTAAAATGACTGCTTCTGCAGTACTTACTCCAAATGTGAAATATCACATGAAGTTGGTTATAGCAGATAGACTTAATTCAGGATTCGATTCAGCGATATTCTTATCATCACAAAGTTTTAATTTAAGTCAGAATGTGTTAGGTCCAGATTTGACTGTAGCTGATAAAACTGCTATTTGTGTTGGAGAAACTGCACCAGATTTAAAAACAAATTTAGACCCATCGATTTATAGTTTTCAATGGAAAAAGGGAAACTCTATATTAATTGGAGAAACAGGGCCTACACTTAGTGGAGTTACTGCTGGAACCTATTCTGTAACATACACGAATTTTATTAACGTATGTCAACCCATCACAGATACAATACTTATCGAAAACTATCCCGCTATTAGAAGTGGAAATTCAAATGACATATATAAATGTGATACTGGACAAGCTAGATATGATTATAATTTGGATAAAAATACAGCAACTTTATTAACCGGTTCAGGAAGCCCTGCAACACCATTTGAAGTTACCTATCATTCATCTCTATCAGATGCTGAAAATGAAATTAATACCCTCCCCTTACTGTACAATAGTCCACCAAATTCAACAATTTATGCAAGAGTTGAAAATCAAATTACAAAGTGTTTCATTGTTAAAACTTTTAAGTTACTCACTACTCCTAAACCATTGGCAACAAAACCAGATGATTTAATTCAATGCTCAACTACTCCAACTGCAATTTTTAATTTAAGCGCTACAAGACCTCAAATATTAAACGGTCAATCCCCTACTTTAAACACTCTCATATATTACAAATCCCAAAATGAAGCAGATGTTGGAGTTGGATCCATAAATTCTACTTCTTATTCTTCTACTGGTCAGACCATATATACAAGAGTACAAAACAGAGATGATGCAAGTTGTTTCAGTACAACTAACTTCAAGATAATTGTTAATATAATCCCTGTTTTAGATACTATCAATCCAAAGTTTATATGTAAACCTTTCGTATTAAAAACCTTAACTTATGGAAATTATTATGATGAACCTTTAGGAAAAGGGAATCAATATTTTCCCGGAGATATAATAGATAAAAATTCTATTGATCCTCTAAATAATGTAAAGACTTTATACATATACGATCCAAATATTCTTTGTAAACCAGCTCCTCAAAATACATTTACAATTACTTTTGTCGATTTACCAAAAATAACTCCTGAAGATGGCACCTATTGTAGTAATGTTGGTTTTACATTACCTAGTTTAACTTACGGAAAATATTACACTGAACCAGATGGCAATGGAACCGAATTACCGGCAGGAACCGTAATTAAAACATCGCAAACAATATACACCTATTTTAAATCTCCAGATGATCCTACATGTATTACATTTTCAAGTTTTAACATTACTATAATTGACGCCCCTATACTCCCTGCTTTTCAAAATGTTTATGATTGTGCTTCTTATACTTTACCTCCATTAAGTAATGGTAAATATTATGACCAACCTGATGGGAAAGGAAATGAAATAGCCGCAGGAACAGTAATTACATCGACAAAAACAATATATGTATACGCTGAAATAGTTAGTGGTTCATATACATGTCCAGATTCAAAATCATTTAGAGTTATTATAGACTCGACAGTCACATTGCCTTCGCCAATTATTGCATGTGAAAGTGCTATACTTCCTATTTTGCCTGTTGGTAATTATTATAAAAACCCAGGAGGAATAGGCGAAATCGTTCCTTTTGATACTGTGATTGATGTTACTACTCAGTTATACATTTACATACCTGCTACAAGCTGCCCTTCAATAGACAGCCCTTTTTTAGTAACAATTAAACTCCCGCAAATAAACAACCCAAATGATTTGAGTCCACATTGTGGTAGCTATAAACTATTACCTTTAACAGCTGGTAACTATTATACTGGATATAGGGGCACTGGAACTAAACTTGATGCTGGATATGAAATAAATGAAACCAAAACAATATACATTTACAATAGAGTCGGAAGCTGTGAGGATAATAAAATAGTTTTTAGCATTATAATTAATAAATATCCAATTATAGACAATAGAGCCGATATTGATCTTTGTGGGGGGGAGGATTATGTTTTAACTCCAATGTCTACAGGTTCAGATGGAAATTACTATGGAGGTCCTGGAGGATCTGTTGAATTGTTTAAATCGGGCGATATAATTAAAACGACTAAAACCATTTACATATATGCCACTACAAATTCCGATCCACCCTGTCCAGTTGAAAATTATTTTACAATTTCATTTTCTCCAAGAGTAGATGTTCTAAATCCAGGAGTAGTATGTGAGCAGTATACACTACCTCCTTTGAATTTTGGAAATTATTACACTGGTCCCAATGCTACTGGTGAACAAAAATTCCCGGGAGATATTTTACTAACTAGTCAAAAAATTTACATATACGGAAGTACTACGATCCGAGAAAATGCAATAGTTTGTTCAGACGAGAGTAGCTTCTTTGTTACTGTTGCAAAACCTATTTTATTCACACCACCCCAACCAAGAACATTATGTGATGAAGATGGAATTAATGATGGAGAAACAAATATAGTGTCCACTACCTTAACTGAAGATATACTTTCTGGATTACCATTGCCTTCGACAGAATATAACGTTGATTATTTTGATAATTCAACAGATGCTACTCTTGGAACAAATCCAATTTTTACACTAAAATCACAAAAAATATTTTTTAGGATATATAACAAAGCAACACCTACTTGTTTTAGTGATATCGGTGACGTAGATGTCGTAGTCAGTAAAATTCCCGAACCAAATCCTAAAGGTGGATTCATATGTGTTGACAAAAATATCCCATTTATCATTAATAGCGAATTGTCTTCTTCTAATTATACATTTGAATGGTATAACAATAACGCCTCTACTTTAATGCCATTAGAAACCGGCAATTCAATTTCTGTAACAATTCCTGATACCTATGGAGTAAAAGCAACTGACAATATTTCCAATTGTTCGTCAAAAATAATTGCAGTAGACGTAATTGGCTCTAGCGCTCCAATTGATATCTCTTTTACCTCTAGCGAAGCTTTTGAGGATAATCAAATGGTTACAGTTATTGCAACAGGAAATGGTGGTGATTATGAATATCAGTTAGATTTTGGTCCTTTTCAAGACAGTCCAAACTTCACTAACATACCGCCTGGAGAGCATCTTTTTACCGTAAGAGATAAAAATGGATGCGGTTCAACGACTAAATCAATTACATTAATTAACTATCCAAAATATTTCACCCCTAACTCAGATGGATATAACGAAACATGGAATATCATTGGTCTTGAAAGACAAGCTAATTCTATAGTATATATCTATGATAGGTATGGGAAATTATTAAAGCAAATTAAACCCTCAGGGTTTGGTTGGGACGGAAACTATAACGGTCGTCCGCTCCCCTCTTCAGATTATTGGTTCAATGTATTATATGAAGAAAATGGAGTTACAAAAGAATTTAAAAGTCACTTTTCTTTAAAAAGATAATCCCAAAATTGTGGTTTTAAATAAGATCTCATAATTGAATCGTAAGCTATTAAATATTGACATACAAAACTTTATCACATCAAATATTGATAAAGAAATAGCTCAACTATCACTACAAAAAAACCCTTTCCCTGAAATTAACTGGATTGAAATAGTAAATCAAGTATCAGCAAAAGCAAAAGCAAAATATAAATTGCCTACTTGGTTTAAAACAAAAGATATACTTTACCCAAGTAAAATTTCCATAGAGCAAACTTCATCTGAAGAAGCAGCAAGTTATAAATCTACACTGGTGACTGGAGAAAATTTAATTGACCTTACAGGTGGTTTTGGTATTGATACTTATTATTTTTCAAAGAAAATAAAAACGCTTTTTCATTGCGAAATTGATACGGAATTATCAGAAATAGCAAAACATAACTTTGAAAAATTAAACATACAAAATATTAGTTGTCTTCAAGGGGATAGTCACATAATCTTAAAAAATTTAAATCAGAAATTTAGTTGGATTTATATTGATCCCTCGAGAAGAAATGAAGCTAAAGGAAAGGTTTTCATGTTAAAAGATTGCTTGCCCAATGTACCCGAATTATTAGATTCCTATTTTAACTATTCCAAAAACATCTTAATTAAAACTGCTCCAATTTTAGACATTACAGCTGGATTGGCCGAGCTGAAAAATGTTAAGTCTATTCACGTAGTTGCAATAGAAAATGAAGTAAAAGAATTATTATGGTTATTATCAAAAAATTATATTGGTGAAATTTCAATACAAACAGTTAACATCGCAAAAAAAGAAGTGTCAAAATTTGAATTTGTTTTAAATAATAGCAAAGCAATACCTTCGTTTAGTTTACCAAAAAAATACCTTTATGAACCCAATAGTGCAATAATGAAATCAGGAGGGTTTGACCAAGTTAGTTCGTTTTTTAATCTAGACAAAGTTCACATTCATTCCCATCTATACACTTCAGATTCCCTAATTGATTTTCCTGGAAGAATTTTTAAAATAGAAAATTACTTGCAATACAATAAAGCTAATATGAAACAACATATGGAAAATCATAAAATTAATATTACCATTCGAAATTTTCCTGATAGCGTTGAAACTATTCGAAAAAGATGGAAGATAAAAGAAGGAGGAAATAGCTATTGCTTTTTTTCAACTGATATGAATAATGATAAAATAGTTTTAATTTGTACCAAAATAAAATAAACATGAAGCATTATCCTCTATTATCAGTTATGATATTTTTCTATTTAAATATTCATGGACAAAAACCCTGTGAAATCAGTGTCAATGTAACTGATTCCCTTGGTAAATATAAAGCCACAAAAGACTATCTGTTATATGAGAAAATCTTTAATGGTAAATCAAGCTTTATTTTTGCCTCTCTTGTTGTTGCAGATGGAACTCCAGCTTTAAATCTTCAGTTTATTGAGAAAAGTATGGAGTTCATAAAAGCAAAGTGTTTTGATAAAAATTCTAAAATATATTTACAATTATTGAATGGTAAAATTGTTACCCTTTTACATGTAGACAAAGATAATTGCCCTAATATGCTTCGAGATGATAATGGATATAATAATAGAATTTTAACTGGTTATTTCTTATTTAAAAAAGACGGTTATGACGATTTAAAAAGTTCGTCAATTTCGTTAATGAGAATCAAATTTAGCACAGAAACTGAAGATTATATCTTAAAAAAAGAGCTCAAGTCTGAACTAAATGGAACTATTTATGAACCTGAAAACTATTTTAATAATTATCTACATTGTATTGAATAATTACTCACAATTCCATTTAAAATTAGATAAATTATTCTTTTTTGAATTCTTTAGATTATAATGCCACCACTCACTTTCAAAAATTCTAAAATCATTTTGAATCATTATATTTTTTAATAACTTTCTGTTTTTTAGTACTTCTGCTGGTAGATTTTCAAAATCATGACTAGCTTCAATACCAAAATAGTCAAAAGTAGTCCCCATATCCAATTCTTTTCCTTGGCTATCTACTAAAGTTATATCAACCGCCCCACCCCTATTGTGAATTGACCCTTTTTTTGGATCAGCAACATAATTTGGATTTGAAACTATAGTCCACATTTTTTTTTGAATATCTAAAGGTCTATAACAGTCGAAAAGTTTAATTCGATACCCTTTATTTAAGAATCTCTCATTCGCCTTCAACAGAGCTTTTACAGTTTTATATCTCAAATAGCACGCTTCACAATCATAAACCTTTGATTTTAAAAAATTATCTTCAGTAGCATATTTCATATCATATACAAAATCATTACTAAAGTCTTTGAGATTTACAAAAGTAGTATCGCTAATATAAAATTGCTTTTTTTTGGAAAAAACTGGGATGACTTCTTTTGATGGATCAATTGCAATAGTTTCATTTTCAATTCCATTTTGATTGCCATTCTTAGTCGCTTCAGAAACAACAACATTGTTTTTCCATGTTGAACAAGAATATAAACAATTGACTAAAAGAAAAATAAATAGTATATTTTTTAGCATCAAGATGGAATATAAAAAATTAAAAATTGTAGCAAAAACAAAAAACCTACTGAAAACAGTAGGTTTTTACGTGAACGCAGAAGGATTCGAACCTTCGACCGCCTGCTTAGAAGGCAGGTGCTCTATCCAGCTGAGCTATGCGTCCATTATTTTTATTTTAAACCGCCTGCTTAGAAGTCAGGTGCTCTAAAATTTGTCGGGGTGGCAGGATTCGAACCTGCGGCCTCCTGCTCCCAAAGCAGGCGCGATAACCGGGCTACGCTACACCCCGAAAACTTAAAAAAAGCGGAGAGTAAGGGATTCGAACCCTTGGTACAGTTTCCCATACGCATGTTTAGCAAACATGTCCTTTCGGCCGCTCAGGCAACTCTCCAAGCTCAAAGAACTAATCTTTATTTAAGCGGTTGCAAATGTAGGTTTCTATTCTATATTTTACAAATAAATACACTGTTTTTTTTGAGACTAATTTAAAAACATTAACAATCAAATGTATAGCTAACAAAAAATCAATTTTAAAAATATTAATTTAAAACGTATTGTAGAAATTACTTTAACAATCCATTTTAAACGAATAAAAAATGATAATATTTAAGGAGGAGTAATTTACATTTACCTAAAATGATTAATTTCGCAGTACAAACTAACATTACAAATTATGGGCAAAAGAGTCGCTATCGTTTCTGCAGTAAGAACACCTATCGGAAGTTTCATGGGAGCTCTATCGACCGTCCCTGCTCCACAATTAGGGGCAATTGCTATCAAGGGTGCCATAGAAAAAATAAATTTAGATGTTAATTTAGTTGATGAGGTATTGATGGGCAATGTCGTTCAAGCTGGAGTAGGTCAAGCTCCTGCCCGACAAGCTGCTCTATTAGCAGGTTTGCCAAATACTGTTATTGCCACAACAGTAAATAAAGTTTGCGCCTCCGGAATGAAAGCTGTAATGCAAGGAGTTCAAGCAATCATGAATGGAGATGCTAAGGTTATTATTGCTGGTGGTATGGAAAACATGAGTTTAATTCCTCATTATGTTCATTTAAGAAACGGACAAAAATTTGGTCCAGTTTCAATGATTGATGGAATGCAAAAAGACGGATTAACAGATGCTTACGATACTAATGCTATGGGGGTTTCTGCTGATTTGTGCGCCTCAGAATATAAAATACCCAGACAAGAACAAGATGCATTTGCCATTCAATCCTATGAGCGTTCTGCTGCAGCTTGGGAAAGTGGAAAATTTGATACTGAAGTTGTTCCTGTCAGCGTTCCTCAGAGGAGAGGAGAACCCATTATCGTTTCTAAGGATGAGGAATATACTAATGTAAAATTAGATAAAATTACTTCTTTAAACCCTGCTTTCACAAAGGACGGTACGGTTACAGCTGCAAATGCTTCAACCATAAATGACGGTGCTGCTGCCATGATTCTAATGAGCGAAGAAACAGCCATCTCTTTAAATTTAAAACCTTTAGCTTTTATAAAAAGTTATGCTGATGCAGCTCAAGAGCCAAAATGGTTCACCACAGCTCCAGCAAAAGCTTTACCAAAAGCACTTGAAAAAGCAGGACTTACTATTAATGAGGTTGATTTTTTTGAATTTAACGAAGCTTTTGCTGTAGTTGGAATTGCAAATGCCAAAATTCTAAATATTAATTCTGAAAAAATCAACGTAAATGGCGGTGCTGTTTCATTGGGTCATCCCCTAGGCTGTTCAGGTGCTAGAATAATTGTGACTTTGATTAATGTGCTAGAACAAAATAATGCAAAAATTGGAGCAGCAGCAATTTGTAACGGTGGTGGCGGAGCTTCTGCAATCATAATTGAAAGAGCGTAATCTTTTTTCTAAATAATGAATTTTGAATTACAGATGATTTTTTATACTATTGTAAATAATCCTTGATTCATTTTTTATTTTCTAAAATCGACCTTGATGTTTGGTATTTGTAATTTATCTATTATTCCTTTACGAATGGAACCCAGTGATAAAAGTGAAATTGTCTCGCAAGTTTTATTTGGGGAACATTTCCAAATTCTAGAGGTTTCCAAACAATGGTCAAAAATTAAATTACAATTTGATGATTATGAAGGCTGGGTTGACTCAAAACAATACCAAGTCATATCAGAATCCAGCTATAACCAACTTTGTGAAGAGGTGATTGTTTTAAATTCTGACTTAATCGAATATGTTACTGGTCCAAATAATTTTTTAATGCCTATTCCATTGGGTTCCTCTCTTTCATTCTTAAATTTTAATGAAATAAACGTCAATAATTATGATTTTGAAGGAATGAAAATCAGTGGTATTAAAACTAAAGCTAATATCGTAAATACATCATTCATGTATTTAAATTCCCCTTATTTGTGGGGAGGAAAAACACCCTTTGGAATTGATTGCTCAGGTTTTTCGCAAATGGTATATAAACTCAATGGATATAAATTACTGAGAGATGCTTCACAACAAGCATTACAGGGAGAAGCTTTAAGTTTTATTGAGGAAAGTGAGCCAGGAGATTTAGCTTTTTTTGATAATGAAGAAGGAAAAATCATTCATGTTGGAATAATAATGAAAGATAATTATATTATTCACGCAAGTGGCAAAGTCCGAATTGATCGATTAGATCATCTCGGAATTTATAATGCTGAGGTCAACAAACATACTCATAAATTACGAGTGATAAAAAAAGTCATATAACAAAAACGTCCCGAAATCGGGACGTTTTTGTATAAATAAAAATTTATTTTATTTTACTTACCCATCTTAGCTTTCAAAGCTTTCTTTTTATCTGTCATTTCTAAAGCTCCATAAACATTTAATAAAGTAGCCGCAACATCCTCATTTTTGGGGTCAAGTTCATTGGCTTTCTCTAAGAAAGGAATTGCACTCTTGAAAATTTCTTCTCTTTGTTTTTTCAGTACTTCATAACGTTTGTTATCTTTCTCTGAAGTACCTAATTTATTCATTTCATCCACGATTTTAGTTTCGCCTTCTAATTTTAAGATAGACAAATTGAGATATGCATTAACATAATCTGGCTTGAGCTCAATAGCTTTTTTGTAATAGGTTTCTGCACTCGCAGCATCTGTTTTCGAAGATATTACACCAAGATTGAATAATAAATCTGGATTGTTTGGATCTTTCTCTAAAACCTCTGAAACTAATTTTTTGTAGGTTGTAAAATCTTGAAGTTTAAGATACAAATCTGCTTCAGAGATGATTAGTGACGTATCGTCAGGATTGGCTTTTCTGGCATCACTAAGTGCTGTTTTTGCTTGTTCCGTTTTATCTTTTTGAAGTAAAATTAAAGCTATATTTTTATATATCTCTCCTCTTTTAGATGGGATTTTTTCATCTCTAGGATTCGAATACACTTTCAATTTAACCTTATTGTCTCTTTCGATTTTAGCTTCTGCTGTAGTCCCAAAATAATCCTCTTGTTCAGAAAGCAAGTTTTTAGCATAGTAAGCCATGCCTTCGCCTGAATAATTTTTAGATTTTAATTCTTCATAATAAGCCAAAGCAGTATCATAATCTTGCGCATTTACAGCATAACTTGCTGCATAATACAATTTTTCAAGATCTGTTTTGTCTAACTCGTAGACTATGTACAATTTTTTTGCAGCCTCGTCATACTTTTTATTGGTGCCATCTTCAACAGCGCTATTCAATATTTTCCCTTTGATTTCAGCGACAGCTGTTTGAGCTTGACTAGTATATTTTGATTTACCAGAAACCTTTTCTACCGCAATTAATTCTTGATAGGCCTTAGCGGCTTCTAATTGATTTTTTGCTGCATCAATGTTCTTTGTTGCTAAATCTACCAATGTATTTCCCTTAACGAAAAAATACTGAGCTTTTTCAGCATCGGTAGCACTAGAAAGTAAGGATTCCGCTTGTTGCAAAATACTTTTTGCTTCGGCAGAATTTCCACTTTTTAATGCTTTTTCAGCCGCTTTAATTTGATCTTTTTGAGCAAAAGTGCTTACTGAAATCAATAATGCTGATGCGAGTAGTACATATTTACTTTTCATTTGTTTTGAAATTTAATTACTAAATTATTCGTCTGAATCTTCATCAGAATCATCTTCTTCTGCTTCATCATCAATTTCTGTCTCATCGTCTTCATCGTCGTCCTCATCAGAGCCATCATCTTCAAGTACTTCTAATACAGGTTTTACCCTTTCGATTGCTTCAGTTTCGATTACGTTTCCATCTTCATCCAGCTCGACTTCAGCAACATCATCTTTCATTACCTTGGTCACTGCAGCGATAGAATCGTTTCCTTTGATATTAATCAGTTTAACTCCTTGAGTAGCACGTCCCATAACTCTCAAATCTTCAACTGCCATTCTGATAGTCAATCCTGATTTGTTAATAATCATTAAATCATCGGCATCGGTAACGGCATTTATGGAAATTAATTTTCCAGTTTTCTCTGTGATATTTAAGGTTTTAACCCCTTTTCCTCCACGATTGGTAATTCGATATTCGTCAAGACTAGAACGTTTTCCGTATCCGTTTTCTGCAACTACAAGAATTTCACTATTCATATCGTTTACGGTTACCAGGCCAATTACTTCATCAGTATCGTCTTTTAAAGTAATTCCGCGAACTCCTGAGGCTGTTCTTCCCATTGGACGCGTTTTCGTTTCTTCAAAACGAACTAGCTTACCTGATTTAACCGCTAAAATAATTTGGCTTTCACCATTAGTCAGACTTGCTGCTAATAATTCGTCTTCCTCTCTGATAGTTATTGCTGCTACTCCATTGACTCTAGGTTTTGAATATTTCTCTAATGAAGTTTTCTTAACCTGACCTTTTTTAGTAACCATAACCAAGTTGTGGCTTTTGATATACTCTTGATCTTTTAAATCTTGGGTGCAAATAAATGCTTTAACTTTATCATCACTTTCGATGTTGATTAAGTTTTGTAAAGCTCTACCTTTTGCTGTTTTACTTCCTTCTGGAATTTCGTACACACGCATCCAGAAACATTTCCCTTTTTGCGTAAAAAACATCATGTATTGATGATTGGTTGCCACAAACATGTGCTCTAGGAAATCTTGATCTCTCGTTCCCGCACTTTTTTGACCTACTCCTCCTCTATTTTGGGTTTTATATTCAGAAAGGTTTGTACGCTTAATATAACCCGCATGTGAGATTGTTACCACTACGTTTTCATCGGCAATTAAATCCTCAATACTTACGTCACCCCCTGAATATTCAATTGTAGAACGTCGCTCATCTCCATATTTGTCTCTTATTTCTACAAGCTCTTCTTTGATAACTTCTGTTCTAAGATTAACGTCAGCCAATAATGCTTTTAAATGCTCAATTAGCTTCATTAATTCTTCAAATTCAGCTCTTAATTTGTCTTGTTCAAGACCTGTTAACTGTCGTAAACGCATTTCAACAATAGCACGAGATTGAATGTCAGACAAACTGAATCGTTCCATTAATTTCTCTCTAGCTTCTTCGGTATTTTTAGAACCACGAATAATTGCAATCACCTCGTCGATATTATCAGAAGCAATGATTAAACCTTCTAAGATATGAGCTCTTTCTTCAGCTTTTCGTAATTCAAACTGCGTTCTACGAACAACAACATCATGACGGTGCTCAATAAAATAGTGAATCATATCTTTTAGATTCAACATTTGCGGGCGACCTTTTACAAGAGCAATATTATTTACACTAAAAGAAGCTTGTAATTGAGTAAACTTGTACAACGTATTCAAAACCACGTTTGGTGTCGCATCACGCTTTAAAATATATACGATTCGCATTCCATTTCTATCCGATTCATCTCGAATATTGGCAATTCCATCAATCTTTTTCTCGTTTACCAAATCAGCAGTACGCTTAATCATATCTGCCTTATTAACTTGGTATGGAATCTCAGTTACTACAATAGATTCTCTTCCGTCTACTTCTTCAAAGTTGACTTTAGCTCTAATAACAATTCTTCCTCTTCCTGTTTTAAATGCTTCACGAACACCTTCATACCCATAAATAATACCACCTGTTGGAAAATCTGGGGCTTTAATATGATTCATTAACTCATCAACTTCAATGTCATTATTATCCAAATAAGCTAACGTTCCGTTGATTACTTCTGTCAAATTGTGCGGAGGCATATTGGTTGCCATACCTACTGCAATTCCAGTTGCTCCGTTCACTAATAAAGTTGGAACTCGAGTTGGCATTACCTTTGGCTCATATAAAGTATCGTCAAAATTCAATTGAAAATCAACCGTTTCTTTTTCGATATCAGCCATAATTTCTTCTGAAATCTTTTTCATTCGGGCCTCGGTATAACGCATAGCAGCTGGACTATCCCCATCTACTGAACCAAAGTTACCTTGACCATCTACTAGTAGATAACGCATACTCCATTCTTGAGCCATACGCACCATAGCATCATATACTGACGTATCTCCATGTGGATGATACTTTCCTAATACCTCTCCAACAATTCTTGCAGATTTTTTGTGGGCAGATCTTGAAGTCACCCCTAAATCATACATTCCATAAAGCACTCTTCGATGTACTGGCTTCAAACCATCTCTAACATCAGGCAATGCTCTTGATACTATTACCGACATCGAATAATCGATGTAAGCTGATTTCATTTCGTCCTCTATGTTAATAGGAATTAACTTTTCTCCGTCAGACATATTACAGTTTTTATTAAAATTATATTGTTTAAAAAATCTTGCTAATATAAGCTTTTCAGATAATTTTTAGTACAGATAATCACATAAATTTATCCGATTTATTAACAATTTTGAGTCCTTTTTAAGTTAATAAGTTAATTCACATTTAACAAAAAAATTTAATTATTTTTTGTCTATTAGCTGACAGCGTATTGAGAATAGGAATGATTTTTGCAATTGCAATAGATATTGACTAAATTTACACTACAAATTACATAATTTATGGATGATAATTTTTCCCCAAGAGTTAAAGACGTTATAACTTACAGTAAAGAAGAAGCCTTGCGTTTAGGTCATGACTTTATTGGAACAGAACATTTAATGTTGGGTATTTTGAGAGATGGAAATGGTAAAGCAATTACCATTTTAAACAACCTATCCGTTGATTTAGATCACTTGCGAAGAAAGGTTGAAGTCTTAAGCCCCGCCAATCCAAATGTTATAGTTAGTAACGAAAAAAAGAACCTACATTTAACACGCCAAGCAGAGAGAGCTTTGAAGACTACTTTTCTAGAAGCAAAAGTTTTTCAAAGCACCTCAATAAGCACCGCGCATTTGTTATTGTGTATTTTAAGAAATGAAAACGACCCAACAACCAAGCTACTGAATAAACTAAAAATTGATTATGATTTAGCTAAAGAACAATATCTAAACATGACACCAAACGAAGAAAACTTTCTAGAAAATTTACCAAGAAACGAGTCGTTTAATGACGATTCCGGACAAGATGACACCCTCAGAGAAGGGAGTTTTAACAATCCTGCAAATAAGTCCAACAAGAAATCTAAAACTCCTGTTTTAGATAACTTCGGTAGAGACCTTACTGAAATGGCAGAAGAGGGTAAATTAGACCCAGTCGTAGGACGCGAAAAAGAAATAGAACGTGTTTCTCAAATTTTGAGCCGTCGTAAGAAAAATAACCCCCTACTTATCGGTGAACCTGGCGTGGGTAAATCTGCCATTGCAGAAGGTTTAGCCTTGCGTATCATTCAGAAAAAAGTATCTCGAAACTTGTTCAACAAACGAGTGGTTACTCTAGATTTAGCTAGTCTTGTGGCAGGAACAAAATACAGAGGTCAGTTTGAAGAGCGAATGAAAGCGGTTATGAATGAATTAGAAAAGAATGATGATATTATTCTTTTTATTGACGAAATTCATACCATTGTTGGTGCGGGTGGAGCTACTGGTTCCCTTGATGCTTCTAACATGTTTAAACCTGCATTAGCTAGAGGCGAAATACAATGTATTGGTGCAACTACCTTAGACGAATACAGACAATATATTGAAAAAGACGGGGCTCTTGAAAGACGTTTTCAAAAGATTATTGTAGAACCAACCTCAGTTGAAGAAACAATAACTATACTAAATAACGTTAAAAACAAATACGAAGACCATCATAATGTTACGTATACACAAGAAGCCATTGAAGCTTGTGTAAAATTAACAAACCGATACATGTCTGAACGATTTTTACCAGACAAGGCAATCGATGCAATGGATGAAGCTGGATCCCGTGTTCATATTACCAATATTGAAGTTCCTAAACAAATTTTGGATTTAGAGCGTCAATTGGAAGAGGTACGAGAATTAAAAAATTCGGTCGTTAAAAAACAAAAATATGAAGAAGCTGCTAAACTTCGCGACGATGAAAAACGTATCGAAAAAGATTTGGCTATCGCTCAAGAACAATGGGACGAAGATTCAAAAAACAATCGAATTGTAGTATCAGAAGACAATGTAGCTGACGTAGTTTCTATGATGACTGGAATTCCAGTAAACCGAATTGCGCAAACCGAAAGTAATAAATTAGCTCATCTTCCAGAACTTATTGAAAATAAAGTCATTGGACAAAAAGAAGCTGTTTTAAAAATTGCGCGTTCTATACAAAGAAATCGTGCTGGATTGAAAGATCCAAACCGACCAATTGGTTCCTTCATTTTCCTCGGTCAAACAGGAGTTGGAAAAACACAATTGGCAAAAGTATTAGCAAAAGAATTGTTTGATTCCGAAGATGCGCTAATACGAATTGACATGAGTGAGTACATGGAGAAATTTGCTATCTCTCGTCTTGTTGGTGCGCCTCCAGGATATGTTGGTTATGAAGAAGGCGGTCAACTAACGGAAAAAGTAAGAAGAAAACCCTATTGTGTAGTGTTATTGGATGAAATTGAAAAAGCGCATCCTGATGTTTTCAATATGTTACTACAAGTTTTAGATGACGGATTCTTGACAGATAGTTTAGGGCGAAAAATAGATTTCAAAAACACGATAATTATCATGACCTCAAATGTCGGTGCAAGACAATTGAAAGATTTTGGACAAGGAGTTGGTTTTGGAACAGCTGCAAAAGCGGCTCAGGCTGATGAAAATTCAAAAAGCATTATTGAAAATGCTCTAAAGAAAACTTTTGCTCCTGAATTTTTAAATCGTATTGACGATGTAATTGTTTTCAATGCTTTAGAGAAAGAGCATATCGATTTGATTATTGAAATTGAGTTAAAAAAATTATACGATCGTATTGCAGAATTAGGGTATACGCTTAAATTATCAGACAGTGCCAAAGCCTTTATTGCTGAAAAAGGATTCGATAGACAGTTTGGAGCTAGACCATTAAAACGAGCCATTCAAAAATATGTTGAAGATGCTTTAGCTGAAGAAATTATTACTTCAAAAATAAGTTCAGGCGATGAAATTTTCATGGACTTAAACGATACATCACAAGAATTATTTGTCAATGTAAAAAGAGCAGAAAAACCTACTAATTAGTAGGTTTTTTTTATGTTCAATACCAATCTAAACCATGAATACGTACCTCGACATTATCCTACGAAGCGCAGCCGTTTATTTATTTATGGTTATCGCTCTACGCATCTTTGGCAAAAAAGAATTATCTCAACTCAATACGGCTGATGTTATTTTGATACTATTGATTAGCAACTCGGTTCAAAATGCGATGGTAGGAAGTAGCACTTCGCTTTGGGGTGGACTAGCGGCTGCAAGTATTTTGTTTGTCATTAATTTTGTGCTGAAAAAATTAATGTATCGCTACAAAGGATTCAGTGATTTCATGCAGGAAAGACCTGAAATTTTGATTCATAACGGCACTTTAGACTTTAAAAATTTAAGCAAATTGAACATCACATCCGATGAATTGAAAGAAGCCATGCGAGAACATGGTGTAGAATTTTTTAAAGATGTAAAATTAGCCATGCTGGAAATTGATGGAAATATAAGCAACATATCTGGCGACACCGCATTAACGCAAACGCACTATAATAGAAAACGTAAACACAAAAGTTTGAGTGGGGGAAATTAATATTCCAAGCCCTCTATCATAAAACTATTCAAAAAAGCTACCGATTTTTCGATATCATAATGAAAAATTCTATCGTTTTTGATTAAAGGAACTTCCTCACGATATGATTTTAAGAACATTTCTATAAAATCACTGGACTGCAAAGGTCGTCGGTATTCAATTGCCTGAGAGGCATTCATTAATTCAATGGCTAGAATTCGCTCTAGATTATCCATAACACGCAATGCCTTGGTTGCCGCATTAGCACCCATACTTACATGATCTTCCTGACCATTACTGGATACGAGACTATCAATACTCGCTGGTGTTGACAACTGTTTGTTTTGACTAGCAATACTGGCAGCGGTGTACTGTGGAATCATTAAACCCGAATTCAATCCCGGATTATCCACTAAAAAAGCAGGAAGATTTCGCAAACCAGAAACCAATTGAAAAGTTCTTCTTTCAGAGATACTTCCTAATTCAGCCAAAGCTATGGCTAAAAAATCTAAGGCTAAAGCCAAAGGCTGTCCATGGAAATTGCCACCTGAAAGAATCTGATCGCTTTCGATAAAAATATTAGGATTATCGGTAACAGAGTTTATTTCGGTTTTAAAAATTTTTCTTGCGTAATCTATCGCATCCTTTGAAGCACCATGAACTTGAGGAATACATCGAAACGAATACGGGTCTTGTACATGCGATTTTTTTTGTTCTATAATCTCACTTCCTGATAAAAATTCAAGAACTCTATTTGCAGTGACTATCTGGCCTTTATGTGGTCGTATGTAATGTATTAATTCGTTAAAGGGCTCTATCCTTCCGTCAAATCCTTCCAACGAGATTGTCCCTATCAAATCGGCCAAATAAGAATATTTAACCGACTTCATTAAAATATACGCGCCGTATGCACTCATGAATTGAGTACCATTCAATAGCGCCAATCCTTCTTTAGATTGTAACACAATTGGTTCCCAACCCAACTTGTTCAACACCTTTGAAGCTTTCTGTTTCTTTCCTTCAAAATAAACTTCTCCTTCTCCTAATAAAGGCAAAGCTAGATGTGCTAACGGAGCTAAATCACCTGATGCACCAAGAGAACCCTGGGTGTAAACTATTGGAAGAATATCATTATTGTAAATAGCTATTAATCGTTCCACGGTCTCCAATTGAACCCCAGAATACCCATAACTTAGCGACTGAATTTTAAGCAGTAACATCAGCTTCACAATTGCCAACGGTACTTCTTCTCCAGTTCCACAGGCATGAGACTTTACTAGATTTTCTTGAAGTTGAGATAGGTTATCATTAGAAATCTTCACGTTACACAACGACCCAAAACCTGTATTTATTCCATATATTGGAGTTTCTTCAGAAATCATTTTAGCATCAAGATATTCCCGGCATTTCTGAATATTGATTTTGGCTTCCTCTGAAAGTGCTATCGATTTATGATATGAAATAATTTCGTGTACTGTTTCTAAACTTAAAACTTCAGAACTTATATAGTGAAAATTGTCCATTTCTTGGTTTGATTGAGACCTCAAAATTCAATAAACAATTATTAATAAACAAGGTTTGTTGATAATATTATGATTTTATATTGCGTTTTTTGCAGAAATTAAACTCAAAAAGTGGTTAAAAATAACAATAATGAAATCAACGCATTGATATCTAAAATATTCGTAAAAATTATGGGGCGTATTAAAAAATCAATGAAATAGATTACTTTTGAAAATCAAATCTTTAAAAATGCTTTCAAACAGCAATCTACCTTTTGTAACAACTTCAACCAAATCTTTGGTTGCTTTCGCTGTTACAATAACAAAAACTACAACCCCATTCGGGGTATAAATTAATCATATAATCCTATATTTGTTTTTTCTTTCAGAAGAAAGGATAATTTTGAATTTATGATAACTAAAAAATATTTTAAATAAGCCATAATGAAAATTTTAAAATTCGGAGGAACTTCGGTTGCCAATGCTCAAAACATAAAACTTGTATTAGACATCGTTCAAAATAAAGCCAAACACGATCAATTAGTCGTTGTGGTTTCTGCTTTTAGCAAAGTAACTGATTTGCTTCAACTTGCCTCTATCAAAGCGGCTGCCAATGACGAAAGCTATAAAGAAATTGTAGCCGAAATAGAAAAAAAACATCTTGATGCACTTAAAGAACTTATTCCTGTTAGTGAACAAAGCAGCCTTTTAAGCCACATCAAAAGAATTATCAATCATCTTGAAACGCTTCTAGACGGTTGTTTTCTCCTTGGAGAATTATCTCCTAGAACTACAGACACCATTTTAAGTTTTGGAGAATTACTGTCTTCCTACATTATTGCAGAGGCGATGAAGCAAAACCTCAAAGACAGTGGCTACAAAGACAGTCGTGAGCTCATAAAAACCAATGACAACTTTGGAAAAGCCGCTGTGAATTTTGAAATCACGAATCAATTAATCAAAGATTATTTTGCAACTAGTCAAGCTCAAGTGGTGGTTATGCCAGGATTTATTGCTTCGACTCTCGATGGAATCAATACAACTTTGGGTCGTGGTGGTTCCGATTATACTGCGGCAATTATTGCAGGCGCTTTGGATGCAAAAGATTTAGAAATATGGACAGATGTAAACGGTATGTTTACTGCCAATCCAAAAATAGTCAAACAAGCACAACCTATCGCTACCATTTCCTATCAGGAAGCTATGGAATTGTCTCATTTTGGTGCCAAAGTACTTTATCCACCTACCATTCAACCGGTGTTGAGAAAGAACATCCCTATTCTTATCAAAAATACTTTTGAACCAGAGGCAGAAGGTACTTACATTTCAAACGAAATTACTTCGCAAAGTAATCCTGTAAAGGGAATCAGTCATATTGACAACATTACTTTGATTACTCTAGAAGGGCCCGGAATGATTGGAGTTGCAGGTTCGTCAAAAAGATTGTTTGAAGTGTTATCACAGGTACATATCAATGTCATTTTTATTACGCAAGCCTCTTCTGAGCATTCTATCTGTATTGGAATTCTAAATTCAGATGCTGCAAATGCTGAACAAGCCATAAATAAAGCATTTGAAATCGAAATTTTACAGAACAAAATCGAACCTTGTATCGTAGAACAAAACCTATGTATTATTGCTTTGGTGGGCGAAAACATGAAAAATCATCAAGGTCTAAGCGGTAGAATGTTTAGCACCTTAGGAAAAAACAATGTCAACATTAGGGCGATTGCACAAGGAGCTTCCGAAAGAAATATCTCTGCAGTAATCAACGAAAGAGATGTTAAAAAAGCGTTGAATACCCTTCATGAAACCTTCTTTGAGGAAAACACCAAACAGCTGAATTTGTTTGTAATGGGTGTTGGAAATGTTGGAGAAAAATTTATTGAGCAAATTCACCAACAAAAGAAATACTTAAAAGAAAACCTTAAAATCAACCTAAGAGTCATAGCACTTTCTAACTCAAGGAAAATGCATTTTGATGAGGAAGGAATTAGCCTAAAAGACTGGCAATCGTTAGTAGAAAATGGAGAAGCCGCAAGTAAAGAGGGGTTCATTTCAAAAGTAGCTGCACTCAATTTACGCAACAGTATTTTTGTGGACATCACTGCCAATGAAGAAGTTTCTAAAACCTATGAGCAGTATTTAAAACAAAACGTCGCTGTGGTTACTTGCAACAAAATTGCTTGTTCTTCGGCTTATGCCAATTATAAAAATCTTAAAAACCTATCGCGTCAATTCAAAGCACCTTTCTTATTTGAAACGAATGTTGGAGCAGGGCTACCCATTATTGATACAGTAAAAAATCTGATTGCCTCTGGTGATAAAGTCAACAAAATTCAAGCAGTTTTATCAGGAAGTTTGAATTTTATCTTCAATAATTTTGATGAAAATAATTCTTTTCACGATGTGGTTAAAGAAGCTGGCGTACAAGGATTTACAGAACCCGACCCAAAAATCGATTTAAGCGGTGTTGATGTAGCTCGAAAGATATTAATTCTGATTAGAGAAAGTGGCTATCAAATGGAAATCGAAGATATTGCCAACCAATCCTTCCTTCCAGCAGCCTGCATGGAAACCAAAAACAATGACGACTTTTTCAAATCGTTGCTCACACATGCCAACCATTTTGAAGCTCTTTTAGCTGAAGCGAAACAAAAAGACAGCCGATTGAAATTTGTGGCGCAATTCGAAAATGGCAAAGCAAGTGTAGGTTTGCAATTCATCCCAAAAGACCATCCTTTTTACAACCTAGAAGGAAAAGACAATATCGTATTGTTCTACACGGACAGATACGTTGATCAACCGTTATTGATTAAAGGGGCTGGTGCCGGAGCAGCAGTGACCGCTTCAGGGATTTTTGCCGATGTTATCCGAATTGGAAATATTTAAAAAAGTGTTCAGTGCTCAGTTTTCAGTTTACAACCTGACTGTATGTAGACATTTGTTCAATTTGAAATTGACAAACATATTATAGCTTTATGCCTTCATGGCAAAAACAATACATTATGAATGAAATAAAAATATTCTGTCCAGCAACTATAGCCAACCTTTCCTGCGGATTTGATGTTCTCGGATTGTGTTTGGATACGGCTGGTGACGAAATGATTATTCGGAAATCCAATACAAAAGGGGTTCGCATTACTAAAATCGTAGGTGCAGATTTACCCTTAGAAACCGAAAACAATGTGGCTGGCGTGGCAGCATTAGCGATGTTGGAAGAAGTGGAAACCGAATTTGGATTTGAAATCGAAATCTACAAACACATCAAAGCGGGAAGCGGAATTGGAAGTAGTGCTGCCAGTTCAGCCGGTGCTGTTTTTGGAATAAACGAATTGCTGGGTCAACCTTTTACAAGAAAAGAACTCGTAAAATTTGCCATGCAAGGCGAAAAACTAGCTAGTGGAAATGCCCATGCAGACAATGTGGCTCCTGCCCTTTTAGGTGGATTTACCCTTGTTAGATGCTCCAATCCTTTGGATATTATCAAAATTGATAGCCCTTCTGAATTGTACGCTACCGTGGTACATCCGCAAATTGAATTAAAAACTTCTGATGCACGTTCCGTATTGAAACAAACCGTTTCGCTGAAAAGTGCCATTACCCAATGGGGAAATGTTGGAGGATTAGTTGCTGGTCTCTACACCCAAGATTACGAATTGATAGGCCGTTCGTTGCATGACGAAATTGTCGAACCCTTGCGAAGTGTGCTAATTCCTGGTTTTGATTTGGTTAAAAAAACAGCCTACGAAAACGGAGCCTTAGGTTCTGGTATTTCTGGTTCTGGACCTTCTATATTTGCTTTGAGCAAAGGAGAAGCCACGGCTCAAAAAATTGCCAAAGCCATGAGCATCGTTTATGATGAGATGAAATTACCTTATGAAATTCACGTTTCGAAAGTGAATGACCAAGGAATGAAAATAATTTAAGAATTACGAATTAGGACGTACAAATCCTAAATCTAAAATCTAAAATCTAAAATGAACTATTACAGCTTAAACAACAAAACACATCAAGTATCTTTTCAAGAAGCCCTTATCCAAGGACTAGCACCCGATAGAGGGCTTTACTTCCCTCAAACCTTAACTCCGCTTCCTGCTTCTTTTTTTGAAACTATTGAAACCCTGAGCAACGAAGCCATCGCTTTTGAAGCCATCAAACAATTTGTAGGTGACGAAATCCCCGAAGCAGAATTGAAACACATCCTTAAGGAAACCCTTTGTTTTGATTTTCCATTGGTAAAAGTAGAAGACAATATCTATTCTCTTGAATTGTTTCACGGGCCTACCATGGCGTTTAAAGATGTTGGCGCACGATTCATGTCTCGTTGTTTGGCGTATTTCAATAAAAATAAAGACCAAAAAAACACAGTGCTTGTTGCTACTTCTGGCGATACCGGAGGAGCTGTTGCTAGCGGATTTCTTGGTGTAAAAGGCGTTGAAGTAGTCATTCTTTATCCTTCAGGCAAGGTGAGCGACATACAAGAACGTCAGCTGACTACGCTTGGACAAAACATCACTGCTCTTGAAGTAGACGGTGTGTTTGATGATTGCCAAGACATGGTCAAAAAAGCCTTCCTTGATGCCGATTTAGAACACAAGAATCTCACTTCAGCCAACTCCATCAATATTGCGCGCTGGTTGCCACAAATGTTTTATTTCTTCTTTGCCTATAAAGAATTGAAAAAAAACAACAAACCCTTAGTGGTATCCTGCCCTAGCGGGAATTTTGGAAATATTTGCGCTGGAATTATAGCAAAGAAATTAGGATTGCCCATCAGTCATTTCGTGGCTGCTACCAATGCTAACGATACGGTACCCCAATTTTTACTAAAAGGAATTTACGAGGCCAAGCCTTCCATAGCAACTATTTCCAATGCGATGGATGTGGGGAACCCAAGTAATTTTGTGCGTATACAGGAAATGTACAACAACGACTTGAAGGAATTCAGCAAGGATTTTTCTTCTTATACCTATTCCGATGAGGCGACCAAAAAAGCCATGAAAAGCATCTACAACCACAATGGTTACATAGCCGAACCTCACGGTGCGGTTGGCTATTTAGGGCTAAAAAAGGAATTAGAAAACAATCCTAACGCCATTGGTGTTTTCTTAGAAACGGCGCATCCTATTAAGTTTTTAGACATTGTTGAACCCGTTTTGAATGTTAGCTTACCGATTCCAGCACAAATAGAAAGCGTATTAGGCAAAGAGAAAAAGAGCATCAAAATCGCCACTTACGACGAACTGAAAGCGTTCTTAAGCTAACCGAAACCTTGCATCAATACAGTGTTAAAAAATGACCGCGGCCATTTGTTTATTTTACCGCGGTAACTTACTAAAACGACCGCGGCCAATTGATAAAACAGCCGCGGTCATTTTATTTCTTAGTCAGTACCAATAATTTTTTCAAGCCGTATTGCTTCCTTTCTTTAGCCAGGCTCTTCTGTTTTTATACTTTGGAGGTATCCAAACTCAAAAAGGCTTTCCCGATATATCTAATAATATCCGAAGCGATAAAGGATTGATACCCTGTTTCGGGCAAGGCAAGATCAGCTGTTAAACCGTGAAGGTAGACGCCCAATACTGCCGCTTCAATAGGTTGGTATCCTTGAGCCAAGAGACTCGTAATCATTCCCGTAAGCACATCGCCGCTTCCTGCTGTGGCTAAGGCAGGATTTCCTGTGGTATTCTCATAAATAGTGTCTTGTTGAATGATATAGGTAGGAGCGCCTTTCATCACTACTATTACATTATACTTTTTAGAAAAAGCGATGGTTTTCTCCCACTTCTCTTCTTCAGAATGCCAACTTCCAAGCAGTCGTTCCAATTCTTTAGGATGGGGAGTAAGAATCGTTTGGGGAGGCAATAGAGTTAACCAAGCACGGTGCAAGGCTAGAATGTTCAAACCATCTGCATCAACTACTAGTGGGCTTTGGTTGGTCATTAAAAAATGATGTAGGGCTTTTTGAGTAGACCCCTCCTGCCCTATGCCTACGCCTATCCCAATGGCGTTTGGCGTAAAATGATATTGAATGTTCGTTAGCTGTTTATCATTTTCATCTGTGAGCACCATGACTTCTGGAAGGGCGGTTTGCAGAATGGTATAGCCGCATTTGGGGATAAAGGCAGTCACCAAGCCACAGCCGGTTTTGATAGCCGCTTTGCTAGACAAACAAACCGAACCCATTTTGCCATAACTTCCCCCTATGAGCAAGGCGTGACCCTGAGTGCCTTTGTGGGTATCCTTGGCAATGGGTTTGTAAAGTGCTAGAATGGTTTCGCGTGTACTGAGAATAGGCTCTTTCATGACATTTCTTTGTTTAAAGTTACGAAATTTAAACGAATGGGGACAAAAATAAAATGCCTCGCTGTCGTGCGATTCCTATCACTTGATAACATGGAATAAATAGAATATTTTATAAAATCGTAATATAAAGAATATTTAGTTTAACCACACGAAAGGATTCGTGCAGTAGCAATAGGCAAACGTACCAACAACTTAACTATTTTTATAAATAATTTCTCTTTTAGATTTATAAAACCATCCAAACCCTTATTTTTGCGCCATGGCAAAGAAAAATACAGACAAAATTGTTTTTGATCATATCAAAGTTCTTGATGCAGGAGCAAAAGGAGTATCAGTAGCAAAAGCACCTG
>Ga0315904_10001329_pt1 | contig 38943 bp, 29 predicted proteins | sample LakEriMetagenome_6_FD_203529 | JGI IMG/M metagenome (GOLD analysis project Ga0315904, IMG submission 203529) | Freshwater fungal communities from buoy surface, Lake Erie, Ohio, United States - Buoy 12 MA120 | ecosystem: Environmental > Aquatic > Freshwater > Lake | place: USA: Lake Erie, Ohio... | reverse complement strand
GGGTGATCCTCAACAGCCAGTGCCGCCACCAGCCGAACTGCTGGAACAGCGTCAGCGAAATCATCGTCGGTTCGAAGGGCACGCTCTACATCGACGGCGGCGGCGGAGCCAACATCAAGGACCGCTCAGGCAAGAGCATCTGGCGCTACCGCCCGCAGGGCACCGATGGCGATCCATACCAGAACGAACACAACGAGCTGTACGCCGCCATCCGCGACAACAAGGCGCTCAACAACGCCCAGTACGGCGCTGAAAGCACCTTCACATCCATTCTCGGACGCTACGCCACCTACAGCGGCAAAATGGTCAAGTGGGACGAAGCCCTCGCATGGAATAACAGCGAAATGCCAGCCAGCCTCGCCTTCGACGCCCCCGCCACGGTCAATCCGGACAAGGACGGCAACTATCCGTTCGCCGTTCCCGGCCAGTGCGATCCCTCGAAGCCAGGGGCCTACGCCTGACATCGGGGCGCGGGATTTTCCCGTACCCGCACTGATTCCGCCATCACCCCGCTGCGTTTCCGCGCAGCGGGGTGATCTTTTTTCCGGAGACTGCCTCCCCACTTGCCCTCCCCTTTCTCCCCACCACCATGCTGCCCCATGGTGGCTCGACAGATTTTCTACTCAGGACGCGTGCAGGGCGTCGGTTTCCGTTATGCCACGCGCCGCATCGCGGCCGGATATGAAGTGACCGGCTGGGTCCGCAACCTCACGGACGGCAGGGTAGAACTTCAGGTGATGTCGCACGATGCTGAGGAACTCGATGCCTTCCTGCATGAGATTCAGGAAACGAGCGAACTCGCCAATCACATCAGGGACACGGAATCGCATTCCATTCCTCCGCTGGCGGATGTCCGCGGCTTTGCCATCCTCTGACCAAAACGTTCCCCGCTTTTTCCCATGCCTTCGTCCACCGGCCGCTTCGCCCTCCTCTCGTTTCCCCTCGCTCCGCTCCGCTCGGTCGTTTCCCGGGTTGTTCCGAAATCGAAACTCGACGAACACCTTGGCAAATCGGCCTATTCGGTCCGCCTGCTCCGCTACTGGTGGGCCGCGCAGGCGCTCGCCGCCGAGGCCAAACGCAAAGGCCGCCCGCTGCACGTGGTCGATCTCGGCTGCGAACGGGGCTGGCTCAAGCAATTCACTCCGGAAGGCACCGTGGCTCACTGGACGGGACTCGACTGGAACCCGCGGCGCGAAGCCACGGAGGTTGCCGGATACGACAAGGTTCTGCCGGCGAATTTCGACGAAACGCTGCCGTTGCCTGACGGCATGGCGGACGCGGTCGTGAGTTCCCATGTCTTCGAGCACCTGCCCCGCCCGGGCTACACCATGGCGGAAGTGAGTCGGCTCCTCCGTCCCGGCGGAATTTTTCTTGGCTGCGCGCCGACCCTGCCACACCCGGCGGCGACCCTGCGCGAACGCTGGTTCCGCCGCGAACTGGCCGCTGGACGAATCGTTCCCGGCGGCCACATCACGTGCCTCTCGCCCACCCGCTGGCGCCGCCTCTGCTACGAAGTGGGCCTCGTCTTGGAATTCGCCACAGGCAGCCACGCCTTCCGGAGCACCGGCAGCCCCCTCGAGAACCACGCATGGTGGATCCGGCTCAACCAGTTCTGGGCTGCCCTCGTTCCAGCGCTCGGCTCGGAATGCTGCGTGCAGGCCCGCCGCGCCGAACCCCTCGTGAGCACGCCGCAGTCACTCCCCAAAGGCCATGGACGCCACCGCGCCCTCTGGATCGGCGGCATCCTCGCCATCGTCACCGCCCTCGCCTTCGCTATCCGATTCCTTCTCACCCGATGATGAAGAGAAGCTCCCGCTCTGGTCTTCCGGTTGCCAAGCTCCGCACGGGGCTCTAGTCCCTTTCCCCAGCCCCGCATGAAAGCCATTCTCGCACTCGAAGACGGTGTCCATTTCCTCGGTGAATCCTTCGGAGCCTCTGGCTCAACGACCGGAGAAGCCTGCTTCAATACCTCCATGACCGGATACCAGGAGGTCCTCACCGATCCCTCGTACCGCGGCCAGATCGTGGCCATGACGTACCCGCTCATCGGGAACTACGGCATCAATTCCGAAGACGATGAAAGCCTTCAGCCCCATGTGCGCGGCTTCGTGGTCGGTGAACTCTGCCGCCAGCCCAGCAACTGGCGTGCGGACAGCAGCCTCGATGACTACCTCCGGAAATGGAACATCCTCGGCATCGAGGGCATCGATACCCGCCGCCTCACCCGCCACCTCCGCACCCGCGGGGCCATGCGCGCCTTCCTGAGCACGGAAATTCTCGACCCGGCGGAAGCCGCGGCCCGCGCCGCCGCCAGCAACCCCATGCAGGGGAGCGATTTTGTCCGCGAGGTCTCCACGGCTTCCTCCTACCTCTGGGACCCGGAAAACACCAAAAGCCGGGAATGGATCCTCGCCAATGGCCAGGGCTGGACGGCCCCGGAACTCCCCACCCCGAAATACCGCATCGTCGCCTACGATTTCGGAATCAAATTCAACATCCTGCGCCGCCTCCGCCAGGAAGGCTTCGCTGTCGAGGTCGTCAACGCCAATACCCCGGCCGCCGACATCCTTGCCCGGAAACCCGACGGCGTCTTCCTCTCCAATGGCCCCGGCGACCCCGCAGCCCTCGATTACGTCCACCGGGAAGTCGGCGCACTCGTCGGCAAACTACCCATCTTCGCGATCTGCCTCGGCCACCAGATCCTCGGCCACGCCTTCGGCGGCAAAACCTTCAAACTGAAATTCGGCCACCGCGGCGGCAATCAGCCGGTCAAGGACCTCCGCACGGGCAAAGTCGCCATCACCAGCCAGAACCACGGATTCGCGGTCGATCCCGATTCCCTGCCCGCCAGCGTCGAGGTCACTCACATCAATCTGAACGACCAGACCGTCGAGGGCCTGCGCCACCGCGAAGCCCCGGTCTTTTCGGTCCAGTATCACCCGGAAGCGGCCCCCGGACCGAACGACGCACGCTACTTCTTCAGCGAATTCGCGGACCTCATCGCTGCCAGCCGCTAGCCATGGCTCCGGATTCTCCCATCGCTGTTCTCGAGAATGTCTGCCGCGACTTCCAGTCGTCTCCGGACGCTCCCGTGCAGCACGTCCTCCGGGGCATCAGCCTGACGATCCAACCGGGAGAATCCATCGCCATCACGGGACCCAGCGGCTGCGGAAAAAGCACGCTGCTCAATCTGCTCGGAACGCTGGACCAGCCGACGTCCGGCTTGCTCCGGCTGTTTGGACAGAATCCAGCCACGCTCAACGAAGCGCAACTGAGCGATCTGCGCGCCCGCCACATCGGCTTCGTCTTCCAATCACATCACCTTCTGCCGCACCTCACGGCTCTGGAGAATGTCCTCGTGCCGGTCCTCGCAGGCCGGGACGCCCCGGACATGAAATCGGCCCGCAGCCGCGCGGTGAGTCTGCTTGAGCGGGTTGGTCTCACCGCCCATGCCGCCAAAATGCCGTCGCAGCTCTCGGGCGGGGAACGTCAGCGCGTCGCCGTGGTCCGCGCCCTCATCCGCAATCCCCAGCTCATCCTCGCCGACGAACCCACCGGGGCCCTCGATACCGCCAGCGCCACCAGCCTCATCGACCTCCTGCTGAGCCTGCAGGCCGATTCCGGATCGTCGCTCGTCATAGTGACCCACGACCCCGGTGCGGCAGCCCGCATGCAGCGCCACCTCCGGCTCCGGGACGGTCAATTCGCCTGAAGCACCCTCCTGCCACATGCCGTCTGCCATTCTGCTCACCCATTGCCCGGACCAGCCGGGTCTCGTTCGCGCCGTCGCTTCCTTCATCGCGGAAAACGGCGGCAACATCATCCAGTTCGATCAGCACGTCGACGCGGAAGCCGGTATCTTCTTCATGCGCGCCGAATGGGACCTCGGCTCGTTCACCATTCCCCGTCATGACCTTCCGGTCTTCATCCGCGCCCTCGCCGAGCCGCGCCAGATGACATGGAGCCTCCACTTCAGTGACCAACCGCACCGCCTCGCTCTCTTCGTGAGCAAGGACGCCCATTGCCTCTACGACCTCCTCAGCCGCCACGAAGCGGGCGAACTGGAGGCCGAAATCCCCCTCATCCTCTCGAATCACGAAACCCTCCGCCCGGCCGCGGAACGCTTCGGCATCCCGTTCCACCACGTGCCAGTCACGGCTGCCACCAAGGCGGAAGCGGAAGCCCGTCAGCGCGAAATCGTGGAGGCCCACGGCATCGATACCATCGTCCTCGCCCGCTACATGCAGATCCTCTCGGACAGCTTCGCCAGCAGCTACCCGAACCGCATCATCAATATCCATCACAGCTTCCTCCCGGCCTTCCCGGGAGCCAAACCGTACCATTCGGCCCACGCCCGCGGCGTCAAGATCATCGGTGCCACCAGCCACTACGTTACCAGTGACCTCGACGAAGGCCCCATCATCGAACAGGATGTCATCCGCGTGACCCACCGGCAGACGGTCACCGACCTCGTCCGGCAGGGCCGTGACCTCGAAAAAGTAGTGCTTTCGCGCGCCGTCCGCTGGCACACCCAGCGCAAAGTTCTCGCCTACAACAACAAAACGGTCATCTTCGCCTGACCCGGCCGCGGCTGCCTCCGGACTTGCCCGCCATGCCTGCTGCACGACGGAATTCCTCCAGCGCAGCGGGCCTGCCCCTCGAAGCGGATCTGCTCATCGATGGCGAAACCGGCTCGGTTCCCATAGCCCGGATCTTCGATGACATCCCGACGGTCGTCTTCTTCATCAAGGACCACCACGGACGCTACCTGCACGTGAACCGCACCCTCGCCACGCGCTGTGGAGCCCGCGACCCCCGCGATCTCCGCGGACGCATGGCCGCCGACCTCTTTCCGGCCACCCTCGCCCGCCACTACCGCGAACAGGATGAACGCGTCATGCGCGAAGGCCGACCGGTCCTCAATAGCCTCGACCTCCACTTCTACCCGGACCGCCGCCGCGGCTGGTGCCTGACCAGCAAATACCCCATCCGGGCGCGCCGCTCGGGCTCCATTGCCGGCGTCGCCGGAATCTCGCGCGACCTCGAAACGTCCCCGGGTTCCCAATCGTCCCGCGACTTCCCGGAAGTTGCCCGCGCCCTCGATTTCCTCCACGCCCACACCGGCGCACCAGTCACCGCCGGCGACCTCGCCAGCGCCAGCGGACTGACGACTTCCCAGCTGACGGCGCGCATCCAGCGCATCTTCGGGACAACCCCGCAGCGCCTCATCCTGCGCACCAGAATCGATTACGCCATGCACCTCCTCGCAGGCACGGACGATTCCCTCGCTTCCATCGCACTGACCTGCGGCTTCTGCGACCAGAGCGCCTTCACCCGGCACTTCACACGCGCGACCGGCATGCCCCCCGGTGCCTTCCGGGCCCGCTCATCACTCACTTCCGCTTCACCCGGTAGCCATCCAGAGCAGCCGTGAAGCAGTCCGCGGGAATCTCGGCGTTCTCCTCGACCTTCGTGAAGGTATTGGAAACCCGCGAGCCATCCCGGAAATTCAAGTGCAGCGCCCCCGGCGTGCCCGTGGCCGACTCCACCTGCACAATCAGATTGCTCACCATGGCCCCGGACGGAGCCCCCGCCGGACGGAGCTGAATCTGATGCCATCCCTCGGCACCCTTCACCGATTCCACCACGAACTGCGACCTCAGAGCCTCGACGGATCCCGGAAATCCCACGGTCAGAAACCGCAGGGCCTGCCCCATCTCACTCCGCTCAATCGCGTCGGGTGCAATCACCTCCGCTTCCTTCTTCTCGGGGAAAAGTACCGTCAGTTCTCCGGATCCCCGACGCACTGCCACCAGCTTGGGTGGGTCTCCACTCTGCAGCCGGAAGGCTCCGTCAGCAGCGGAAAACCAGAGCTTCCCAGTCGTCTCGAGCGGCTTCCGCAGAGTCAGCAGTTTTCTTTCCTGACGGAAGTCGGCAATCACGGTCTTCAGCCCGGCACTGCGCTTCACCCAGCGCTCGACAACCGCAAGTTCCCCGGCGCTTAGCGGTGCGTCCATGGCACGGACTGCCATGGGCACCAGCAGACAACTCCCGGTCACTCGCAGAAATCCCCTTCGTTTCATGCTGCCTACCCTGCCACAGCCTCCGCACCCCCGCCAGCGGATTCCCCTCCCCCCCCACCCCCGCGAATTCCAGGGAATTGCACATTCGGTCCGCTTCGCCACAATCAACTATTTTTCCGTGGCCTGCTGCTTCCGCTCTTTCCTTGCCCTGACCGCCGTCGCTCTCGCTCCCGTCCTTGCCGGCGCGGAACCGGACAACTCCGCCACCTCATCCCCGGCCGACCGCTTTCTCGTCCGCACATGGAGCATGGAAGCCGGCCTGCCGGCCCCGACCGTCCATTCACTCGCCCAGACCACTGATGGCTACCTGTGGGCCGCCACCCCGCGCGGCGTCGCCCGCTTCGACGGCGTCCGCTTTTCCCTGATCCCCCCGCAGCCGGCAGAACCCTCCGGGAATTTCCTTCAGACCGTCGCCGCCGGCCAGCACAACCGCCTCTGGGCCGGATCCACCAGCGGAGCCCTCAGCAGGTTTTCGGAAAATCAGTTCGTCCCCGTCCTCGCCGCCGGACAACCAGGCCTCACCGGAGCCATCACGCGCCTCGCGGAAGACAAGGACGGCAGCCTCTGGATCACCACCGCCAATGGCGACGTAAGCCGCTTCCGGGACTCCACCCTCGAACCCCTCTCCGCCTCATGGCAGTCCACTTCCCCCGGACCCTACTCCGCCTCAGTCACCCCGGAAGGCACAGTCTCCATCACCACCAGAACCGGCCTCTGGTCGGTCTCCGGCAAGGCCCTCGTTCTCACTGCCCCCTTCCTCGGCAACCCGTGGCGCAGCCTCACGCCGGGTCAGAAAGCCGCCCACTGGTTCACCAATGGCGACAACGTCTTCCGCTGGCCCGATAAGTCCCCGCTGCCCACGGGGAAAACCGGAACGTGGTGCCCCGCTCACCTGAACTCCGGCCTCGAAACCCCTGACGGTTCGTTCTGGCTCGCCACCGGATGCGAAGGCCTCCACTTCTTCGATAAAAACCGTGCCCACTGGCACCTCTCCACAGACGATGGCCTCGGGGCCGTCAATGTCCTCTGCATGATCACCGACCGCGAAGGGGACCTCTGGGCGGGCACGGAAAATGGTGGACTCAGCCGCATCCAGCCAGCCGTCTTCGTCCGCTGGGACAGCCGCCGCAACCTCCGCAGCGCCCGCATTTCCTCACTCTGCGGCTTCCCGGATGGATCGGTCATCGCGGTGACCGCAGACGCCGGCATCAGCAGGCTGAACAAAGACCGCGCCGAACCCATCATGACGCCCATGGACCCGGATGGCTCAGTGGTCCCGGTCCTCGCCGCCACTCCCACGACCGACGGAAATTTCCTCGTCTCCGCCGCAGATGGCCGTCTCCTCCAGACCACCAGCGCCGGCATCGGCATGGTCGGCGACGTCCCCGGCCCCTACACCCCCGTCCACGTCCTCCAGCCCGATCCCAAAGGCGGCCTCTGGATCGCCCGCTCCGGCGAAAGCCCGCTCGTCTTCATGGGCCCCCGGGGACCCGAAACTCCGAAATTCCGCGACGGCCCGGCAGACGTCCGCACCCTTATCCCCGCCAGCAACGGCTGGCTCTGGATCGGGACAGCCGACCATGGACTCTTCCGCTGGAAGGATGGCCAGGCGGAAACCATCGGCTTCCCCCAGAATACGCCCAAGGCCCCCATCCGCTCGATGTTCCTCCACGGCGAAACCCTCTGGATCGCCACCGGCGGCGGCGGTCTCTGGCGATGGCTCGACGGATCCTTCAAGGCCGCCACCTCGCGCGATGGCATGCCCGACGACCACCTCTTCGGCGTCTCCATCGACGATTCCGGCAACCTCTGGCTCAGCGGCGAAAAAGGCTTCCTGCGCATGGCAGCCGATCCCCTCAACGCATGGTTCCTCGGCAATGGTCCGTTCCCCCCAGTGACCCGCTTCGGCCCATCCGATGGGCTCGCCGGCCATACCGGCAGCGGCCAGGCCCACACCACCGCCATTCGGGGAAATGATGGCCGACTCTGGTTTGTCAGCTCCATCGGAGTCGTCGAAGTCCGCCCGGACCGCTTCCGGACCGCCACCCAGACCCCCTCCGCCACGGTCGAACAGTGCCTCGTCAATGGCAGCCCCACGGAGCCACACACCACCATCCCTCCCAATCCGTCCCGCATCGAATTCACCTTCACCGCCCCAGGCCTCGCCCAGCCGGAGAATGCCACCTTCGAAACACGACTCCACCCCATCGAATCAGCATGGACGTCCCAAGGCCCCAGCCGCACGGTCGTCCTGCGCCAGCCACCTCACGGCAACTTCCGCTTCGAAGTCCGTGCCACCGACCGCCATGGCCGCACCTCGCCGCCCGCCTCATTCCCCTTCTCCGTCGCAGCCCCGCTCTGGCTGCGCCCATGGTTCATCACCACCGCCGCCACCACCCTTCTCCTCGCCGCCATCGGCATCACCAGGGCCACCCTCGCAGCCAAACTCCGGAACCTCCGCGAACAGGCAGCCATCGACCGCGCCCTCCTCGAGGAACGCAGCCGCATCGCCCGCGACATGCACGACGACCTCGGCGTCGGCCTCACCGAAATCGCCATGCTCGGCGACGAACTCATCCACGCCAACCCGCTCAACCGGGACGCCTCCCTGGTCGCTCAGCGCTCCCGCGAACTCATCCACGCCATGGACGAAACCGTCTGGGTCCTCAACCCACGCCACGATTCATGGTCCAGTACCGTGGCCTACCTCTCCCGCGCGGTCGCCCGCTGGACCCGCCACACCCCCATCGCCTGGTCCTTCGCCATCGACGGAAATGCCGACTCCCTCACCATCCCTTCCTCCACCCGCCAGCAGATCGCCCTCGCCTGCAAGGAATCCGTCCACAATGCCGTAAAGCATTCGGGCGCTTCCCGCATGACCCTACGCATGAAATCCAATGGCTCACGCATCGATGTCGCCATCGAAGACAATGGCCGCGGCTTTCCTCCCACCACATCCCCAGCCGGCAACGGTCTCCAGAACCTCCGCGAACGCATCGCCGCCCTCGGCGGCTCCCTAGAGTTCTCCAATCTCCCAGACGGCGGAGCCTCCGTCGCCTTCTCCATCCCGCTGCACCAGCCAGCCTGATGCAGCCGCACCCGAACCTCCCGCCTACCCATTTCCATGCCCACCCGAGTCGCCGTCGTGGACGACCAGCCCACCGTCCTTTCCGTCCTTTCACGGAAAATCAGCCGCCTCCCCGGATGCATCTTCGCGGGATCCTTCGAAGGCGGCCAGACCGCCATCGACCACATGCCGGCCTGCCAGCCGAACGTTGCTCTCGTCGACATTTCCATGCCGGAAGTCGATGGCATCGCCTGCGTCGCCAGACTGAAACCCCTCCTCCCGCAGACGGAATTCGTCATGCTCACAGTCTATGACGATTCCGACCTCGTCTTCCGCGCCCTCAAGGCGGGAGCCTCCGGATACCTCCTCAAATCCTGTACGGAACGGGAACTGCACGAAGCCATCCGCGACGTCGCCACCGGCGGCGTCCCCATGGACAGTGCCATCGCCCGCAAGGTTCTCGCCTTCTTCCATCGCCCATCCCCGCACGAAGAACGCCTCAGCAACCGCGAGAACGAAATCCTCCAGCTGCTCGCCGATGGCCTCCTCTACAAGGAAATCGCCGACCGGCTCGGTCTCGCCTACTCCACCGTCAATACCTACGTGAAGAGCATCTACCAGAAGCTCAATGTCAGCTCCCGCAGCCAGGCGGTCGCTTCCTACCTCCGTCAGCAGCCCATCAGCCCAGTCCCGGATCAGAAATCCTGACCGCAGGACCCTTCCGCCACCCGCCAAGAGCCGCCATTGACCAGACGCACGGGATCGGCATCTTCACTCTCTCACTCGGGCCGGTAGCTCAATGGTAGAGCGGCGGACTCATAATCTGCGGGTCACAGGTTCGATCCCTGTCCGGCCTACTCAACTGCAGCGTTTTTTTTCCGGATCTGCTGCATCCACCGCTTTCTGGAAGGCGTACGTTCGCGCCGCCTTGGGGATGAACGGTTTCTCATCGGGAAATCCCCTAACCGGGACCGCGCCATCCCTTCCGCAACGCTCTTCCCCCCCCAGCCTTCCATGTCGACCAGCAATCCCCCGCTCGCCGCCACGCTGCCCCGAGACATCACCGCCAGCATCGCGGTTTTCCTTGTGGCCCTGCCGCTCTGCCTCGGCATCGCCCTTGCCTCGAATGCCCCACTCTTCTCCGGGATCATTTCGGGCATCATCGGCGGCCTTGCCGTCGGCATCCTGAGCGGATCGCATAAAAGCGTCAGTGGTCCGGCCGCTGGACTCACGGCCATCGTGGCGGCCCAGATCGCAGCCCTCGGAGGGTTCGAGCCCTTCCTTGCCGCGGTCGCCATCGCCGGGGTCATGCAGATCCTCATGGGAACGTTCCGGCTCGGGTTCATTGCTGCGTTCTTTCCCACCAGCGTCATCAAGGGTCTCCTCGCTGCCATCGGACTCATCCTCATTCTCAAACAGATCCCGCACGTCCTCGGACACGACGCGGACGCCGAAGGCGAAATGAGCTTCCAGCAGCCGGACAGCCAGAATACGTTCAGCGAACTCCTCGCAACCGCTTCGGACATCCTCCCCGGAGCCACCCTCATCGGGCTTCTCTCGATCCTGCTCCTGCTCGGCTGGGACAAGGTCAAGGCACTCAAAAAACTCCCGGTGCCCCCGGCCCTCGTGGTCGTGCTCTTCGGGGTAGGCGTCAATCTCCTGCTCCGCAGACTCGGCCATGCATGGGAAATCAAGGCCAGCCACCTCGTCCAGGTACCCGTTGCCGCCAGCCTCGGCGACTTCGCCGGATTCCTCCAGACTCCCGCCTTCAGCCACTTCACCAACCCGCTCGTCTACAAGGCTGCCTTCACAGTCGCCCTCGTGGCGTCCCTCGAAACTCTCCTCAACCTCGAGGCTGTCGATAAAATCGATCCCGACCAGCGCCAGTCGCCTCCGAACCGCGAACTCGTGGCCCAGGGCGTCGGCAATCTCATGTCAGGCCTCGCCGGCGGTCTGCCCATGACCAGCGTCATCGTGCGTTCGTCCGTCAACATCAACTCAGGCGGCCGCACCAAACTCAGTGCCATCCTGCACGGCCTGCTGCTGATCGGCTGCGTCGTCACAGTGCCCCAGTGGCTCAACGAAATCCCGCTCTCGGCCCTCGCAGCGATTCTCATTGTGACGGGCTTCAAGCTGGCGAGCCCGAAACTGTTCCGCGACATGTGGAAGGAAGGCCGCTCCCAGTTCCTACCGTTTGCCATCACCATTGCCGCCATCGTCTTCACGGACCTCCTCACCGGTGTCATCATCGGCCTCGGCATCAGCATTCTGTTCATTCTCCACAGCAATCTCCGCCGCCCGCTCCGCCGCATCGTGGAAAAACATGCCGGCGGAGACGTCCTCCGCATCGAACTCGCCAACCAGGTCAGCTTCCTCAACAAGGCCGCCCTCGAACGCACGATCCACGAAGTCCCCCGGGGCGGACGCGTCATCATCGACGCCCGCAAGACGGATTACATCGACCCGGATATCCGCGACCTCCTCTCGGACCTGCGCGACACCACAGCCGCCGCTCACGGCATCGAAATCGGCTTCCTCGGACTCAAGGACCACAATGTCTCGGACGACCACGTTCAGTTCGTCGATTTCTCCAGCCTCGAAAAGCGCTCGGAACTGACTCCCGCAGGCGTTCTCGGCATCCTCCGGGCCGGCAACGAACGCTTTGCAGAAGGCCATTCGATCCGGCGCGACGCCCGCCCGGCCATGGAGCCGGCGGCACCCATTGCAGCCATCCTGTCGTGCTCGGATTCCCCGCTCGGCCCGGACCTCGTCTTCGATTCCGCCCCCGGAGAAATCGCCAGTGTCTCGGTCGCCGGACACGCCGCCACGGAAATCACCGCCGCCAGCCTCGCCAAGGCCTGCTCAGCCAGCGCGGCCCGGCTCCTCGTGGTGCTCGGCCACAGCCGCGGCCCGTCCAACCCCGCCACCAACCCGCAGGAAACCATCCGGGAACTGCGCCGCCTCAGCCCGGCCATCGACCAGCTCGTCACCAGTGGCACCATCGCCATCGTCGGCGGACGGCTCGACACCGCCACAGGCAAAGTCTCGTTCTTCCGCACCCCGGATTCCGGCAGCGCCGCCCCGGATGTGCCCGCCTCAGCGTCCGCCTGATCCCGCCGCTCCCGCCGGACTAACCCGCTGCCGTACGGCCTCGAACAGGCAGACCCCAGCCGCCACGGACACATTGAGACAGGGCACGCCGCCCAGCATTGGTATCTTCACGAGGAAATCACACTTCTCCGACGTAAGCCGCCGCATCCCCGGACCTTCCGCCCCAGCCACAATCGCCGATGGCCCGCGGAAATCGATTTCATAAAGCGACTTCGATGCCTCATCGGCAGTTCCCGTGATCCAGACACCCCGTTCCTTGAGACGCTCCATGGTGCGCGCCAGATTCGTCACCTGAATGAAAGGCGTCAGCTCGGCAGCACCGCACGCAATGTGCCGCACCGTCTCCGTGAGGGTCGCAGACCGGTCCCGCGGCGCAATCACCGCCGCCACCCCGGCCGCATTCGCCGTCCGTAGACAGGCTCCCAGATTGTGAGGGTCAGTCACCTGATCCAGAATCAGCAGCAGGGGAGCCACCGCCTTCTCCAGAATCGCCTCCAGATCATCCTCGTTCCCCACCGCCACATCCCGGCTGTAATCGGTATGACGATGCCGCCGCGGCTCGGGGGCCGTTCCTGTCTTGCGGTTGTCGCTGAATCTCGCTGGTCTCGGCATGGCTCTGATGAAGCAATCGGTTCCGGATGAATCAGCGGCTTTCCCCGGCAGGCACGACACGGCGGCGCTCCTCCGGTTGCTCGGCACCCGACTTCCCGTCAGGTCCGGCCGCCTTGCCGTCATCGCGGCGGAAGAACATCAGGTGCTGCCACGGCAGTTCCCGGTACTCGGATTCCAATGCAAAGCCCGCCGGAAGCCATTCCTTGAGAATCTGCGCGCGGCTCATCTTGTGCTCGGGCCGGATCGGCACGTTTTCGTCTTCCGCCCGGAATTCCACAAGCGCCACGCGCCCCTCAGGCTTCAGCGCCCGCCGCATGGCCTTGAGCAGATGCTCGGGATGACTGAATTCATGGTACACATCCACGAGCAGAATCAGATCGCAGGACGATTCCGGAATCTTCGGATCCCATGCCTCGCCGTGAATCGTCTCGATGTTCCCCAGCCCCCGGCCTTCGGCCCGCGCCTTCAGCATGGCAAGCATCTGTTCCTGAATGTCGACAGCGAGAATCTTTCCCTTCGCTCCCACGGTCTTCGCCATGGTCAGGGCATGATAGCCATTGCCGCAGCCAAGATCGCAGACAGTCCAGCCTTCCTTGAGGCCCAACTGCTGCAGCATGAGAGCGGCATTTTCCTCCTGCTCGCGGTTCTCGCGCAGCAGCCACTCGGCCCCGGTCCAGTGCATGGTCTGCGCAATGGTGCGCCCTTTGTACTCGGTAAGGGCGGGCGGCCCCGGATGCTCGGCCTCCCCACCACCCCGCCGCCGCTCCGGTTCTTCCGCCCGCACCCCGGCCATCGCCATGACAGCACAGAGAACAAGCCCGGGACGGAGAGAAAGGACGGGAATCATGCGGTTTCGTGGTGTTCCTTCACTGTCATCATGCGTTCCTCCTGCAACGGCAACCGCATTGCAGCCACGCACAGAAGGATCATCTTCTCTCCGCCATCATGCCCGCCCATTCCGAGCAACTCATCCTCCTCGCCGTTCTGGCGGCAATCCTCGTATCCATCCCGGTCATGACCGTGCTGCGGTCCCCCACCCGCAGCATGCCTCCACCGCTGCCGGGATCGCAGGACGTGTTTCCTCTCCATCAATGGTGGTGCCGCCCGGACGCATGGTTCGCCCTCGCCATGGTCCTCGTCATCTCAGCCATCATGGGCCCCGCTGCCAGCGCTCCCGGAAAAGGCGGCCAACTCGAACTGGGCCCCCGTCTCCTCGCCACCCAGATCATCTTCCAGGCCGGTCTCGCCGCCCTCGTCATCACCTTCCTCCACCGCATCCGCAATTATCCAGTCTGGCAGCTCTTCGGATGGTTCCGCCAGGGCATCACCCAGACCCTCGCCACCGCGGTCCTCTGGATCGTCCCGGCCACGGTCGCCATCGGCCTCGTCAATGCCGTCCTCGTGCTCATTCTCCGGAATTCAGGATACGACCTGCCCCAGCAGCCGATCATCGATTCCATCCGCCGCTCGGATGATCCTTCCGTGCTCATCCTGTCGGGCATCACGCTCGCCGTCGGCGCCCCCCTCATGGAGGAAATCGTCTTCCGCGGCGTCATCTACAGCAATGCCCGGCGCTGGTTCCCGCGGGCCTACGCCATCCTCGCCAGCTCGCTCTTCTTCGCAGTGGTCCATGCCAATCTGCTGTCGCTCATCCCGCTGACGTTTCTCGGGGCCCTCTTCGCCCTCGCCTACGACCGCACGCGGAACCTCGCCGTCCCCGTCCTCATGCACAGCCTCTTCAACCTCTCGCAGTTTCTCATTCTCCTCTATGCCCCCAAGGCCCTCACGTAGATCCCTCGCCGAAACCGGCGAAGACCGCATCGTTTCCCTCCTCACCAGAAATCTCCCGCAGACCAGCCGCACCCACACCGGACCCGGCGACGACTGCGCCGTTCTCGGCAGCCCGAACGACCCCTCCCTCACACTCTTCAAAACCGACTGCCTCGTCGCCGGCATCCACTTCACCATGGCCACGGAACCCGGCCGCGTCGGAGCCAAACTGCTCAACCGCGCCGTCAGCGATGTCGCCGCCATGGGTGGTCTCCCCCTCGAGGCCCTCATCACGCTGGCCCTGCCCCCGGAACTGCCGCTCGCATGGCTGACCCAGCTCTACAAAGGGATCACCAAAGCTGCCAAACACTGCGGAGCAGGCATCGCCGGCGGCGAAACGTCAGGCCTTCCGCAAGGCCAGCAACCCGTGCTCTCGGTCGCTCTGCTCGGCTCGGTCGAACCCCACTACCTCACGCTCCGCTCAGGCGGCAGCCCCGGCGATACCCTCGCCGTCACCGGACGCCTCGGCGGCTCCCTCGCTGGCCATCATCTCGACTTCCTCCCCAGACTCGCCCATGCCCGCTGGCTCGTCAGTCATTTCCGTCCTTCTGCCATGATGGACCTGAGCGACGGTCTCGCCCGCGACCTTCCAAGGCTCGCACAGGCGTCCCAATGCAGCTTCAGCATCGACCCCGCGAAACTTCCGCTGACGAAGGGCTGCTCCCCGCAGCAGGCGCTTTCGGATGGCGAGGACTACGAACTCCTCATCGCCGTTCCCAGCCAGCAGTGGCCCGACCTCGCACGGGCATGGAAATCCCAGTTCCCTCGCCTCCCCCTCACCGCCATCGGCCAGCTCACCAGTCCAGCCTCGCCCCCCACGCCACTCCACGGCGGCTGGGAACACTTTTCTCCCCACACCTGACATGCTCCGTACCGAAGACTTCGATTACCACCTGCCCGACGAACTCATCGCGAGCCGCCCGCTCGCCCAGCGCGATGCCTCCCGCATGCTGGTCGTCCACCGCTCGGAAAACCGCTGGGAACACCGCTCGTTCCGCGATTTCCCCACGTTCGTAAACCCCACCGACCTCGTCATTCTCAATAATGTCCGCGTCGCCCGCGCCCGCTTCTTCTCGGACGACGGCCGCATCGAAATCCTCCGCCTCCACGCAGTCACCCCGCACGACTGGGTCTGCATGGTCCGTCCCGGCAAGCGCATGCGCCCAGGACACAGCATCACCATCGGCGGCCGCACCGGCACCGTCACGGCCGTAGCCGAAGACGGCACCCGCCACCTCCATTTCGAACAACCACCGGACGATCAGCAGCACGGCCACCTGCCCCTCCCGCACTACATGAACCGCGGGGACGACGACGAAGACGAGGAACGCTACCAGACGGTCTATGCCCGCAGGGACCGCTCGGACGCAGTCGCCGCGCCCACCGCAGGCCTCCACTTCACCCCGGAAATCCTCGCATCTCTCCCGCACACGAGCATCACTCTCCACGTCGGGGCCGGCACGTTCCAGCCGGTCAAAGCGGATGTCATCACGGACCATGTCATGCACTCGGAACAGTACGAGGTCTCCCCGGAAGCGGCCGCCGCCATCGAATCCACCCAGCGCCGCATCGCCATCGGCACCACCGTCACCCGGGTTCTCGAACACTGCGCAGCCACCCACGGAACCGTCACCCCGCACCGCGGCTCCACGAGCATCTTCATCCACCCCCCATGGACGTTCCGCCGCACGGACGCCCTCCTCACCAATTTCCACCTGCCCAAATCCACCCTCTTCATGCTCGTCTGCGCCATGGGCGGCACCGACCTCCTCAAGGCGGCCTACGCCGACGCCGTCGCCCAGCGCTACCGCTTCTACAGCTACGGCGACTGCATGCTCATCCTCTGAAAAGCCAGCAGGCTCAAACCGACCGCAGCCTGCGCCGGCATGCGCGCAGATACTGAAGCGACGCCAGCTGTCCCTCCAGTTCCCGCTCGCCCCGGTACACGGGATCGTGAAATCCCTCGATGTCGATCGCTGCTGACGACCCCGCTCCGCGCAGGATCGTCATGATATCCAGCCAGTCGCAGTCGCCAAACCCTGGATTGCGGTGCCATGCAAACCGCCGCGGTCCACTGATGCCATGCTGCGCCAGCACCTGCCGGTGAATGTTCGCATCCTTCCCATGCACATGCGCTACCCGCGGAGCCCACAGCCGCAGCTGCGCCAGCGGATCAATGAGCTGACACATCTGATGCGCCGGTTCCCATTCCAGTGCCAGCGATGGCAGAGGCACCGCCGCAAACATGAGCGCCCACGCATCGGGATGATGCGCCAGATTCCAATCACCCGTCTCCCAGTTCCCTCCCTGCTGGCAATTCTCGAACGCAAACACCAGGCCTCGCTCCGCCGCTTCCTCCGCCAGGGGAGCCCACACTTCCTGAAACCGCCCCATGCAGTCGGGCACCGGTCTCCCGGGCTCCCGCCCCGCAAAGCACCCAATCACCCGCGTCCCCATGAGCGGAGCCGCCTCCATGGCCTCACGCAGCGCCCTCCGGGATACCTCGCCAAGTTCCCCGGGATGCAGCGGATTCCCATAAATGCCCAGCGCACTCACCACCGTACCCGTCTCCTCACAGGCCCGCCTCACCCCATCAGCCATCGCCAGCAGCGACGGCATCGGACCATGCTTCAGCGGAAACGCCGGCTGCCAGCTCTCGAAACCATGCCCAGCCATCGACCGGATCGCTTCCGCCGTTCGCTCACCCGAGCGCAGCACGGTCCCCAGCACAGGCCATTCCCGCACCTCTCCCGCCAATCCCTCGTCCGACGCCTCCCTCATCGCACCGACGGCCGCGACAGCCACTTGAAGGGATTCAACGACGGCATCGGCCGGTTCTTCGAACGGTAATAAAGAATCACGGCACCCACCACCGCGCTGACCCCGTTGATGGCCCATGCCGCCAGCCCGGCCGGAACATACGCGCCCTCGCCTGCCTTCAGCACAAGGGTCGACAGAAAGAAGGCCGCAATGAACAATCCCACCGCCGCCGACACACCCGCCAGCATGTTCCGCCGCGACGCCACAATCCCCAGCGGAGCCGCAATCAGCACCATCAGAAAACACCGGAACGGCAATGCCAGCCGCCAGTGCCGCGCCACCGCAAACTTCGCCCGCGAAGCCTCGGGCAAGGCCGCATTCGTCCGCAGCCACGATTCCAGTTCCGGCACCCCCAGATGCTCGGGATCCAGTCGGTTGCTCAGGATCGTCCCCGGCGTCTCCGGCCACACCGGATCCGCAATCTCAATCACTTCCTTATACAGCCGCCGCGGTCGCTCCAGCCGCTCCTTCCCTTCCCCCGCAAGAAATTCGTAGTCCCAGGCCTGAAAGAATCCCCACACCTTCGTCTCCGGATTCCAGGCCGCATTGCGCGCAAAAATCGCCCGCTCCAGCAACCCGTCCGCATCCTGCTGCAGCAGCCACACTTCCGTAAAGCGACCCGCCGCCCGCGGCGTCAGATTCACCCGCCAGAAATACCACGTCCGATGCTCTTCCCGGTTCCGGTACAGGACATTGTACGTGCTCGTCTGATCGCTCTCGGCTGCATTGCTCTTCTTCTTCGACTTCCCGCTGGCCGCATCCCGGGCATCCTTGAGCATCTGTTCCTGAATCCGCTGCGCCTGCGGTGCCATCTCGAAATTCAACGCCAGCACCACCAGCGAACACCACAGCCCAGCCACCAGCAGCGGCAGAATCACCCGCACCACACTCCGCCCCGCCGTGATCATCGCCACCAGCTCGTTGTGACGCGACATCTTCCCCAGCGCATACAGCGTCGCCAGCAGCAGCGCCGGCTCCACAATCGTCGTCAGAATGTGCGGCAGCTGCCGCAGATAGAAGACCAGCACCTCCCACGGACGGAACTTCACCTCCACAAAATCATTGGCATGATTCAGCAGATCCATCGTGATCATGATCCCGGATATCCCACCCACACACAGAAAAAACGGGACCGCAAAATTCCGCACCACATACCGGTCCATGATGCTCCCCCCATAATACAGCATCAGCAGCAGCGGCGGACTCAGCGCCAGCAATCCCATCAGCCCGAGCTTCGCATAGTACGGACCCGGCCTCGTATCCATGCCCATCGGATCATACAGCACCTTCTCCCAGTTCCCCAGAAAATCGCCCCCCACCCACACCAGTGCCACCCAGATGCCCGCCAGCGTCAGCGGCAGCACCAGTTCCCGCCCCCGCAGCCTCACGAGCGCCGCCAGCAGCGCCGGCAGCAGCAGCAGCGTCCCCAACCCCATGTGGCGACTGAAGAATTCCTCCATCATCACCCAGCGCTCCTCGGGCCGCCGCGCAAACCGCAGCTGCTCCTCCACCATGCCATCACCCCCCAGTAACCGCATGTCCCGCAGCGTCAGCCACACAAATACCGTCACCCCAGCCAGCCCCAGCCCAGCCGTCAGCCACGGAACCGACCGCACCCAGCGCAGCAGGACCCCCACTGTCCCGCGGACAGCGCTGGCATAGGTCCCCAATCGGCTCGGCATCTGGAAAAAAGCTACCCAGTCCGCTGCCCGCTCGCCCCCCCAGCGTCAACCGCAAGCGTCCCCACCCACACTCGGGCACCACCAGCATGCGACCGCGGAAGACCCAGCCATTTTATTTAGGCTTTACCGCAAAAGCGGCATGCAATGCACTATTTCGTTGCGGAATCTTTGCGTACCCGTAATTGTGGTTCCGGAAGCATCCGCTGTCTGAACCCCAACCTCCGCACCAACATGAATCCACTCCTCCGAACAAATCCGGCGACCCGCCTGCTCTCGCTCCTGCTCCTCGGTTCGACCGTTTCCGAACCGCAGGCTGCCACCATCCACTGGAACATGAACAGTACCACTCCATCGAGCACGCTGCCCGGCGGCATGGCCACCCCCACGCTCTCCCGAGGCAACAACAACGGCACAACCACTCTCCTTTCCACCACCTCGGCTTCCTCCGGCTACTCATTTTCGGTCGATGGCACCGCCACGGCAGCCTCGGGATCGAATAACGCAGCCGCCGCCGCCCGCACCGGATCGCTCGACCTCGCCCTGAGTGCCTATTTCGAGTTCTCCCTCGCCACCACCGCAGGATACACCGCCGAAATCACCGCCCTCGGGCTCGCCACCCGCCGCACCTCCACCGGTCCCACCACCATCTCCCTCCGCTCCAGCGCCGACAACTTCGCCAGTTCCCTCGCCACCTTCACCAGCGAGGCCGCCAGCACATGGACCCACTCCACCGCTACCCTCATCGCCCCAGTCTACCTCGCCGACGCCGCCACCATCACTTTCCGCCTCTACGGCTTCAATGGCACCGGCACCGCCTCAGCCAATACCGCCAACTGGAGAATCGACGACCTCATCGCCTCTGCCACCACCCTCGCTTCCCCTCCCGATCCGTCACCCGTACCCGAACCCGCCAGCACCACGATTCCCCTCGCCACCGCCGCCGCCCTCGGCCTCAGCAGACGCCAGCGCCCAAGGACGAACACGCGCTGAAGCAGCAACCCCGGGACCACACCGCAGCACCATTCTCAAGGCACCTCACAGCGCTCCCCCGAGACAAAAAGCCGCGTCCGAACCAATGTCCGGACGCGGCTTTCCGCATCGATCATGCCCCGGTCACTTCATCATGACCCGCACCCGGGCGAACATCTTCCCATCGCCAATCGGCACCTCGCTGCGCCAGGTCTCCGTCACCATCCCATCCCCTCCTGTCGTCACCGATACCTGCACCGCCCCCACATCCCAGCCAGTCACATCCCGGCCGAACTGAGCCGTATACACCAGATCCGGACGCGACGCCGGACGGCGGAAGACAATGACCGCATGCTGTCCGTCAGTCTGTGCTTCCGGCAGCCCGGCATGCGACGAAACCGTCGGATTCAGGCCAAAGGCGTATTCCAGCTGATTGACGATTCCATCGCCATCATCGTCTCCCAGAGGCCCACCCGTCAGTCCGTACTGCGCCGCAAAATCACCGAAGCCACCACCGGCCGCCGGCACCGTTCCCGGCGTCCCGTAGGCCTGCTGACTCGCCCGCCACTCAACCGGATCGCCATGATTCAGACCCGCCTTGGCAGGTGAAATCAGTTCAAGAGTCGGACCATCGCCGTCTGCCGCCGCCGGCCATGGATTGCTGTCCCCGTAGACAAATTCCACAATCGAAAGCCCCGCCCCATAGCTCAGCTTGATCTCTTCACCCGTATTCGCAAGGCTGTCGGGTGTGAAACTGCCCGCCACCGGCACTCCCGGGTAGCGGACCGCAAAAGCGACCGGATTCCTGACCACGACCGCGGCCTTGCCAGGAGCCAGCACATAGCCCGGCGGGAAATCGAAATCGATCCCCTTGGTGAAGCGCACATCGGTCATGTCCACCGCCGCAGAACTCACATTGGCGACTTCAATGAATTCAAATTCCTGGGCATTCCATGCCGGATTCCAGTCCACATGGGCCGCTTCCGCAGCCGTCAGCGCTCCCGGATTGTAGTTGATCTCACTGACCCGCAGCGCCGCAATCAGCGGAGCCACATCGAACGATCCAGCCACGAACTGATGCGGCTCAGACCAATACGACCAGCGTCCAGCGCTGTCCTTGTGCCGGACCCGCGCACGGTACGTCCGACCCGGACGCAAGGCACTGGCCGGCACCCGCACCTCGGCAATGGCCGCCGCGTCAGTTACCGGAATCTCCGCCGACCGCCACAGTTCCTCGACTTCATAAATCCGCGGAGCCCCGGGCTCGTACTGTGGAATTCCCGGCGCACTGATCTCACCCACCCGCCACTGCACCGCCGCAATCGCATCCCCCTGAGGATCATTGTAGGAACCACTCCGGAACCGCGCGTCGTTCACCGGATAACCCGCCGACCCAGCATAACTGATCGTCGGCTTGTCCGGGAAAAGCACCGCGCCCGTCGCCGTCACGTCACCCGTCGCCACGTTGGCCGCCGGATTCACGTTCGCATTGGCATAACCACCGTAGAGCGCTTCCCATTCCAGATACTTGTAGCCATACCCCTTCTGCCGGGTCGTGCTCGCATCGGTTCCACCACCACCGGCATTCGGCCCAGAACTGGTCGCCCGGCGCGACCACGCCCCGCCCGGCCAGGTGTTCGTGGCATAGTCCACAAACCACTGCATGATGCCTTCATGATCGGAGAAATTATCCCGGTCAGGATCCGGCAGTTCACGCCGCCACGATCCCGTCTGCACAGTCCCACCGAGGCCACCCCGCGTTCCATCAAGATAAAGGGCCCGGAAGAAATTCCCCCGGTGACTCGTCTGCCCGGTATTGGCTCCGCCACCCGCCGATCGGGGATGCAGATTCCACATGTGGGCATCAAGATCCGCCCAGGTCAGCGCCTGACCCGCCGGATTCACCATCTGCGCATACTCATCAATCAGTTGCCCAATCTGCCCACCAGCCGCTCCGGCATCGGTCGCCATCAGACTCAGCAGTTCCCGCGCCCGGTTCCGGTACTCCAGCGCAAGAGCCGGATGACGCATGATCGCAATGATCGCATTCGGGGCTCCCGCCACCACCTGACCATTGATCGTGCCACCCCAGTGATGCCCCGCAATGAACTGCATGTCGTGGTCGTAGGCAATGATCGACCAGTGCCCATCCGGATAGGCCGGATTGAGGACCGTCGGATTGTGGTAAAACCGGTAGTTGTCGCCCGGACGGACGTCCACGTTCCCGATAAGACGGCTCAGGGCCAGATAGGTGTAGAGTTTCGGAAGGTCGAGATTGCCCCGGTACCAGGCCTCCGTCTGACCCGTCTGCACCAGCTGGGTCCGGAAAGTATTCCAGTCCGCCGCCGTCACCGACTGCGTGGCTCCCTGATGCTTCTTGTCCCCGTTGTTCCCTTCGATGGCATACAGATTGCCATCAGGCAGACCGCGTTCCCCGATGAAATTCCCCTCGGTCGGCTCCAGCACCATGTACAGCCCCCAGAGGTCGGAGGAATACTGACCGTCCACGGTCCCGCCCGCCGTCGCATCGGAGACATTCGTGCCGGCCGCCGGCGATTCCGCTGCCTTCCGGATGATGCGGAGGTGCGCATAACTCGTCCGCAGCGAATCCATGCCCGCCAGTTCGAAAATCCGGTAGCTGGAAGCCACTTCCACTCCGGCAGATCCACGGTGCACGGACGCCCACGGCGATGCATTGGCATCGAGACCGAACGAATTCCACGTCTCGGCATACGGACGTCCCCAGTTGTCCTTCGCCTGGAAATCCCGGGAACGGTTGAACTTGAATGCCAGCTTGTTCTTCCCGCTCACCCGGGTTGAACCGATGCCCCGCACATTGAAGAGAATGTGATCGTACACCTTGCCCTCGTACACAAAGGTGCCGCGGTAGGTGGCTCCTTCAGCAGCCCCCGTGTAGAGACAGGCAGCCACATCCGTGTCGAGCGCAATCAGATGAAACGGCTCAATGCCGCTGATGAGCGAAGCCGGGAACGTCACCCGCGGAGTCGCCGGAAATCCGGAAAACGCCGCCGGACGCATGGCCCCGGTCCACGCAGGCACGCCATTGTAGCAGAAGTACGCGAAGTTCGGCTGCTCGTCGTCCGCATACGGCACGGTCACTGCATTCGAAAGGGCATCCGTCACCGCGATCCGGTAGCGCATGAGTCTCCGGTGCTGCTGCAGATCTCCGGGAATCTTCACCGTGTACACCGCATCGCCCGCCACCACGTCGCCACCCGTCCCGTCATCCTTCATCTCCAGCGGAATCCAGTTCGCCGCCGCATTGTACGTCGCATCAGTCCGCCGGATGTAACCACCCGGATTCACAATCTGATAGGAAAGCACTACGCTGCCCACCCCATCGGCGTCCGTCACAGTCGCCGTCACGAGAACTTCCTCGCCGGCACTCGGCTGTTCGGGAGCATGGCCGACATTGCGGATCGCCGGCGGTGCAGCACTGAAGTTCGCCAACTGCCCCCGGTTCACCTGACCCGGCGTCGCGGCGGCCGGCGGCGGCGTCTTCAGATCGGCATCGATGAAAAGATCGCTGCTCGCCGTGGTTGTGTTGATCAGCTGAATGGCAAGGACATTGGTCCCGACCTTGAGGAGCGACGGTGCATTCTCGATGACGACTGGCTGTTCCCAGTTGAGCGGTGGCTCGGTCACATTGCCCGCAGTCCCATCAGGCGCATCAAATGGCGGCACGGGACCCGGATTGACACGGATCCTCGCCACCTCGACTCCGTTGATGAAGGCAATGCAGCCGTCATCGCAGCGGAGATTGAGCACCACCCGCGGCGGAATGGCTCCACTGATCACAAACTGCCGGCGCAGATAGACTGTTTTCTGATTGGCCGCGATGGTCGTGGTCACGTCGTTGCCGACCGCATTGCCATCGATGTCACCGTAGCCCAGCGGCAGCACCGCGGAAGTCCAGGTGGTCTCCGTGAACGCCTCGGAACGCCAGGCTTCCACCGGATCGGAGGCCTCCGCTGTCCCCAGCCGATATCGCCAGCCGGAACTGCTCGTCGGAATATAAACCGTCTGCGTCCCCGCCGAAGTACCCGCCCGCCAGCTGCCCCCGAGATCATTGTTCAGCATCGGATGAATCAGTTCCATGGACGACCCGGTGCCATTCGACGCCGTTGGCCATGGGAAACCCGACTGGTAATTCACTTCATCAACGGTCCGCCCCCCATTGTCGACGAGCCGGATCAGTTCCCCGCTGTTCCGCAGGCCGCCCGTCCACGGCCCGTCAGCCGGCCCAGCCAGCGGGAACGCCAGTCCAAACGCGGCCGGATTCTCAGCCACCACCCGGAAACCTCCCGCAGGAATGACCGCCCCGGCCGGGAACGTGAAATCGACCCCGCTGTTGATGCGCCAGCCACTCAGGTCGATGGCGGCTTCCGTCGGATTGTGGAACTCGATGAATTCATGCCGCTGCGTCGGATCGAGCGGGTCATAATGGATCTCGTTGATAACGACCCCGCTCGGGAACAAGGTCCCGGTGGTGAAGGTCCGGGTCCGCGCCGCCCACACCGTGCCCGCCGCATTGACGGCACGGGCCGTGAAGAAATAACTCGTGGTTGGCTGCAGTTCCTGCACGAGCGACGAGAAATTCCCACTGTCAGGCCCAAGCACCCTCGACTTCTGCCACGACGCCGCATTCGTCCCGCCATCCGCCGTGCCCCAGAACAAAGTCACGACCGGAGGATCGTTCCCGGTCTGCGTCACTTCGCCTCGCAGCACTGCGGAATTGCCCGTGACATTGTCAGCCCCGCTCGTCGTTACCGCCGGAGGCGTCACCGCCTGCGTGGTGAAAGTCGCCGTCGCATCCGCCCAGTCGCTGCCCCCCTCGTTGCGCGCCCGCGCCCGGAAGAAATACTGGGTCCCCGCCTGCAGACCAGTCACGGTCCGCTGCGCGGTCCCCGCCAGCCCGGGAATGACCAACTGCGAAGCCCAGGCCGCCTCGTTCGTCCCGCCATCAGCCGGACCATAGAAAATCACCACCTCCGGAGCCACCCCGCCCGTCGTCACGACATTCGCACCAAGCTTCGCCGACGTCGCCCCGATCTCCACCGCCGCCACATTCTCCACAACCGGCGGCGACGCCACCGTCGTGAAGGACAGACAGGGCGACGCCCACACCGCCCCGTTCGCATTGACTGCCCGCGCCCGGAAGAAATACGTGGTCGCCGGATCCAGTCCCGTCACATCCGCCGCAAACGCCCCGCTCTGCGTCCCAGGCACCACCACACTCGATGTCCACGCCGCCGGATCACCTCCGCGGTCAGCGGTCGCCCAATAGAAGGTCACCACCGGAGCCGCATCGCCAGTCTGCACCACCCGGCCATTGAGAGTCGCTCCAGCCGTTCCCACCGACGTCGCCGCCGTCAGTTCCACTACCGGCCTCCCATTCGGAGCGGAGGGCGACGCATCAAGCCGGACGTTGTCGAAATGCGAACGTCCCACCCCGCGCGACTGCAGCAGCACCCGCACCCCCTTCCCCACAAGGCAGGGATCGGAAAAGGTATCGAAGGCCACCGGCGGCGCATCCGCAAAGGTGCCCACGGTCACCCCACTCGCATTCCGCGTGTTTGTCACGGCCACGACCCCGGTATTGTCCGCCAGCCCGTACACGGAGGCATTTCCCACATTCGTCGATCCCGAACGGTTCCCTACGGCAACCGTCAGAGTGTAAAGGGTGTTCGGCTGAAACGAAACCCCGGCCAGATCCTGAAACACATCATAGTTCAGCTCCATCCCAAGGTGCTGATCGTTCTGCAGCGATCCCCCGCCGACGTCCTGCGCCGCATCCGCCCGGAAAGCCGCAATGTATTCAATGAAGGCACTTCCGTTGTTGTTCCCGCCCGACCCCGTCCACGAATTGAGCGCATTCGTCCACGTCGTCCCGGTGGTCGGATTGTTCGGCAGCTCGAAACTGTAATTCGGGATCGGCACCGGCGCACCCACCACAGGGGCTGCCAAGGCCAGACAGGCTAGCATCAGGGCTTTGAATCGGCTCATGGGATCAATCATTTTGGTTTATGACAGCACTGCGGAAGGGACACCCGCGGCCGGCTGAAAGGGCAAACCGGACACGGATCGCCATACGTCTTAACGGATCCCGCCATTCAAGGTCAACCTCTATGCCCGCAGAGGAACGATTTTTTCCACCCCCGGACCGCCCGGCTCATACATCGATGACACCCGGCGCTTCCGGGCGCTGCCGCCCGGCATCTTCTCCGGATTCGAGGTAGCGCCCGGGCCGCGGACCCCTCGGCAGCGTGATGGTGACCCTCGTTCCCTTGCCTTCCTGACTCTCGATCCCGAGTTCCCCTCCGTGCTCGCGCACGATCCTCCGCACAATCATCATCCCCAGACCCGTGCCGGTTTTCCGCGTCGTGAACCACGGATCATGCATCGCCGCCACCGTTTCCGGGGCCATCCCCTTCCCCGTATCCTCAAAACTCACCACCGCATCGTAATCGGTCAGGTCGCTCACAATCGTCAGCGCCCCACCCGTCCCCATCGCCTGCAGGGCATTCTTGATCAGATTGTAGAAGGCCTGCTTGAGCTGATTCCCATCCATCCGCAGCAGCGGGATGCCCTCGTGCAGCCGCAGATGCACGGCAATCCGCCGGCTCTTCAGCTCGGGTGCCAGAAAATTCACGGCACTCTCAATGACCCGGTTCAGATCCCCCATCTCGAAATTCGGCCGCGTCGGCCGGATCGCCCGCAGAAACTGCTCGATGATGAAATCGAGCCGCTGCACCTCGCTGCGCGCCACTTCCAACTGCTGACTCACAAGGGCATGCACCGCCGGATCAGCCTTGCGCAGCTTCCGCTCCATCAGCTGCAGATGAATGTTCAGCGAATTGAGCGGATTCCCGATCTCATGAGCCACCCCGGCAGCCATCATGGTGAGGGCACTGATCCTTTCGCTCTCGATCTGTTCCTCCGCGAGCTTCCGTGTCTGCGTGATGTCCCGGATCAGCATGACACTGCCCAGTTCCGGACCGCCGGCTTCCCCGTCATCAATCGGCCGCAGATAGTAATTCACATAGCGGTTCTCCGGATAGAAAATCTCCATGTCCCGGGAAACAGTCCCCTGCACCCGCCCCTGCGACGGCCAGCGGAACCCACGGATCACTTCCTCCAGCGCCTTCCCGGCGGTCTGGTCAGCCTTCAGCCCGAAGAATCCACAGGCAGCCCGGTTGATGAAGGAGACCCGGCCCTCGGGATCACACACAATCACCCCTTCCTCCATCGCCTCGAAGACCTGCTCGAAAAACCCCTTCTCCCGCACCAGCCGCAGCAGAATCGCCTGCATTTCCTCCTGCGGCAGGCGGTCAATCCTCGAAATCAGCTTTTCCAGAAATCCCGACTTCATGACTTTGGCCAGAAATTCAGACGCACCGGTTCATCCCCGAGGCTCCACCGGTCCGGAGCCTGCCACCCGGCTCAGCCCCGGTCGCCCTTCCCGGATTCGCCCTTGGCCCGCGGTTCCCCAGCAACCCGGTCGCCTGCCCCCGGAGCAGTCACAAAAGGCCCACCTGCCAGCGGCGCAATCCCGGTGAACGCGACATCGGGAACTTCCGTCGGCTTGCCCGCGAGCGGAAAATCCTTCCGGAGCGGAAAGTACGGATAGCCATCCCACATCAGAATCCGCCGGAGATCAGGATGCCCAGTGAACCGGATCCCCATCATGTCATACACTTCCCGTTCATGCCAGTCAGCGGTCGGCCAGATTCCGGCGACACTGGCCACTTCTTCCCCGGGGACCGCAACCTTCACCCGCAGATGCGCCCGCGAAGCGAGCGAATACAGTTCATACACCATCTCAAACCTCGGTTCTTCCCCCATATGGTCGACGCTGCTCGCATCCAGCATCAGATCGTACGCCAGTTCGTCCTTCAGCCACCCCATCACCGCAGCAAGATGCTCGGCCCGCACCACCACGGTCTGCTCGCCCCGGAATTCATGAGCCGAAACAAAGGCGGCGGGAAATTTCTCCTGAAGTGCCTGGATGGATGCTGCAGCGGTCATGACGGATAAGATGGGTTGTCGGATCAACGGTGTCGCGGAACGGAGCTACGCGCCAGCCTTTCGCTCCGCAACGGAGTTTTGCCCGCTCCGCCCGCCGCACGCTCTCACCCCGCACCGCCGGATCGCGATCTCCTTGCGGCACCCCGCACGACGCTCTACACCGATCTCCCATGCGCATATCCTTCCTCCCTCTCTCGGCTGCCCTCACGGCTGCGTCCTGCCTTCCGTCACCAGCCGCCGGCGGCTTCTACGGCGACCCGCCGGACGAAACCCACCCATGGGCCATCCACGACATGAACCGCCCGCAGCCGCGGCGCGTCGAACCGGGCACCTTCAGCTCGCAGGAACAACCCGGCAAACCACCCGCCGACGCCATCATCCTCTTCGATGGATCCCCCGCCGCTCTCGAAAAATGGGCCGCGGACAAGAATCCCCCGGAACCGACCAAGTGGATCGTCAAGGACGGCACCCTCCAGTGCGTCCCCGGCGCGGGCTACATCCGCAGCCGCGAGGAATTCGGCGACTGCCAGCTCCACCTCGAATGGTCCGCCCCCGCGAAAGTGGAAGGCAACAGCCAGGGCCGAGGCAACAGCGGCGTCTTCCTCATGGGCCAGGTGGAAGTTCAGGTCCTCGACAATTTCAACAATCCCACCTACGCGGACGGTTTCGCAGGATCGGTCTACGGGGTCAATCCCCCGCTCGTGAACGCACTCGTGGCCCCCGGCCAATGGCAAGTCTACGACATCACCTTCCGCCGCCCCATCTTCAAGGACGGCAAGGAAATCGAAACCGGATACCTCACGGTCTTTCTCAATGGCGTCCTCGTCCAGGACCACACCCCACTCGAGGGCGGCGGCGGTCACATGGGACGCTCCAAACCCCACCCATTCCCCGAAAAAGGCCCCCTCAAACTGCAGGACCACGGCAACCCAGTCCGCTACCGCAACATCTGGTACCGCCCACTCCCGAAACGCCCGGCGGAAGGCGGCGACGGCAGCCACCTGAGCCCGGAAGCAACCGCCGCCCAGCGCAAGGCCATCGCCACCGGCATCCGCGCGGGCGCCGACAAACTTACCGGCCGCGACCAGATGCTCCACCTCATGGAGTCGCTCACCTACGAAGCCGACGCCGCCACCACCACCAAAGTCGGCGATCTGGCCACCACATGGTGGAAATCGATCACGGAAACTCCCGCCAGCCAGCTGGAAGCCAAAAAAGGCGAAATCATGCAGGTCCACAACGCCGTCAAATACCTCGTCCGCTTCAAGATGCTCCCGGACAGCTTCCCGCTCAACGAAGGCATCCGCAAGCTCATCAAGGACAACAGCTGGGATAAATAACCAAAACACCCGACACCATGATCCGCTCTGCCTTCCTCGCCCTCGCATCCTTCGCAGGCACCCTCGCAGCCAGCCCGCAGGACAAGGAGAATTCGCTCCGGCAGACGGTTCCCACACCCTCCGCCGCTGCCGCCCCGGTTCCTCCCAACCCAGGCGGCAGCGGCCACCTCGCCTTCGCAGAAGCAGAGGGCGTCCGCATCCCGGTCGCCGTCGTCCGCGGCTCGCCCTACCAGATGGGTTTCCACCTCGGCCAGCTCCTCGCCGACCGCATGCAGTCGTTCATCCCGAAAGCCATGGCGGGCATCACGGCAGAAATGAAATCGTCGACCGATGCCCTCCGCGACCTCTGGGGCCGCTCGGCAGCATGGGGCGACGACCGCGTGGAACAGGAACTGGCCGGACTCGCAGACGGTTCCGGCCTGCCCCTCGGACTCCTCCAGGCCATGCACGCAGTGCCTCTCGCCATGCCGTATTCCTGCAGCAGCATCGCCGCATGGGGTCCCGCCACCCCGGACGGTCACCTCCGCCAAACCCGCAACCTCGACTGGAACCTCGAGGTCGGAGCCCACGAATTCCCTGTCATCACCGTCTACCTCCCGGAAAAAGGCATTCCCCACGCCGTCCCCTCGTTCGCTGGCATGATCGGCGCCCACACGGGTATCAATGCCCGCGGCATCGCGCTCTCGGAAATGGGCGATTCCCCGGCCCGCGAAATGCCCTACGATTCCCTCGCCCCCCATTTCACGGTCTGGTTCCGCGCGATGCTCTACGACGCGGAAAACCTCGACACAGCCCTCTCCATCTTCCGCAGCCAGCGGCTCACCAAACGCTACCATTTTGTCTTCGGCTCAGGCGCGGAAAATTCCCGCGGAGCCGTCAAGATCCGCGCCCATGCCCCGGAACCACCAGCGGACCGCGTCCGCATCTGGAAGGACAACGACCCGGCAGACGAACTGGCCCCGCACGTCCTCCCGGGCGTCGTCTACCAGGACGAAGGCCGCGGCGCGTTCCCCTTCCTCCGCGACCACCACGGCAAACTCGATTCCGCCGCCCTCCGCGACATCGCCTGCCGCATCCCCATCAAGGGCGGCAATGTCGTCAATGTGGTCTACGACGCCACCTCTCTCGAACTCTGGGTCACCTACGCCGGTCAGGGCCGCGAAGCCTACGAACGTCCATGGGTTCATCTCAACCTCCGGACCCTCGACGCCAACCAGAATGGCCAGCCGGACCTCGCGGAATCACCCTGACTTCCCGTGAAACTCGGGATCGTCTACCACCAGTTCCTCCGCCGCGGCGGCCTCGAAGGCTACCTCCTCCGCTTCTGCACGGAACTCGCAAACGCCGGACACTCGCTCCACCTCGCGGGCGTCGACGCCGATGACGAATTCCGCCGTCTCGCTGATTCCGTTCAGCTCTTCCCGCGCGGCCTCACGAGGGCCGGCACCATGACCGCTTTCGCCACGGCCACCGCTGCCCTCGCAGAACGATGGGACGTCGACGCCATCCTCGGCTTCGGCCGCACCTTCCACCAGGATATCCACCGCGCCGGCGGCGGCTGCCACGCCCGCTACTCACGCGACCTCCCATGGTGGAAACGCTGGTCCCGCAAAAACCTCCGCGAACTCCACCTCGAACGCCTGCTCTACACCAGCGGCCAGACCCGCCGCTTCGTCGTGAATTCAAAAAAGGTCGCCGCCGAACTGTCTTCGTTCCACAAGGTCAATCCCGACACCATCCGCGTCATCCACACAGCCGTGGACACCAGCCACTGGCATCCCGCCGCCAACCGCAGCGAACTGCGCGCCTCCCTCGGACTCCCTCCCTCGTCTCCGCTCCTCCTCTTCGCTTCGCTCGACCACCGCCGCAAAGGCCTCCCCACCCTGCTCTCCGCCCTCGCCGCTCTCCCCCGCAAGGACATCCACCTCGCCGTGGCCGGAAAACCGCTCGGCCCATGGCGTTCCCGCATCGCTTCCCTCGGCCTCTCCAGCCGCATCCACGAAGCCGGCCACCAGCAGGACCTCCGCCCATGGTACCAGTCAGCCGACCTCTTCGTCCACCCCTCCCAGTACGACGCCTGCGCCAACACCGTCCTCCAAAGCATGGCCTGCGCCCTCCCAGGCATCATCTCATCGGAAGACGGTGCCTCGGAATTCATCCACCATGGCTCCAATGGCTGGATCCTCACAGACCCGCACTGCCCCAACCAACTCGCCGACCTCATCGCCACTGCCCTCGATAGCCCACTCGCCGAAGCTGGCCTCCGCGCCCGCACCACGATGCTCCCCCTCACATGGCAGCACCACCTCGACTCATGGATGCCTCTCCTCCACGAGGCACAGTCCCTCCGCTGACCAACCCCCCACGCTATGCCTTGCGCGCAACCCGCCCGCATGCCACCCATCCCGCCTCATTCCCATGGATAGCCCCACCAACCCAACCCCTCCTTCCCAGGATTCGGAAAACGCCCTCCTCGCGGTCCGCCGCGAAAAACTCGCCCAGCTCGAATCCCTCGGCGTCAACCCCTGGGGCTCCCGCTTCGATGCCACCCACTCGCCCGCCAGCCTGCGCGACGCCTTCTCGGAAGGCCTCACCGTCCGCATCGCCGGACGCGTCACCGCCTGCCGCGACATGGGCAAAACCCAGTTCTTCGACCTCTCGGACCTCGAAGGCCGCTTCCAGTGCTTCCTCAATGCCAAAAATGTCCCGGAAGAAACCTTCTCCCTCTTCCGCGACCTCATCGACATGGGCGACTGGCTCGGCGTGGAAGGCGAAACCTTCATCACCCGCACCGGAGAACCTTCCATCAAGGTCACCAGCCTCACCGTCCTCTCGAAATCCCTCCGCCCCATGCCCAATAAATGGCACGGCGTCGCCGACCGCGAAATCAAATACCGTCAGCGCTACCTCGACCTCATGGCCAATCAGCGCAGCCGCGAAGTCTTCGTGCTCCGCAGCCGCATGGTCGCAGAAATCCGCCGCTGGCTCCAGGACCGCGGCTTCCTCGAAGTCGAAACCCCCATGCTCCAGGCCGTCCCCGGCGGAGCCGCCGCCCGCCCCTTCGAAACGTTCCACAATGCCCTCGGCCAGCCGTTCTTCCTCCGCATCGCGCCGGAACTCTACCTCAAACGCCTCCTCGTCGGCGGCTTCACCAAGGTCTTCGAACTGAACCGCAACTTCCGCAACGAAGGCATCAGCCGCCGCCATAACCCGGAATTCACCATGCTCGAGGCCTACTGGGCCTGCTCGGACTTTCAGCAGATGGCCGACCTCGTCGAAGAACTAGTCTGCCACCTCGCCGAGAAATTCACTGGCTCTCTCCTCATCGAACACAAGGACGAGGACGGCCATACCACCCGCACCATCAACCTCCAGCGGCCATGGAAACGGACGCCGTACCGCGACCTCATCCGCTCCATCGATCCCCAGTGGTTCGACTACTCCCCAGCCGAACGCCGCACCCGCTGCGCCAGCCTCGGCGTCGAAATCTCCGACGCCATGGAGGATTATGAAGTCACGCAGCAGGTCTTCGAAAAACTCATCGAGGAAAAAACCTTCGACCCCTGCTTCGTCACCCACGTCCCCGCCGAACTCGTCCCGCTCGCCCGCCAGAACCCGCAGGACCCCTCCACGGTCGATGTCTACGAACTCATCATCAATGGCGTCGAAATCAGCCCGGGATACTCGGAACTCAATGACCCCATCGTCCAGCGCCAGCGCCTCGCACACCAGGCCGGCGAGGAAACCCAGAAGGTCGATGAGGAATTCCTCCTCGCACTCGAACACGGCATGCCCCCAGCCGGCGGCATCGGCGTCGGCATCGACCGCCTCATCATGATGCTCACAGGCTGCGATTCCATCCGCGACGTCGTCCTCTTCCCCCAGCTCAAATCCCGCGACTGATCGGGTGCCCCGCCACCCCAGCCCCATGCGACCGGACTTCGCCTGCCTCTTCGAACGCTTCCCCTCGTTCACCCAGACCTTCGTCGCCCGCGAAGTCGCTGCCCTCCAGTCGCTCGGCCTCCAGCCAGCCCTCTTCTCGATCCGCTCGGTCAGCGATGAAGCCATCCGCCACTTTCCCGCGGAACTGGTAGGCGCCACCACGGTCCTGCCACCCGCAGATCAGGTGACCGCAGAAGTCACGGAACTCAAGAAGCAGAACCTCCTCCCGCCCCACGCCGTCGTCACCCTCCGCCAGTGGGAGGGCCGACCGGACAAAAACCGGGTCTACGAGGCACTCTGGACGGGCCACCGGCTCCACGCAGCCGGCATCCGCCACGTTCATACCCACTTCGCAGGCATCGGTGCCCGCACCGCATGGTGGATCCGCAGATTCTACGGCCTCAGCTACAGCTTCACCGGCCACGCCAACGACCTCTTCTGCCCGGACCAGCAGACCCCGGTCACGCTCGACCTCCTCGTGCGCGACGCCGCCCTCGTGGTCACGGTCAGCAATTTCACACGCGACTGGCTCCGGCAGCGCCACCCGCATGCCGCCGGACGCATCCACCGGGTCTACAATGGCATGACCATCCCGTCAGCACCTCCCCCATGGCCCCGGGAAGGAGCACCAATCATCACCGCCGTCGGCCGCCTCATCGAAAAGAAAGGGTTCGCCGACCTCCTCGCGGCCTGCGCCATCCTCCGCCAGCAGGGCACTGACTTCCGCTGCACCATCGCCGGAGACGGCCCACTCGAGGAATCCCTCCGCGGCCTCATCAATTCATCCGGCCTCGCCCGCCAGGTCACCCTCGCCGGACCGCTCGCCCAACCGGATGTCACCAGCCTCCTCAGCCAGTCCCGCGTCTTCGCCCTCCCCTGCGTCACGGAATCCTCCGGAGGCATGGACGTCCTCCCCACCGTCATCATGGAGGCCATGGCCGCCGCCCTCCCCTGCGTCTCCACCACCACCGCCGGTGTCCCGGAAATGATCGCCCACGGCCGCACCGGTGCCATCGTCTCCCCAGGCAAACCCGCCGAACTCGCCGCCGCCCTCACCCCTTACCTCGAAAACCCGGAACTCGCAGCCACCCACGGCCGCGCCGGACACCGCATGGCCACGGAACTCTTCTCGCTCGCCGTCACCACCCCGCACCTGCTGCGACTCCTCGCCGCTCACACGAAAATCCACCTGCCGGCCCAACTCGTCCGCTCCCAGCCTTCCCTCCTCCTCCCACGGGCCGCCTTCCTCGCCCGCCGATTCTCCGCCCCCGTCCGCGCCCCGCGCTTTCCCCGAGGCACCGCAGCCCTCCCGGAGTCAACCGACCCAGCCCCCTCCTAACGGATAAGGACCGGTCCGGATGATCCGGAAGAACTGCGGCGGGTAACGAGGAAATTCGTGCGGAAATTCTTCAGCCCGTGACACACGGCATCACTGCCGCGCGCCCCAGCCCACTCTCAGCCATCCGCCTTGAGCCGAAGGTTGCGGAAATAAATCGGCTTCCCGGCATGCTTGCCCTGCAGACCAATGTGTCCCTCGGTCGCCATCTCGGCCAGCGGCCGGTTCAGCCACGCCGGAATCTCGCTGCCATCCGGATTCTTCTTCGCATCAGTCCACTTCTTCATGTCCATCTCCGTCACCACTTCCCCATTCAGGGCCACCTTGATGATCTGACCCCGGCACGTGATCGTCATCCGGTTCCACTCGCCTGGCTTCTTCACAGTGCTCTTCTTCGCTGCCAGCCGCCCGAAAATCGCCCCGCCCTGCCACGTCTTCGGCGCCTTCGACCACTCCGCACTGTGATCGTCCGCAATCTGAATCTCCACGGAATTCGGAATCCAGTTCGCCGTGTCCGTGCAGTACACAATCACCCCGGAATTCGTCCCGTCCTCGGTCCGGAACTCAAGGTCGAGCGTGAAGTTCGCGTACTTCTTCTTCGTCCACACACATTCATCCTTCGTCGCCGTCAGCACCCCATCCTTGAAGGACCACACGCCCGCAGGATAGGAAGCATCGGAGAGGTTCTCCGCAAAAAGCGGCACCCACTTCGCCGTATCCGGATGCACCGCATCCTGCGCAGACAATGATCCAGCACCAAGAAGTACTCCAGCCGCCGCCGCAAGAAAAGTCGATCGCTTCATAAAATGAAAAATTGGAAAGGGCACGATTCATGACACTTCCAGCCAAGGATGCCAGCAGAATCTGCGCACTCGTCAGCGGATCACCGGAACAACCGCGCTTGCCCCGCCCGACACTCCGCCGCATGACTCACTTCATGATTTCCGCTGCCCGCCCGGTTCTTCTTTCCCTCGCCCTCTCCACTGTTCCCCTGGCCGCTCAGATCGCAGCACCTCCCGCCAGACCTGTCCCCATCGAAGCAGTCAGTGCCATGCCCGTGGCCACCGTACTCCCGGCACGGCTTCTCTCGGGTCCCGGCTGGCGCGTCTCCCAGAACGCTCCCACCGATGGATACTCGGGCCTCTATAACCTCGAAACCGAATACGGCAGCTTCGGCTGCCTCGGCATCGAAATGCTCGAAACCCGCGTCCGCGAACTCTACGCCATCCGCGAACTCGACCGCGTCAGCAAATCCAGTGTCTTCCTCAAGGCCGCCGGCGACGCCGCCGCCAAACCATTCGAGACAGCTGCCAATATCGTGCGCGACCCGGTCAACAGCATCAAGAAAGCACCCGCAGGCATCGCCGGCCTCTTCGAACGCGTAGGCAAGGGAGCCCAGCAACTCGGTCGCGCAGCCTCCAAACAGGCCCAGCAACTCGAAGACCGCTACAACCGCACCGGCAGCTACGTTCCCTCGGAACAGGAACAGGCATCCCGCCCGGTCAGCGACCCCCTCGCCGCCAGCCGCGGTCGCCAGATGTGGGCCGCCAAACTCGGCGTCGATCCCTACACCACCAACCCGGTCCTCGCCCCGAAACTCAATCAGATGGCCATGCTCGGCTTCGCCGGCGGCACCCTCACGGGCTTCGGCATCTCGGCCGTCGCCATGCCCCTCACGATCACTCAGAAGGTGGACGAATACGTCCTCACTCAGCCTCCCTCGGCAGTAAGAGAAATCAACACCCGCACCCTCCAGAGCCTGCGCATCAGCCCGGACCCCGCCACCCGCTTCCTCGACAACGGGTTCTTCACCCCCACCCTCGAAACCCGCTTCGTCAAAGCCATCAAGGGACTCGCCGGAGTCGCCGGACTCGATAACCTCGTCTCGCTCGCCAGCGGCGCCAGCTCGGAAGTCCAGGCCCGCTTCTTCTGCCGCTGCGCAGAAATGCTCTCGAGCTACCACCGCAATCAGTCACCTCTTTCCTCGCTCAGCATCCACACCCCCCTCCCCGTGGCCACCGCCCGGAACAAATCCATCGTGGTCGCTGCTCCAGTCGACTACCTCCCATGGAGCGCCCGCACGGCCCGCTTCGTCAATTCCGCCCCGGGCGGCTTCGCCAATTCCGCCCCGGCCGGCTCCGTTCCTCCGCGCCGGATTCTCCTTTCATCCGGCCCGCTCACGGCCGCCGCCGACGCCGCCATCCGCGGTGCCGGATGGACGGTCATCTACGCGGGCAAACCCTGATACCTGAAATCCCATTCCCATGCACCGCTTCCCTGTCACCCTGCGCACCGCCGCCCTCGCCGCAGCAGTCGCCGCCCTCCCCTCCTGTCAGCTCACCCCCAGCGGCCCCGCAGGCAGCAAACGCCTCCAGGCGTCGCTCACAGAAGCCGCCACCGCATGGGACCTCCTCGCCTCGGGCCAGCCCAACCCGGCCGCGGAAGCTGCCTACGAACGCGCCGTCGCCAGCATCCTCACTGACCTCCAGAAGTCGTCGCGCCCGCGCACATGGTCGGGCACCATCACCACAGGCTCCGGACCGTCCAGCTTCGCCTTCCAACCCTCGGCCACGCTGCCGGAACCGGTCCAGCCCACGGAATTCGCATCCTCTCTCGCCGACGAAATCCGCCTCGCCGATTCAGTCAAAATCAAGGGCTCGGTCCTCGCTGCTGCCGATGGACTCGGGGTCCCGGCTGTCCTCCGCCGCGGACGCGATCCCGAACTCGTAAAGAAATACCCGTTCCTCCCGCCCAATGGAGCGAGCGCTCCGGTCACGGCCATCGTCTCCTTCGGCAAAGCTTCCCCGGACCAGCCCCGCCCCGCCACGCTCCACCTCTACCGCCCCCAGGCGGAACTCCGCAGCCCAACCGTCAGCATCGGCTCCCGCCAGTTCCCCCTCGCATGGAATTACACTGCCGCCGTCACCCTCGGCATGGGCGATGGTACCCTCGACAAGTTCGGTCTCCGCGGCCTCCTCAAACCGGAAACCACCCTCGACGCCTGCCAGATCTACCGGCTCGATACCTACGACCCCAAACGCATCCCGGTCGTCTTCGTCCACGGCCTCGTCTCGGACCCGCACATCTGGGCCAATGCCATCAATGCCATCTACGCAGACCCCATCCTCCGCCAACACTACCAGCCATGGTACTTCATGTACCCCACCGGCCTCCCCATCCCGGGCTCGTCACGCTACTTCCGCGAATGGCTGGACAAATCCCGCGAACTCCTCGACCCGGATCACAATGACCCAGGCATGAACAACATGGTCCTCGTCGGACACAGCATGGGCGGCCTCCTCAGCCGCATGCAGGTCATCGACCCCGGCGATACCCTCTGGAACGCCTTCTTCAAACTCCCGCCGGAAAAACTCCGCATGTCCAGCCGGGAACGCCAGCAGTTCGTCAGCTCCCTGAAATTCTCCAGCCGTCCATGGGTCAAACGCGCCGTCTTCGTCGCCGTTCCCCACCGAGGCAGCCGCATCGCCAACCTCGGCATCGTCCGCTGGGCCACCAAACTCGTCAAACTCCCCTCGCAGTCACTCTCGGTCCTCTCCAATGTCGTCCGCCTCAACGCGGATTCCGTCGCCTCCGAAATGATGGACATGGCCAACTTCATCAGCGTGGGCAACCTCTCCCCTGGCCACCCGTTCTTCCGCGGCCTCGAACCAATCCCGCTCAACGTCCCCCACCACTCCATCATCGGCGACCGCGGCAAGGGCGGCGGCAAGGACAGTACCGACGGCGTCGTTCCCTACTGGAGCAGTCACCTCGACTCGGCAGCCAGCGAAACCTTCGTGCCCCACCCGCACAGCTGCGTGGAAGCCCCCGAAACCGTCGCGGAAATCACCCGCATCCTCAAACTCCACCTCCAAAGCACCGGCCGCACCCGCTGAGGGCCGTTCCCGCCGGATCCTCACGCCCCCACGCCTTTGCGGTGGCCCACACAGCCACACCCGGCTTGCACGCCCCGCACCCCCACGCTTGCCACCACACAAATCATGAGCACTCCCGTCACCTACCGCTTCTCCTTCGGTCCATGGAACATCAGCGAAGGAGCCGACCCCTTCGGCCCGGATGTCCGCAGCCCCTTCCCCCACGA
>Ga0315904_10001327_pt1 | contig 38958 bp, 54 predicted proteins | sample LakEriMetagenome_6_FD_203529 | JGI IMG/M metagenome (GOLD analysis project Ga0315904, IMG submission 203529) | Freshwater fungal communities from buoy surface, Lake Erie, Ohio, United States - Buoy 12 MA120 | ecosystem: Environmental > Aquatic > Freshwater > Lake | place: USA: Lake Erie, Ohio... | reverse complement strand
GCGTCACAAGCTGCGGGTTCTTGATCAGCTCGAGCACGGTTTCTTCGCTGCTTTCGCGCGGGAGGCCCTTCTGCAACTGGAATTTCACGTCTTCTGGGAGCTGCGCCCAGGTCGAATTCGGAATAGCGCGCCAATCGCCGCCTGCTTTGTACCAAGCTTCTTTGGCATTATCGATCAGCTCACGTTCGCGCTCGTTTTCAATTGCGCGCAGTTGCCCCCATTGTTGCCGCACACCAGCTTTGATCTGATCGCGGATTAATGGCTTGTCGGCATAGTCACGATCGATTGCAGCAAGCGTTTTTTCCAGACTGTCGGTCGTGGTCTGCATCGGCGTCCCACCACCACCACCGCTTTCAATGTCGCCGGCCGTGCGTGGATCAATCGGCTTGCCATTGCGCTTGAGCGTATAATGCAGATGCGGGCCGCCAGTTCCCGTGTCGCCAGATCGCGCAACGACTTGGCCCTGCCTCACGCGATCGCCGACCTTGGCGTCAAAGCCAGATAGATGAGCAAATCCGACTATGTCGCCATTATCCAGGCGGACACGCATCGACATGCCGCCGCCATATTTGTCATCGTTCCATGTCTGGATCACTTCGCCGTTATAAGGAGCGCGGACTTTAGTCCCAACAGGAACAGCCAAATCGATGCCGTTGTGCGCGCGCTTGCCTTTGTCGCGCGGGTCGCCAACAACAGATGTAACCACAGTGCTGTCGACCGGCATGATTAGGCTGGCAGTCGTGCGGCCGTCTTCGGTTTGGCCGATGTCGCCCTGGGTGTAGCGCTCGATCGCGGTAACGACTTCGATCTTGTCTTCGGTGCCGTCGATCGCGCTATTCAGGCGCAGCGCGGTTTGCTCATCCAGCCGGCCAGCCTTGACCTGCTCGTCATAAAACGCGCGCGCCGCAGCAGGATTGTCATCGTCCAGCAGGCGCGAAACGACGCCCATTGTTACGGTGCTGTAGACTGAATTGCGCAGCGCTTTAGCCTGAGAGCCTTCAAGATCCAGGCCGTTCAATCGAGCCAGGTTGTCAGCCTCTGCCAGGGCCGTGTTGATCGCGGTGTTGTAGGCGCCGATCGCCGCGCCGTTTTCGTCCTTCTGCCCCCGGCTTTCATAGTTCTGGATGGCTTCGGCCGTGTACAGCTCCATGCGAGATCTGCTCTCGTTGATGGAGTAAACCTTGACCTCGCGAAACTTGTGATCGGCCATCTGGCCTTGCAGCGTCAGCAGATTGCGCGTGGCCACCTGCTGGAACATGCGCTTCTGCACATCATTGGTGAGCTGGCTTTCGGTGTCCTGGAACACCTTGGCCAGGGCTTCCTGGGCCGACTGATATTGCGTCTCAGCATTCTTGCCGGTGGTGCGCAGATAACCGTTTTCGCCGCGCAGGATTTCCTGGGCCTGGCGCAAAGCGGCCACGTCAGCCGCCTTGGTTTCAGCTTCGTCTATCTCATCCTGGATGCGCTGGCCGATCCGCATGACAGTCGTGCCGGCCTGGAGTTGTGCGCGGCCCATTTCCTGCATTTGCTCGGGTGCGGCATTCCGCATTGGAGTGACGCTAGGCGCCTCAAGTGCAGGCATGCCTTGCGTGCTGACATCAACCTGGGGTGCAAAACTTGTCGGTACAGTGGGCATCTTGTGTCCTCGTCCTTATCCGCCAGCTCGAGGGCGCCAAGCTTGGCCAATGCTCGAAGCGCTGCCAAGAAGGCTGGAAAATCCGGCGCTGATCGGGCTGATGGTCTGAGCAGAAGCCAGCATGTTTTCAGCGCTCACGCCGGTTATGCTGGCCTGGGTGAGATAGTTCTGTTTTTGCATGCGAGCTGCTTCGGCCGCGCGCACCGTGTTGGCGTTGATCGTCAGCGCGTCGGTTTCCTTCATAAGATCCAGGCTGGCCACCACTTCTTTAGCGCTGCCGACACCGGCCTGGATGCCGCGCGCTGCCAGCGATGCCTGGGCGCTGGCTTTCACCTGACCTGCGCGCATGGTGTATTGTCCAATCTGGCGCTCACCAGCGAACAGGATCTGCTGCGCCTGGTATTCGGCCTGGCGTGCGTTGCTCTTGGCCATGTCAGCCTGGAACTGCAAATTGAGCGCCTGGCTCTTGGCCTGGTACTGCGCCGTCTTGGCTGCGTAAAAGCTGCCAACAGCGCTGTTGATGGCGCCAAGCACGGCCATCCAAGGGCCGGCCTTGTTGAACACATCGGCTATCTTTTGCATGCCGGGCGACGTGGTGCCAAACCCGCCGCCTGTTCCAGGAATACCGGGCTGATCGCCAGGCAATATACTATCAAATTGCGCGTTCAAGGCGCCCATCGAGCCAGCGTCCCATGCACCTGCTGGCATCGTTAAAAGGGTTGCCATGTTGACCTCCGATCAATGCTTGCAACGATAGGCGCGGCAATGCGCCTTACGGGTACCATCAGCCACCGATAACCGCTTCGAGGGTCAGGCCCACGATCGTCAGTGGCAGCGGATCTGCCTGGCGGATATAGACTTGGCCATTGGCTTGCCAACTGGGCGTCAGCATAACCAGGATCTCAGCGCTCTTGAGGCTGGGTGGGCTACCATAGGGCTCGGTTGTGCGCTGCTTGGCTTCGGTCAAGTTATCCGCATCTGGGCCGATGAAGATACCGCTCGATTGGAACACGCGCAGCCAGGCCTTGTTGATGTTTTTGAAGCGGCCCTGGCCAAAGCCATCAATATTGAGTGACAGCGGCAGCGTCTGAAGATCCGACTGATATGGCAGGCCGACAGTGATCACACTGCAAGGCCGTTGAATGTTGACCTGGCCGCCTGTGACGACCTGCTGCGGCATGACAGCGCCATCTGCCAGGATCGATACGGTCTTGCCCTCGAGGTGGCCCAAGCCGCTCACGATCGCTGTCGGTGCGCCGTTGTAGGTCAGGCCGCAATCGACAAAGAAGCAGTTCTCCAGCGTCGTGATCTGCCGGCTCATCATGCGTTCGACATAGCGCTTGGTGACGCCACCGATTGTCCGGCGCACGACGACATAGAGCACGTCTTCGTTACCTTCAGCGACAACCGCGCAGCTTTCAAATGCGCCATCCGTATCGTGCCAATGCCAGGCGCCGATTTGCTGCTCAGGCACATAGGTCAGGCCCAGCAGATTGCCATTGCTCGAGACAAACCACAGCAGCGGCTGAGGCGCCTTGCTGTAGGCCATATCAAGGATTTCGAGGTTGTCGAACAGGTGAGCCGCACGCAGCGACAGGTCGCCAGTGATGAATCCGTTCGCCTGCCAGGAATAGCCCAGCTCGCGCACATGGCCGCCACGCGCTGCGCAATAGACCAGGCTGTTGTTGATCAAGCTGGGCTGCACGTTGTTAGCGCCGATGTAGGACTGCGGGCGCACTGACACGGTGGTTGGAGTAATCGCGTCCGAATTGATCGGCGACACGCGCCATTCGGCCGCGCTGGTCAGCATCAGGAGCTGGGTCAGCGGCACGATATGACGCACCGTGTTGGCCTCGCGCGCAGCCACGCGGATCTTGACGCGATCGGTGTCTTTGACCGGCAGCGAGAAACTCATGTCGCTTTCGGTGCCTGACCTGGTCATCCACAACGTCTGCGGCTCGTTGATCGTGCCAGCAAACGCGCGGCGCTGCTCGAAATAGGACACAGCGCCAGGATAATTGCCAGCCGATGCAAACGTCGTCTCGCGGATCGGCGGCGTCACACCCATGTCAGGCGCGATGTTGTCGTCGACAAAGCTCAGGCCTTCGGTCTTGCCGATGTAGCCATAAAGCCCGCTCTGCCGCTTATAGATGTTGTAACGCGCGGCACCGGCTACAGCGCCCCATGAAATCGTGTTGTAGCTGCCGCTGACGTACAGATTGTTGACCACGTTGACGGCCGTGCTAGGGTCGCTTTCGTCCAGGCCATTGGCTGCAACAGCGGTGACCTGGTAATAGTTGTCGATGTCGAAGCGCTTGGTGCCGTACTGGATGGTGCCACCCGTGGCGGCCGCATCAGGAATGATCAGCGTGCCATCATAATCGGTGACGTACATCTGATCTTTGAGCGGCAAATGGGTCACCGGATCGATCGGGATGTCTTCAACCACATAGAACCCGTCTGGCGTGTTGGTCGGGCCACTGACGCCGGAAATGTAGATCCCATCGCCTTCGGACAGCGTGTGATTGTTTACGGTGGTGATCAGGCCGGTGGTGCCATCCCAGGTCGAGATCTGCGATTTGTAGCCAGGCGATGCAGTCACCGCGACCCCGCCAGGCGTGGCGACAGTGGGCGCAAACGAGATCACCGTGTACGTCCAGTTGGTCGCGCCCAGGCGGCGCAGCTCGGCCGGCGGATAGTTCGGATGCACCAGCGTCAGCACGTCAGCCGATTGCACATAGTGAATGTCGAACAGATCCGCTTCAAGGTAGGGATTGACCACTTCATACGGCACGCCACCCGACAGCACAGTGCCGCCATTGGTGTGGAACCGGAAGTAACCCTCGCCGATCTCGATCACCATTGTCTGCGTGGTGCTATAGGTAAACGAGATAAGCCGAGTTTTTTGGGCGCTATTCTTAACCTCACGCACAAACATCGTGCCTGGCCGGTTCTCGGCTGGGCCTTGCGGTGTCGCGATAAAGTTGCGCATCTTGGCGGCGCCGGTCTGGAACTTCACATCGTCGATGCGGCCGAACATTTCCGGCGAAAGCTCGCCACCGGCAAACGATCGGTTGAACGTGCGTGTACTCGGCATGCTTACCTCCCAGCCGTCCAGGAAACGATATGCTCTGGCTTGACGTTGCGCTGGTTGGCGTCGGAGCTTTCCGCGCTGGCCAGGTATTGTGCCATCATAGCAGTGCAGCGCTTGGCTTCAGCCGCGCCCTGGTCGCCCTTGATCACCGGGCCGGCCAGCATCGATGCCAGGTGCCAGGTCAGCGTCATGACAAACAGCGGGCTAAACTGCGCGGTGTCGGTGATATAGGCGCTGTACCGCAGCACAGCGTTTTCGGTGTTGGTGTAAAGCACACCAGTGCCATCGGGCAGCGTCTCGATCGTGTAGGGCTGCGGCACATAGCGGCCAGCAGCGATCACCGGGCTGTAATTGTGCGACCAATAAGGCGTATCGGTCGGCACGAAGCGCGTGCTGTAATCGTCATACGCATCAGGCGGCAGCACAGAGATCGCATTAAGGCAATCGGCCGGCAGCGCATAGGCATAGCGCCATTCGGGCCAGGGCATGTTGAGCTGGGCAAGCTGCACGCGGCGCATGGCAAAATTCCAGAAATGCAGCTCGAGCAGACTGTCGCGCGCGATCGGATAGAAACGGGCGCAGTGTTCAGCCTGGGGTGATCCTTCAGGCGGATCGATGCTGGCCACAGTGGCGGTGTCGCCAAGATGGCCGAGCGCAAGATTGCAAATATCGACGGCAGACGCCATTGGGGCCTCCTGTTAAGTAAAAGGGGGCCGTGGTTTCCCAGCGGCCCCCTCCGTGACTAACGCTTCCAAACGGAAGAGTTAAGCCGCACCTGCGTCCGCATCAGCCTTGGGCGCACGCTTGGCCTTCGGCGTCCACTTCTTCGCAGGAGCAGGCGCTTCCGCCTCGTCTTCGTCGACAGCGGCCGGGATTTCCCGACCCTTGGCGACTGGGGGAGCCCAGTCCGAACCGTCGACAGGTTCGAGGTTACCGTTGTACGGCCCATTGTACTCAAAGACTTCATCCTCCTGACGAAGGGTGTTGTCGACTTGGCACAGGCGGATGGCGCGGAACTGAGGCATGGCTTAATCTCCCTATTAGACCACCGAGAAGCCAGAAGCGTAGAACTTCTGACCATCCTGGATGGTGTTTACAACGTCAGCGGTGACCTTGCCAGTCAGCATCGGGCCGGTGGCAACATCGTAGTTGGCGCCCAGGTAGCGGTAGCCGAGCGATGCGATCGACGGGTTGATGCGGACAGCATGGCGCTTGCCAAGTGCCAGATCAGTCAGTGCGATCGGGCCGGTCGAGCCGAGAACCACCGGGCTGCCCAAGTTAGCAGCGGTCGAGCCGATAACCTGAAACGTGAGGGTGGCAGCACCGGCAGCGGTGAAGGCCTCGGTGACGGCAAAGTGCATGTAAAGCTCTTCACCTTCACCAATGTCGCGAGCAACCGAAAGATCGATCGTGTCGGTCGAAACCGCATCGACGGTGATCGCCTGATCGGTCGAAACGCGGAGCAGCTTGTCAGTGTACATAGTCAGATCCTTTCAAATGAGGGGGCCAGCGATTAGGCAACCACAGCTTCGGTGTTGACGATGGCGTCAACGCGACGGAGCGGAACGCCCAGGAACGACAGCCACGAATACGGGGTGCCGAACTGCGAGAGGCCCTCATTGATCTTGAGGACGTACTGGCTCTTATCCAGGGCAGCGATCGAGAGGCCGCTGTGGACGGTACGGTTCATGTAGAACGCGGGCTTACCCATCGCCATGTTGGGGATGCGGTACAGCGAGCGAGCCATCAGCTTAATGATGTTGGTCGCTACGTTGGCAGCCTGCGTGCCGGTCTGGCCGATCAGGTCATTTACGTCGATGTTGCAGATGCGAACGACATAGCGCCAGTCCTTGACGACCAGGCCGTTCTTCCACTGATAGCGGGTGGCATACGCCTGGAGACGGGTGCCATCAGCGTTGTAGACGGTCTGTTCGCCCAGATCTTCGTGGATCAGGCCGGCCTTGGAACCCTTCGGGAAGGGGCAATAGACGGTCTGGTCACCCCAGACGACGAGGTAGATCGAGGTGTTGGCAGTGGCGTCAGAGCCGCCGGCCGACAGAATGTTCTGGGCGTTGTTGGGAGCGCCAACACCGATGTCCGAGTAACGCGGGGCGAGGCCCAGGAACGTCTTCGGATCGGTAGCCGGGTTGCCGTAGAACAGCGTGGTGGCCTGGGTCTGGTTCATGGCTTCCAGGAACGCGGTGTCTTCCGACAGGCGGAACTGAGCCGTGTTGCCATTGAGCATGGCCAGATCCTTGTCGACTTCCGAGCGAGCTTCCAGGATGCCGCAAGCTTCATCGACCTGGGCGGTCGTGGACTTGCTGGACGGGATACCCTGGTTCAGAGCGCGCCAGTAGACGGCAGGCAGGCCGGTGCGGACAACAACGCGCTCGCCGGTCGGCAGATTGCCTTCCTTGAACACGCAGTCCTCGAGGATCTCGTTCGACTGCGAGAGCAGTTCGGCGATGATCGGAACGCGGCCATCGGGGTCGGTACGCTTGGCCCAATCGGCCAGGGTCAGGTTAGACGTGGAAAGAGTGGTCATTTCACAAACTCCTTAAAGGGTTACTGCTGATTGCTGTACAGCGCGGCCGCCTTGCTGTTGAAGTCCTGCGGCCCAGACCGAGATCCGGGGTTCGGGGAATTCCCAACAAACGTGTCCTCACTGATGGCTTTGCCCGCCTTAAACATGAACCGGATTACTTCCGGGTGATTGCCTAAGCCAGACTCGTTGAGCAGCGCGCGCAATTCCGGCGAGCCGAAATTATCCAGAGCCTTCTTGGCAACGGAGAGGTTTTCCGACAGTTTTTCGCCGCCGAACTCTTTGTCGGCTTTGGACTGTTCGACCCATTCGTTGCGGATGGCGTCTACCTGCTCGGCCTGGCGCGCCTGGATCACAGGGGCCACCTTGTCGAGCACCTTTTGCGCAGCGTCCTGCGACAGGTTCAATTCTTTGGCGACCTCCGTGAATGCGTCGAGCACCCCGGCGTCGAACTCTTGGCCTTCTGGGGCCTTGAATTCGTACTTTTCAGGCGCGCCTTCGGTTTTACCCTCTTCGCCGCCCTGGTCACCGTCAGTCTTGCCAGCCTCTGCACCATCCTGGGCCTGCTGGTCCTGTCCTTCGGTTACTTGCTGCCCTTCCCCGTACAACGCATCTGCCGTGGCAGGATTGTTGCCGGGTGCTTGCGATGCGTCACCTTCAGTTGGATTTGCGGCTTCCGTCATCAGCATTTCTGTCATTCTGTTGTTCCTTCACCATTACAGGGTACAGCTCAGGGCAGAGCGTGTGGATCATTGCAAGGATGCGATTGCCATAGTTCCTGTTACCTTCACTGAATGCCATCTGCATTGCGTTGGTGTTGAACGATAGCCGGAACACTCCTGCCTGATCCATGAGCCGCCAAATAACTCGACGACCCCGCTTACTGCTCATGAGCCACTTCAAATCTGCTTCTTCGTTCTCCCGCTCAAGACGCGCGCGAAGGCTTTTGTCTTCCTTTTCGCGCTCCTGACCACGGAGATCTAGCGGGTCATGGTTGCTCATTCGGTTACTCTATGCGCGGCACATACGGATACGGGTACCATCATGGTGCAGCATTGATCCACAAGCCGGTGGCTGCCTGGTACTTCAGCACCTGGCCGTCTTGGGGATTGGTGATCTTGACGTTGTGCAGCTCGTCCAGCTCATAGCCATTTTTAACCGAAACAAAGATCGAACCATTGTTTGCATGCTGCCGGACGCAATAGCCAATCTGCACCAAATGATCCGGCGCAACCGGCTTGGTGGTGGTCATGCCGCCGGCCACAGACGGCGATAGCCACACAACCGCGCCTTCTGTCAGCGCTGATGTGTTGATGTCGCGAACCATGCCAAACGTGGTGCAGAACGCCTTGTTGCCGCCTGTCGCGGTTTCAGTCATGACCCCGAACGTGGTGGTTGAAGACAGCTCGCCATTGGCCTGGGCATAGGTCGCGGTCTTATTGCTGCCGTCAGATCCGGCAATGTACACCACCTTGCCCTCAAGCAGGCCGTTGTTGTCCGCAGCTTTGACCAGGGTCACCTGCTCTTGGCCGATTTGAAGCGTGACGTTGCCACCCTTAAGCACAAACTCGAGTGTGCCATCGGTGTCGTTCCAGCGCATTTCTCCGACGCCCAGGGTCGTGGCGGGCGCTGTGGTGTCGAACGAGGCTTTGGCAAATTGCTGGTTCTCGTTGACGCCGTTGGGCCAGAACAGTTCGCTGCCGTCTGGATCTTTGACGCCAACCAAGTCGCCGTCAGCCTCAGCATAGAGCCAAGGCGAACCCTGGCTCTTTTGCCGCGTGCTCATACAGGTGCGCCGTACAGCGCTTCTGCACGGTTCTCATTGCGGGCGTTTTCAGTCTGGCCGATTTCCATGTCGGTGATCTGGAGCTCAACGCGCATGTCAGTGCCTTCGCCCTGAGTTTCATACGCGCTGGTGCTTTTGATCATTGCCTTGGCGTGGATCATCATTTCGCCGCCGACCTTGGGCAGCGCAGTGATGCCAAGCTTTTCGAGTTCGTCCTTGCCCAGGCTGATGCACAGGCCATAAGGATAACGAGGCTCGTCTCGCTCGATCTCGCCCGGCATCTCTTCGCGTTCGGGCTTGGACTTCATGTTGATCAGGGCCATTGGTGCCTCCTTTAAGCCAGGCGGGTGAGCTTGTAGAGCGTGCTCGACAGCAACGTGCAGATGCCATCGATGTCGTTCTGAATGTGGCTTTCGGTACCCATCAGACCACGCTGGCTTTCAACGTAGTCATAAACGCCGCGCACGGTCGCGATCGGATCTGCGCCCAGCTCAAACGTGCCGCCGCTGAACGTCAGCTTTTCGCCAGTGCAGCCCATCCAGCTTTCCGCCAGGCCATCAGCCGCGTCGACCAGGTCGTTGTACATGCCCAGCGCCGTGTGCGCGGCATAGCTGCCAGGTCCTTCGACCATCAGGTGATGCATGTGAATTGCCGTTGCCGCGTGCAACAGCTTGGTGATGAAGCCGGCCGCGCCGCCTGCATCTGCCGTATCCGCACCGTACAAAAGCGATCCTTTGTTCATTACCATGTCTTATACCTCCACTGCTGATGGTGAGTTGTAACCTGAGAACATGTTCATGATGTCCGTCAGGGCGTTGGGTTGCCCACCTGTGGGCGATTGCGCCAGGTCGCGCGTGGTCTTGGCCTGCTGCTGCATCATGGCCATTTGCGTTTGCGCCTGAAGCGCCTTTTCGCGTGCTGTGCGGATCACAGCCACCTGGTCGCCGGCCACAATCAGCTTGGGATCGATGCCCAGCATTTCCGAATAGCTGTCGGCCCACTGGTCGCTGTCGAACTTGTCGAGCACGTCGGGCTTCATTTGCGCGATCGCGCCCAGGTTGCCGACGAAGCGGTCGACCGAGTTGGTGCCGATCGCGCGCTGGGCCTGGGCCAGCATCGAGACGAACTCGACGTTGAGCTCCATACCTTGCAGCTCTTCGGGTGCAGGCGGAATAATGCCGGCCTCGACCATGCGGGTGAACGTGATGTCGATCAGCGGGTCGAGCAACTCGTTGTGCAGGCGCTCAAGCACCGGCCCCAGCATCAACAGCTTTTCTTCATGGCGCTCGGCCACCTCGGTCGCGGTCATGCGGGTGTCGGTGGCATTGGCCAACATCAGGAACAGATCCGCATAGAATGAGCCACGGATGCGCTCACGCACGTCCTGGATGTCCATCAGCAGGTGATCCAGCCGCAGGTTCACATCGAACGCAGTCTTGATGCCGCCACCAGCCGGATCGACGAACGTGACGCCACCGGGCAGCATTTCGATGTCGCGGTTTTTCAGATTGGTCGGCGCCTGGAGCGGGGGCTTGGTCTGATAGTCAATGCCCTGGGCCTTGCGGAGCTGCTCATGCTGTAGCTGCTTGATGTCGCCCAGCGCTTCCATGCCGGGACTGTTGCCGTAGATGTCGCCACCTGCGACGGCCCAGCGCGGTGCCACGGCGGGAAACTGCTTGAACCCGCCTTCGCGCAGGAACTTGCCGGGATCGCCCCCCACCTCGAAATAGTAGCTGCCCCAGGCCATGTTTTTCGCGTCCTTCTTGGACGGATCTCGGTCGGCGCGGGGCTCGATCGCGTGAATGATCGGTATCCACTTATCGAGATTGCCATTGTCGTACATGCTGCGCACGGTGTTCGAGCAGTTGTAATAGCCAAACTCCTTGACGATCTCGGCCACCGTTTTCTCGAACTCGCGGTACAGCGTGCAGACGCGGCCCTGCCAGTCCTGGGCAATGCAATACTCGCCGGTCGTCAGCGGGTACTGGTGGATCACCGAATTATAATCGGGCAAGATGATCGAGGCCGACGTGCCAAACGCGCCCAGCTCTTCGTAGACCTGATGCAGCGCTCGATATGTATTCGATCGTTGAAACACGATCTGCATGCGCCGCGTTACGTCGTCGAGCCACAGCTTGACAGGCGGGAAAGCGTTGAGATCCGGGTCGGCCGTGCCAAGCCGGAACCAGGGGCGGGCCGGTGATGTAGCGCCAGCCATCATGCCGGCGCCTAGCGTGCGCAGTGCGCGCGTGCCGGTGTTGTCATAGATGTTGTTGTGGCGCCGCCAGCCCTTGTCGCGGTCCTGGCGGAAATAGCGGCCATTGCGTGGCAGCAGGTAGGTCGTGATCTCTTGCCAGTGAGCCCACCAGGTAGCGCGCTCCATCTTGAGCTGCCCCCAGCGGGTAAAAAGCTGATCACGACGCGGCGCGCCTTTGTAGGACGTGGCATCGCTGGGGAATTGGCTCATGGGTTAACCTCCGAGCAAAGTGTTTTTGCCCAGCGACAGTGCGTTGGGATCGACCCCGGTCGGGCCAGTCAACATGGTGGAAGCAGGTCCGCCCTGGGCAGCCTGGCTCGCAGCGGACAAAATGCCGCCCGTGTCCGGCGTCTTGCGGTTAGCGCGGCCCATTGCTTCGTCGCTCTGGCGCTGCTGCGATCGAGCTTCCATGCGGGCCTGTTCCTGTGCGCCGGCCTGCTTCTTGAGCGCTTGCCTTTGCTGGCTTGCTGCGCGTTCACCGGAATAGATCGAATAGCCGGTGCCGACGACCATTGCGCCAACGATAGCTGAAACGGCCATGTTCTAAATCTCCTTGCTGAAGATAATGTCCTGGACGCCATAGCCCATGCGCGGACAGATAGCAGCCAGGTCAGTGTTTTCTTTTGCGTGCCACAGCATGAGCTGGGCTCCGGTTTCTTTTGCCAGCCGCTCGGTTTCACGCATCAGCTTGATGCCGGTGCGGCCGACGCGGTGGCTTTTGGTCACAAACAGCACGTCGTTTGTACACATGACCAGGTCAGCATAGTGGAGGTGATGCACTACAAAGTTGGCTGAATAGCCGACCATGTCGTCACCGTCCCAGGCCGCCAAGCAAAGCATCTTGCCCTGCCGTTCCATTTCACGGTAGCCGATCCAGTCTGGCTTCAAAACCATGACCTGCTTATTCCTGGCGATCTCGATCCAATGCTCACGCAAAAGCTCACTGGCCCTTGCGTGCATTTCGTCAACGTTGGACAGGCGGATTTCGGTCATGGGTTCCCCACTATGATGTGACAGTAGTATCCATACATGCGGATACGGGTACCTGATCAGGCATAGGGGTCATAATCCCTTGGCTGAGTTTTGATCTGCGATGCAAAGTCCATCAGGTGGCGCGGTACCTTGACCTGGACAGGGTAGGCAAACGTCAGCGCCAAAGCGTCGGCCAAGTCAGGAGATCCAGCGCCCTGGAGCCGCTTCTTAATCTCGTCCTTGGGCTCGAGCACCTTGCGTCCAGCCGCGTCGAACCAGTAGATCGGCGTGGCCAGCTCTTGCTTGAGCGCATTGTCGTTGGGGATCGCGCCGCCCAGGGCCAGCCATTCCTTAACCTCGAACCACATTTCAGTGCGCCGGTTGATGTACTGGTTCGGCTGGGTCGCTTTGCCACCGAACGGCACCTCGACCACGTCATAGCCAAGCTGGCGCAGGCGATCGATCACGCCGGCACCGGCTCCGCTGTCGATGAAGGTGGCATCAGGCTTCCAGTTCTCGATGATGTTGGCGACACGCGCGGCCAGCTCCATGTTGTCGATGCCGCGATAAACCAGGGGATCATAGCATTGCAGGCCCTGGCGCTTGACGATCACCGATCGGTCGTCACCAAAGCGCGCAGGATCTACGCCCAGGACGCGCGGGGTGCCTTCCACGTCCTTAAAGGTGTATTCGCGCTGGGCCGCCTCCTCTGCGTCGTACAGACTGATGAGCTGGTCATCGCCGGCCGCTGTAAAATCGCACAGGTATTCACGCGCAAATGAGGTTTCGGACATGTCGCGCTTGAGGCGCTCGACCTCGTTCTCGTCGATCGCGTGCGTGTCGTATACGGTGAACCTGGCGGCGTGCCAGTCGTCGAGCTTCTCAGCCTTATAGAAGATCTCGGAGAACAGATTAATGCCAGCCGGCGTGCCAATAAACATGGCCCAGCCCAGGCGGTCGGATAGGGCAGGCTGAATGATGTCGATCCAGACCTCGGGCTTGATCTGGGCCACCTCGTCAATGACCGCGCCGTCGACGCGCAGACCGCGCATGGCGTCGGGGTTATCGCCACCGAACAGGCGGATGATAGCGCCGTTATGCCGAAAAGTGACCGATAGATCGCCCTCGTTGATCTCGATCAGCGATCGAATGCGCAGGGGCTCGAGCTTCTGCTTGAGGCGCGCCCAGGCAATGGCCTTGGCCTGCTTGAGGAACGGCGCGATGTACACAAACATGCCGAGCTCAAGCTTGAACTTCATGGCCTTGTCGATCAGCTCCATGATCGCAAGCTCGGTCTTGCCGGCGCGGCGGTGCAGCGCGAACACACTGAAGCGGCGCTTTTCGCGGTGGCATTTACGTTGCCAAGCACGGGGTCGGTAATCGAGGTGCAGCGCTGCTTCCATCCCATTAAAACCTTATGTCGTCTTCAGCCCAGTCGATCAGTTCCCAACCGAAATTATCCCAAAGCCAATTACGCAGATCGGCCAGCATCGCTGCCTCCAAACTTGGCTTCAATGTCGGTGGCGATTGTAGTTCCATCGTAGTACTCCTCGCCACCATCTTCCCGCAGCCACGCGACGATCTCCTTGACCGCTTTCGCGTAGCCCTCTTTCTGGCCGATCTCGATCAGCCTAATGTCGTGGTGGTTCATTGGCTGTCTCCTACGCGGCGGTTCCACCCGGCGATGGCTTCTTCAGGGGAGGTGCTATCCGATCCGCCATAATACGGACCCTGAGCATTGCACCGGTCGCAATCGACCAACACCGTCTCATCATCTTCATCAAATGGATGGGTGACGGAAAGGCGCTCAGTCTCTCCGCAAAACGGGCATGGCTTGAGTTCAACTTGCATCGCGCTGTTCCTTCGCTCGTTCGGCAAGCATGGCGTCTGCCAGTTCATAGGCTCGGCGGGCAAATGTCTGCGCGATACCCTCGCCCTTTTCACTTTCGTGACTTGTCACAAGACGCATGGTGCTGGTCAAAGCCTGCCCTGCGAACCAATCGCGCAGCGTCATGCCGGGGTCGCGCATAGACAGACCATCGCCGCTGCTATCAAGGCAGGGATATGCTTGTGGGTTATCAGGCATCGCGCTGTTCCTTGTAGCTGGTGAGGGCTTGGGCAACTTTCTCGCGGAAATACGCTGCTCGTGACGCAAACCGCCGCATCCTGTTCCTATCATCGGAGCAGCGGCACCCCCCATTTGTGTGCTGTCCCTTGGGCCGCTGAATGACGCAATAACCGTCAGAGCATCCACCAATTGCGGCGCAGCCTTGGTCAAACTGTTCCAAAGCCCCCGCCAGCGTCTCGGCCAGCGCCTTGAACTTGGCGAGTTCGGCTGCTTGTTCGGCGCGGACTGCTTCACGGTCGGCTTCAATTGCGCCGATTGCTAGAGGCAATGATCCTCTTAGGTAGCAGTCGCGGGCCACTTCCACCGCAGGTCGTAGTTCACTGGTCATAGATCATCCACCTTATAATGCGGCCAATAAGCAGCCCTGCCGCGAAAGCGATTAGGTTGGTGACAAGGTTATTTATTGCTGCCTCCCAGCGCTGATCGGACGTAATCACAAGTTCCCGACAATGCCGCTACAATCCGACGATCCTCTTTGCAGGTCGCAATAATTTCTAAACGACCGCTGGCCCGCATCATTTCAGCAACGCACATGGTTAGCGCTTCCCGCAGCCGCTCATTCTCGGCCTCAAGGGCTTCGATGCGGTCGGCGGCTTCCGGGCCATCTGGGTTGCGAAGGCCCCAATCTCCGTTATCGCTGTTGAGATAACCCTGATACCGCAACCGCTCCACCAGCGCCTTTGCTTCGTCAGTCATTTGAACACCTTCCGCGCATCAGGTAGCAACGCCTTGGTCTGGCAATCCTTGCGCAAGCAAGCACGGACACCAGCCGGTGAAATCTCAGCCTTGCAATGGTTGCACCAGATCGGTGCAGACTTTGTGCTTCCCTTTGTCATTCTTCCGGTACTCCTGTGACAACGGTCACGTTGATGCCGCCCTGGTGGTCGACGCCAACGCGATCTCCGTATTTTTTGGGGTTCCACTTGGCCAAAAGCTGGAGGCGCAGCCAGACCTGGTTCTTGCGCCAGGCGACCTCGACGCTGTCTTTCGGGATGGTGTCGACCAGCTCCATTGTCTCATCGGCAATGGCATCGTGGCCTTCCTCGCGCGCGCGCGCGAAGTTTTGCGCGAACACTGGATCTTTCTCTTTCCATCTAAAGACGGTCGATTGGTCGGGATTGCCAGGCAGGCGGCACCAGGAGCGCAGGGTTTTACCAGACGCAACCCAACCAATGACTTCCGCAGCCTTGTCGGCTGGGATCTCTTGCGGTGGCCTACCACCTTTGGACTTTTCAGTCTTTGACTTCGGTGCGGATCGTTTTCCAGCGGTCCGGCGTTTGGGCTCTTCGCTCATAGGTGCAAATCTTCTGAATAACGGATCGGGTCAGGCCAAACATTTGGGCCAGGCGCCGGTATCCAATGTTTTCTTCTTCGTGCAGATCGCGAATTCGATCGACAATCTCGTCCGAGATCCGAGCATTGTGATGCGACATGCCGATGCGGTATCCCTGTTCGTTGACAGCGATGACGACGACACGCTTGCTGCTCATTTCTTTTTCAACACCAGGTGCCAAGGGGTTTTCTTTTTGACGCCCTCGCTGGCCATTTTCTTTGCCTCAGCCTGGGTCATGCCATGCTTTTTGGCGATCGCCTTGTTGTGGGCTGCGGCTTGGAATAGCCGGTGTTGTTTGGCTGTGTATGGCACTGTGACCTCCTGCTTGTGGCATCATGCCGTAATGATGATGTAAACGCAACATCACCATTTCCTTTTGCGCCAAATTGAATGGATTTGGATCATGCGATCTTTGAGTTGATCGGTGCTGCGCTTGCCCCGGATCTTTTCGACTTCGCGCAAATAGGCTTGTCGGTCCAATAGAGGCTTGCGCAGCACATCGATCGCTTCGCATTCGATCATCCATTCTGGGCAGTAAGAGCAAACCATTTGTCCTTCAGCCAGCTCGATGTTGCGCTGGTTTTTGCAGTCTTTCCCACAGGCAGCCATTAGTGCCTCATTGTAGCAAGCCAGCCGTCAATCAGTTTGATGGCGTCCTGGCATCCAATCTCGGCAAATGCGGTGTCGAGCTTAGTTTCTGCGTCGGTGTCATCGTCATCGCGGAACCCCAGGCCAAAGTCGCACACGCCAAAGCCTTCAGGGCGGAAATAGAACCGCAGCTCGGGCGCGCCGTTTTTGTCCTGGCGCCGCATCATCACGATCGTGTCAAAGCGCGCGACGGACCACGCTTTCACGAATGTTGTGTCAGTCTTCATCGCGTGCCTCAAAAAATGGGTGAAAGGGTTTCTTTGTACGGATGGCGCGGTGGCTAAACCAGCCGTCTGCTGATAGCCGCATCTTGACCAGGATCACCAGGCCTGCCTGGTAGGCGCCCATTGCCATGCGCCGATGCCGGGCTTTCTGACAATTGGTGCCGACGTGGTAGATGATCGTGTCGCCTTTTTTGGCCTCAGCCACCGCGCGTTCAAATGAGCCGGGTTCGCCTTTCGCTACGTTAATCGTGGTCAAGGTTGCGCCCCTTTCTTGGTAAACCGGCCATCCTTGCCGCGACGGGGTTTAATCTGGTTGACGCGATCAAGCATTTCCTGGGCCAGCCGGCGAGCAAAGCGCGCTTCTTGAGCAAGCTTCGATCGGCGCACGGCTTGGTAGCCGTTGTAAGAGACGCTCGCGAATAGAGCGATCATCAGGATCAGATTGCACATGTCACGCCCTCCTTTCGATGGCAGCGCGGCCCAGCGGGGTATCGTATAGCATACCCAGGGCGGCCTTGTAGGTGTCGAGCAGCATTTCCATTTCGCGGCGATCGTCGGGCTTCATTTTGCGCAAGCGGACAATCTGGCGCATCATCTTGACGTCATAGCCGACCGCCTTGGCTTCGGCGTAAACGTCTTTCACATCGTCGACGATGCCCTTCTTTTCCTCTTCGAGGCGTTCGATGCGCTCGATTAGTAGGCGCAAGCGATCGTCAGCGTTGCCGTTGTGTCCAATGGTCATGTCAGCCTCCAATCGCAACAAGAGCAAGCGTTGCAATTACGAACATCACAAACAACAGGCCACCGCCAGAAACAATTCCCAGCTCGCCTTGCGGCTTTTCCCAGCGGGCGTGCTTTTGACGCTCGGGCTGCCGTTCCCAACTGTTGCGGCCCTGAATGGTGTAACGGTATTTGGTCATTCGCCTTCTCCTTCATCGTAAGCAATTTGCCGTTCGGCCTGGATCTGACCCAGCAGGCGCTCGTTGCGCTTTTCGGGAGCAGCAAGCATCTTTGGATCGCCGGCATCGAGGTGCCGCAACTTGTAAAACGGGTTCCCGTAATCGAACTGCTTAGGGTTGGTGATCTCAAGGCATTCCTTGATGGTCGGGAAAAACGTGCATTTTTCCTTGAGCACGTCGGTTAGACATTCCAAGCCATGAGGTGACAGATGGCCAAGCGATTTGAAATAGTCCGCAATCAGCCACTTCTCGGCCTGCACGTCGCCCTTGTCGGCGCGCTTAAACAGCATTTCCCAGCGACGAAAGACCTGAAGGAAATGCTTCTTGCGCGCAATCTCCTCAGCCAAGGAGGTCGAGTCCTTCGTCGATTGCTCGAGCGAGGCTGCTACGGCGGTCGACACCGCCTGTCCGATTTGAACTGCCATCTGTTTTCTCCTTTATCCAATCTGCCTTGAACCCGCGCCATCCGCGCACAGTGCATTCGACCAGAGCCTGTTCAAGTGACCAGCCGATCTTGGCAGCTTCGCGCTTGATGCCTTCCAGAGCAGTGATGGTAAGATCCGCTTTGAGCTGCTTTCGCTGAGACAGAAAATCAGACCAGACTTGCTCAGAAACGTTTCCCGGTCGTTCAATTGCTGCCTTTTTTTGTATAGTTTTTTTCTTCTGCTCTGTATCTGTATCTGTATCTGTATCTGGGGGCGTTACAGTAACGGTTGCGGAACGTTCCCTGAAACGTTTCACGCGCTCAGTTGAAATGTCTGATTTGTATTGCCTTTTCGCCCATCCATGTGGAGCGTAGTGGTACCCGTCAGGTCCACCGCTCACCCTATCGATAAGGGTAGCGTTCGACAGGCGTTCGAGCACCGTTAAGGCACCGTCTTCCGTCAGCCGCAACGCAAACGCAATATCCGAAACGGGCGGCAATTTTCCATCGTTCTGGCTGGCAATGCAAAGGATGTTGATCCACGCCTTAAAGGTTTCGCCGTCCAGGCGCTGAACCTTTGGATCGTTCAAAACCTCAGCGTAGAAGCGGAACCAGCGGCTCATCATCAAGCCTTTCGCGCTTGAGCCATCAGCTCTTTGATTTCCTGGCGCCGACGCGCAACAAATCTTTTGGCGTGCTGATTAGAGCAATCAACGCACGAAGCGTTTATCGTATATCTTTTGGTGTTTCCGCAGGTCCGGCAAGGCTTGCCATCATAGCAAGCTTCACCAGACACGGCGGCTTTCTGACGTGGGTGCATAAAAGCTCCTGTGTTTGTGTTTCGTTGTTCATAAAACACAGAACACAGGGCAGTCAACCATCAATTTACCAGATCGCCTTCCTTGACGAAAATGCCGTCGACCATGCGGCCCTTGCGGTCTTTGATCTGCTGATAGGCGTGCTCGATGCAGTCCTCGACGTTCAGGCCGCGCTGGGCCGCCATAATGGTCAAAACCACGATGCAATCGCCAATCGCGTCGATGTATTCTTCGCGGTCATCTTTGATGATCGCCTCTTCCAGTTCCTCAGCTTCTTCGAACAGCTTGACCAATTGACGGTCAGGTGTGCTGCCCTCGATCAGATTACGCGCCTCGGCCCACTGCCGGATCAGTGCAAACGTCATCATGTGCTTTTCTCCTTAAAATGGCACGTCTGATTCGTAATCACGTTCCCAATCGTTAGATCGTTCTTGCCTAGGCTCCTCCCTAGTTCCCCCTTGGCTCCTCCCTTCTTGGGCGCCGTCCAGCATAGTCAGCACAGCGCGCGGCCCCTGGAGAATCACCTCGGTCGAATAGCGATCGGCACCGGCCTGGTCCTGCCATTTGCGTGTGCGGAGCTGGCCCTCGAGATAGACCTGGCTGCCTTTGCGCAGATAGCGTTCAGCGACGCCGGCCAAGCCTTCGTTGAAGATCGCAATCGTGTGCCATTCAGTGCGTTCCTGCTTATTGCCATCCTTGTCCTTCCAGCTTTCGCTGGTGGCCAGGCGCAAATTGCAGACCTTGCCCCCGGACTGAAAGCTCTTGACCTCTGGATCGGCGCCCAGGCGGCCAATCAACGTGACCTTATTCAGCGATGCCATTGTCTTCTCCTTTAATGCGGACGGTAACGTGGCCGCCCTTGATCGGTGCAGCCACATAACAAGTGACCGATTTGAACCGCGCGTCGTCAATCTTGAGGCCATCGCATAGGCCATCGATGCCGGCTTTGAACCTGGCGACCAGGTTGTCGCGATCGTAACTGCGCGCGTCGGGCGGCATGAACAGCAGCTCGAGATGCAGATCGCCGGCCGGCACCGGACCAGGCTTGGCCTCGAGCGTGCAGATCCAACATGTTCTGCGGAAGTCGCGCTTGGCCTTCGACAGCTTCGACCAATGCAGGCGGCTATTTGGCGATAAGCTCGATGGCGGCCAGGGCAGCTCAAGCTCAATCACTGCCGCGTCCGAAAATCATTTCGTGCGCAGTAAGATCCAAGCCGCGATCCCAGGCCACCTCGAGGATGCGGCGCTGTACTGCGGTCGGCACGGTGCCGGTCTTTTTCCAGCGCGAAATGGCAGCCGGATCTCGGCCAATAGCTCGAGCCAGGGCGCGAACGCCACCAAAGCGATCGATCGCCAGGTCGACGGGTGAGTTACTGATGTTGTCCATTGGTCAACAGTGGCACAGGTTCGATCGCGGCTCAAGCCGGCTTGTTAGACCGTTGTTAGACGCTTGTGAGACGTAGCGTTTACGGAACGTAAAAATACATGTTGACCTGGTGCGAGTGTTGATTTATTCTCCACAACATAAAACAAGGGAACAACGACATGACCAACGAAATTTACAAAGGTTACACCATCGTCCGCCGGCACAAGCATTGGGCCGCATTTGATGCCGATGGCGATCTTTTTGAAATCGGCAAAACCAAACATACCCTGCGTGGTTTTATCAGCGCGGTCATCAATGGCGACGAATGGGCAATCAACGACCTTCGCAAAGCCGGCTATCACAAAATTTAACAACTCGCGGGGGCTTCGGCCCCCATGTTTTCCAGGAGCAAACCATGACCAAGTGGGAAAAAATTGATGCGATGGCTGACCTGGTCGAACACAAATACGGCAGCCCGGCCGCTGTTGCCGGCTATTTTAAAGGCATGGCCGTCAGCTACATCGCCGACAAAGATCTCGACTTTCATTTTAAGCGCCTGGTCGCTGACCTGCAAAAGGAGTGCGGCCTGTGACACAGCTCGAACATATCCTCAGCCACCTGCGCAGCGCGCCGATCACACCGATGCAAGCGCTCATGGATTATGGCTGCTTTCGCCTGGCTGCGCGCATCCGCGATTTGCGCGATGCCGGCCATGAGATCCACACCGAACATGTCACCCTGGGCGACGACAAGCGCTTTGCCCGGTACACCCTGATCAAGGAAGCAAAATGAGCAAGCACCCACGCTATCGCTTTATCGCCGAGATCGATCACTGCATTGCCGGCATCCCGTGCATTATTGGCGTGCTATCGTTTCATCAACAACGCGGTAGCTATTCGAGCCGCGCCAGCGATCCCGACGAATATTATGGCTATGCCGATGCCGATTGGATCGTGCTCGATCGCAAAGGTTACCGCGCCGATTGGCTGGCCAACAAGGTTACCGCCAACGACGAGCAAGAGATCTTGGATCTTATCATTGAGGAGATGTCAGAATGAACCTGGAAATTATCCCCGTCACCGATCGCGATGCCTGGCTGCGTGAGCGCGTCAAGGACGTGACCAGCACCGAAGTCAGCGCGCTCTATGGCCTATCGCCTTACATGACCGCATTTGAGCTGTACCACCAGAAGAAGAACCAGGCGGTTGTGCAGATCGACCCCAATGAGCGCATGAAATGGGGGACGCGCCTGGAAAGCGCCATCGCGCACGGTGCGGCCGAAGACATGGGCTGGAACATTGAGCCGATGAACGTCTATATCCGCGATGCTGACGCGCGGATTGGCAGCTCGTTTGATTTCAAGATCACGTCCAGCAGCGACGGTCCTGGCATTCTCGAGGTCAAGAATGTCGACTGGCTGCAATACCGCGACAAGTGGATCGACGATGGCGCCGGCAACATCGAGGCGCCCGAGCACATCGAGCTCCAGGTGCAGCACCAAATGGAAGTCACCGGCATTGCCTGGGCGGCGATCGTTGTCCTGGTCGGCGGCAATGAGCAGAAAATTGTGCTGCGCAATCGCGACAAGGACGTGGGCGCCAACATCCGCACCAAGGTGGCCGAGTTCTGGCAGACGATCGAAGCCGGCCGCGCGCCGTCACCGGACTATGTGGCCGACGCGCAGTTTATTATCAAAAGCCTGGCCAACAAAGCAGAGGCAGGCCTGGTCGCGCAGTCGGACGAGGCGCTTGATGAGCTGATCGAGCAGTATGCGTTTCTTAGCCGCTCGATCGATGAGCAGGAAGCATTAAAGCAGGCTACAAAAGCACAGATATTGCAACGTATCGGAACAGCTAGTAAGGTGATCTCACCGCTGGGAAGCATTTCATGCGGCAACGTCAAAGGTCGTTCCGGTACGTTGATCACCGCCGACATGGTCGGCACCACGATCGGAGCAACGGAAGGTTATCGCGGTTTTCGGTTTTACCCCAAGAAGGAGAAGTGAGCATGTTTAAGATTGAAAAGAACGTTGCGCTGCCGAAGCACGCACGCACCAGCAAGTACCCGTTTGCGGACATGGAAGTGGGCGACAGCTTTGCAGCTCCCGAAGCCACCCGCACTGCGCTGTACACGGCAGCGCATCTGTGGGCCAAGCGCGATGGCGCCGGCAAGAAGTTTATTGTGCGCGAGGAAGGTAAAGGCGCACGCATCTGGAGGACCAAGTAATGAGCGAGAATGCCCTCACCCCTATCCAAGCCATGCGCGGCACGCTGACCAGCATGGCGCCCGAGTTCCAGGCAGCGCTGCCGCCTCAGATCCCGGTCGAAAAGTTCATTCGCACCACCCTGACCGCGATCCAGATGCAGCCCGAGCTGCTCAATGCCGATCGCCGGTCGCTGCTGGGTGGTTGCATGAAAGCGGCCCAGGACGGTTTGCTGTGCGATGGTCGGGAAGCTGCCCTGGTCATGTTCAACAGCAAGAGCGGCAAGGTCGTGCAGTATATGCCGATGGTCGGCGGGATCTTGAAGAAGATCCGCAACAGCGGCGAGCTGGCCAGCATCAGCGCCCAGGTGGTCTATGACAAAGATCACTTTGACTATGAGCTGGGCGACGACGAGCGCATCGTTCACAAGCCTTTCCTGGGCAAGGATCGCGGATCTCCAATCGCGGTCTACGGCATTGCCAAGACCAAGGACGGCGCGATCTACCGCGAAGTGATGTCGGTCGACGAGGTAGAACAGGTGCGCAAGGTCAGTCGCGCTTCAGGCAACGGCCCCTGGGTGCAATGGTGGGGCGAGATGGCCAAGAAAACGGTGATCCGCCGCCTGGCCAAGCGCCTGCCCTCGAGCGCTGATGTCGACAGTGTTTTGGAAGCTGACAATGAGGCCAGCGGGTTTGTCCAGATCGAACGCATTGAGCCGGTCAACACCACGCCGCCGCCGTCTGAACAAGTCGGCGCGCTGTCTAGGCTCAAGGCCTCGATGGCTGAAGCCGAAGACGACGACGAAGTGATCGATGCCGAGACTGGCGAGATCCAGGACGAGACAGAAGAGGACGCAGATTATGCCCCAGATGTTGACGCCTAAAGAGCTCAGCGATCGCTGGAAGGTGGCCGACAGCACACTGCGCAAGTGGCGCGTTGCCGGTACCGGCCCCGCTTACATCAAGCTGGGCGATGGCAGAAACGCCGAAGTCCGATACAGCCTCGCCGATGTCGAGGAATTCGAAGCATCCAATCGTTTCGGAGAATAGGGAAAAGAGCCCCAGGCAGCGGGAAGGAACTGCCTGGGGCTCCCCCCCGTTTAGCGAGGAGCCGCGCCGCTCGACCCGCTCGGAGTACCGCACCAGGCATTGCGCCTGGCATTGTTTGCTTTGACCTCAGTCACCGTTTCAGGCGTGTCTTTGCTTGACCAGGTGATTGGGCGCCAAACAGCGCATTCAGTCCCTACGGTAGCCGTCATCGTCGTACAGCCCGCCAGAAGCCATATCAGCGCGGACAGCGTCATCAGCAGCAAGAGCCTCATTCAACCTCCTGTTTGCTTCCTTGGCGCTCTCTGAGCGCTCCTGAGCGCGTCCTGCGGCCTTAGCCTGAGATACCAGCCACCAGACTAGGCCAGCGACCAGAATGATCAGGCCAGCCCCCAGGGCCAGCCCGATCGTCATGCTTCCGGCTTCTTCTTTGATACGATCGACCAGACCGCGACACCGATCGTGGCAATGGCACCAGCCAAAGCTTCAGCGGTCGCGCCGTCGATCACACCCTTGCCGGCCAGAAAGCCAAAGCCGGCGGCCGCGATGGTGCGGACAATCCCGAATAGTTGTTCCTTGGTCATTGTCTTCTCCTTCATGCTTCATTGGTCGATAGCGGTTGCCCATTATCAGCCAGTCGAACCGGCAAACCAATCACCGGAACACCTTTAGGCCAGCGAGCTGCAATGCAGCGCCCCTTGCCTATCCAGGTTTCATTGACCCCATTGCTCTGGTTGCCGCCCAATACGCGGAAAGCAGTTGCCGTCTCGCCGGTATAAAATCCAACGTGACCACCACCCTTACGATCGAACACCAGAATTGCACCTGGCGCCAGGCGAGAGAACTGCAAGCGAGATCCGTAATCTGCCCAGGCTTTTGCGCGGTACCAATGCTGCGGGATCGGATGCGCGGCGAGCTGCATGCAATGCGCCACAAACGTGCCGCACCAGGGTGTCTCATCGTCACGCCACCAAGCGCCCAGCTTAGACAGCCAGAGCTGAATTGTCTTGCTGTGCTCAGGCCCAGGGATTTCGCGCGTGCCAATATAACCGCGTGCTTTGATCAGCCAGAACGGATCGAGGTTCATCATTGCTTCACCGGCAGAGCATAGACCCCGAACTTAGCCGCGATGCCGGTCAGCACCAGGCCGACCAGGACAATCAGCAGGCCCCAGACACCCTTCTTGGCGATGTCGATGCGCAGCTCCTTCCAGAATTCCTCCTGGGCGCGCGCAGCCTTGATCATGCTTTCGTGGTATTGCCGATGGCCATCGATGTCAGCGCTGCCATCTTCCGTCATGGGAAACGCTTTGTTCAGCTTTTTGAGCTCCATCAGGATCTCATTCAGCCGATCTTCAATGTGATCTCCGTGTGATCCTGTCTGCGTCATCGTTATGCCCTACCGCTGAAACCACCTTCCTGACCGAAGCGCACTTCGACAGGACCACCAACATATTGCGCCGCTTTGACGCCGACGCGGTAATAAGCGTTTTCAGGTTCCATGCCAAACACTTCAGTGGCCGCATCAAACGTGTCAACATCGCGCCAGGTGTCGGTGGTCGAAAACCGACGCTGCACGGTCACGATCGTACCGCCCAGGGTGCCGACAATCGACAAATTGAAATAGCCATTGATGCGGACCACGTCGGTCCACTGATCGGCCCCGTTGATGGTCTTGGTCGCGCGTGCAGTCATCGTGTCCTCCAGTCTTAATTCGTCTCGAGGAGGATGAACGAGCCATCTTCCTGAAGCAGGTTGTCGCCATTCTCTAACAGCAGGTTGTCAAAGTAGGTGTCGCTTTCGGTCCACATCGGATCGAACACGTCGGTGATCACCTCTTTGAAGATCTTTCTAAAGAATGGCAGTCTTTTCATTGCTCATCTCATTTGTTGCAGTCTGGCAATCTTGGTCGATCAGGACGCAGCCTCGTACGAGCCTGAGCAAAAGACAACAGGTGTTGCGCCCCATGTAGGTGTGTATACGTTTCCAGTGGTGTCCACATAGCCATTCCCAAAGCTGGCCACGTTAGAACTTACCGCAGCACAAACGGCGGGGCTTGCGGCGGCGGGAAGCCCTGAAAAATATGTGGTGTTGGCGGTAGAGGCTGTAGTGGTCGTGCTTTCGATCTTGAGCGTCCAGAAAACCTGCTTGCCGATCTTGATATAGCGCCCGGTATAAGTCGGTGTGCCGACAACGGTGAGACTAGTCGGAACCGGCGTCCAATCGCGTTCTGCGTAGGCATCGAGAGTGTTGGGGTCCGTGATGGCCGCAGACGGAAAACGCAGCCCGGTAGGCATATCCCACGCGCCGATAGCGGTAAGGACTTGGTTGCCCGTGCCAAGATCGGTTTTCCAGTTGGTAACGCCCGTGCCATAGGCCCCGAATACAGAGTTGCTTTGGGTGTCGGCATTAAACGTAAACCCGTTAAGCGGCGCTTCCAGATACGCCCCGTAAATGGTGTTCTGCGCGCAGCTAGTGGGTGTCGTTGCCTGAAAGGCGAACGCGGTGCCAGTGCCAGCAGGAGACTCCGCAATCGGGTTGACAAATGTGTTGCCGTTTCCGTTGATGACCCAGTTGCTAAGGCAAGAACCGGCCCGGCAACCGATAAACGTATTAGCATTAGGCCCGCGGTTGAACGACGGTGCCGACGTAATGAAGCTAAAGCCGATATGGTCAAGTCCAGCGCTGCCCGACTGAGCATCGCAGTCGATGAACGTGTTGTAGTAAGGGCCGGTGCCGTTGGTTTCGTCGCCGATCAGCGCGAACCCGCGTCCGCTAGTGTTGACGGCGGGAATACCGATTGAACAGCGCCGGTACGTTGAATAGCTAGTAAGAACGCGCCAAGCATATGCCCCAACGCCGTAAGCGTTTAGGTTCAGGTCTTCGACATTGATGTTGTATGGGTAGCGAGTCCCGCCGACCAACTGATAGGTTATGCCGCTGACGGCCGCATAGCTGTTAAGCGTTGCGCCGCGCCCGAGGATTTTTGTGCCGTCGCCCTTGATAGTGATGGTGGAGTTTACGCGGTATGTAACCCCCTGCCCGAAAACCACAGTTTTGCCGGCGCCAGCAGTAAGAGCGTCATTGATATACGACGCGCAATCAGTCGTGGCGGTATTCGTTCCGGCGGGGATATAATCATCCACATTGACCGGCGCTCCCACGATCATGGAGTAAGTGGCTTTGGTCAGGGACATAATACAATCCTATCAAATTTGGTAAGTGATTGTGCCGCTTGCAGAGGAAAGGTTGTTAACAGCGGTGCCAAAATAAAGTGAAGAAGAGAATGCTACGATACCACCAATAAACGCATTGGTGGATGCGTTACCGTAGGAACCCCAAGCGTTGTTTAGGGCTGTAAAGGGGAGCGAAAGATAAGAACTCAAATCTATGTTAACACTGGCACCGCCAGACAAGCGCCAATGCGCGATAACCATACGCCCGACGCGGGTGTATGTACCAGTCCATACAGGCGTACCACTATTGACGGTAACGCCGGTGGCTACAGGCGTCCATGTACCTTCTTCGTACTGGCTCAGAACATCGCCGCCGTTCGCGCTGAAGTCGATGCCTTTGCCAGCGGTGCCGATTTTTACGTTGCCGATAGCAGCGTTTACATTACCGCTGGCGTCAATTCGCATCCATTCGGTAGAGTTGTTGTAGTTAGTAAATACTAATTCGTAAGCACCGAGATAAGTGCGTGCGTTAGCTACGTTATTGACATAGGTTCCGCCGCCAACATTCCCAAACTCAAGGTCTGGCCCAGCCGAAGTGCTATCAACAAAACGCACACGCCCGGTTACTTCCAGTTCAGATGCACTGATAGAACGACCAGCTGTTAGGTTTGCAACGCTGACTTTAACAGTATTGCCGCCTTGAACAATCGGCAAAACTTCCGTGCCTGCCAACGGAGTCGTGGCGGCGGTAAGGGCGGAGATTTTTTTGTCGGCCATTGTCTGATCCTTAACCTATTAAGGTGCCATCACAAACACGGACACAGTGCGTGTGCTGCTATTTGTGTTCTGAACGCTGATTTCATTGGCCGCGCTGGACCACACATTGAAAATGCCTGTGCCGGGATTTGTCGCATTACCTACAGCAAAGTTAGCTCCGACCGAAATTGGAGTGTTGGTTGTCGCAGACGAACTGAACATTGCATAGGCAGTAGTGGCAAAAACCGCTTGGATAAACACAAAGCAGCCTTGCGAGTTTGAAATGGCAAAAGTTTCTGTAGCACCGCTTGCAATGTCCTTGGACAAGACTTCAAAATACGCTGGTACATTGCCGGAAGTGATGCGGCCCAGCCGCGCCACTTGGTTGGTGCGCAGACCGGGGGTTGTGCTGCCCGTAGTAATGCTGTCTGCAAAACCTTGGTTGTTCCATGCGCTCAAAATGCCAGACATTGAAGTCCCAGGTACCCCGTCACGCATGACCGCCGGTAGACCAGTGTTATCGTAGACGTTGCCGAACGCAGTTACTGTGGCCGAATATGGTGAAAGAGCGGTCCCCCCAGAACGCACATAAACGAGCGCCTTCTCAGATGTTTCGCCGTTCACAATCTCATTGGCAAAGCAGTTGGACACTTCTGCGTAGTTTTTATCGCCGCGGCATACAAAATCGAACAGCTTCTTCATTTTGCCGTAGACTTTGACGCCGGTAATCTGGTGCCGAGAATACAAGCCGCCACGCGGGAACACGCTGGCAAAAATGCTCAACGTTACCGATGCATCCAGATAAACTTCGCAATTTTGTGCCGTCAAGCCGGGGCGGCCGTAGATCGCGTCACTGGATGAATTTACGCAGAAAGTGGGTTCTTGGCCGTTATCATAGACAAAGACACAGTTTGAAACTGATAGCGAACCAGTCTGCGCGTCGATTTCGCCGTTGCCAAACCCGCTTGTTAAGCCCTCAGTGCGCTCAAAATGACAGTTTTGCACTATGGTGTCGCGGCACTGCGTTTTGATCGAACGGCCATAGCAATTCAAGAAACTGCTGCCGCCGGACACGACTAGTTCGCCAGGCACCTTATAGATGCCGCCGCCGTCATCTGGCGTAAAATACAGCAGCCCGTCTTGGTCAGATTGATACGCAAGATCTGAACTATAAATTTTCTCGATCTGCACGCCGTTTACGCGCATCGACTTGATATAGCGCGTTGCGGAATAGAACGAAGCTGCGATGCCGGTTATACCGGCTGATCCCGGCGTGCCTTGGCCAGCCGGCAGTTCGCAATCGCTTGCGCCGCCGCCATTAAGCGTGACAGTATCAAAAGAACCGCGAATAAAAAGCCCATCCCCGCCAAGGAACGTGTTGAGGCGCTTGGCGCGAGTGACAAAAACATTGTTGAATGTCAGGTTCGAGTAGCTGTCGGTATTGTTCAAGACCTCTAACGGCTTGTTACACAGCTTAGCGCCATCAACGGTCAGATCGTTGATGACAATATCAATTCCGCCGCCTTGCAAAAGCACAGCGCGTTCTGCGTGAATACCGTCGTATACGATGGTTGCATTTCTGCCATTCCAGTACACATCGCTGTTATAAGTGCGGGAAACAGACGCAGTAATTCGATATGTCAACCCACCCCAATCCAGCGGTTGCTGGCTATCGAGTGCAGCTTGAACGGGGATAGTATCGTCGGCGACGCCGTCACCGACCGCGCCAAAATCCTTGACAGATACGACATCACGCAGTTTGTCCTGGGCCGATCGAGCCTGAGCTCCAGTGCCGGCCTGGAGAAAACCAACTTTGCTGGTGCCAGCGCTTGATCCAAGATCATCAAAACCTTCCTGCACGTCGACAGCAGTCGTGTAGCCGCTGGGCGTGAGAGTAAAATCTTGAGCTGCGCCTGAGCTGTTGGGCAGCGCCTGCCAGTATTTAGCCAGAACAACAGATCCCAGCGGTGGCGGCGTGGTAAAGTTGAGTGCCTGGCCGTTGATGTTGTAATCAACTACAGGCACCTGGGTCACGCCATTGATCGATACATCCAGGTTGCGCACCGTAGCCGGCGGATAGGACAGCGCAAAAGTCGAAGTGACGCCATCACCGTTGAAGGTGTCGGCATAAGCAGTGGCAAACGCTACGATCGAGGCCAGCGAGCTGCCGTCCAAATTTTGCAGGCCTGTCCCTGTCGAATTCCAAGCAATAAACTGGTTTGCTTCGGGCAGCGGAAAGTCCATGTTCACGCCGGCCGGTAATGACAACGGAGATTTAATCGTGCGATCAGCATCAACCTGCACCTGCTGGATCTGGATCGTGGCACGATCGAGCGCGTCGTTGATGACCTCGGGATAGAACCCGCCCTGGTTGGTCAGATCGGTCGGCTGGGTGTCAGGCACGTCGCTGGTCAGCGTCAGCGTGTAGCCGCTTGCCAGGGCCGACGACAACGTCACCACGCCGCCAGGATTGCTGTTCTGATCGGGGTTAAGCGTGACGGAATAGTCGCTGTTCAGCACCAACGTCTGTTCGACCGCAGCCGAGACATTGAGCCGCACGACAAACAGATCCGAAGCCTGGAAAACTTTAAAGCCAAACGGAAACGCGGAAACCGTGCCGTTGCCGACAAACGGTCCAGCTTTCCGAGTTGTCGAATTGATCGTCATGCAAACAGCTCCTGGATCATAGTACGCACGTTAAGTGCAATCTGGGGGGATACGGGTACCTCGAGACGCATCACTTTTTGCTTTCCTCGCTGGCCTTGCCGGTGACCAGGCCGCGCGTCACATCGACTGGCCCTGTTGGCTTGGTCTTGCCGGCTTCGACATCGATCGCGTAACCGATCGGGCGGCCCAGGACCGTTACTGGGATGCCAGTCACCAGGCTGATCAGCGTCAGCACGTCGCGCACGTTCTTGCCGGTTACTTCCTTATCGTCGCTGGCCACGTTGATCACCGTCTTGCCGACGCCGATCGTGGCGGCCTCGAGGGTCGACACCGATGGACTGGTGGTCATGCGGTCATCGTATGGCTTGTTGTTGAACGCGGTGGTCAATGCCGTGTAGGCAGCAGATCCGAACGGCACCAGGGCAGCCGCGCCCTTGACCTGCGAACCAAAGAACCACTCCATGAATTCATCCAGGTAGCCGTCGTCGTCCTCGTCGTCCCACTGGCCGCCCAAGCTGCGCACGATCGCATCGGCCACGATCATCGGCAGCATAAAGCCCATCGCGTAAATATAGACGAGCTGGCCCTTGTTGCCCCGGAAACCGAGATCGCGGATCACCTTGATATATTCATTGGCGTTGAGGTTCGCGAGCATGTTGAAGTAGCCCGAAAACTGGATCAGCGTCTTGTAGAACGGAGTGCCGACCTCGAACGCGGCCATGTCCTCAGCGGTCAAGCTCGACTGCGTCAGGCGCACCGCAGCGTCGGCGCGTTGCACAGCCTCGCGCACCGCCTCTGGATCGCTCACGCCCACACCCAGTTCGACCAGGGCTTGGTTGTATGTCGCTGTCCAAGTGACCACGTCGACCTGGTTCTGGAACGCGGTCTGCAAGAAATAGCCGTGCTTCTGACCCCACTTCTGGATCTGCTCATACCGGCTGGGGTTGAGCAGCAGATCGTTCATCGTGTCCTGGATGTCGAAGATCTGGTTTTGCAGGCGGTCGCGCATGAACGACGACAGCTCGCTGACCTCCTGGGTGACAACCTGGCTGTTGCCCATGTAATTGGCCAGGGCGTTCTTGAGGTACGACGGCCGCACTTTGAGCGCTGCCGGGAAATAGCCGGTCACTTGCTGAAGCGCGTTGGTGATGTTGGCGAACATGATGCCGACACCAGTGCGCGCACGCACCGTGCTCCAGAACTGATCGACCGCCTTGTGCTTACCAGGCTCGCTGGTAATCTGGCGCGCCGCCCGGTTGAGCCAGGGGATCAGCATGTCCTCGATCACGGTCGGGTCGACCCTGGTCAGGGTATCGGCGAACTCGCGCTTGCGCAGTAGCTTAAGCACGTCGCGCACGGCCGGCTGAACCTGGGCAAACCGGATCACGTCGTCGATGTGCTTGGCCATCAGGCGAATATCGAGCGACAGCGCCTTGTTGTATTCGACGCGGCCCTTGGTGAACCCCATGCCAGTGCTGGGCATCGACTGGCGGAAGTCGCTTTCAAGCTCCTCCATCTTGCTGTTGCGCTGCGCATCGCGAACGATAAACTGATCGGTCTTGGCCGGCACATACCCGCCGCGATAAACGCCCCAGGGCGTCGTCACCGGCATTGCCTCGACCTCGCGGAAATAATAGCCGAACAGGTCGTGGTGCGCCTTCTGCGCCATCGGCTTGAGCTCTTCATTGAGATCCCAGACCGCCTGGACAAAGTCCATGTCCTCCTTGGTGATCTTGCGCTCCGCAATCATGCGATCGAGGAAAGCATCCCAGCGGCTGGTGTCGACGCCACCGCCCTCGAGCTGCCGGCCCCAGCCGCGCCCGAGCAGCAGCTTGCGCAGGTTGCTTTCGTTGCCGCTATGCAGCAGCGCACCCAGTACCTCGGCCTTGCCGATCCCGCCGTTGTCTTCGCCGAACGTATAGTTGAGCTCGGGCGCTTCGATCTTTTGTACCGGCAGGTCCAGCTTCTCGAGCAGCTCGACGTAACGCTTAACGTAGACGTTGCGGGTTTCGCGATACTGATTGAGCGCGTCCTTGATCGGTCGCCAGATGTACTTGGTGAACGGCCCAGGTCCGTCCGGGCCATCCGTTGCGTCAGCCCAGTGCTCAATGCGCCGGGTGGCAGCCTTGGCCTGGTAGAACGAGCGCACCGCACGATCGCGCTTGCTGGGCGCCGAGCGCTCGCCAGGCACCTCTTCCGGCACGCCGATCTCGTTCAGCCGCTCGTTGAGCTCGCCGATGACCATGTTCAGATCCAGAGCCTTGCCCTCGATCATGATCTCGTTCTCGCGCTTGGCCTGGAACCATAGCGCTTCGACCGCATCGCGCATGATGCGGAACTCGTCCATCGTCAAATCGCGGTAGGTCTTGGGCTCACCCGCGATCGCACGCAGGATGATTGGCTCGAGCTCGGCATAGAGATCCGGGTTATATGCCCGCAGCTTTTCCAAGTATTCGGTCGGCGCCTTGTCCTTCTTACCCAAGCCGTAATAGGCCAGGATCGAGCGCGCGGCATCGACCAGGTCAACGTTTCGGGTCTTGGCGATTTTAGCGTCAGGCCGAAAGATCTTTTTGAACGAGCGCAGCGCCTTGGCGACCTCTTCCTTGGCAGCGATTGCTTCGCGGGTGAGTTGGTTCTGGACAAGCTGGTTCTGCTTGGCACGCGCTGCCTCGGCGCTCTTGCCGGCCTTGATCGCGTCCATCGCCTGGCGCGCCGCGCGAGCCTCGGCCACGCTATAATCGCGCTGCTTGATCTCGCTGATCTTCTTGCCGCTAATGATCTGGCGGGCGACCTCCTGAGCGGCCTTCATCATCACGCGCACCGGCTGGGTGGCTTTCGACAGGAACCGCAGCTCGACCGCGACAAAGCGCGCGCGAGCCTCGTTGTGCAGCGCCTTCTCGACCTCGAACTCAAGTTCGGCCGGCGTGTTCATGGCGCCGTGCTCGTCCAGCATACGCATATCGGTGCGCGCGTCGATCTCTTCCTTGATCGGCTTGGCAGTCAGCAGCGCATTGACCAAGGCCTCGCCGCTGGTGAACCCGAACATCTGCGCGACCAGATCAGGCGACAAGCCTGTCTCAGACAGCATGCCGTATTTTCCATAACCCAGCTTCTTGAAGTCAGGCGGCGGGACCAGCACTTCCTTGCTTGCCGGGAACATGGCCTTGACCTCGGACAGATTAAGTTTGTTGCCCTGGAGCACCTCGATCGGGTTGCCCTCCTGGTCCATCACGCGGCCGTATTTCAGGAACTCGATGGCCTTGTAGATATCTTCGCCCTTGACCTCTTCCTCGACCTGGGCGCGCACCTCCTTGCGCAGCGCGTCATGCTTGGCCTGCATCTCTTTAAGCAAGCGGCTCTTGGCGTTTGACAGCCACTGCATCTGGCGCAGGCTGGCCTTGGTCAGGTCGATCGTCGCAGCCTCGCGCGCCTCGTCCAACATCGCCTGGTACGCCATCCAGGCCGCATCATCCATGCCGCTCTGCTCCTGGGTCTGGAATAGGCCTTCCATGTTGCGCACGGCCTCAGCGCGCTTGATCTGGTCATCGCTGGCAATCATACGGTCCATGACCTGGCGCACCTCGCCCGTCAGGATCGGCAGATCTTCGTTGTGCTCTTCGCGATACAGGCGGTTCAGATCGTCGCGGATCGACAGGTAGACGCGCTTGAGCCAGGCCGAAAACTTGTCAAACATGCTCTGCATCTCGACGCCCGGCGCCTTGCCCTCAAACAGGTAGAGCTCATAATTGTAGGCCCACTGCTCGTGATATTTACGCTGCTCCTCAAGCGACATCTTGTTCCAGGTGTCGAGATCCGCGACCCTGAACCAGTCCAAGATCGTCTGCATGTCGGCCTTCATCTGATCAGTCGCATCAGGCAGCGCTGCCATGTCCGCGTAAACCGTCAGGAAGAAGTGCGCCGTCTCATGCAAGAAGGTAGAAAGATCCGCCTTCTCGTTCAGGATCGTCGTCAGTCGCTTGGGGTCGAACCCTCCTCGGGCGGGTTGAGCAAGTCGCCCAGCTCGCTCGGCAGCCTCTCGACGAGATCGGGCGGCAAGATCTCCTGCACTTGCTGCGCCAGCTCCTGCGCCTTCTCCAGCAAGCTCTGGCTGTCGGAGGACACCGGAGGGGCCGAATTCACCGGCTGCAAGTCGATTGGCAACTGGTTGATCGATGCCAGCCGCTGCATCCTTAGCTGAAAGGGGGACAGGCTCATATCGTTCTCCTATTTTGTCAGCCAGCTCGGCCAGCTTGTCGAGATCCACACCCTCGCGGAAATACCACGGCCGATTGCCGCTTTCCGTGACCTTAAATTTGGGTGGCAGGATCGCGTTGCCTTTGACTTTGATGCCGTCCAGAAATTCCCGGAACTGCTCAACGGTAAACTGATAGTCTGCCTTCCCTGGTACACTGTACAGGAAATACGGGATGCCGTCACCTGTTCTGCCATACCGGGCGCCATAAGCGAACGCGCCGTATTCGCCTTCCTTGGCAGTCACACCTTCGAGCGGAGCCGTGGCGCCACGCGCGGCAGACAGAATGGCATCGATCGTCGCGTGCGAGGCTTCCTGGTTTGATGATGCGACCCAAGTTTCCCAATGATAGCGGCCGATGCTGGCAGCTTCAGGGCGGCCCACAGCGGTGTAAATGTCCTGGATCTTGGCCTGGAGCCCGCGCTCGATCGCTTCATAGATCAGCAGACCGCGCGCGCCATAGGTCAAGGTCGACAGCGCGCTGCCGGCCACCGGCTTGCCGTCTTCTTTGTAGCCGTCATAGAGGTTAATGTTGTTGAACCGACCGTCGTTCCACAGCTCACGGATCTGCACGCGGTCCAGGACCATTACGTCCTCATACCCGGCAACCAGCAAGGTGAACGACACCACCTTGTTGTCGATGCCGACGCCTTCGCCCATCTCGAGGAACTTGCGGCGCACCTGCTGCCCGGTGCTGTTCGGGTCCGACATCATATCGTGCAGCACTTGCAAACGCGATCGGCCGGTGCCGTCGCCTGCGTCCTGGGACATCTTGACCAGGAACGTCTTGCCGAACGCATTGAGGTTGTGCGTGGCGCCCGCACCAGGCTGACCGCTGCCCTTGGGCGCTGCACTTGCCGCCCAGGCAGAATACTCATCAATCCGGCTTTCGAGCGTGCCATCAGCGGCTGCGGCAATCCATTCGCCGATGCCATCAAAGCTGTCGATGAACAGGCTTTCCTGCGTGTACGGAGACACGCCGCGCGACAGGAACGACCATAGAAACAGGCGCCCGGTGTCCTCGATCGAGATCCGGCCGTTGACATAATCATCACGGAAGCCGGCCGCGTTATCAAACCCGTGATCTGCGTCCTCGATCTGGCCAGGTGTCAGCGTTTTAAGCAGGTCGATCGAGCCTGTGCCGTTCAGGTTTTTGATAAACGCATAAGGCGGAACCGGCACGTCATCGCTGGCCAGCGCATCAGCCAGCATGTCAGTCCAGGCTTCGACCGAGTCGGTGGCATTAGGATGGCGGCCCAGCACCTCATCGATCGCAGCAATTTGGCGCGGCGCCGTGCTGTTCATTGTCACCTGGGCAAAGAGCGGTTTCTTGCCCTTGGGGATCTCGACATCAGCTTTGACGCGCAGATGCGGCATCAGGCCATGCTTGTTGCCCTCTTCCGTGCTCTGGCCTTCGATCGTGGGCGCGCCGCGCTGTGCCAGCAGCTCCGCGCTTTCGCGTGACCAGTCGCCGCGATTGTTGATCGATTTGATGTCGGTCGCATCAAAAGCCACAATGATGTTGCGGCCGCCGATCGAGACATCGATACCGTCATAGCCGCGCGCTTTGATCTCTGCCGTGATAGCGTCAGCATCGCCGCCGACTTCGCGTTTGATATCGGTCAGCTCTTGGGCATCAGTTAACGGGTTTTGCAGTGCAACATAGAGCGGCAGCACGTTGCCGCCGAGATCTTCTTCGGCAGGCGGCTTGGTGTAATCCTTGGCAAATGTGCTGGCATATTTGGGATCGCGGGTCAGGTAGTAGCCCGAACCCCAGATCTGGCCATTGACGCCAGGCGCGCGCTCAAACCGGGTAATCTCGCGCGTCGTGCCATGATAGACAATCTGCGGCTTGCCTTCTTTGTCGACGATCTTGCCGGCGCGAAACCAGTTCTGGAAAGCTTCGCTGTCGGTGCGGACATTGCCCTGCTGGTCAAACAGATCTGCCTGCGTTGCGCCTTTGCGCGCGGCCTGCACTTTGTACATGTAGCGGTTATAGAACTCTTCCGGCTGGATCTTCAGCTTGGCAGCCTGGGTCACCACAAAGTCGCGCACAAAATCAGCGTTGAGCGCTGCGGCCTTGGCTGGCATCGTCTTGGTTTCTTTAAGCTGCGTGTACATAGTATCGCGCACGCGCTTGGCGCTGTCGGCAAATGCCTTGTCGCTTTCAAGCTTGGCATCCAGCACAGCCTGAGCTTCAGCCTTGAGCTGTTCCTTCTGTGCCTCAAATTGCTTGGCTTCAGCCGCGCTCATGGCTGCCGGGTCCAGGCGCAGGTGCGGCACCATTGCATCGCCCAGCTTGGTGCCGGCCACGCGCGCCGCAAACTGCGCCGTTGGGATAACAACATCGCTGCCGGTCTGAATAGCCTGAGCAAGTTGCTCGGCCACGCCAGGCATCACGCGGTTGAGATCTGCATCAGTGATCCGGGCCTGGCGCAGCACGTTGGCCATTTCATTGGCGTCGACAAAGATGTTCTCAGCTCGTCCGCCTTCCGCCTGAGCAGCGATGAACTGCTCATAAGCCGCAGGGTTGCGCTCGCGCACTGCGGCAGCGCCGGCATTGTTGGACAGATCGGTGAAGAACTGCTCGGCACGCATCGCCTGCTGCGCGCGCCCGATGTCGCTGCGGAACTGCACTGCCGCGCCAGGCACGCCCAGGACAGCCATGCCCATTGCAGTCTTTACGAACACGTCGCTTATCCGGCTGGCCAGCTCTGCGCGGCCTTCTTCGGTGGTGATCTTGGTTTCGAGCTCGTTCTTGCTAAACGTGCGGCCCAGATCTTCGCCGATAAACGAAACGAATTCCTGCAAGCTTTCGGTACCGGCTTCGGTCAGGATCGTGCTGCCATAAGCACGCAGAGCGCCGGTCACCGCCTGGGATACAGTCGGACGCACCAGGGCTGCGCTGATCTCTTCGCCGATTGCTTTGTTGAGCAAGCGCTTGAACGGTGTGGCTGCCACGCCAAAGCTGACAGTTTCAAGACCCGCATTGATTATGCCGACGCCAGCGGACGCCCATTGTGCCGTAGCCTTGTCAATGCCAGCGTCGACCATGTCGAGATAGGCCAGGCCGCCCTCGAGCTGATAGGCCTGCTCGGCCATTTTGTAGGTGGTGCCAACCTTGAAGCCAGCAAGGGCCGCGCCTGGCACGGTGATAATTTCTTCAGGCGCCAGAGCCTGCGGGCCAGCCTGACCAGCCAATGCAGCCGCGCCGCCAAATCCTAAACCAGTTGCAGCGCCATAGGACAGCGCTTGTGGCAGTGTGTTCGACATCTGGCCCAGGATGCGCGAGGCCCCGCCCAGGAAGGTGCTGTCATCCGACAGGTTGCGCAGGCGCCCCCGGATCTCGGTAATCTCCTGCCAATCGCGCTGGCTTGCCTGGCCCATCTGCGCGCGCTGCCCAAGGACACCCAGGCGATATTCCAGGTTGCCGGCTTCCCATTGCTCCGACACGTCCTTGGGGATGTCAGAGAACCACTTGAAGATCTTTTCGGTGGTCGAAAGATTGTCAATCTGATCGTGCGCAATCGCAGCAAAATTGGGATCAGTGAGCTGCCGCGCCAGGATCGGGCTGGTGTTCATCAGGCGCCGCTGTTGGATATCGACGATCGCGGCGCGACGGCGCACCTCTTCCATGTTGTTTCGAGCGATCTCGGGGCCGACGCCGGTCTTAAATCCCAGGCGCTGTGCTTCGGCCTCTACGTCAGCATTCTTGCCCGCCGAGCGCGCAATGCTTTCCATCAGGCGCTGGTTTTCCTGCTGATCCTGCTGATCAAGCAAGCTGTCATAGACCGACGGCGCCGGCTGGCGCGGATTGACGGTCAGAGATTTTTGCGGGTTCTGTGAAGGAGCGGCATCAAGAATGCTGTCGTAGATGTTACCGTCTGACATGTTTAACGCGGCCTCCCAGCCTTAACCCAAAGTTCTGCGATTGCTTGCTCAGTTACCGGCCGGCCGCGACGGGTTAGCGTCTGCGTGATCTGCCGGCGCTGTTCGGCTGGAATAGCTGTCAACTTGACCTCTTCGCCGCCCACCTGGACATAGGCCTCGGCCATTTCGTCTTCAGTCAGCAGGGCCACCGGCTTGCGCGGATCTCGGCCCCATTCGCTGACAAAAGCCTGATCCATGATCACCTGCTCCATGATCTGGCGCTTGCGATCGCGGGTCAGCTCCTTGCCTGTGACCGTTTGCTCTGTGTCGATGATGTCGCGGATCTGGTTTTGGATCTTGATCGAGGCTGCCGCGTCTTCGGTGCCAGCCTTCGGGCTGACCAGGCGCCCCAGTCCATTGGCATTGAAGATGCCGTCAAGTTGCTGATTGTCGATCGAGACAGCACGGACCGTGGTTTCATTGGAAGAATAAGCGCGCGCATAGAACTGGCGATAATCGCCTTCAGATAGCTTGTCGCGGTACTTCTCGATGTTGCCCGGCGTCACAAGCTGCGGGTTCTTGATCAGCTCGAGCACGGTTTCTTCGCTGCTTTCGCGCGGGAGGCCCTTCTGCAACTGGAATTTCACGTCTTCTGGGAGCTGCGCCCAGGTCGAATTCGGAATAGCTCGCCAATCGCCGCCTGCTTTGTACCAAGCTTCTTTGGCATTATCGATCAGCTCACGTTCGCGCTCGTTTTCAATTGCGCGCAGTTGCCCCCATTGTTGCCGCACACCAGCTTTGA